>Ga0126379_10001865_pt1 | contig 13098 bp, 12 predicted proteins | sample PanSoiMetPlot_24_FD_92640 | JGI IMG/M metagenome (GOLD analysis project Ga0126379, IMG submission 92640) | Tropical forest soil microbial communities from Panama - MetaG Plot_24 | ecosystem: Environmental > Terrestrial > Soil > Tropical forest > Bulk soil | place: Panama | collected 2016-02-17
ATGAAGGAGTAGGAGCGGAGCTCGGCCAGAATCGCTGACGCGCGCGAAAATCCGTCCGCCCGAGGTTTCGATCCATCGTGATTCGTAGCCGGGATAGAGATCGGCGAGATCGGTCATGATCAGTCCGCCTTCGAAGCAGACGTATTTTCCCGCTCCACCTCGCGCCAACCGATGTCGTGCCGGTAAAAACCTTCCGGCCAGCGAATGTGTGAGATCGCTCGATAGGCGCGCGTTTGCGCCTCGCGCACGGTTTTTCCCGTCGCCGAAACGTTGAGCACGCGACCGCCATTAGCAAGAATGTGCCCAGCCTCGGCTTTCGTCCCGGCGTGGAAGATCTCCACGCCCTCGACCGCCGCTGCCTCGTCAAGGCTGCCGATCACAGTGCCGCGCGCATAATTGCCGGGATAACCCTGCGCCGCCATGACCACGGTCAAAGCCGGCTGCGCATACCAGCGCAGATCGAAGGCTTTCAACATGCCGTCGCGACTTGCCACCACCGCCGGCACCAGATCCGACATCAGCCGCAGCATCAACACTTGGGTTTCTGGGTCGCCGAAGCGGGCATTGTATTCGATCAGCTTCGGCCCATCCCCCGTGATCATCAACCCCGCATAGAGCACTCCTTTATATGGAGCACCCATTGCGTTCATCGCCTGCATCGTCGGCGCGATGATTTCCCTCATGATCCGGCCGCTCATCGCCGCATCGATATTGCCTGCTGGCGAATAGGCGCCCATGCCGCCGGTGTTGGGCCCTTTATCGCCATCGAAGGCGCGCTTGTGATCCTGGGCGGTGGCGAGCGGAATCGCTGTCTCGCCGTCGCATAAGGCAAAGAAGGATGCCTCCTCACCCTCGAGGAAGTCTTCGACGACGACTTCACCGCCGGCATCGCCCAGTCCGCCGCCGAACATCATCTCGAGTGCCGCCTCGGCTTCCGCCACGCTTTGCGCCACGATCACGCCTTTGCCGGCGGCGAGCCCGTCGGCTTTGACGACGATCGGCGTGCCGCGCGCTCGGATATAGGACTTGGCGGCAGCGGCATCTTGAAAGTGCGCAAAGTCCGCGGTTGGGATGGCATTGGCGCGGCAGAGCTCCTTGGTGAAGCCCTTCGAGCCTTCGAGGCGGGCGGCGGCGCGGCTCGGGCCGAAGGCTTTGATGCCGGCAGTTTCGAGATCGTCGACAATGCCGGCGCAGAGCGGTGCCTCGGGGCCGACAACGACGAATTCAATGCCGTGCGCGCGGCAAAAAGCGGTGACCGCGGCATGATCGGCCAGATCCAATGCGACGCACTCGGCCTCCCGCGCGATTCCGGCATTGCCCGGCGCGCAGTAAAGCCGCTCGGTCAACGGGCTTGCCGCGATTTTCCAGGCCAAAGCGTGTTCGCGCCCGCCCGAGCCCAATATTAGAATGTTCATCGATCAGTTCGCTGGCAGACCCCGATGGGGCTTGACCCAACCACGCAACGGATCGCACTAATCGCCATGGAGTTTACCTGTTCGTCAACCTCGTATTGTCGCCGCCCGTGATGAACGAACCGCGCCTGAACCTGACCGAACTGACGGTTTCCGAGCTTTCGGCAGCGCTCAAGCGCACCATTGAAGACGCCTATGGCTATGTGCGCGTGCGTGGCGAACTTGGCAAAGTCAGCTACCACGGCAACGGGCATGTTTATTTCGATCTCAAGGACGACCGCGCCTGTATCGCTGGCGTGATCTGGCGCAGCACGGCAGTGCGCATTCCGCTTAAGCTCGAAGCCGGACTTGAGGTCGTCGTCACTGGACGGCTAACGACTTATCCGGGCCGCTCGCAATACCAGATTATCGTCGACGCGCTGGAGCCAGCCGGCATCGGCGCATTGATGGCGCTGCTTGAAGAACGGAAGCGCAAGCTCGCCGCCGAAGGCTTGTTCGACGAGGCGAGAAAGCAGCTCCTGCCGTTTCTGCCTGGGATCATCGGGGTGGTCACCTCGCCGAGCGGCGCTGTGATCCGCGATATATTGCATCGCCTGGCTGACCGTTTTCCGCGCCGCGTCCTGCTTTGGCCGGTCAAGGTGCAGGGTGAGGGCTCGGCACTGGAGGTGGCTGCCGCGATCGAGGGGTTCAACGCCTTGCCAGAGCGCGAGACGCAAATCCTGCCGCCACGGCCTGACCTGATTATCGTTGCGCGCGGCGGCGGTTCGCTCGAAGATCTCTGGTCATTCAATGAAGAGATCGTGGTGCGCGCGGCGGCAGCGAGCCTCATTCCGCTGATCTCCGCGGTCGGACACGAAACGGACGTGACGTTGATCGATTTTGCCGCCGATCGACGTGCGCCGACGCCGACAGCGGCGGCGGAAATGGCCGTGCCGGTCCGCAGCGAGCTTTTGCTCGATATCCAATCCCTCGCGCGCCGCGCACTGGCCTGCTGGCGGCGCAATCAGGAGTCCCGGCGCGCCGAGCTGCGCTCGGCCGCCCGCGCCTTGCCCAAGGCTGAGGACCTGTTCGCGGTGTCTCGGCAGCGGCTCGATCACGCTGCGGCAGGCCTTAATCGCGCACTACGGACCAATGCGCATGCTCATCATGTCAGACTGTCGCGGGTCGCCGGACGGCTGAGTAGCCGGCTGCTGGGCAATAATGTCGAGCGGCGGCGGGAGCGTTACCTCGGCTTGTCGTCGCGCTTTCGGGCCAGCGTCGCCGCCAATATCGCGATGCATCGCACGCGTCTCGGCCAAGAGCGCGAACGCGTGGTGGCGTTTGGCGATCGTGCGCGACGCGCAGTCCGCCAGTGCATTGCGGTGCAGCAGTCGCGCGCCGAGCGCAGTGGCGAACTGCTTGCTGCATTCTCCTATCGCGGCGTGCTGGCTCGCGGTTTTGCTTTAGTGCGAGGTGCCGAGGGCCAACCGTTGCGCAGCGCAAGGACCGTCACCGCCGGCATGCCGCTCGATATCGAATTTTCCGACGGTCGCATACCGGCGCGCGCCGAAAGCGGCCCGGCGGTTGAGCGATCGCCCAGTCCCTCCGGCAAAGCGCGTCGCCGTACGACTGATCCTGGCCAAGGCGACCTGTTTTAAATTTTCAAACAGCGGCGCCGTAACTTCAGTCGCCCGACCATGAAGATTGGTTCGCCAACGTTGTCGGCGAATCAAAAACAATTCTGACTGCCTGTTCATGTTTACAAATTGCCGGCGCCGTGGAACTGCCGTCATGTCTGCGGGTTATGTGCTCGCCGAGGTTCGCGCTGGAGGAAAACGATAAGGAGAATGGAATGACACGCACTGTTGTTGCGATGGCGGCGGCAGGGTTGCTGATGGTGGCCGTCTCCGGGACGTCGCAAGCTGTGCCGATCGCGCCCCCGGGTGGCATCGCGGCTGCCGATGAAGGCAATCTGACGCCAGTGTACTGGCACCACGGCTATTGGCATCACCGCCACTGGCATCACCGATATTGGCATCGCCACCGTCATTGCTGGCGTGGACGGTGGGGGCACGTGCACTGCCGCTGGTGGTAAGTCGCAGCTGATCGCAGCGATCCATTAGCCGCGCCGATCGCTCTCGGCGCGGCGCTTTTTGTTATCTCACGCTAACGCGCCAGCCATTGCGGAACGCGCCTGAAAGCGTCATTGCGCGCCGACGCATTGGTCCCGCCATGTGCCGCGCCGGACGGATCGGCGGTATTGACGAGACCGGTGCGCAGCCTGATCGGCGAATTGGCGCGATCGAATTCGTGATGTGCACCGGGATAGACGATGATCTGCACGCGCGCGCTGCGGCCGTGGGCGCCGGTGACCATCTGCTGGCAGGCCGTGGCCAGCGTCCAATCGTCCGAGCTGCCGATGAGAACAAGCGTCGGCACCCGCGTGCTCCAGGCGGTTTCGAGAAGACGCTGGCAGCTTGGGTAGAACGCGACCACCGAGCGGAAATCGGCCGCATCGGGCCGCGGCGCTTTGGTCAGCCGTGTTGTCCACAACGCCGCAACTGCGCCATTCGCCCAGCCCAGCAGCGATACGCGATCGCCGCGCACATAGCTCTGTTGCTGAAGCCAATGCCGCGCCGCGATCGCGTCGGTGACGCGCTCACGCGACGCGTGGATCGTGCGATGCCTTTCGCGGCATTGCGAACCAAGCCCGCGGGAGCCGAAAGAATCCGGAAACAGGACAACAAAGCCGTGGTCCACCAGGTTTTTGGCCCATTCCGAATAGAGTTGTGCCTCAGTGTTCGGCCGCTGGTTCAGTCCGCCGCAATCGTGCAACGCGACGACAGCCGGGAACGGGCCTGGGCCTTCCGGACGGTAGAGCGTCGCATGCAAGGTCAGCTCGCCGTCCGGAATATCGACAGCTTCCGGCGCCGCGATTGCGCCGGAAGACGCCAGAACGGCAATCACCGTAAGAACGCACATCCGGAAAGCCATGATTTTGCAGCTCCTGCACATATATCTGCCTCGGATATCTGCCTCGGATCGGGAAATTATCATGGGCCAGCGCGCTCGCGCAGGGCATTAACGATCACAAGCTGGTGGCCTAAAGAGCAGAATTGGGCCAGCCTCGACCCCGCTTTCGCCTCGGTGGGCGAGTGATTATGTTGCAGCTTCGGTGCGGGCCAGACCGCGCCCACCACGCAAAACGGCGCAAAATAGCGTGAGCGGTCCAATGCCGATCGCATAGAAAGATAGAGAGACGGAGGCAGGTTTGCTCAATCGCACTGACCGTGGCTCGCCGATGCCGGGCGAAGCGGAGGTCAAATATCTCGACGGCGATTTTCGCGTCGTGCGGCCTGGCACCTTCGTCCGCTGTGCGGCAACGGGCGTAACGATCCCACTTGAGGAGCTTCGCTACTGGAGTGTCGATTTGCAGGAAGCCTACGCCAGTCCCGAAGCGGTATTGCAGCGCATGGGGTCGCGTTAAGCAAGCGCAATGCAGGTCATGGCCTTGATGCCGCCTTGGCGCCGCGACCGGCAACAGTGCCAAGCACCAAATCGCGGAACTGATCCTGCTCGTCGATCACAAGCCGCACCGGCAAGGCGCTAGCATGGGCCGCAAGTTCTTCGAGTGACGGCTCGCCGGCCAGCCGCACAAGATCCTTCTCGGTGGTGACAAGCATCAGATTATTCGCTTTCGCCCGCGCAATAAGCGAAACCGCTTCGGCGGCGCTGTAGCGATGATGGTCGGGGAAGCTGGCGCGCTGCGCGATTTCGACGCCTGCCGATGCAAGCGTTGAAAAAAACTTCTCCGGATCGGCGATGCCGGCGAAAGCCAGCACTTTGCGCCGGCCGATCGCTGCGATCACTGCACGGTCCGGCTCGAGCCGGCCATGGAATACGGTCATGCCGCGCCGCATGGCGCGCGCAAGCACCGAAGCGGTGCCGTCCGGCGCGCCGACCACGATGAGCGCACGGGCAAGCTCGAGCTGCGGCTCCAGCGAGACTCGCAGCGGACCTGCTGGAATGACACGGCCATTGCCGATGCCACGACGGCCGTCGATCAAGAGAAGCGGCAGGTCTTTGACCAGCGACGGATTTTGAAAGCCGTCATCCATGACGATCACGCTGGCGCCGGCGAATGTGGCGAACTTCGCGCCGGCGACGCGGTCGCGCGCCACGATAGTGGGCGCAAGCCGCGCCAACAGCAGCGGTTCGTCGCCGATATCGCCGGCGCGATGGTATGCCGGATTGACGCGCATCGGGCCGGCGAGGCTTCCGCCATAACCGCGGGTCAGAAAGAACGGTCGCTCATGCGCGGCGTGCAGGAGCTGCGCGACGGCAAGCGCGGCCGGCGTTTTGCCCGCGCCGCCGACGGTCAAGTTGCCGAGGCAAATAACCGGGACGCTGGCGCGCTGTCCTCGCCAGCCCATGCGCGCCGCGGCAAGTGCACCGTAAATCACGCCGAGCGGCGCCAACGGCGCGCCCGTTCCTGGCCGCCACCAGAATGCCGGCGCGCGCATCAATCGCTGTGCCGCGCTGCGAGCGCGCTCATGACGTCTTCTCTTCGAGGCGCAGTTGCATGAGATAAGGATCAAGCGCCGCCCAGGTCCGCTCCAGCGCGCCGCTGAGCCTTTGCACGGCCGCCGCCGCGGCGCTGGCGGAAGCTACACGCGCCGCTGGATCGTCGAACCACGCGCCGAGCCGCGCGGCCAATGATTCTTCGTCGACAACCTGTTCGGCGCCATTGACGGCATCGAGTGCGGTGTAAATATCGGCGAAGTTCCAGACGTGCGGCCCGTGGATGACAGCAGCGCCCAGCCGGATCGCCTCGATGGGATTTTGCCCGCCATGCTGCGCCAGCGAGCCGCCCATTAAGACCACCGGCGCGAGCCGGTACATCAGGCCGAGCTCGCCCAAAGTGTCGGCAACATAGACGCCGATGTCAGGCATCGGCTGCGCGCGGCGCGAGCGCAAAGCAACAGAAATCTTCGCCGCCTTGGCAATTTCTGCGATGCTTTCGCCGCGCTCGGGATGGCGCGGCGCGATGATCGTCAAGATCGCGGGAAATTTCGTGCGCAAGCGGGCGTGCGCGCCGATCACGGCTGCTTCTTCGCCGGGATGAGTCGATGCGGCGACGACCACGGGGCGCTTGCCGACGATCTGCTTAAGCCGGTGCAGAGCCGCTTCGTCTGCCGGCAGCGGCGGCAGATCAAGTTTCAGATTTCCAGTAGCGCTCACGCGCGGCGCGCCAAGCTTGGCATAGCGCTCGGCATCGGCCGGAGACTGCGTAAGACACAGATCGAAGCAATTGAGCAAGGCCGCGATGAGGTGCGGCACGCGTCGCCATCGGCCGAACGAGCGTTCCGACAAGCGGCCATTGATGACGATCATCGGAACCTTGCGCGCCGCGCAGGAGCAAATGAGATTGGGCCACAAATCGGATTCGACGAACAGCGCCAGCCCGGGCCGCCAGTGATTGAGAAACCGCTGCACGAAACGCGGCGCATCGAGCGGAACGAATTGGTGGACGACACCGTCCGGCAGGCGCTGTTCGGCGAGCGCCGCCGACGTCACCGTGCCCGAAGTGACCAGCACCGCGAAATCTTGTGCCCGCAATCGCTCGATCAGCGAAACTGCTGCGAGCATTTCGCCAACGCTCGCGCCATGGATCCAGACCAGCGGTCCTTTGGGACGGGCGATGTTCGTCATGCCGAGCCGCTCCGGCAGGCGCTTGGGATGTTCCTTGCCGCGGCTTAGACGGCGCGCCAGGACTTTCGGCGCCAGCGGCGAGCCGAGCACGCAGCCGAGCCGGTACAGGCGCAATGCGAGCGGCTGACTATTGGCCACGCGAGGCTCCGCCGTCAGCCCGGTCGACGATTTCGTAAGCGCGCCGCGTTGCCGCGTTGAGTCGTTCCTCAAGCAGGCGCCGCGTGGTTTCGAGCGCGGCATCGTCGGCGTCGCTCGGCACGATCAGCGGTTCGGCGGCAACGCCGGCGCCGCGCCCGAACGGCAGATTGATTGTGGTGCGGTCCCAATTGTTGAGCACGATGCGCCGGCTCGTTGCGATTGCGCTTGGATAAATCGGCCGTCCCGAAGCTTGCGCAAGCTTGATGATGCCGATCCCGGCGACGCGGGCGACTTTGGGCACGTCGGCGGATAGCGCGATCGAATGGCCATCGGCGAGCGAATCGAGCATCGCCTGAAACGCGGCGACGCCGGCTTTGTGCAGGAAGCCGCCGCCGTGATTGCCCGAGCCGCGAATCGTGCCGACGCCGAGCCGCGACGCCGCGATCGCATTGATTTCGCCGTCGCGGTGCCGCGACACCAACATATTGACGCGGTGCCTGGTTTTGCGGGCGACCGGCGCCAGCAAATGCTGGCCGTGCCAAAACGCCAGGATGATCGGCATATCGGCTTCGCCCCGCTCGTAAATATCGGCAGGCTCCAGAACAAAGCGCGTCGTGCTGCCGACCAAACGCAGATATTCGGCAGCGCCAATCCCGATCGCCGCCTTAGCCCATTGCTGTCGCCCGATATGGCGCCATAGCCGCATGCATCCCCTCAAGATCCGGCATCACAATTTCCGAGCGCGCGCAGTTCGCGATTATCGCAGAGCGAGACGTTCGTCCCCAAGAAGTTCGATCAGCGCCGCGTGCCTAGCCCGGCCGGCCGCGACAAGCATCCCGTGCCGCGGCACGGGGCGATTATAGGCGAGTGTTCCGCCCGCAATGGGCGTGAGCGCGCCGCCCGCTTCGTGCACCAAAAGATCGGCTGCCGCAAGGTCCCAATCGTGGCTATTGCCGCCGGCAAAAGCAGCATCGCAGGCGCCCTGCGCGACCCGCGCAAGCCGCAGCGCCAGCGAGTGCCCGCGCGGCAACCTGGTCAATGGCGGCAGTACCCCGCCAAGCCGGTCGAGAAATTTCTGTGGACCGGCGACACGAATTCCACGCAGCTCGGCGCCGGGCGTCGCCGCGATCGGTTTGCCGTTGAGCGTGCTGCCGGTCCCAGCGCGCGCAGCAAAAAACTCGTCGAGCGCCGGCGCGTAGAGGCAGGCTGCGATGGGCTGGCCGCTTTCGACGAGCGCTGCGGAGATCGCCCAATCCGGTTGTCCGGCGATATAAGCGCGGGTGCCGTCGATCGGATCGACCACCCAGACGTAGCGTGCCGAAAGCCGCCCGCCGTCGTCGGCGCTTTCCTCCGAGAGCCAGGCGAAAGCGTGATCGAGCGCGCCCAAGCGCTCGCGCAGCAATCCATCGACGGCGATGTCGGCTTCGCTGACCGGCGAAGCGGACAGTCCCTTGGTCCACGACCTCACCGGTTTTCCGAACATCGACAGCGCGACGCTGCCCGCCTCCCGCACCGCATTGGCGAGCTGCGCAGCAGCGTGTGCCGGGATCGCTGCCGCGGCGTCGGCGTCAATGGCCGGCAACGGTGAGGCCCTCGACGCGCAAAGTCGGCGCGTTGGTGGCGTAGCGGAAAGTCAGATCGTTTGCCGGCTGCAAGCTTGAGAACATCGCGCTCAAATGCCCGGCAACCGTGACCTCGCTCACCGGATAGCTGCGCTTGCCGTTCTCGATCCAGAATCCGGCCGCGCCGCGGCTGTAATCGCCGGTGACGAGGTTGGCGCCGACGCCGATCAGGTCGGTAACGAAAAAACCGTCCTTGATGTCGGCGATCAGCTCGTCCGGCGTCGCCGCGCCGGCCGCGAGATAAAGATTGCTCGGTCCCGGCGACGGCACCGACGACACGCCGCGATGCGCGTGGCCGGTGGTTTCGAGGCGCAGCTCTCGCGCGGTGGCGCAATCAAGGAGCCAGCTCTTGAGGACGCCGTCTTCGATGAGTTTCATCGCCCGCGTGGCGACGCCTTCGGCATCGAACGGCCGCGAGCGTAAACCGCGCTTGCGCAATGGATCGTCGATCACTTCCACGCCCGGACGAAAAATCCGCTCGCCGAGCTTGTCGCGCAGGAAACTCGTCTTGCGCGCAATCGCGTTGCCGTTCGCGGCGCTGGCAAGGTGCCCGATCAGCGAGCCGGCGATCCGCGCGTCGAACACGACCGGCACGCGCCGCGTCTCGACCTTGCGCGGATTAAGGCGACTGACGGCGCGCTCGCCGGCAGTGCGCCCGATCGCTTCGGCGGATTCGAGATCGCCGGCATGCAGCGTCGAGGAATAATCGTAATCCTGCTCCATTGCCGTGCCGCTGCCGGCGATCGCCGACATCGAGACCGAATGGCGCGAGCCGATGGTGGCGCCGTGGAAGCCATGGCTCGTCGCCAGCACCATGCCGCCGATGCCGGCCGACGCTGAGGCGCCGCCGGATTTGGCGACGCCAGGCACGGCGAGCGCCGTCTGTTCGGCGCGGCGCGCGCGGGCCTCGAGGGCGGCGACCGAGGGCATGTCGGGATCGAGCAGATCGAGATTGGGAAATGTCCGCGCCAGAAGCTTGGCGTCGGCAAGCCCGGCGAATTCGTCATCCGGCGCCGCGCGGGCCATGGCGACGGCGCGCTCGGCTAAGCCGTCGAGTCCGTCGGCCTTGACGTCGTTGGTCGAGACCGCCGCCTGTTTACGGCCGACGAGAACGCGAAGCCCGATATCGTCGCTCTCCGAACGCTCAGATTCTTCTACCGCGCCATCACGCAGTTCGACCGCGAGCGACACTGAGCGCACGGCGATGGCATCGGCCTCGTCGGCGCCGGCGCACCGCGCGGCGGCAACGAGCCGTTCGGCAAGATCCAGGAGCGCGGTTTGATCGAGGAGCGAAGTCATCGTGGTTGGCAATCGGTTTACGGGGGTGAACCGGGCAATACAAGCGAATGCGGCCATCGCCGCGACGGGTAAGGCGTAAAGCGAAGATGTGCGGCAAAGACGGGGCTTTCAAGGCGCGCGGGCTCGGCAAATCGCAAAACGCCGCTTGGCAAGGAGTCGTCAATCATGGCGCGCATTTGCAAAGTGCTACCGGAACTTAACCAGGCTTCTTAAGCGGTTCGCGACGGGCCCATGGCAAGGTGGCGGCAACCAGGCGGCAACAGCCTGGAAACTCGGGGCGTCAAATGGAAGCCGGCAGACCCACTGCCGGGTCGAGCCGCGCCGGGGGGCATCGTGCAAGCACGATTGCGTCCCCGTGGCGGCTCGATCCCTTCTCACTGCCAGTGCGTTTTTTCGCCGCCGATCACACAGCGGACGGAGCCTTACGCGTCGTCGATCTGCATCGCGAACGCGTGGTGCTGCGGCGCGCGCGCGCCGGCATGCGCATGGCCGTGAATCTGCCGGTCGCCGCCTATCGCGGTGTTGCCATGAAGCTGTTCGCGGAGGCCGACAAGCCGCCGCATATGTTCGCGGTCACGCTCGAACATGCTGATACCGCCTTGTCGCTGTTGCTCTTTAGCAGTGCCGATGTCGGCGAGATCACCGCCGAATGGCGGGTATGGGGCCGTGTGCTCGGCTTGCCGCTGTTGTTTCCGAAAGACGACGGCACGCTGCACGAAGTGTTCGCGCGGATAGGCCGGCTCTTGATCGCACCGCCGACTTGGCGGCGGCGCCGCCACACCGCCATTGGCCGCCGCAGGCCACAGCGCCTGCTGCGCCGGCGCACGACGGCGCTTCCGAAAGATCCGATCATCCATCGCGGCGAGCGCGAGATTATCCCGCGCGATTAGGGGCAGGGCAGGGTACTCGCTCGCTTCGCCCGCGCGCATCATCGCTTGCCGCGCGTTGCATAAAAGTCGATCGGCATGCATTGGCGCGTCGCGCGCTTGGGTGCGCCGATATTGCGCAGCGTCACCGAAAGAATCTCCTGCCGCGTTTGCCACTGCACACGCTGCGGCACTGACCCGAACGCTACCGCTTTGCCAAGACAGCCGCCGGGATCGCCGCGACAGGCCCGGCTTCTCAAGCAAATGCCGAGATGGTAGCTCCGCCACAACGCGCGAACGCGTCGCAATAGCGCTTTTGCCGTCATGCTTTTTCCGCTTCGAAGCGCGCTGCGTGTTTCAGCTCCGAAGAAAGCTTTGCTGTTTTCGTTTTGCGCATGGGGATGTCTTTCTCGCGGTGTGTCTTCGTCATTGCGAGGAGCGGCAGCGACGAAGCAATCCAGAGCGACATCTCAGCCTGGATTGCCTCCCTGACGCTCGCAATGACGAGCCGTTCTCGCGATGCGTTTTTCAGCACCCGAGCTATGGCAAGCGCTTTCTCTGACTCGTCACCACCGGACTTTGATCCGGTGGTCCATGCTGAAGGGCAGCACGCGAAGCGACGCGGGTATCAGCGGCGCAAAGGGCCGCGATGGGCGTCCAGGCCTCGACCAGATGCTTAAGGATGCGTCCAGGCGCAAGTTCGACGTCATCATGGCGTGGAGTATTGATCGCGTCGGACGAAGCCTGATCGATCTCTTGGGCACGATCCAGACGCTGGAGGCCTGCGGTGTCGATCTCTATCTCGACCAGCAGTCGATCGACACCACTACGCCGGCCGGCAAGCTGATGTTTCAGGTTTGCGGTGCCTTTGCCGAGTTCGAGCGCAGCATGATCCGCCAGCGCATCAACGCTGGCCTTAAGCGTGCGGTGGCGCAGGGCAAGCAACTTGGTCGGCCGAAAGTCGATCCCGCCATCGAAAAGCGCATCCAGGCTCAACTGCGGCTCGGCAAGGGCATGCAAAGGTCGCGCGTGAGTGCGGCGTCGGCACCGGCACGGTGCAGCGCGTTAAGCAGGAGATGGAAGGCCCTTTCGTCGGCGCGGCCGCGTGAGGCCGACGGCACACAAATGAAACCAAAGCGCCCCAATCGCCCGGCGCCGATGCTCTCCCGCAAGCCGCACTGAAAAACAAAAGCAAACTTCTTCCGCCGTTCCGATCCGGAAAATCGCATATGAGACCAGTGGCACCCCCATAAGCTGAAATTGAAAACGCAAATAAAGAGACCCCTTCTGTGTCCACAATTTTTTTGCTAAAGGGCCTTTTTTCGCGCTGCCCTTCCCCTACGCGAGCCGCCCCGATGTCCGCTTTGGGTCAAAAGCGGACATGACGCTCTGAAACTGTGATGTTCGCTTCCCAATTGCTCGCCTGCCATCTGGCCTCAGTTGCCCATGACGAGACCGCCGTCGATGTTGACGGCCTGGCCCGTCATGTAATCGGAGTCACGGCTGGCGAGAAAGCTCACGACGCCAGCCACGTCTTCAGGAGTTTCGGGTCGCCCGAGCGGGATCAGCGAGGTTCGCCGCTTCCAGGCTTCACGGATTTCCCAGCCCTCTATTTCGGTCCACTCGGCGTCGATCTTCCTCCACATCGGCGTGTCGACCGCACCAGGACAGATGCAATTCGAAGTGATCCTGTCGGTCGCCAGCACCTGCGCCGCAGTGCGCGTGATGCTGACAACGCCGGCTTTGCTAGCGGCGTAGTGGACCATGTACGCCAGACCACCCCGGTAGGCAGCGATCGACGCGGTCTGGATCAACTTTCCCCGCAGCTCCGAACCCGCAATCGGGCTTTGATGGCGCATGCGTTTAGCGGCGCCTTGCAACACGAAAAAGACAGCACGCAGGTTTACCGCCAGGGTGCGGTCCCACTCGTCCTCAGTGAGCTCGAGCAGTTGCCGGACTTCGGCGATCCCCGCGTTGTTGAACAGCACATCCAGGCGACCCCAGCGCTGGTAGGCCAGATCGAGCATACGCTGAATGTCGTCTGTACGGGTAACGTCCGCCTGGACGGAC
>Ga0126379_10001866_pt1 | contig 13092 bp, 11 predicted proteins | sample PanSoiMetPlot_24_FD_92640 | JGI IMG/M metagenome (GOLD analysis project Ga0126379, IMG submission 92640) | Tropical forest soil microbial communities from Panama - MetaG Plot_24 | ecosystem: Environmental > Terrestrial > Soil > Tropical forest > Bulk soil | place: Panama | collected 2016-02-17
AATCGGGCAAGACTTGATTTAGCGGGCTCGGCTCTTGGTTACAGATACTATGCATGAGGCTGGCCGGCGTGGCGCCGGTGAATGGTCTCTGGTAAGCCAGTAGCTCATACATAAGAACCCCGAAGGACCAGATATCCGATCGTTCATCGGCATGCTCGCCGTGATATTGCTCCGGCGACATGTACGCAAAGGTTCCGATAAGCATTCCGGTTTGGGTTCGGGACGCCTCCATCACCCGAGCGATTCCAAAGTCAACTACCTTGACGACCCCATCCCGGTTGATCATGACGTTGCCGGGCTTGATATCGCGGTGAATGATGCCCCGTTTATGGGCGTAATCGAATGCGCGACACGCTTGTATGGTGTAAACGAGCTTCAGCGAAATAGGGAAAGGGGCACGGCGCACAATTACCTGCTCGAGATTCTCTCCTTCTACCAGCTCCATAGCGATATAAGGAAGTTCCCCCGCCTCCCCCATGTCGTAGATCGTGACGATATTCGGATGCTGCAAACCTCCCGCCGATTGGGCCTCCCGGTAAAAGCGCTGGAGCAGGTTGGGATCTTCAGCGACACCCGTCGTGATGGTCTTGAGCGCCACCAGCCTGTTGATGACTGGATCGCGAGCACGGTAAACCACGCCCATGGCGCCGTGTCCCAGTTCTCCAAGAACTTCGTATTTGCCCAACTTCTTCAACCCGCACCTCTAACTGCTTCATCGCGGTCTAGGGCCTCACGAACTGCTCCGATCTCGGAAGAATATTCAGCCCTCCAAAAAATCTTTCTGATAAAAAGGCCCTCATCCTAACTGATGCCTTAATTAGGCGATGTCCTACGCCAAATTTGAATGACAGACGGCGAGTCAGGCGCGTTTCGTCGACCCCGCCACTTGTTTACTGATACTCGCACAGTAAACACCTCTGAGTCTCAGAGATCTCACCCGAACGCACGGAAAGATAGGACTGCGATAATCAAACACAGCTCCCAAAATGTTCCCAAAATCAGCTGAACGCGTCAATCAAGTAGAACTTCACCTCCGGAATCACACGACGACTCACGGAAAATCTCCCCCGAAACAATGTAGGCTATTTCTCCATGTTTAGGGAGGAGGATCCGGGTAGGCATGCTGTTTATCCTAGCAGACCCGAAGACGCGCCAGCACTTCTTCGTAAGTTGATCAGGCTCGAGACGCAGTATGGTTGAGATAAAGATGTCGTGCCCAATTCAATTATTTGGGTATCCGGGGAGATCTGTGGCAAACGAAGGAACATTTAGTGTAACTTTCTGATAGAGTAACTTTCTGAAAGTTCAGAGCATTCCTTTGGATCGAAGTTTGTGGTGCGCTATAAGCAATCAAGTATACATGCAATCCAAAATGACGCCGAGAAAACTGCCCTGCCACTCCCTGCTACTGCAGCCACGGGAAGTCCATCCCCGACGTTACCCACATCAAGCTCTGGCAGAGAGGCCGCAACTCCTGCCGCTTTCCCGTGGGCTTGTGTCGCGACTACAAGCCGAAAAGAACAAGACTGCATAGCGCCACCAGATCCGGCCATGAGGAGCTCTACGTTCTATGACTGCCGATTTTTCTCGTGGGGCACAAGTACATCGACCCGCTAAAATCCCCAGAACGGTGGTCGGCAGTACCACCTCGTGCCGAAATACCTTTATGAGCATTGCTACACACACGGATTAGCACAACCAGGGCGGCCTGGTGGACAAGCCCAATGATGAGCAGTTGCAGGATTCGGTCTCTCCCGGCGGGGAGCTTCAATGCCGAAATCTCGCAGATTGGCCATGGTTTTTTGGTGATTCTGCAGTGTCGGGGGAACCCTGCAGCCCGGTCATCTGTTCGATCAGCATGCAGTAATAGACCGGGGCGGCAATTTTAGGTCGACGGCGAACTTGGTTGATGGTATAGCCGCTCTGCCACCACAAGGACCTCTTTCGTAGCAAGGAGCGCACGTAATCCCGGGTCTTGGTGTCTTCAGGAGCGTTCGGAATCTCGACGTAGCGCCCGAGCACTACCACGCTTTTCCAATCATCGTGGGCGCGGATTTCATCGGCCTCCACGCACACCAGAGGATTCTCCCGCATCCACATAATTTTCTGTCCCAGTGTGGAGAAGCAGTACAAGCGATCGACATCGTAGGCGAAATAGATCGGGACAATGTAAGGCCGATCATTCGACGCGCAGGCCAATCTGCCAAAGCCAAGGCGCATCAGGAGTCCCCGACATTCTTTACTTCGCATCCTCGTAACCAGCACGGATGACCTGCCAATCTGCGTTCCTGTCTCAACCGAGCGCTCAGTTGCGGTTCGCAATAATTCCATCCCTCAGTTTTTGACGCAATGTAATACTGTTACATTCCTAATCACTAGCTAATGGCGGCCGCAGTTTCCCTCTATCTGAATCTCATTGATTTCAGAGGAAGTCACGCCGGAAAGCATTTTGGAGAGGAAACTTGGACGAAATAACAATTCGCCAAGGACAGGCAGCGCTTGCCGTAAGCTGTGATCTAAGAGCTTCCGTATCTGTGCACCCGCCGAAGAGACCCTATTCCGTGGCTGTTCCAATGATGAGTAGGTCGTTGGACGGATCGCTCTAAAGAGTTCTGCTTGCCGGCTAGCGCGCTCCCACGAAGCACAAAACGGCGGAGAGGTGACCAGGAACCCGGGACCGAGTCTGCCAAGAATCGTTCGTGCTGGGGGCAACACGCTTGCTCCATGTGGCGAGAATCCACCCGGCCTAACGATCGGTGCGGACGACATTCTCTTGCTTGATTTGCGGCCGGTATTCGAGAGTGGGAAGCCGATTTCGGAAGAACCTTCGTGCTGGGCTCCGACGCAGTAAAGCTGAGACTTTCGCCATGACATCGTCAGGGCCTCCATCGACGCAGAAGGTCAGGAGCGTCACTGGATTTTCGAGATTCACTTTGTGAACCCCGCCCGAATTGGCGGCTTCTACGAAGAACTTACGCTCGGCTGAACTGCGACAGCGTTGGGGTCCCCTCAAATCCCAGTTTGACCAACTGAATTTACACTCAAGCGAAGCACTCTCGGGAGTCCACTAATCGAAGCGAAGTGCGACCAGTGGGTCGAGCCCTGCACCCCGACGTGCTGGTACATAACAGGCAACAAAAGCGACAGCCAGAAGGACCCCGGCCGAGAAAAGCAGTGGCACAATCTCCAAACCGTGGACCTCAGACAAGAAGCTAGTAAGCACGCGATTCATTGCGACGGTAACCAGCGCGCCAATTGCGAGGCCGCCGGAGCTTAGTCTGAGGCCCCGCATCAGCACACCGGACAAAACCTGATTGCTAGTGGCGCCGAGCGCCATGCGAATGCCGATTTCATGGGTGCGCTGGATCACCGAGAAAGCCATGACTCCGTAAACACCCAGAGCGGCAAGCAGCAATCCAAATCCACCGAAGAAACTCATCACGCGTGCCCCGAGCCGCTCTCTCTCGAGGCTTTCGGAGTAGTAGCGATCCATCAGCGAAATATCGTAGAGGGCCAGAGATTTGTCCGCTTGCCAGACAGCTTGCTTGATGCTGCTGACCATTGATGGCGAATCCGGCCGGACGCGCACCATCAGATAGACGGAATCCGCGGCCGCAGTTTCAGCATTTTGTGCGTACGGGAGGTACCACGTTTCCCGAGGATCGCCAGGATCACCTGCGTCGTGCACATTGCCGACGATTCCTACTACTGTAAGCCAGCGCGCATTTGGACGATCCATGCGTATGTGTTTGCCGAGGGCATCGGTATTGGGCCAGAAGCGCTGGGCCATGTCTTTGCTAACGATGACGACGGGCTCACTTCGCTCATTGTCGAGATCGGAGAAAGCACGGCCTCGCAGAACAGGAATATCCATGGTGTGGAAAATATCGCTGCTGACCAGGCGATGATTGACGATAAAATCCGCGCTCCTTCCACTGATGTCCGTGCCCTCGACGATTATGGGGGCACCCCAAGTGCCTCCTCCTAGCGGATTTACCGTGGTGGCTGCGACGGCTGCGACTCCGGGTGTAGTGCGGATCGCTTGGAGCATGCTGTTGACCAAGACAGTGCGACGGGGACCGGCGGGGTAATCGTATTGCGACGGCGTGATTTCCATAGTGAGGAGTTGGTGAGCCTCGAAACCGAGGTCGCGGACTTGCAAGCGATGAAGATGCTCGGTCATCAGCGCAGCTCCTGCAGTTAGCACAAGGGCCAGAGCGGTTTGCGTGATGACAAAACCATTGAGCACATGATGCGCAGTCCGCCCGGCACCAGAATCCGATCGTCCAGCTGGCCTTAGTGCGTTTGCTGAGGCATCTCTTGCGTGGCCCAATCCCGGAAATAGTCCTGCGAAAATTCCCGCAAGCAACGAGAGCGTCATACCGAAGAGCAAGACGCGATGGTCGAGTTCCGGAGTGGGCATGCCCAATTGCAGGCGGAAATCGGAGGGGAGCAGCGTGGCCAAATAACGGTTCAGCCACGAGGATAGCAGCAAGGCGCCGGCGCATCCTGCGACGGCTAAGAGAATGCTTTCCGTCATGTTCTGCTGAAGTTGGCGCGCGCGGCTGGCGCCGAGAGCCGCACGAATGGCGAATTCACGTGCGCGGACGGCGGAACGGGCAAGAAGCAGGTTGGCGATGTTGACGCAGGTAAGCAGCAGTAGAAAACCAACCACACAGAGCAGCGCGAACATGGTGCGCTCCTGATTGTCGTTCAGGTTTTGACGGAGCGTAATGCTGGCCACTTCATATCCCGGTGGCGTAACAGGATATGTTTCTTTAATTCGCGCAGTTACTTGAGCAAGCGATTCGCGAGCCCACTGTGCTGTGAGGCCGGGCTTAATGTGGGCGAAAACGGCGAATTCGCGAGCGGGGTCCAAGCGGTCTACAGCAAAAGGAAGCCAAATGTCCGCGTCATACGGGAAGTTGAAGCCAGGGGGCATGACACCAACTACACGAAAGATCTGATTTCCGAGTGTGACGCTTTGCTGCAGCGCCGAAGCGCCGCCGCCGAAACGCCGTTGCCACAGCCGATTACTGATTAGTGCGATGCCGCTTCCCAAACCCTTACGCTCTTCTTCCGGCAGGAAGTCCCGGCCCAACATGGGCTGTACTTTTAGCGTCGAGGACCAACCCTCGGAACGGTAAACCACGCTGACTCGCTCGGGCTCCGTGCCCCCAGTAAGTGTCAGGCTGTCTCCCGAGAGGGCAACCATGCCATCGAATGCCGAAGCTGTTTCGCGAAACATCACGACGTGGGGACTGTGCATACCAAAGGTACTTAGACGGCCGTCAGGCCCGCGGTTGGAATCGAGAACGCGCAAGATACGATCCGGATCGGCGAGAGGGAGGCTGCGGAAATAGATGGTGTTTACAAGGCTGAAAATGGAAATGTTAGCGCCCAGGCCGAGAGCTAAGGTGAGGACAGCGACGGTGGTGAACATCGGCGCGCGACGGAGGAGCCGGAGTGCGTAACGCAAATCCTGCCAGAGGCTTGCCATTCTCGAGTACCTAGGCTAGTAGAATATGCGGAAGTAAATTATTAGCACGAGTGGCTGGGATTCCACAAGACAAGGGCTTGCTGCCGGAGCGCGTCGCTCAGCGGCCGGCGTGTCAGGAGACCAGGGTTCTAGTGAACGCACTGGAACGGCGAGGTCATGTCTTCGAGCTTTTCAGGCGACGGGGCCAAGAGACGTTTCGCCCTCACAAGAAAGAGCTGGACAGTTTCGGGGTCCGCGAAGATCGTCGCGTGGCATCTCGCGCGCGCGCGAAAATCTGACAAGTCCCTCTGCGTTACTACCGTGACCCAGTCTGACTAATTAAGTCCCGGTAAATCGCGTTGGAAACTGGCCCACCAATCTGCCAAACCGGAGGCAGTACGTCCGCTTGCCCGTCACGCGGACAAAATTAGTCAAGGCACTGATGTCCCAATGAGGTAGTATGACCGACAGCGCCACGGGCAGAGTCGTCCTGGGCCTGAATCCTTTCCTCCGAACTTATGAAACGGCACGTGCTCATCTATGGGTTACTCGGTGGGATCCTGATTGCCGTGCTGAAGTGGACAGAGCATAGGTTCCTGGTAATCGAGCATTCGATCGAAATCTACGGTGGACTGACGGCGGCGACCTTTGCCGTTCTTGGTATCTGGCTTGGCCTCAAGCTGACAGGGATGAGGGAGCGGGTCGTTGTGAAGAAAGTCCTTGTCCCGGCCGGAGAACCGTTCGTCCCGGACGAGAGAAAACGAGAGGACCTCGGCATTACGCGCCGCGAGTTTGAGATCCTTGAACTGATAGCCCAAGGCATGAGTAACCGCGAGATCGCCGGGAGGCTTTATCTGAGCGAGAACACGATCAAGACCCATTCCAGCCGTGTTTTCGACAAATTAGGAGCTAAGCGCCGGACGCAGGCGGTGCAGCTCGGCAAGGAATTCGGCTTGCTTCCTTGAACTACTCACGCGAAGGAATATTTTTCTCTCCCGCAGCCAAGATCACCCGAAAGGATGACGTCAGAGACCTTGCCTGACGAGGTATGGTGAATCAGCATTCGCGTTTAGCATTCCCGGTAGCAGATTTGTCTAAGTACTTACATTTCAGAAGGAGCGAACATGGAGCTTGGAGCGTTTTCAATCAGCTTGGCTGTCAAAGACATTGCGGCTTCGAGGGCTTCCTAAACGAGAAGTTTGGATTCAAGGCCTTCGCCGGAGATGCCCCCAGCCACTGGTGATTCTAACGAACGGCCCTCGCGTAATCGGACTCTTTCAAGGCATGTTCGAAGAGAACACTCCAACATTCAATTCCGGCTGGGACAGCAAATGCTAGCAAGCTCAATACGTTCACAGACGTTCGCGATCTACAGCGCGAATTGAAAGCATAAGGTGTACGGCTAACGACTCAAGCAACTGAAATCCAGACGACGCTCGGCGTAGTGCTGGCAGTCAGACTTTTGGATGCTGACCGCATAAGGCCAATTGGGCTATATTTCTGCGACATAAAGATCTATGCCAAACGAAAAGCCCCAGGTTAACGGCCGATATACCCAAAGAATTGATCGGGTCATTGACTATCTTCGCCGGAATCTGGATCGCCCGGTGAAGCTGGATGAGCTTGCTAATGTCGCTTGTTTCTCGGAATTTCACTTCCATCGGATTTTTGGAGCGGTTTCTGGCGAAACCCTCGATAATTTCACGAATCGGCTTCGTCTTGAAAAGGCCGCTTGTCTTCTTCGTTATTCCGACCAAAGCCTGACCGACATCGCCTTGGATTGTGGTTTTTCTTCATCGGCCACGTTTTCACGTGCCTTCCCGTCCAGCTACGACACTTCGCCAAGTCAGTTTCGAAAAAGCGGCGAGATCAAGAAGAGCAAGATTTGCAAAGAACTCTTCCCGCAAGACGAATATGGTCTGCCCATGAGCGCGGAAAAAAAGAGAGCTGCGTTTCCAGTGAGATTGATCGACATTCCCGAAAGGCAAGTCGCCTATATTCGGGTTACGAACGCCTTCGAACTGGATAAAGTGCTTGCCGCCATTAAGACACTGATCGAATGGGCCGAATCCCAGGATGCTTTTTCGCAAGGAATTCTTTTTAGAATGACGGTAGACGATCCACACGTGACCCCAAAGTATCTTTATCGATACGAAGTCTGTCTTGCGTCGTCCCGACCCTTCGAGTGCATGCAAGGAATGTCGAAATTGAAGATGCCGGCCATGCGGTACGCCGCCATAAAGATTTCCGGCGATATCCATGGGGTAGCAACGGCTTGGGACTACCTTTACAGAGATTGGCTTGTCCATAGCGCCCACGAGCCCGAGCATGCGCCAGCGCTCGGGATTTTTCTGGACAAAGAAAGCACCACGGATTGGTCGCGTTTCGATTTGGAACTGTGGCTGCCGGTTCGCAAAATGGCAGAGATGAGGAATTCGAGCTCTGGGACGCGAAAGTCTGGGATGATCGAAACAGGGGAAAATAAACGAGTCACTGCTCAAGGGAGGAACTTATGATCGACGGAATTGGCGGCGCTTTTCTGTTTTCCAACGATACAAAGAGATTAGCAGCTTGGTATCGCGATTGCCTCGGAATAGTTCCTCAGGGCGAAGATGCTGAGTGCAGTTCAATTTATGCATCATTCGAATATAGAGATCTCGCAAACCCGGAGATCAAGCGAACGATAGCGTGGGCGATCATGCCTACGGATCAAGACATCAAGGACAAGCCACGAACGGGCAAGATTAATTACACAGTGAAGAACATGGGAGAAGTCCTCAGCCATCTTAAGAGTAAAGGCGTGGTAATCGAAAAGACCGAGGAATATCCCTCCATGGGGACCTTCGCGTGGCTTAAAGATCCGGATGGCAATCCGATTGAGCTTTGGGAGCCAGCTAAGGAGTAGCTCCGGCCCGCGGGACTTAACTCCCTGGGTCTACATGCCCGTGCCGGCGTTCCGTCGGACCATTTGTCCACTACTACGGCGAACACGCGTATGGCAATCGCGAAGCTCGACGAAACGTGACAGGTCAAAGCGCAGAGAGCGGACGATGCTTTGGCCGCCTGGTCTGTGAGTCGGACGCGGTTGCCTGGTCCGGATACTTGCGCGGTACTTGATTGTGGTATAGCCTCGCCTGGTTTGCTCTGAATAGCGGCAGTCCCCCAACCTACGACACGAGCAGCATTCTTCGTCTTTGACTCACAAGCACAGCCACCGGGGGACCATGAAGTCTAATGCGACGTTTCAAACACTCAGAACAATCAAGGCTACAGTGGCGATCTCCTTCGCCGTCTACGGGGCCGTGGTCCTGCTCGCAGGGCACGGTGCAGCTCATCACGGTTGGTGTGCGATTGCGATTGCTGTAGCTGTGTCGCTTGGGGCTTTGCACGTGGGCGAGCAATGAACGTCCGCTGCGAAAACTCCATTGCGCACTCTTGGAAAGCGTTTTCCAAACTGGGCCCAAGATTCCTCGGAAGGGGCTCGAGGTCATCGGCTGCGGTGGCATATGCCCTCGCGCGCTGGAGTTAGCTCTGTTTCGTGATGTCGAATTCATGCTCTCCACTTAGCATCAGATATGTTTGAACGCTCCTTGCGGGCTAATTGGTCCCGCCTTTGAAGGAATAACAACACCTGAAAATAGAAGTGCTGGTACCGGTAGCCGCACCACCTACCATCGTCGCAATCAAAGTGGAATCCGTTTGGACCAGTCTGCGCTTAGCTCAACGCCGTACCTGCAGTTGACGTAAATCGGAAAGCTCATAAATCGGACAGCCAGATTATTTCTGGGCAGCTCTTCGGAGCAGATTGTATACCAGGCGTTAACTCCAACAATGCTCCCTCTGTTTGTGGTCTCAATATCAAGGGGCGGGAACCCTCACAGCGACGGAATTTAATATGGGACGAGGTCCAGTAGGCATCGATACCCCTGCGGTTTCATGGGTCGGCGTCGCGGTAGAAACTCCCGAACCGCCGAGCTGGTTACTTTTGTCGATGCACTATCCGCCATTCTGGCCCTAAAGCGGACAGCGTTGTTCGCCTGACATCGGCGCAAGAATTTCCCAGTGACATGTTTACTAAGGACGCCCCACGGGCTCACAGGGCGTTTCTTGTGAGACTGCACCTTGGAGCGCGGAGAGGATAACCGTTATTGCCAGCGCGCTCCGGCCTGGGACAAAGAACCACTTAGCATCGAGAAGCTAATTCCTCTAGACAACTCACACCATGGTGACTGAATCTGAGAACCAAGGAGGCCGATTGGTAAAGCCCCATCCTTGATAGCCAATACGAAGAGGTCAAGAAATGTTCATTTGGCATCCACGGTTCACGACAAGAATCGATAGCTCGCCGGAAACCGTTTTCGGCCTGATTGCCGACCTGCCGAATTATGGCCGCTGGCTGCCCGGTTCAGAAGCGTTCAGCGGGACAACGCAGGTATCGCCGTATCCGGTCCGTCTCGGTACAACCTATCTCGACGCGGGGCCCGCCGGTCAGAGGCCTGGCTCCGTCACGGAATACGACCCTCCCGATTCCATTGCGTTTCATCACACCATGCTGCTGAAGAAGGGTCCGCTTACCGCAAATATTGACGCCAATATCCGTTACACGATTGAGCCGGCACACAGTGCGACTTACGTGATACGCGAGCTTGATCTCACGATCCAAATACCGGGCCTACTAAAGGTGGCAGAGCCGTTGGTCATGTGGGAGTTCCGAAAAGAGAATGTGCGGATCCTCGCTGAGCTGAAGCGTTACGTTGAGGCGCTGACGAAGGAGCGTGATCTCAGTCCATCCAGCTAAGACTTTGGTTTTAGGGATCCAGCCGCAATCCCGGCCGCGCTTAGGTAAGCGCCTGCGGTTTCACGCCGACACCGGTTTGACGTCGATCTTTCGTAAAGATTATCCGAGCTTTCCCAGTACGATGATTTGTTGTTTCTTTTCTTCGCTCAAGCCCTTTAGACTCAAACTCTATCCGTCGAATTAAAATATATCACTCAAGATCGCGCAGGGTGACTCGCATCACGCCCTTCTTTAAGGAAAGTCGTTCCTGCTTTTCCTCCCAAGCAAGCCTTAAGGCATGGATCCCTCGCCACTAATGTTGCATTTCGATGGACGGCGTGCCACCGCCCACTGGTCCGAGTCACACGGCAGACACAAAATGGGGCGCGGTTTGCTCCGGCAAACACCTCACGAGAAAAAGATCCGAGAGGTCGAGTTGCCATTCGCCACACATTGATGGCTCGAGCCCAGCGATTGAAAGAGACAAGAGATTATGTTGGCGTGATCATTCACCCGCGTCTTATGCATTAGTCTTACGATGTTTCGGCTCCCTCGCGCTTTGAATGCCGCGCGATAGCGGAACACGAACACGGATTCGTGTCCCATCCGAAGGCTGTGATTCGATCGCGAGTTGTCCACCGATAAGTCCTAGTCGTTCGCGCATGCTGACCAAGCCGAGGCCGCCCTTTCTCTCGATAGACTCCGGATTAAATCCCGCGCCGAAGTCGGTGATACAAAGATTGAGTTCGTCCCCACAAGCGGACAGTTCCACCTTGGCCTCCAACGAATCCGTATGCTTCACAATGTTGCGCAAGGCTTCCTGCACAATCCGAAACAGGCAGAGAGCGACATCCTTGGGGATCTGCCCGGGCACGTCGTCGTGAAGAAAGTTGATTTGCAATTCATGCTGGTAAGAGAATTCTCTGCAGAAACTTGCCATGGCGGGGACCAAACCCTGAAGGTCGAGTTTCGCTGGATGAAGTTGGCGCGACATGCTGAGAAGATCAGTCGAGGTCTCCGATGCGACTTCGGCGAGGTTGTGCAGTTGTTTGTGGTCGGAGGGTGTTAGCGTGGGCAGCCTCTGATCAAATTGCTCCAGGCCAATCTGGAGAAAGGCCATGCGCTGACCGATATCGTCGTGTAACTCCCGGGCAATCCGTGCGCGCTCTTCCTCTTGCGCGTCAATCAGGCGGCCCGTTAGGTTGTGCAGAGCAGCCTCATGTTGGTTTCGCTCTTCCACCAGTACCGCGAGGGTCATAAACGGGACAGCGGTGAATAACAGAAACACTTGTAACGTGAAGACACTATTGATCGGATCGGCTTCGAGAAACGGCCCACGGCCGTGGACCGCACCCCAAATGGACACGAGAGCGACTATGCTCGCTGCAGTCCCAGCCCCAGCAGTACCGAAACGTAGAGCGGACCACAGCAGAAGCGGCATCAAAGAATAAAGAGCTGCAGGGGATTCATGCGTCGCACCAGCAACAAACATGGCGAAACTCAAGGAAAAGAGCGCGGTGAAAAGAGCGCCTGCTTCGAGGTAATAAGCACGCGTGGGGCGCTGCCGTGCCCGGAAGTGCTGGACCCAACCGAGTATAGCGGGCGCCACAGTGAGAAAAGCCAGACCGTCCGATAGAAAAGCAGTCCTGCCGCTAATCCAGCGGTCCGCACTCAAGCCTTGCCAGCCAGTCAAGCATACGACCAGCGGACCGAGGATCACAGTAACGAACACATACTTCCCAAAGGCCTTCACTCTGTCCAGACGAGCTACGCCCTGCAAGAAATAATCAACTCCCCAAAGGACAACGAGAATTTCCGCAATGTCGGCCAGCTGGAGCACAGCCATCGAATGAATCGGTACGCCAGCTGGGAGGTCGTAGAGGACAAAACCAAACAGTCCTGCTGGAATAAGGATGGGCCAGATTCTTCGTGGAGAAACCATCAGAATGGCCACCAAGACTGCGCAACCGGGCCAAAGAGGCCAAAGCGTTTGGGGAGCGGTTATGGTTAAGGTTCCACCGAGTCTTGCCGCGATATAGCACAGCACGAGCACGAGGATCGCTTGGACCATCGAGTGCGACCAGAATTCCGCGTTTGCAGCAGAGGATAATCGATCTCTCTGATTTGTTTCCATTGGCCGCCTCCCAGGAGGGCGCGTAAACGAAGACAGCGTGGGTTGAGGTTCTCCGAATATACATTAAGTAGTTATTACGCTGTACCTGTATCTAGCAATTGGATTGGATCTATTAAGCCGTGAGCGGAGCGAACGGCTTCGTGTTGGTAAATTATGAGAGAAAGGAGATCACCATGGCTAAAATCTGCCCATCCCAATCGTCAACCTCCGAGCCCAGATTGCGGGTGAAGTCTTCGCATTCCACGGTGTCAACCTATCGCCGTTGCGAAATACATTCATAGCGTGCGGAGGACTGTTTTTTGGGTTGTTTGGCCTGTATCACAGGTAAGAATCGCAGGTACCATTTTCATGCCAATTGGCTGGAAGTGGGGTTCGAACGTCACGCTTGAATGTCAACCGTCAGGACTTGCAGCTTGTCGGCTGCCGGTTAAGGGAGGATTATAAGGTGACGAGTTGAGATCCGAGTCACCGCTACCCAGATCTCGATCGCTTCAAAAGCACGAGGGACATGTCCGCGGAGCAGAGGTCCGGCGCATGTCACCGACGCGAGAAAATCCTCAAAGTTAGGCTAACACACGATGACGGAGCGCCATTTCCTCGAGGAACCACGCGATTTTTCTTTGGTACTTGGCGGCCCAATCTGCCAGCTCTTTCGCAGGTCTCATCTCATTGGAGATGGCTTGGAACTCGTGCATCGCCGAC
>Ga0126379_10001869_pt1 | contig 13085 bp, 13 predicted proteins | sample PanSoiMetPlot_24_FD_92640 | JGI IMG/M metagenome (GOLD analysis project Ga0126379, IMG submission 92640) | Tropical forest soil microbial communities from Panama - MetaG Plot_24 | ecosystem: Environmental > Terrestrial > Soil > Tropical forest > Bulk soil | place: Panama | collected 2016-02-17
GGTCATGCGCAAGATGGCTTGCGACCGAAGCCGGCATCGCGGGCCCACACGATTGCCTGTGAGCGGCCGTTGACGCCGAGCTTGTCGAAGATGACCGAGACGTGGTTGCGCACCGTCTTGGCCTCTCCAGGCCTCTCCAGATGATGACGGACGCCGCCACAGTGTCGTGATGCAGGCGTCCCGGCGCGGCGCGAACTTCGGCCGCGTCCGCGCCAAAAGGGGGGACTGCGGTCCCGATGCTACGCATTTTCAGCGAATTTCGCGGGCGGACAACGTAACGGGCGCTCCCACCGTGCCTCTCTGATTATCGTCGCGAAGCGCTTGCTGCCGAACAGCGCGGGGAGACGCGCGCGAACTGACCCGGCCGTGCACGACAGTGGGACGCGGGGGGCATCCCGCTTGCCGTCGCTTGACCGAGAACGAAGGAAATCCGACAGCGGCGCACCCCGTTCCGACGCAAATCCGACTCAAGTGTTGTTTTGTTTAAGCCGCCGCTGAAGTGACTGCGTGATCCGGGAGAGGATGGCGCGGCCCGACCGCGTCGCGGGTCAGGGCACCACGGCGAAGAACAGAAACGCCGCGAAGATGACCAGGTGGACGATGCCCTGGAGCACGGTGGTGCGGCCGGTTCCCAGGGTGATCACGTTGACGAGGAGCGTCAGCCCTAGCAGGACCTGATCCTTCTCGCCGAGCCCGAGGTCGAGCGGCTTGCCGAGCACGATCGAAACGACGGCGACCGCCGGGATCGTCAGGCCGATGCTCGCCAGCGCCGATCCCAGCGCCAGGTTCAAACTGGTCTGCAACCGGTTGGCCCGCGCCGCCCTGAGCGCGGCCAGCCCTTCAGGCAACAGCACCAGCGCCGCGATGACGATGCCGACCACCGATTTCGGCGCGCCGAGCCAGGCCACGCCGGTCTCCAGCGTCGGCGTCAGCGCCTTGGCAAGCCCGACGACGGCGACGAGGGACACGAGCAGCAGGCTGGCGCTGACAGCGGCGGTCATGTTGGAGGGCGGCGGCGCGTGCGCGTCCTCGCTGTCACTGTCGACCAGAAGGAAGTAATCGCGGTGCCGTACGGTCTGGACGAACACAAACGCGCCGTAGAGCACGAGCGAGACGATGCCGGCGAAGACGAGCTGAGGCGTGCTGAACTGCGGGCCGGGCGCGCTCGTCGCGACGTTCGGCAGAATCAGGGTGAGGATGGTGAGGGCGGCGAGCACGGCCAGCGCAGCGCTCGCGCCGTGGAGCTGAAATCCCTGCTCGCGATGACGCGCGCCGCCCCACAGCAGGCACAGGCCGACGATGCCGTTGCACACGATCATGACGGCGGCGAAAACCGTGTCGCGCGCCAACCCCGCCTTTTCGTCCGGAACCGCCACCATGACGGAGACGATCAGCGCCACCTCGATCACCGTCACGGCGATCGCCAGGACCAGCGTGCCGAACGGCTCGCCGGTGCGGTGGGCCACCACCTCGGCGTGATAGACCGCCGCGAACACGGTGGCGATCAGGGCCGCCTCGGCGGCTGCCGTCACGAAGCCGCCGACGCCCGCAAAGGCCGTTATCAGGAGGACGGTCCAGCCCAACAGAGGCCACGTCCAGGTCCACCAAGGCGCCGGTGCTGCTGCCATGCCGCTCGTCGATTGCTGATCCACTCGTGTCCCGATTCCGGGGGTCGCAAGCAGTCGCAGCGACTCGGCGCGAACTGCGGAATCGAAGGGACACTAGCACCTCTGTGATTCTGGTGCTGCTTTGGAATCAGCGACCGATGGCGCGTTGCGCGTCGGTGACCGACCGCTCGCAGGCGGTCCGGTCGCCGTTACGGTCGGCGATGCGGGCACGCGCCAAGGCCGTCGAAACCGAGTTGGCCGCCCCCGGCGACAGTCCGTTGGCGTCGGTTTGTGCCGCCGTGATCGAATCCCGCGTGGGTTGACGGTGCATGAGAGCTTCAGCGCTCTGCGGCGCCGAGTGCCAGGTGCGATTCGCCGCCTCGGCTTTGGTGTCGACGCGGGCCTGCGCGCGGTCGATCGCATCCGTGCAAGGGCCGGCGGTCACGGCCCCTGTTGTCCCGCTCAGCATCGCTGCGCTGAGCAACAGCATTCGCGCAATGGTCATGGCTCGTCTCCCGACGCTGACGACGATCGTCCGTACGGGCGGCTCGTCGGGTTAGCGCGTGCGCTCGGACTGGCGCGCGCCGTAACGGGCACGCCGGCGCGACCTCGCGCACGTCAGCGCGACGACCGCGAAGCCGGCCGCGAAACCCACTCCCGCAAAGCGAGCGATTGCGACACGCATGGGTGCAAGCCTCACGACGAGTGCCAGCGCGATTGTCTGAACGGCGACGCTCGCCGCCGTGACGCATGTCGACCGCGACAGATAGGGCGGCCGGTGGCCGCCCTCAATCCCCATTCATCGGATGTGGTTTACCAAACCTCGCCACGCCGCCCGGCGACGTTCCGCGCACGCTTCATCCCAACTGGAACCAAAACCGCCGGTGGAACCCGGTTGCGCGACACCGCTGGGGGCGCAGGTCTCTTTGGCCGCGTTTTGCCACAATTTCGCAAGCAACGCGCGGTAGCATGTATGGCATCTGATAGGCCGCGGTGGTATCGCGGCTTGCCGAATAAATCCCATTTCCGTATCGCCCAGCGTCATCAGGGGGGGGCTCCCATGCAATCGATCTCGAGGGCGGCCGGCGCCGTGCCGGCCTGGCTTGTTGCACTTTGTCTTCTGTCCGCTGCGTCGTTGCCGGCGCGTGCCCAGGCGCCCGCGCCGTCGGGCCAGGAGGCGCGCGATGCGGAACTCGCCGCCGCCGAGGCGGCCGGCGTGAAAGCCGGCACACGGGGTCCCGCCAGCGTCAAGCTCATCGACCAGGCCGCGCTCGACCTGCCCGCCGGCTACATGTTCATCCCCAAGGCGGAAGGCGTTCGCATCCTTCGCGCGCTCGGCAACACGGTCAACGGCGACGCGCACCAGGGTCTCGTGGTCAGTCTCGATGCGAACGCGTCGTGGATCGTCGTCGTGCGCTACATCAAGGAAGGCTACATCAAGGACGACGACGCCAAGAACTGGAACGCCGACGAGTTGCTGCAGAACATCAAGGATGGCAACGACGAGGCAAACAAGAATCGCGCCGAGCGCGGATTCCCGGAAGTGCAGATCATCGGCTGGGTCGAGAAGCCGATCTACGATTCGGCCACACGCCGGCTGGTGTGGTCGCTCCAGAGCAAGCTCAAGGGCGAGTCCGACAGCCAGCCGACGGGCATCAACTACAACACCTATGCGCTCGGCCGCGACGGCTATTTCAGCCTGAACCTGCTCACCTCGTCCGACGTCGTCGCCACCGAGAAATCAGTGGCGCACAAGCTGCTCGCCGGACTGACCTACAACGACGGCAAGCGCTACGAGGATTTCAACCCGAGCACCGATCATATCGCGGCCTACGGAATCGCGGCGCTGGTCGGCGGCATCGCGGCAAAGAAGCTCGGCCTCCTGGCCCTGATCGGCGCGTTCGCACTCAAGTTCGCCAAGCTCATCGTGGTCGGCGTCGCCGCGGTCGGCGCGGGAATCTGGAAGATGCTGGGCGGGAAACGGGAGAACGTCTAGACTTCCCCTCGAACATGTCTTCGTCGGCGATCCGGCATCCACTTCGAACCGCGGATACGGCGACCATGCGCCGTATCACGCACTGATCCCGCGACCCGCACGTGCGCACCGTCCTCTTTCTTCTGCTCTCCGGCCTCAAATGGGGCAAGCTCGCCACCACGGGCGGCACCATGCTGCTGTCGCTCGCGATCTACGCCACCATCTGGGGCTGGCGCTACGCTGCCGGCTTCGTCGCGCTGCTGCTGGTGCACGAGATGGGGCACTACGTTGCGGCGCGCCAGTGCGGGCTCAATGTCGGCGCGCCCACCTTCATTCCGTTCGTCGGCGCCTGGATCGCGCTCAAGGAGCAGCCGATGGACGCCGAGGTGGAGGCCTATGTGGCGATGGCGGGCCCGCTGATCGGCACCGTCGGCGCGCTGCTCGTGTACTTCGCGGGCCGCGCCTACGACAGCAACATCCTGCTCGCGATCGCGTATGCGGGGCTTTTTCTCAACCTGTTCAACCTGCTGCCGCTTTCGCCGCTCGACGGCGGACGCATCACGGCGATCATCAGCCCGCGCATCTGGCTCATCGGCGCGCCGATCATGGTCGCGCTGGTGCTCTACCGGCCGAGTCCGGTCCTCATCATGGTGGCGATCCTGTCGCTGCCGCAGCTCATGCACGCATGGCGTTACGATCCGAAGGCGCCCGAGAACATCGCCTATTACGGGGTCGAGCCCCAGACCAAGCTCGAATACGGCGCGGCCTACCTGGCGCTCACCGGATTCCTCGCCCTCATGACCTACGAGCTGCACGAGATGATCGGCAGCGGCGGGCACAACGGATGACGACGCCGCTGCGAGGAGCTCAGAACCCGCCCGCGCTGAAATTGAACCGCCGCGTCACGTCATAGCCCGCCTGGGTGACCGGCATCGCATAGTCGATGCGGATCGGGCCGAACGGCGAGCCCCAGATCAGCCCGGCGCCGACCGAGGAGCGGATCACGTTGGAGCTGCCGACCGTGAACGACTGCGACAGCGACGGGAGGCTGCTCGTACCGCCCCACACGCTGCCCGCATCGGCAAACACCGCAAACTTGAGCCCGAAGTCCGAGGGCAGATACGGAATCGGGGCCTGCGCCTCGGCGGTGGTCCCCCAGAACGCCGTGCCGCCGATATTGTCCATGGTGCTGCCGGGCGTGAGATCGCGCGGCCCGATGCCGTTCGGCGCAAAGCCGCGCACCAGCTGCGGCCCGCCGAAGTAGCGGTTGAGCAGCGGCACCGGCTGCCCGCCCCACTGGCTCACCAGGCCGCTCTGCTCGCGCACCATGCCGACGATATCGTTGGTGATCGCGTGATAGCCGCGCACGTCCTCGGAGGTCTTGAGGAAATTCACGTCGCCGCCGAGGCCCGCGATGTCCTGCTTGAACTCGGCGTGGACGCCGTCGGTCGGGCTCTTTCGGTCATTGAGCGTGTCATAGGCGAGCGTGTAGCCGATCATCGACACCCATTGCGGCCCGGCCGCCGCCGCCTGCTGCACCGGCAGCGACACCGTGCCGTTCACGGCGCTCGGATCGAGCGTGACGCCCTGATTGAAGATCGAGTAGCGCAGCAGCGCGCTCGACTGCTCGGTCAACGGCACGCCGACCTTGTAGCCGATCCCGTAGGTTTCGCTGCCATAGGACTGGTAGCTGCTCGACGACACCTGCTTGCCGAACACGTCGGTGCCGAGCGAGATCCGCTCGCCCATGAAATACGGCTCGACGAAGCTCGCGCTGATCGATCTGCTGTACTGGCCGTAGGTGAGCGAGAGCTTCGCGTACTGGCCGTTGCCGAGGAAATTGCGGTCGCTGACGCTGACATTGCCGACGACGCCGTCGACCGTCGAATAGCCGCCGCCGAAGGTGAAATCGCCGGTCTGATCCTCGGTGAGCTCGATGTCGACCACCACGCGGTCGGGCGCCGAGCCGGGCGCGCTCGTGATCTTCACGGTCTTGAAAAAGGCGAGCGCCTTGAGCCGGCGCTCGGCGCGGTCGATCAGCACCCGGTTGTAGGCGTCGCCCTCGGCGATATCGATCTCGCGACGCACGACGTAGTCGCGCGTCTTGCCGTTGCCGCGGATGTTGATGCGTTCCACATAGGTGTGCGAGCCTTCCTCGACCGCGAAGACGACGCCGATCGTGTGCGCCGCCGGGTCGCGGTTGTTGCGCGCACGCACCGTGGCGAACGGAAAGCCGCGCTTGGCGAGCGTAATCGCCATCTCGTCGACGGTCTTCTCCACCAGCGTGGCGTCGTAGACGCCGCCCGAGCGCACCTTGAGGGCGCCGGCGAGCGAGCGGCCGTCGATCTGCGCGACCTGCGACTGCACGTCGAGCGCGCCGAACCGGTAGGGCGCGCCCTCGTCGATCGCGAAGGTGACCGCGAAGCCCTTGGCGGCCGGGTCGAACTCGGCGCGCGCGGTGTCGATCCGCACGTCGGCGTAGCCGCGATCGACATAGAAGCGGCGCAACAGGTCGCGGTCGGCCTCGATGCGGTCGGGATCGTAGAGATCGCTGCCGGTGAGGAAGCTCAGAAGATTGGACTGCCCGGTCTTGATGACGCCGCGCAGCTGATACGCCGCGAAGGCGCGGTTGCCGACGAACGCGATGCGCTTGACGGTGGTCTTCTCGCCTTCCGTGATCTCGAAGACGAGGTCGACGCGGTCCTCGCCGTGCGCCACCGTCTTGGGCACGATTTTGACGTCGTAGCGGCCGCCATGCCGGTAGAGCTCGGTGAGCCTCGCGACGTCGGCCTGCACGGTGGCAGGGACCAGCCCGCCGTGCGCCTTCGACTTGACCTCGCCGGTGAGATCCTTGTCCTTGAGCGCCTTGTTGCCCTCGAAGGCGACGCGGTCGATCACCGGCGCCTCGACCACCGTCACGGTGATGCCCGCTGCCGAACGCGCGATCTTCGCGTCGGTGAAGAGGCCGCTCGCATAGAGCGCCTTGAGGCCGGCATCGATCGCCTTCTCGTCGAGCGGCCCGGCCGACTGGAAATAGGAGCGCACCGTCTCGGCCTCGACGCGCCGGTTGCCGACGACCGTGATGGCCTCGGGACGGCCGACGGCCGGCTCGGCAACGGCCGCCGCGAGCCCGGTCAGCAGCGCCAAAGCGCCGAGGACCGCGAGCCGCCACGGCGAGACGCGACCCACGCCGCGCTGATCCATGCCTTGCGCTTCCCTACCACCCTGGAGACCCGCAGGGGACCCTGGCGGCCCGGCGAAACCGTGACGAATTGCGTGAAATTGCAAGGCATTGTCGAGGCAGCGCGGCGGGCGGACCACGCTTGACACAAGGTCAGGACGGACCGAGCGTTGGGCTGGCGCCGGACGTGACGCCAGGATGGCGTCATACGCGGCTTCATACGCGGGGACGCACGGTTCGATCCCGGATCGGGTCCGGGACGGCTTGCGAGGACGCTGTCGCGCGCTGCCGCGGGGGAGAAAGTGCCATGGACCTCATCGCTGATCGCGGCCGGCGGGTGTCGGTCGAGGAGCTCAACACCAGCCGGCTGCTCGCCCATGCGCGCCGCCAGGCGGACCAGCGCAACCTCGACGACGTGCTGATCGCCGATGTCGACAGCCATCATTACGAGAACGAGATCTACGAGGAGTTTCTGCCGTTCATCGAGAACGAGGTGCTGCGCCAGCTGGTGCTCGCGGGGCGCGCCAAGGGACGCCAGGCCCTGATGCCCTCACAGGTCAGCTTCCAGGACATGGGCGGCCGCATCACGCGCTACCCGATGCGCGCGACCGAGAAGACCGAGGGCGACACGCTGCGCGACGTCGAGCTCGGCCATCGCTGGATGGATGCGATGAGCGTCGACTATGCGTGCCTGTTTCCGACCCTGCTGCTCGCGATCGGCCTGCATCCGTCAACCGAGATGGAGGTCGAGCTCTGCTGGGCCTACAACCGCTGGCTCACCGAGACGGCCCTGCCGGCCGCCGGCGGGCGCTTCTACTCGATGCTGTGCATGCCGTTCTCCGAGCCCGACGAGGCGTTGCGCCATGTCGAGGCGTTCGGCGACCGCAAGCATGTGACCGGATTCATGATCACGTCGGTGCGCAGCCTGCCGGTGCACCACAATTCGTACATGAAGGTCTACCGCGCCATGGAGGAGCGCGGCCTCGCGCTCTCCTTCCACTCCGCCATCAACATGGGCGAGCCGGTGTTCAAGAGCCTCAACCGCTTTGCGTCGGTGCACGCGCTCGGCTTCCCGTTCTACAACATCCTTCACCTCACCAATTGGGTCACCAACGGGATGGGCGAGCGGTTTCCCGCGCTGCCGGTGATCTGGATCGAGGGCGGCCTCGCCTGGATCCCGTTCCTGATGCAGCGGCTCGACCACGAATTCATGCTGCGGTCGTCGGAATATCCGCTGCTGCGCAAGCGGCCGAGCGACTACATGCGCGACATGTATTATGCCTCGCAGCCGATGGAGCGGGTCGATGCGGCGGCGCTCGAATGCACGCTGCGCATGATCAATGCCGAGACGCAGCTCCTTTACGCGTCCGACTACCCGCACTGGGATTTCGACCTGCCGAGCACGGTCTGGGACCTGCCGTTCCTGTCCGAGAAGGCCAAGCACAACATTCTCGGCGGCACCGCGGCGCGCCTGTTTCGGCTGCCGCCGCGCAACGACAGGCAGCGCCACAATCTCGAAAGGTTCGGCAACCTCGTGGCGTGACGTCCGTGCGCCGGAGACGCAAGCGCGGCGGCGTCTTTCCCTCTCCCCGCAGGGGAGAGGGTGGCGAGCGAAGCGAGCCGGGTGAGGGGCACCCGGCGTTTCAATTCAGCTCCGAGAGCCCCTCACCCCGCCCTCTCCCCTGCGGGGAGAGGGAGCGCTGGCTCGGAGCAAGCGGCCTTGCGCGTCTCGCGGCTGTCGCGCTGGCCAGCGCGCTCACCGGTTCGGCGCACGCCCAGGACTCCGTCGCGGCATTCTATCAGGGACGGCAGATCAACCTGATCGTCGGCTACGGGCCGGGCGGCGGCTACGATCTCACGGCGCGGCTGGTCGCGCGCCACATCGGCCGGTTCATCCCGGGCCACCCGTCGGTCGCGGTACAGAACATGGCCGGCGCCGGCAGCCTGCGTGCCGCCAACTGGCTCTACGGCGCCGCGCCGAAGGACGGCGCGACCTTCGGCGTCTTCGGCAGCGACATTCCGCTGGTCGGGCTGGTCGGCGCCAATGCGAGCGCCCAGTTCGACCCGCGCCAGTTCACCTGGCTCGGCTCGTCGTCGAGCTTCGCCAATGATGCCTTCGTGCTGATCGTGCGCGCCGATGCCACGTCGCCGTCGATCACCGCCGCCCGCCGGGCAGGCGGGCCGCCGATCGTGCTCGGCGGCACCGGCGAGGGCGCACGCGATGCCGACGTGCCGAAGATCCTGCGCGACGCGCTCGGCCTCAACATCCGCCAGGTGCTCGGATATCCGGACTCGCCCTCGCTCTTTCTCGCGGTCGAGCGCGGCGAGATCGACGGCCGCACGTTCGATTTTTCCGCGGTCAAGTCGACGCACCCAGCCTGGCTCGCCCCGGGCAGCGGCTTCAACGTCCTCCTCCAGTTCGCGCGCACGACGCGCCATCCCGAGCTGCCCGAAGTTCCCACCGCGCGCGAGCTCGCGCCCGACGAGAATGCGCGGGCCCTCATCGCGTTCGCTGAGACGCCGCTCTTGACCATGGCGCGTCCGTTCGCGGCGCCGCCCGGCGTGCCGGATGACCGTACCAGGGCGCTGCAGGAGGCGTTTGTGGCCACCCACCATGACGCCCAGTTCCTGGCGGAAGCCGCCAGAATCGGGGTTGACATCAGCCCGGTGGATGCCGGCGCGATGGCGCGCGCCATCGCGCTCCAGGCGCAGGCATCACCAGCCCTGCTTGCCTATATGAAACGGCTGATGACCCGGCATTAACGCGGGGTTGCAGCACGCCAAGTTCGGGCCTATGGGAGGGGGTGCAGGTCGTCCGCCATGTAGCTCGCCATGACGCGTACAATCCCGCAGCCAATGTCCGAGTTCCCGCGCCGGGGCGCACGCCCACTCGTGTTCGCGGTGGCGGGCGGCATCGGATTGCTGACGGCCGGAACCGTGGCGTTGTGGGTGCATTACGGAACCGCTGTCTTTTACGAGACCATCCTCGGGGGCATCAACGCATGCTTTTGAAGCGAAAGGGAATTGGCGGATGACGCGGGGTCGCTCCCAGCTGCTCCTGATTCTCGGCGCCTTCGCGGCCGGGTTGGTGCTGTGCCTCGGCGCCATCGCGCTGCTGGCGGGCCCCTCGGTCGCGCCGTCGGCGTTCCGAACGGCGGCGATCGGCGGGCCGTTCCGGCTGGTCGACCAGGACGGCCGCCCGGTCACGGAACAGGACATGAAGGGCAAGCCCTTCCTGGTGTTTTTCGGCTTCACCCACTGTCCGGACGTCTGCCCGACCACCCTGTTCGACATCTCCGAGGTGCTGCGCAGCCTTGGCCCCGACGCCGACCGCGCCGCCGCGCTGTTCATCACGGTCGATCCGGAGCGCGACAGCCCGGCCTCGCTCAAGGACTATCTCGGCAGCTTCGATCCGCATCTGCGCGGCCTCACGGGCGACGCCGAGGCGCTCGCCAGCGTCGCGAAGGAATATCGCGTCTACTACAAGAAGGTCCCGCTCGACAGCGGCGACTACACCATGGATCACACGGCCATCGTCTATCTGATGGACAAGGACGGGCGTTTCGTCTCGCCGTTCAGCCTCAAGCGCAAGCCCGAGGTCGCGGCGGCGGAGCTGCGGAAGTATCTGTGACGGACCAGGCGCGGGGTCGCCGGGTCTCTGTGCATGTTGAAGGGGTGACCAAATGGACAGTGCAATTCTCGCCGACGCGCGCGAGCGCATTCCCGAACGCGACGTCGTCGCCATGATCGCGATGATCGACTACTTGGTCGCAGAGGTGGGCAGGATCGACGCGATGTCGGCCCAATGCTTGGTGCTGGCGCGAAAGTCGCTGGCCGAAACGGTCTCCGACGCCTTCGTCAAGGCGCACTGACCTTCAGCTCGAACCGGTTGCAGCGTCGGCCCGCCACGCGGCGGCGCGCGCCGCGCGGCTGCGACTGGACGCAAGGGCTCGGGTCGCCCAGGTCCAGTCACGGAGACTGGTCACGAGACTGGTCATGGGGCCGGTCACGGAGACCGGTCAAGACTTGGCGAACTTCTCCGTGAGCTGAATGATCGAACGACGCACGGTGTTGTCGCCGATCTTGGAGAACGCGCGAATCAACCGGACCGACTGCGGGTCGGCCAAGAGATCGAGCAGGCCGGAGTCGCTCCCTTTCTCGCTGCGCTCGCCGCCCTTGAAGAGCGTGCTGACGTGCAGGCCGAGGACGGCGGCGATCTGATAGAGCCGTCCGCTGCCCACCCGGTTGGTGCCGTTCTCGTATTTCTGTACCTGCTGGAAGCTCACACCGAGCTGGTTGCCCAGTTCGGTCTGCGACATTTTCTTGCCAAGACGATGAATTCGGATATTTCGACCGATGACCTTGTCTATCTTTTGCGCGCGTTTCTGCAACATACCTTGTGATCCTCTGACGCCGGCGCGGTACACTAAAATTGTCGGCTTTCGACGGACCGCGCGGGGGCTCGGTTACGACCGGCCGCGGCAATCTAGGATTGACGAAATGACATTGTCCATAGACGACGCATAAAGAAGATGCTATCAAAAGTTGTATCCAATTCGCCGCACGGTTTCGCCCGATTCTTTCAGCTAGAAGAGGGCGATTCGATCGAGCGGCCCGTCGCATGCAACCAGTCCATACCTCTCCCATGTCGTTCGCGTCATTCATTCAGGTGACCGCGATTGCGGCGCGCGTGCGGCAAACATGCCGGCGCTGCCGCCTCGCCGCCGTTGTGGCGGTGCTGCTGCTCGCCGAATCGCTGGTCGCGCTCGCGCCGCAGCCTGTGCTGGCGCAGGCACCGAACGCCGCGAGCGCGCCTGGCTTCTGGGATCCGCGGCGGCGGCCGGAGCGGCCTGACATCGGGCGCATCGCGCTCATCCGATTCATGACCGAGGTCGATTATCCGCCGTTCGACTATGCGGGGCCGGACGGCAATCCGACCGGCTTCAACGTCGATCTCGCGCGTCAGATCTGCGAGGAGCTGCACGTCTCCTGCACCGTGCAGATGCGCCGCTTCGACACGCTGTTCGCCGCGCTCGAGGACAATCGCGGCGACGCCGCGATTGCGTCGATCTCGGTCGCGCCCGACGCGCGCAGGCGCGCCGACTTCACCGATCCCTATTACCGGCCGGTCGGCCGCTTCGTGGTCCGCCGGGACGCGCGGATCGGCGACGTGCGCCCCGAGCGGCTCGAGGGCAAGAAAGTCGCGGTGGTGGCCGGCACCGCGCATGAGCAGTATCTGCGTGCCCTGTTCACCGAGGCCGAGGTGCGACCCTACCCGACCGCCGATGCGACGCGCGAGGCGCTGCGACGGGGCGAGGTCGACCTCCTGTTCGGCGACGGGTTCGGGCTCGCGTTCTGGCTCAACGGCAGCGACTCGAACAACTGCTGCGAATTCGCCGGCGGACCGTTCCTGGAGAGTCGCTATTTCGGCGAAGGCGTCGGCATCGCCGTCAAGCGCGGCAACGACACGCTGCGGCTCGCGATCAACTGGGCGCTCTTCCGCCTGTGGGAGAAGGGGCGCTTCACCGACCTGTGGCTGCGCTACTTCCCGATCAATCCGTATTGACTGATCCGCCCTCATCCTGAGGAGCCCGCCGTCCTTCGATCCGCCTCATGGTGAGGAGCGCGGCGCAGCCGCGCGTCCCGAACCATGAGGCGGCCTCAGGATGAGAGGCGGGCGTCTCGAAGGATGGGGGCGGCCGCCGAGCCTGCTGCCACCGATCTCGGGTTTAACCCGAGATCGGCAAATTTTGTTGCACAAGTCGGCTAAAGCCGACTTGTGTGTCCGAGACGCGACGCTTCGGGTCGCTCCTCACCACGAGGGATCGCGGTCGACCGCACGCCGCGAGGCGGCAATCTCCGCTTTTTTGCCATGCCTCCTCGGGGTAAAGAAACCCGCATGTCCACCGCCGCCGCACCCGACCCCTCCTCACTGCGCGAGATCGCCGAGCAGTCGCACGCCTGGCCGTTCGAAGAAGCGCGCAAGGTCGTCGCGCGGCTCAAGCGCCAGCCGAAGGCCGAGGTGATCTTCGAGACCGGCTACGGGCCGTCCGGGCTGCCGCACATCGGAACCTTCGGCGAGGTCGCGCGCACCACGATGGTGCGCCACGCCTTCCGGGTGCTGACCGACGACAAGATCAAGACCCGGCTGATCGCCTTCTCGGACGACATGGACGGGCTGCGCAAGGTGCCGGACAACGTGCCGAACCGCGACATGATGGCGAGCCATCTCGGCAAGCCGCTCACCCGCGTGCCCGACCCGTTCGGCACCCATCCGAGCTTCGGCGAGCACAACAATGCGCGCCTGCGCGCCTTCCTCGAC
>Ga0126379_10001870_pt1 | contig 13078 bp, 25 predicted proteins | sample PanSoiMetPlot_24_FD_92640 | JGI IMG/M metagenome (GOLD analysis project Ga0126379, IMG submission 92640) | Tropical forest soil microbial communities from Panama - MetaG Plot_24 | ecosystem: Environmental > Terrestrial > Soil > Tropical forest > Bulk soil | place: Panama | collected 2016-02-17
GTGCCCAATCCCCACGCGCGGAGAACGCGGTTGATCGCGTTGGTCTCCCGGCGTGTCCGCAAATTACTCCTCTATGTCCTGCTGTTCTCCGGTGGATCTCTGCCGGCCCAGCTTGGGAGGAAGTGGCTTGTTGACTCCTTTGATCGCGAGTGCGGTCGCCAAGTGCGCCATCAGGTTCTGGTTGTCGTTCGGACCAAAGCTGTGGTCCTCGCCCTGCGGGGACGCCATCGACATGCCGCCTACTTTTGAGTAGCTGGGTGCCGATTGGAACTCGTGCCTGACTGTGTGACCACCGTTTTTTCCGGGTCGGATGGTGATGGATGCGAGCTTAGGCTTCATGACTACTTCCCCTTGCCGAGGATGGCGTTCGCTTTTGCCCTGATCTTCGCGGCGGATGATGACGAGAGACGTCCAGCGTTGACTTGCTGTGTGGCTCTCGCTTTAGCGTTTGCCGCGTCAATGAGCCCGGTCGGGCATGGGATATTTGCGCGAACCGGGCAGACCGAATGTGCTTTCAGGCAGCTTGTTGCGCCTGGCTGCTTTCAATACGGCCATAATTAAACCTCCTTTCTGTCATACTCCGCAGACTCCAAAGCACTCCACGTCAAACCCCAGTTGCAATTCTTTGGGGTTGATTTTGGGGTGGAAATCAACTTCATCGATTGGCTTGCAGGAACGATGCACGTACATCGTCTGGCGCATGTCGCGGTTGACTACCTTTGAGCGATTGGAGCCACTCCAGGTGTTTATAGACTGCCTGGGGCTCTTCTCCCGTGTCCGCGAAGATCGCCACGTCAAACGGGCGCACTTCTCCGGACATCGACATCAGGTACAGAGTGGTGGACTGTACCCCGGCCCCGAGATTGAGGACATGATATTCAGTCAATGTCCCCCTCTCAACTCCGTGACCAGCTTTCGGATCTTCTCCATCTGCTCCTGGTGACGTTGACTCATCTTGAAGATCGGCTCGCCTGTCGGATCGATCACGGTGGTGAAGAACTTTTTGAGTGTCTCGGCGTAATCCTGTGGTTCCAGCTTTTTCTCCGGCATGTGCTATGCTCGTTGCACCACCTACTTGCACAGTGAATAACTTGAGAGCCTAGTGGAGGGCCGCAGACGTCCAGCTTCTGCGGCCTTTCGTATTTTTCTACTTGGGTCCTGCTGTAGGCGGTTCTGGTTCCGGGGGCACGAGAACCCAGCCCATTCCCTTCCACCATTGCAGCGTCCATCCCGAATCTCCGATCGGTATCGGATCAACGCCCTGATTGGGTTTGTCGGGAGGAGGGACGACAGGCGGGAGAGGAATAGGTCCTGGAGTTGGATATCCGCCAGGATAGATGGGTTGCCCCGATGCATAAGGAGGTAGCCCGTAGATTGGCCCTCCACCCGGATGCCCGCCGGGATAGATGGGTTGCCCCGATGCATAAGGCGGCAGGTTACCCGGCACATATGGCGGCATTGGTACTCCACCAGCCCAGCTTGGAGGCCCGCCGGCCCAACCCGGAGGCAGTGGCCCCGGTGTCGGATAGCCACCAGGATAGATGGGTTGCCCCGATGCATAAGGCGGCAACACGGGTCTGCCATATCCGGGGTCAACTGGCCCTGATGGAGGAAGTGGATATCCAATTTGTGGTGGAGCGCCTCCCCACATGCCCGGAGGTTGCGGTGCGGACGGGTAGATCGGCCCGCCACCAATCGAGGGTCCACCGGGCATCGGTCCGCCTCCAACATGCCCTCCTCCGATGGGAACAATCAGTGCAAGTGTAGCCATGCGTTTTAATCTCCTTAAACTTTTCGTTGTGAAAACAGGGGCCGGTGTGGTTCTTTAACTCCAGGGGCTTGCGTACTGCTTCTGTCTCTGCTGTTCTTTCTCGCGTTCTCTCTGTGGTTCCCTGATGCTTACTGCCAGGGTTCTAAAGGCGTCTGCGGCATGAGAGTGAAGGTCATGGAGCGGTTCTCTGGTCGGTCCATCATAGGCCTGCATTTCGCCATATCGGTACATCCGGAGATGGCGGATTCCTTCCTGGCATCTCTGCTCGTCGAACCAGCACAAAGGGAAGACCGTGCGGACTGCATTGATGCCCTGGAATACCGGGAGTCTCGGACAGACCTGCACTTTTCTGCCGGCGGCGCGCATCAACTGGTCAATCGATTTGCCGGTGCCGAGGTGCCCCAGTCCTCCGTCCCATGGGAGGTAGTCGATGCCCCACATGTAGCCACGCCGCTGCAATGAAGCGAGGTACTCGTGTATGGCCTGGCGGTTTCCCTCTTCGTAGTCGATGATCCGATATTCGAAGGGGAACGCCTGGAACATCCAGATACTGACCATGTCGCCAAATCCCAGATCCCAGGCCGTGTGCACCGGCTTTGACGGATCGTAGGGAACCCGCTTGATGCGTCCCTCCACATCGACCGCACGCAACTCGCCCGCAAAAATTGCGTTGCTCAACGTGTTGATGGTCGAGCCTTCCCAGATGTGGTTGTACTCGTCGATGTTCCGCTTCCTGGCTTCCTCCATCTCCCGCTTGAGACCCTCCGGAAACCACGGGTTGTCGCGGAAGGTCAGTTTGACAACTTTGGCGTCTGCGGGGGGAGAGACTACGAATCGTTGATATGTGTCGTCGGATTCCAGGTCAGGATTGAAACTGACCCACAACTCGCAATCGGGAACACGGAAAAGAGTCGGGATGAGTTTGTCCCAGGATGCTTTGGATACGACCTGTGCTTCCTCGACCCAGCACAAGTTCAGACTCTCCATACTTTTTATGTTGTCTATGTGCGCTTTGAGACCGGCAAAAACAACCTCCGTGCCGTTGACGCCGTAGATCACGGATTTTTCAATGCGGTAGAAGGCTTCCAGCCCGAGCGCTGCGATTTGCTCTTCCAATAACTGATGGACGCTGTCCCGAATGCTTTTCATCGTTTCGCGCGCGCACAGGATGCGAAGTTTCCTCTGCGTGCCGGCGACCAGCAAGGCTCTTGCAAATCCCCAGGACTTCGATGCTCCCCTTCCCCCATAGGCAATCTTGTAGCGTGCGGGTTGAAAGAGAAATTCAAGTGCCGGAGGAAACTCGGCCCTGGTGGAGACGATGGTCGGGGTCACAACTCTTCGAGCAGTTCTATTTCGGAGGGGATTGATTCAAATTCCACCTTGCGGTTAACCACTTCGATGCCGATGCTCATCCACTTGCCTTCGGAACTGAAGGTCTGGATTGCCTCGACACGGAGTATGTCCTTCAATCCCGCTCTTTCGATCTCCTCCGCGATGGCGTGAAATGAGGCATGCACGACGCTGTACACGTCGCGTATTCCCCGCTTACTGCGCCAGTCCGGCGTCCCTTTACTGCTGCGCCAGTCCGGCGTCAGTTCCCCCGGAGCCGGTGACGTCGCCGGGGCGGACAAACACGATCTCGATTCGGGCCTGGACCGGTGCGCCCTGTGGTCCACTGATCTCCGTCTTGTTGCCATATTTCTCCGGCAAAAATCCTTTGAGCAGGAGCTGCATCAGGCCGCTATCGTAACGTGTGACGGTCCCGCACTTGGCACCCTGGTAGAAGACATCCTCCTCCCAGCCCACTGATGCCCTCTCGACCGCTATGGCTTCCAGTGCCTCGCCGGCCTGCTGTCTCGTGGCGTGGAATGCCTTGGCGTACATGGGCTTCTTCAGCCACTTGTAGTGAACCGAGCGGGCTATGCCGGCGCGTTTCGCCGCTTTCTTGATGTCCGCCGTGAGCGCATACTCTAGCAGGAGTGCTCTCATGCGCTCATGAGTCGATCTGTTGTCCGGTTTCTTGCTGGGCAAGACTCAGGTAAAGCTCAGATGCGGGGCGTATGCTCGCCCCGGCGGGGTCCGCTCTCCAGGCTAGGCCCATCCCCCAACGACTTGGGAGAGGGTGGGGGACAAACCGCGCTACGGAGAGCGGCCCCCGTCAACTGTCCTCCAGGCGCTCACACCGTCGAGGGAACAGTTTCTTTAGAGTCCATACGCACCTGGGGTTGTCGCAGGTCTCGTGATTAGTGGATAACTTTAATGGATTCGACCACTTGGACGGCAGGCGGGAATCGTCTCCGAATTCGAGAACCTGAACTTCCACGATTGTCCCCGTTTTTCTTTGCCGAACCACCAGCACGTTCGGAGCCTTGGCTATGCGTAATAGGCGCTCCGGACTGGCCCTTTCGATACACCTGGGTCCAGACATAATGGGAATTTTTTGCGCGAGCACACTACTCCTGACTTCCTACAAGCCGGGGTAGTTTATCGGCCTCCCCTCCGCGAGAGGTCTATGCCGCAGGAGCGGCGGGTTCACCCTTGGCAATCACGTGCAGATGCCGAGGGCCGGCTAAAGCCTGCACCGTATACAGGCCGTCGTCGTCTTTCGGGTCCGGGAGATCTTTCAAATGCACGAGGCATTTGGCGATGAAAGATCTCGGTCCCCAGAGTTTGAACAACTTCTTTTTGCCGTCTTCGGTGACCTGACGGACCTTGTCCCTGGAAGAGATTAATATATCGCAGGTTATGCCGGGGGCGGTAGCCTCCTGTTCGGGGGTCAGGTCGGGATACCAGTCAAGGATCAGGCGGCGGAGCTTTTCATAGCGGAACACACGCGGCTTGATCAGGTCGATCTCCCGGTCAAGCAGCGCGAACTCCTCGACCAAGCGTTGCCGCTGGTTCCACTGCGCCGCCTGGGCAGAGTCTTTCCGTTTGCGTGGCATTGGCGAGCCTTTCAGCCTATTGTACAGCCGGGGTTTTTGGCTCGATCCACTACATATGGTGTGCCGGTCTATGGCGTGGCATACTATCGTTACAACTTGTCAAGGTGGCAGGCATGCAGAGGCCACCTTCTCGCACGAGTCTGAGACGTGCGTTCGGGAAGACGGTGAGAGCGATTCGCCAGCGTGCCGGCCTCTCCCAGGAATCCTTAGCCCTTGAATCGGGAATAGGGCGGGGATACATGGGCGGCATCGAACGGGGCCAGCATACGCCTACGATTGAGACACTCTACCGTCTCCTGCCGGCTCTGAAGGTGACCGTCGGTGAATTCTTTCAGGAATTCGAACGCAACTTACGACGTTGACACTGATTGCAGGATTTCGAATAGAAATGTAAACGGTCGTCAACAGTTGTGTTTTCAATCGGTAACAGAAAGGATGAGAAAGGGCTTGCGTCGTCCGTCCACAGCGCTAAAATGGCTTCCGAGTCCTGACGGCATCGTTTGATTTAGAGTCGCCGCCGGAGGCACCAAAGGAACAGCAGGAGTACGGTAGGCTCGCCAAAGCCACCCCTCTCCCTTGGTATCTCCGGCGACAGCGCTTACAGGCTATGCAGACATAAACGCCATGACGCGATAACGCCAAATCGCTAAGACGACAGACGCCACAACGCCATAACGCGTATGCAGCCATATACTAGCACCGAAACTTTTACCACTACAACCGCTAGTGGATCTTCACGGTTAAATCTTATGGGTAGACAGGAGATATGGCTGAAAGGGTGGCGCTGCATACCGAAATTTCCTGAGGGGCAACTCCGAACCCCGCAAAAGCTGCATTGGCTACCCCCAGAGTTAGTACTTGATCACCGGACCAAATGGTGTCAATCTGTAATGGATTTGGGGACGGCGGTACGGGCCGGTCGCCTAGTACCGGCGCATCAACCGGACTGCCTCCCCAGATGCCCTAGTGATGCAGGGGTTGCGTTGGACTCGATTGGAAGAGAAATTTTAGAGGCCGGTAGAAGTGTACCGGCCCCTATGGAAGCCTACACCAGCACCGGTTTCTTGGCGGATTCTGTTGCTGGTGATGGGTATTGACATCATTTAAACCCCGCTTGTACCAAGAGCGGGATCTGCCTGAGAGGGGCAGAATGACGCATACACATTATCCGTTGTTCCGCCTCCGAATTCAACAGGAGGCCGGAGTTGACTCGTACTGAGGAACTGAGATTTGTAAAAAAGTCCGGTACTCTGAGGACTTTTTCCGAGCAGAGACGCGCCGAGTTCGAAGAAGCGACAGTAGGCATTACCTTCACCAAGGACTTCAATGTTGCCTTGGAAGCGGTGATGTATGATCCTCTGGAGACCATAGCGGCCAGAGTCCTAGCCTGGGTCAAGCGTAAGTCCTGGGGAAACAACTGCCTATTCTGCGTACAAGATCCTAACGGAGATCTAGCGTTTCAGGTAGATTGCGCCAAAAATCTCAACGTCGATAAGCGCCGGGTGTCCGCAGCCATGCGGTATTTCATCCAGCGCGGCTACATTGAGATGCGCGGGACGGCCAAAGTGGTGTATCCTGTCGTTTCGCCGGTTCTGGCGAAGCCCCCTGATAAAGATGAAAAGTCCGGAGAGTACCGGACTTTTTTGCAAGACTGGAAAGTCTCTCACTCCACGGACTTTCAGGAGCTGGAAGTCGCCTGCTCCACGGTCAAACGCCTCCGGAAAGTCCTCCTCTCCGCGTACAAGGAGTGGCGGACATCCCGGACTTCTGCCGGCGATATAAATAAGGAGGAAAGAAAGGAAAGAGATATTGAAAGAACCCCTCCTCCTCAGCCTTCTTCCCTTCACAGGAGTAGTGACGGCAAAGAACAAGAGGAGGAGGAGGAAGCCACACAAGCACTCACGGTCACTCCGGAAGTCCTTTCGCCGGCTCCTACGTTTCGAGAATTTGCTAAGGACTACCCACCAGGGAAAGTTGATCCGGATTCCAAGCCGGCATTTGAAGCTCTGAATCCTCAGGACCGAATTGACGCCAAGGCGGCTCTCGCAGTGTATCGCCGCTGTGAGCAGTGGCAGAATCCGCAGTACATTCCGTTTGCTTCGAAATACATCAAGAAACGCTACTGGGAGTTCGACCCCCTTGACGTGCGTAGAGAAAGTCCGGGAATGGCCCGCACCCGTCAGGAGTTGAATGAAACGATCCTGCTGGCGAGAGCAATGCGAAGGCAGACATGATCACGGACCAAGCTGCCAGCATTGCCGTATCAAAACTTTCGGTGCTCCCATATTTCCCTGCCGATAAGCCGGCGCGAGCCATGATTATCAACCTGCTAACGCGCATGGTCTCGACCGATGAGCAACTCGATTGGTTAGTAGAGCGTACGTGCGATCTCTGGTCGAAGTGGGAAGGAATCAGAGAATTGCGAGCGTTGTACTGCGCCAGGTTCAAACCCAAGGACGGCGTCGAGATCAACTATAGCGGTGTCTTCCCCGATGGCATCGTGCCTCCAGAGAAGCCTTTACCTCAGTTCCGGATGCTTCCCCTGCCGGATGGACGCCTAGTAACGGCAGATGAGGCACTCGACCGTAGGGTAGTCGAGATTGCACAGAGAAAGGCCATTCGGCCCACAGGGGAGATGACGCCAGCAGAGCGGAACGAAGCACAGAAGTTCGACCAGATGCTACAGGAGATCACTACCGGTCCGCCAGACCGCAAGGTGACGCCGATGCTCAAACCATTCCGGGAGAGCAAGATAGTCAAGTTGTCCTACGACCGCAATCTGTCGCCGCCTGCGGTGCCGCCCCAGGAGATCACTGCCGCCGATATCGAGCATGCCATAGCCGAGAAGAAGAATCGGCGCGAGGAGATGATTCAACAGGCTCAACAGACAGCAGGCAGCAAAGAAGCCAGCGAAGATCAGAAACTCATGGCGCGAGAGATGCTTCGCGGGTTTGGGCTGGAGGAGGAATCATGAGCTATACAAGCTGGGATGAATACGACGAAGACGGTCAATACATTGGTCAGGGCCATATTGACGAACATACCGGCCTCGTCGTCCATGCCGATGACGAATGGGCGGAAGAGCGTATCAGAATCCAATGTATTGTCGATGCCCGCGCCACGCTAGCGATGCCCGATGCCTCCCCTGAAAGGAAAGCATTCGCCCGTCAAACGCTCCGCGACTGTAGCATGCCTGATGACCGGGTGTGGTGTATGACGTGGATCTGCCCTTCCTGCCGGGTAGAGTTCATGCCTGGAGAGCATGACCTGGAACGCTGTTTGTGGGAAAAAGAGCAGGAACACCTATGACAGTGATGCAGTTTGCCATCCTGAGGGCGGCAAGCCAGGCGAGAGACCGCCTCCGCCGCAAGCCCTTGACCGAGAGAAAGGCTAGGGAGTGTCTACGCCTAATTCAACTGGGCAATGACGTCGCGGACCGGCTCGACCGACTCCAGATCGACTCTCCGGATGCGCCAGCGTCCTCCCCGTCTCACGCCAACGTCCATAGCCGGCAGCTTCCCGGACTTGATCCAGACCAGCAGAAGCGTCGCCGGCAGGCCTGAATAATCCTCCGCTTCTTCGAGCGTAAGCCATAGTCGCATAATCTCTTTCGGCGTGCGGTCCGCGTGCGAATCGCGCAAGAGGTCCAGGAGTGCGGAGAGCGTGCGCTCAGCTCGCGGACGAATCAGCGTACCTTCCGCATGCCCGCCGCGCACCTCTGGGTCAGGCATCATTTGGAGTGCATCCAGGTATCGTTCTACACTTTCCGCCTGGATCCGGACTACCTGCTGCCCTATCTTGGGGTCCGTCACCTTGGCTGATTGTAGCCTGCCGTCTTTCGCCAGCTCGAGTACACGCCGCGTACTCAGGTTCAGACGGACTCCCGCCTCTTCCTTTGAGATCCACTCTATCGTCATTGTTTTCAATGTGACGCGGAGGGTGTGCGAGACTCGCGTGGCCGTCGCGGACCTGCATCCTGAGGATAAGGCATTGCCCCAGGGGGAACGCTATATAAACCGGTAGGTGGCTCACCGGGTGAGCCTGGGGTAAGTTTCCGCCCCCCCCCTTCCGTGTCCCTGATGTGTCTCTGGGACCGCCCGTAGGGCTGGCGCTGGATGTACAATGGATTAGGCGAGCTTTTTTCCACGTTTTTCCCCCACCTTGCTAGTTATACATTACGCGCTGTTAAATTTTCGGCGTGCATTGCCAATACATAGAAAATGAAGCCCCAAAAAGCCCTCCAGTTTAACATTATGTCCATAATGAAAAACTGGACTAAAAAGCCCACAAAATGGGGTATTATCTGAAGCGGACCCCGCACTGCGGTAAACAGTGCGAGGCCCATGCACGAAGGCCACTGGAGGGCCTCACATGCAACCGGATCATAGCATCCGCAAGTGCAGCGCCTGCGCCGTCGATAAGCCGTTGGATCAATTTGAGCGGATACCGAGCATTCCTAGTGGACGAAGCATTATCTGCAAGGAATGCATCGATTTCGCGCGCGGACACGGTTCGATGGTCAGAATGGCGGGGAACCGTAACTGTGACCGTTTCGGAACCTGTCGCGCACACGGAATAACGAACAGGCAATATCTCGAATTGTTGATCCGCCAAGGTGGCGTCTGCGCCATCTGCCATGAAGAAGAACCCGGAAAATATTTGATGATCGACCACGACCATCGATGCTGCCCCAAGAAGGGTTGCGGCAAATGCGTTCGCGGTCTGCTCTGTGGGCGATGTAATACTGCGATCTGGATATTGGATTCGCATCTCCTTCAAAATGCTATAGAGTATCTGCGGAGCTATGACGGAATGAAAGCCCGAAAACGTGCCGAGAAGAAAATGGTCCCGTATATGACCATGCCTGAAAAGGACCGATTCTTCGAGGCCATCTACAACGTCAGAGATAAAGCCATATTCCGCTTGCTCTATCACCACGGCCTGCGCGCATCTGAGATTGGCAAATTGGACATGGCCGATTTCAGACAGGGATCGGCGCTGCACCTCGATCGGATCTTCATTCACCGACTCAAAGGTTCCATCAGCGGCGAGGTGCCCATGGTCGAGATCGCTGCCCAGGCACTGCGCAAGTGGGTCCGCAAACGAGGACACACTGACGGTCCGCTGTTTCCCTCGCGTCAAAGAGGGAGGATTACGCGAGCCCGCATTTGGCAATTGATGCGGCGATATTGCGCGATTGCTGGCATTCCTAAAGAGAAGGCGCACCCGCATTGTCTGAAGCATACCTGCTGCACGCACCTCATCAGCGATAAGCGGGAGAGCATTATAGACGTGCAGAAACACGTTGGGCATGCGTCCATCAAGAACACGATGATCTATGCGGAATTGATGGACGAGGCCAATGAAGCACGAGCAAAACGTTTGAGGGATTGGAAGTAGTGCTTCTCTGAAGCGATTGTGCGCGGGTGCGAAAAATGCAATGATCAAGTGTCTATCGGAGACTCGTTTGGAATGCAAAGCGGCGGACCTTAAGCAAGAAGGTTCGCCGCTTTTGATTTATGGAACGTAAATCCTCTGCCGGATTGTGGAGGCTGTTCGAGTTGATCCTGATCGGGTTGGGGTTAGGGATGCTGGGGTTGATTACCTGGTGCATTCTTCGATAAAGGGCCGGTGATCCTTCCCCGGACTTCCGGCCCCTCGCTCCCCAAGTATGGTGCTCTCAATCTGGATGGCTCGCTCTCACGCCTTGGTGCTCTCGGTACATGTGGCTCGCTCTGCCTTCCATGGTGCTCTCCCAAATGATGGCTCGCTCCTTTTCATTGGTGCTCTCAGCTTGTGTGGCTCGCTCTAGGGCATCGGTGCTCTCAGCCCGCATGGCTCGCTCATCCTTTACGGTGCTCTAAGTTTGTTTGGCTCGCTCATGGGCGCGGTACTCTCACCAACTATGGCTCGCTCGTGCTTTTTGGTGCTCTCGTGCTGCGTGGCTCGCTCATGGTTATTGGTGCCCTCATTCACGATGGCTCGCTCTCGTACTTTGGTGCTCTCGACGCCGGTGGCTGGCTCCAGGTCCATGGTGCTCTCCTTCAGCGTGGCTCGCTCCCTACAATTGGTGCTCTCAAATCTCATGGCTCGCTCTAGACACTTGGTGCTCTCATACAACGTGGCTCGCTCATTTCCAATGGTGCTCTCTTGGCCGGTTGGCTCGCTCAAATGATGTGGTGCTCTCTGGATTGATGGCTCGCTCAACGTTCCTGGTGCTCTCTCGAACCAAGGCTCGCTCCTAATCTTTGGTGCTCTCCTAGCCCGATGGCTCGCTCGCGCATTGTGGTGCTCTCAGAGATCCTGGCTCGCTCTCTCGAAACGGTTCTCTCACATACATTGGCTCGCTCATGGGCGCGGTACTCTCACCAACTATGGCTCGCTCGCTATACATGGTGCTCTCTTGCCACCTGGCTCGCTCCGCTCATTAGGTACTCTCTGTCCCCTATGGCTCGCTCCAAGTACATGGTGCTCTCATGCATAATGGCTCGCTCCCCTACTGTGGTGCTCTCGTAAATTCTGGCTCGCTCTGATACTGAGGTACTCTCGTCTCGCGTGGCTCGCTCTTTCATATTGGTGCTCTCAAGAAACATGGCTCGCTCATTTCCAATGGTGCTCTCTTGGCCGGTTGGCTCGCTCAAGCCTCGCGGTACTCTCGATATTCTCGGCTCGCTCCCTGCCTAAGGTGCGCTCAATCGCTCTGGCTCGCTCAGGCGGCATGGTGCTCTCGTTCTGCATGGCTCGCTCCAAGTACATGGTGCTCTCATTGAGCTTGGCTCGCTCTTGGATTTTGGCGCTCTCAAACCGAATGGCTCGCTCTTTCATTGTGGTGCTCTCTCAAAGATTGGCTCGCTCGCTATATCTGGTGCTCTCGAAAGATGTGGCTCGCTCCATGGCGACGGTACTCTCAAAAACATTGGCTCGCTCTAGACTTTTGGTGCTCTCAGGGATCGTTGGCTCGCTCATTTTCCTTGGTGCTCTCTCGATCGCTAGGCTCGCTCTAGCGTCATGGTGCTCTCGGTTACGGTACTCTCATCGGAATTGGCTCGCTCGAGCAGCTTGGTACTCTCCGGACATATGGCTCGCTCGTTTATTTAGGTGCTCTCAAATCTCATGGCTCGCTCTTAATCTCTGGTGCTCTCAACTTGGGTGGCTCGCTCCGACACAGTGGTGCTCTCAGGCGCTTTGGCTCGCTCGTCATGCATGGTGCTCTCTAGATTGCTGGCTCGCTTATACCCGATGGTGCTCTCGTTAGCAATGGCTCGCTCATTTCCAATGGTGCTCTCTTGGCCGGTTGGCTCGCTCTGCGTTATTGGTGCTCTCGCCAAATCTGGCTCGCTCTTTGATCATGGTGCTCTCTGCTCAAGTGGCTCGCTCTAAACGTATGGTGCTCTCCAGGAGTTTGGCTCGCTCAGGCGGCATGGTGCTCTCGTTCTGCATGGCTCGCTCACTGTCCGTGGTGCTCTCGTGGTGTACGGCTCGCTCCGACACATTGGTGCTCTCAGTCTCTTTGGCTCAAATCTGATGACTTGGATCGTGGCCCAGGATGCCGATGGGATATGGATTGGGCGGCTGCTGGCCGTAATGCCGTCTATAAGCTTCTGCATGCCAATGACTTAAGAACAATTTTACAGACCATCTCTTCGCCCTGGCATGTAGCGCCGCCTGGGGAAGCCTCCCGGATTCGAGCGTCTTGATGAGGTCTTTCGCGTCCCTCTTCCGCATGCGGGCGAGGAATGCTTTGGCCTGGTCTGCGTAGTCGCCGTTCTCGTTCTTTTTCGACTCGTATTCCTTCCGCTGAAGGTAGCGGTGTCCGTAGATGTCTTTCGGATTGTTCGACACCTTGACGAATGACTCGCCTATCAGCCAGCATAGCCTCTTCAGCGATGCGTTGAATGGCCGCTTCTCTCCCTTGTTCCATTTGCGCGTGGGGTCGAGGCCGGCGAACCTCCAGATGTGCCCCACGGTGGGAGCTTTCTCGATGTCAATATTGGCGAGCAATCCTGCGGAGATCACCGGCCCGATGCCAGTGATGTTTCGGCTCCATTCTCCCATCGGTTGCGCTGCGGACCATTTGTCGAGGACCGCCCGGATCTGGTTTTCGAGCGTTTCCATCTGCACAACCAGCCACGAGACAACCTCACTTGGCTCCTGGCCTTTCGACAATGCGTGGTATTGATTGCCGCTGGCTACTCGGAAACCTTGCAGTGCGTAGTAGGTATCCACGAGATATCGGGCCTCGCGGATACCCAGGTTTTTAGCGGCGTTCCGCAGATCGCGAGTCAATCGCTTGACTGCTTCAAGGGATACTTCAGGTGGGGTCTCTAGGATATCAACCATCCGCCCATTATCCAACTAATCTGGA
>Ga0126379_10001871_pt1 | contig 13077 bp, 11 predicted proteins | sample PanSoiMetPlot_24_FD_92640 | JGI IMG/M metagenome (GOLD analysis project Ga0126379, IMG submission 92640) | Tropical forest soil microbial communities from Panama - MetaG Plot_24 | ecosystem: Environmental > Terrestrial > Soil > Tropical forest > Bulk soil | place: Panama | collected 2016-02-17
ATCTTCACGCGCCACTAAAGATCATTTTCAGTGCGGCTAGTCCGGATAACCTTCGGGAAACCGCAGCCGCCAAGCCCATGCGGATTGCAGAATTTCCTCCAGCGAAGAATGCGCCGCTTCCCACCCCAGCACTCGCTTCAATTTTTCGCTGCTCGCCACAAGCACCGCCGGGTCACCTGGGCGCCGCGCGCAAAGCTGCACGGGGATGCTCCGGCCCGTGATCCGTTCCGCCGTTCGAAACACTTCCAGATTGGAGTAACCGGAACTTGTGGCAACATTGAAAACTTCCCCGGAGAGCCGGTCAATTGCTTCCAGTACGCGAATATGCGAATCCGCGATGTCCAGCACATGTATGTAATCGCGCACGCAACTTCCGTCTTGCGTCGGATAATCCGTCCCGTAAACCTCCATCCGCCCTATCTTCCCCAGTGCGGTATCGAGTACCTTGGGAATCAGGTGTGTCTCGTCGCGGCGAGACTCACCGCGTTCCGCCGATGCGCCTGCCACATTGAAGTAACGCAGCACCACATATTGCAGCCCGGTGTACGCTCGATAGTCCGCCAGGATTTGCTCGAACCTCAGCTTGGATTTCCCGTACGGATTGATCGGTATTGCCGGATGCTCTTCGGTGATCGGCACCGTTCTTGCCTCGCCGTAGGTCGCGGCAGTGGATGAAAAAATGATTTTGGTCACGCCATGGCGAATCATCGCGTCCAGCAAGTTGATTCCGCCAGCCACGTTTGCCGCGTAGAAGGTGCTGGGCACCCGCATGGACTTGCCAACCAACGCTTCTGCAGCGAAATGCATCACCGCATCAATCTTGTGCGAGCTGAAGACTTTCTCGATCTGCGTGGGTTCGGAAAGGTCCGCCAGGCAAAACACCGCGGCCGCCGGCACCGCCACGCGACGTCCTTCCTGAAGATTATCCAGAACTACGACGTTATGCCCGCGCAGCAGCAACACTTCCGAGCAGATACTTCCGATGTACCCGGCGCCGCCGGTGACCAGAATGTTCAACGCAACTTCCTCCACTAGAAAACGAAGCCATGAAGCCGGCATTTACATCGCTATGTCGGCACCCGTGATTCTCGCATGGCAGCGAACTCCGGAATTTTACACTATCGCCAAAACGCGCGGAAATTGCCTCCGCGATGCATGTATACTCGCTTCGTTCGTTCAGACGATGGATCGCTTCGATGAACAATGCTGCTCGTGTCAGAGATCTTTATGGTTGAAATGCGCCGCTGTTTCTTTCTCCGCGCCAAACGAGCCGCGCCGCGCTCGCTTGGCCTGTGCGCGATTCCGTTCCTGCAACTCTCGCAATGAAACTCCTTCTCTATTCACATTTCTTTTCGCCCAGTAGCGGTGGAGGTGAGACCATTGTTGTGGCCCTTGCCACCGGACTCGCTAATCGGCTATCTCCCAGCGGTTCTACCTGTTTTGAAACTACTCTCGTCACGCAAACTCCTGCCGACGATGCCTGTCGTCCGCCAGCCGAGTTCATCACAACTGCGCCGCTTGATCCGCGAAGCGGACATCGTGCAGGTCGCTGGAGCCGCGATCCTTCCCATCATTTCGGCGTTGCTGGCTGGCAAGCCGGTCTTAGGCGAACATCACGGCTTCCCGACAATCTGCCCGACCGGGCAATTATTTCAAGGGCCACAGAGCGGGCCCTGCCCGGGACATTTTATCCGCACGGGCGACTCTGCCGACCTGGCGGTGCAGATCGAGCGGATTCTGGACGATCCCGCGCTCTCGAAGCGCTTCGCTTCCACCGCTCACCGACGAGTCATAGACGTCTTCAGGGAAGAAGGGTTGATCGAGGGGCATGCCCGAATCTATGAACCGCTTCTGCCGGTCCGTCCGGCTTAAGGTCTCCGAAATCCCAGGAGTCGTCTGACTTGCGCATCGCCGCGCTATCTCCCTTCGTCGATTGCCGCCACGGCACGGAAAGAGCTCTCGCCGAGACGTTGCTGCGCCTGGTCCGCGTCCATGGATACGAGGTTCATCTGTACTCCCAACGCGTGCAGGACCTCGCCGTAGTTTCGTCAGCGCACATGGCTCCCTCAACTCAACCCGCGATCATCTGGCATCGCGTGCCTTCTCTTCCCGGCCCGCATCTCCTCCGGTTTTTATTCTGGCTCGCCGCAAACAAGTTCTGCCGCCTGCGCGACCGCTGGTTCCGCGGAATTCGTTTCGACGCGGTCTTCTCTCCTGGAATTAATGCCACGGATGCCAACCTTGTGCTGGTTCATGCCGTATTTCATCGCTTGAACGAATTGCAGGGTTCACGTAGTTCCGGCGGACTCCGCGACCTGCATCGTTCGCTCTACTATCGTCTGCTCCGTGGACTGGAGCACCGCGTCTATCGCCAGAAGAACGTCCGCCTGGCAGCGGTTTCCCAACACGCCGCTGACCAACTCTCTCAATATTTCGGCAGGCGCGACGTTGCCATCGTTCCCAACGGCGTAGATGTTTTCCACTTCTCACCGACCGCGCGCACCCAGCGGCGGCCCCAGGTGCGCCAAACGTTGTGTTGCCCCGAAGAAGTTCCCCTGCTCCTTCTCGTAGGAAATGACCTGCGGAACAAGGGCTTGCCCACGCTGCTGCAAGCCCTCACGCAATGCCGCGATCTGCCCTGGCAGCTCTGTGTTGTGGGCAGCGACTCATCGGCCGGCTACTCCGCGGAGATCGAGCAACGGCAACTAAAAGGCCGCGTCACTTTCGCCGGCGAAACCCTGGACATCCTCAGGTACTACTCTGCGGCCGATATCTACGTCGCGCCTTCCTTGGAGGACTCCTTCAATTTACCGGCGCTCGAAGCCATGGCCTGCGGTCTGCCGGTAATTCTCAGTTCTTCCGCGGGAATGAGCGACTACATTAAGGATGGAGTGGACGCGCTGCTGCTCCGCAATCCGCAGGACGCCGACGCACTTGCCGTGGCACTCCAACGTTTACTGGCCGATCCTTCTCTCCGTGCCACTATCGGCTCGAATGCATCGCAAACTGCCGCGCTCTTCTCGTGGGATCGCCATGCCGGGGAAATTCACCGCCTCCTTCGCGCCGCGGCAGTCCATCGCTCCTAGTCTGCCCTGGCCTGCAGCACGGCCTTCCGCGTCGCGCCCAGCGTGAATTCCAATGAATCCTTCGGAATGCTGGTAATAAATGGTTCGATCAGCCAGCCCAATCCGCTCGGCAGATCCCTGGTCAACGACACCACGTGGTTCTGCACGTACACTCCGCCATCTTTTTCCTGCAATCTCCACCACGTTTCCATCTTCCACAGAAATCCTTGGTCCACTCCCGGCCTCTTTTCCCGTTCGTTCGGACTATCCGGGTTTTCCACTTCCGCAATTCGAATCGCGGAGCTGCGGCTGTGTGCCCTCGTCGGCGAATCCCGGAAGTAGTTCACGTCGTGCTCCGTGTCCAGCACTACGGTCAGCATCTTTGTTCGCCGGAATCGCAAAAAAACCACGTAGTGGTTACCATCGCGCTTCTCAATTTTCGCTTTCTCCACCTCCGGCGCGTAAATCGTTGCGTGATGGTCGTAGTCCTGCAGCACCCGCAGAACCTGATCCAAATTTGCTCCCAAGATGAAGACGATTCCTTTCCAGTCATGAATCATTCCGCCCGGGATCCCGGCATTTGCGCCCGCTGCTTCGGGGGGCACACGGCGCATTGCAATCTCGCCGCGTTTCAGGCCTGCGTAGGCGTCTTGCTTTTCCTTTGCGGGCAGATCGTCAATCCATAGAAAATTTTCTTCCCGCAGATTCTGGTTGTTTTGCGTGTCTGCGAGGGCCACGTATTGCTGGAAGGCTTGAAGCGTCGAAGAGCTCGGAGAAAGGAGGAACTCGGACGGCGTTGTTCCCTCCGCCAGACGAGCCAGCGGCGTGCTTGCGAGGAGGCAGCCGGCGAGAACGCAAAACCACCAGTCGGGAAAACCCCTCAGGTGTCTGCGCCTTCCACCGCAGCCTCTTAGGCGAGCGGATCCTAGCTCCTTCGTTTTCAACATCTTTCGTTCACCCCCTAAAGAAGGGATGCACGACGTCGGCCGGGCGTTCGAATAGGCAATTAAACTTTTAGATTCTGCAGCATACGGCGTGGTGGGAGAATTTGGCGGGTTGGGTAGCTCGCACACGGCCCCTTGCGGGACCGCTGTCCCCGCGCGGCCCCCAACCCACTGTCCCTCATACTAGGGAGCGCAACTGGAAGCCTCAATGGACCGATGGCTCCACGAAATGGGGTACTGCGGTCGTAGTACTTAAGGGCTACGCGTGGACTTGCGCCTGTGTCCCATTTATAACCGTCAAAATCAACAGGTTGTGACACGAGCAAATTTTCAGAGGCTGCATATTCTGGCGATGACTGACCAACGACGGTTACTTCTGGTTCGAGCCGGCTGCTTTTGGCATTTCCTTCGCATAAATCAGATGCAGCGTAAGATCTTTCGTCTGGCCCTTCCGCAGCGGGATATTCTTTTCCCACTCAGAAAAGACGCCGTTCGAAGAGGCTCGAACATCATAACTGTCCAGCTTCAAACCGGTGATCATGAAATGTCCCTTCTTATCGGTGTAGGTGGCATGAGGCGAGAGTCCCCCGGAGGATTGGCACATCACGCTGGCCTTCGCCACGGGCTTATCGTCCGGACCGATCACCGTGCCGGTAATCGTCGCCCCTTTTTTCTTCGGTGGCGTCTGAGCATTGAGCTCGGTCGCAACGAAGAACGTAACTGCCGCCAGGCCTGCGAGGAAAAGTGTGCGTTTCACGGTACTCCTTTGTCTGACTTCTTTCAGTCTAGTGCTTGCCAGCCTTCTTTTGTGCGGCCATCCAGGGCGTGTGTCTCACTCGAAACCTGCCAGCCAGACCAGGCGCTGCCAGATGAATCGCAGCGAACGCGGTGCGCGCAGTTTGTTTAGTTCAACTTGTATTCTGTGTCGGAGGAAAATCCTAAGGTAACTGCAGATCGACGCAGGGCACGTCCATGCCGCCGTGATCCACGGTAACGTACACCGACTCATCGGGACTCACTGCCGTGAAAATACACCGCGTGGCGCCGAAGCTCGGCAGGTCCCCAAAGCGTGTCGCACCTTCCATCTCACGCGTCGCCATCGGAACGCGAAGCACCGACGGTTCCATCCACTTCGTCCCTGTCTTGAAAAACACCGCGTATCTCCCCGTGACGGACCGGCGCAGCGCCGACAGAAAATTCGCGTCCGCAAGTACCTCTGAAGCTGGCCACATCTGTTTCTTTGCCAGCCGTCAGCCAGTTCGCTCTTCCAAATCTGGCCACAGCTCCGACCCTGAGCAATCTCTTCCCGGTCGCAGTGCAAATTCTTCTTGGTAAGTACTAAAACTGGCAGTTCCTTTTGCGCCCGAGACCCCACCTATGTTCTTTTTCTTTCAAGCGCTTATCTACACAACCCGATTTTTGTCCACTTGGCTCCCTTCGTGCCCCTATCTTCCCATACCCAGCGAAATCGACATGGAGGTTCTCCATTATGCGATTCCGCACTATGGTTGTGGTCGATGCCTTCGTTCTGCTGGCTATCGCTCTGGCCGCTTGGTCCAGACCAGTCTCGGCACCGCTTCACTCCTTGCTTTCTCGTCCTCCTGAGTCGCACTCCGTCTCTGGCAAGATTGCCGCCGTGGCCGAAAGTCAACTTAGTCTGGACATCCTGAAGAACGCCAAACCGGACATCGTTCACTTCGTGATCGACGAAAATACCGCGGTGGAGGGCAAATTGACTGTTGGCGCGCAAGCCGCAGTGGACTATCGTGTGGACGGCGAAAGGATGATCGCTACTCGCGTGGTCATCATACAAGCATCTGGCACCGCTGCCAGATAAGGCGAATACCTGATTTTCATTAGTTTAGTTGCGAGTTGAAATAGACGGTTGCGGTGCACCTCCCAGCTCTGGCGCCGCACCGATTGCACTCTTCAGGGGCATCCATAAGGATGCATTTTCTTCGTTCGGCATTTTTCCTTGCCGTGGCGTAAGTACCCGAGCGCCGCGGCAACTCAGCATGGTCAGCGGACTCGGATTAGTACAGGAATACCTCTTAACCGCCCTTGGAGGCAGCATGCGTACCACACTCAAACTGGTTCTGCCGCTCGCTTTTAGTGTGGCGCTGGTATCGCTGCTCTACGCTGGTTATCAGTACCGCACGCAGCGGCGCAACTTGCGCAACGACCTGTCACGCCGCGCTGCCACTCTCGCGGAAACGCTTCAGGAGAGCATCGAGGCAACGCCCGGCCGTGCCTCAGACAAGAATCTTCAGCGCATCGTTGCCAAAATCGCGCAACGCGAGCATTTGCTGGGCGTCGTGATTTACGATCGCGCCGGCAAGATTTTGGCCATCACTCCCGACCATCCCAAATACTTCGAGGAACGGCCCGAGGTCGCGGCCCATTCCGACAAACTCAATGCCGGTGCGGCCGACTATCGGAATGTCGGTGGCCTTCCCGTCTACGCTTACGCGCTGCCGCTTCATCGCGACGCCGACCAAACCGGAACAGTCCTGGTTGTCTTTGACACCAGCTACATCGATCAGCGCCTTGCCTACTCCATTCGCGACTCTCTTCTCACCGCGCTTCTGCAAACCATTCTGATCACCGGCCTGGCCTTCGTTCTCGTCCGTTGGAACATTACTGCTCCCCTCGCTCACACCGCGAAATGGCTTCGCACTGTGCGCGCCGGTTCTTCCGACACTAGCGCCGCGCCTCCGCAAGGTGAATTCTTCGATCAGATTCACACCGAGGTTAAACACCTCGCGCATGCGCTGAACACGGCGCGTGCCGCGGCACAGGAGGAAGCTCAGTTACGCGAAACGCAATCGTCGGTGTGGACCGCCGAGCGCTTGCGCGTTAGCCTCCGCAACAAGCTCAGCAATAAGCCTCTGTTCGTCGTCTCCAACCGCGAACCTTATATGCACGTCTTCCGCGACAAGGAAAAAGCCGTGCAGATGATCGTGCCTGCCAGCGGTCTGGTCACCGCGCTCGAGCCCGTCCTTCAAGCTTGCAATGGCACCTGGATCGCCAATGGTTCCGGCAATGCCGATCGTGAAGTTGTCGATGAGCACGATCACTTGCAGGTCCCACCTGACCGGCCCAGCTACACCTTGCGTCGTGTCTGGCTCACCGAAGACGAAGAAAACGGTTACTACGAAGGATTCTCAAACGAAGGGTTGTGGCCACTCTGCCATATCGCGCACACTCGCCCCACCTTCCGGCTCGATGATTGGATTCATTATCAGCGCGTCAACCGGCGCTTTGCCGATGCGGTCCTCGAAGAAATGAAAGGCACGCAATCACCCATCCTTCTTGCGCAGGACTATCACTTCGCCTTGCTTCCCAAGATGGTGAAGGAAGCGCGGCCCGACGCTGCTGTCGCGATTTTCTGGCACATTCCCTGGCCCAACGCGGAAGTGTTCGGCATCTGCCCGTGGCAGCGCGAGCTTGTCGAAGGATTGCTCGGCGCCGACTTGGTCGGTTTCCATATTCAAACGCACTGCAACAATTTTCTGGAAACCGTGGATCACGCCGTGGAAGCGATCACCGAATGGGACCGCTTCGCCGTTAACCGTCAAGGCCATGTCACTCGCGTGCGTCCTTATCCCATCAGCGTTGCGTCCCTCACAACCAATAAGGGAAGCCAGCCAGTTCGCAGCGCGGGCGAAGAGCGCGGCGCTCTGTGTGCCGAACTCGGCATCGAGGCATCGCTTCTCGCTGTCGGCGTCGATCGCCTCGATTACACCAAGGGCATCATCGAACGATTCCGCGGCGTCGAACGCTTCCTGGAAATGAATCCCGTGTATCAGCGGCGCTTCTCCCTGGTGCAAATCGGCGCTCCCAGCCGCACAGACATTCCTCGTTACAAACAATTTCTTGACGAAGTCAGCGCCGAAGCGGACCGCATCAACAGTCGCTTTGGCGTCGGCCGCTGGAGGCCGATCGTTCCTCTCCTGCGGCACCACTCCCATCAGGAGATTACCCGTTTTTACCGTGCTGCCTCGCTTTGCCTGGTCACTTCGCTGCATGACGGCATGAATCTCGTGGCCAAGGAATTCATCGCCGCTCGCGACGATGAACAAGGGGTCCTGATCCTCAGTTCGTTTACCGGCGCTGCCCACGAACTTAGCGACGCTCTGCTCGTCAATCCCTACGACATCCAGCAGCTTGCCGATTCCATTCACCAAGCCCTCGATATGAGCTCGGAGCAACAAGCCGCCCGCATGCTCCACCTGCGGAAGACCATTCATGAATACAACATCTACCGTTGGGCCGCCAACCTTCTCTCCGATCTCACGGAGATCCGCATCGAGGCTCCGGAGAGCAAAAATGAGGTTCAGTCCTTGCCCTGACGGCTAGCGGCTGAACTTCACCAGCCCAGAGGATTCTTCATGGAGACGGCACAGACACCGTTCAACTTTTTCCACCCGCTCTTCTCTCGCTCGCAGCGGCAGCACTTCCGCTATCACCCTTTCCGAATTTCTCGTCGCACTCGAGCACGGTAGCGACGCTTCCATTTTCCACCACAGCTTTCAGACCCTCAGCATCCACCATTCCCTTACCGAAGTATTTTCCAACGATTTTGCGCAATGGGGTCACTCTTCCTGGGCCGCATCGCCAGGGCTCTCGACGAATTTCGCGAAGGCATTTCACACCTCAGCCATTCCGGTTTCTATTTCCACTTCATCTCTTCTCGCTTGCGCCTTCAGCTGCGCACCAACGATTTTTCCCACTGACTCGCGGACTGGCCTCGGCCTCATGACTCTCGCGGAAAACGTCAATCGCATCGACATTTACACCAATATCCTGGACAGGGCCCGGGAAAAGTTGCTTCGCATGGTGGACCGTGAGACGTGCGTACCGTATCGTGAAACGCTATTTCGACGGTCAGTTGGTGCTCGCGGGGGGAAAGGCGGCAGACGATCCCCAAGGTGCGCAAGGTTTTAGGGAACCGTGTCGTAATCTAACTCTACGTTTACAGGCTGTGTGGATGCCTATGACTCAGGGCGGCTCGACAGCACCGGGTCGTGGAACAGCTTCTTTCTCTGCTTCTCGAGTCACTTGCTCGACGGAGTGCCCGACGATATCGCCTTGTGTGAGTTCGGCCAGCGTGCCCCGTGCTTGGCGAAGGAATGGGCCACTTGCGATGCGGCACATCCGCCGAGCCGCCGGAGAATTGATGCCCGAGCCTTCCTTCCCGAGCGGTGGAACCACCTAAACTACTTGACTTCCGGGGGGCGCGCTACCGCAGTTCGCCCGGCTCAATTCCGTTTTTTCGCGCTTCATTCTCGATATCTTCGATCTGTGCCTGCAGCTGCTTTTTTGCGTCTTCGAGTTGCTTCACTTGGTCGGTCAACGGCACCATGTTGTACCCCTGGTGCATCTTGATTCCACCGGACGCCGAGGTGTTGTCCGCCTTGAAATCCTTCAGCTGCGAAAGGCGCTTGTCGACTGCGTCGATGCGGTCCCGCAATTCACGGATTTGATTGCGGCACTCCTCCACTTGTTGCTTGTGCGCATCCTGGTTCCCATTCTCTTCCTCGTCTTCCCGCACATACGAATGTCGCGCGCTGTTTTTATTCGCGTCGCCCACCACCGATACGCCGTTCTTCACGGACTTAATCTCGTCATTCGTCCAGACCTTTTTCGGCTTCTTTTTGTCCGCCGCCTGAACTGCCGGAGCAAGCGACTGAGCCTCCGCCGCACCGGGTGCTGAACTCGTCTGTGGTGTCGCGGTAGCCGTGGGTGCGCTCGAATCTTGGGGGTATGCCAAGGATGGATGAACCGCCATGCAAATCACCGCGCCCGCAACTAACCCGGAGAACAGGGAAACGCCATTCCGGAACATGTCGCCTCCGATCGGACAAGCTGGTTCGGATACTATTCTTCCTATTTTAAAGAAGCCGGCCTCACTTAGCCGTCTGCTCGCCGGCCAGCTTGCTTAACTCGTCACGCACCACCCCGACGGCATCTTTCGGCGGACCTATTCGTTTGTAATCTGAGTACGACGTGCGTTCATGAATCGAGAAGGGTACCACGAACTTGCGCCCGTCAAAGTCATACTGCTGGTAGCTGGGAAACCAGTGCCCGGGGGTCATCTCATAGCGTTCCTGCATGAAATGGCTGCCTTTGTAAACCTTGGCCAAAAACAACGAGATCGAGATGTCTTCTACAACCGAGCCCTCGATCCTAGCCAGCTCTCCCGACTGTTCATCAATCCAAACCGTCCCGCGCACCTTGCTAAAAATGATGGCGTTCCGGGTACCCGCCTTAAATTTCGGATTGGGGACCATGGCATACTTCGCCAGCGTCTCCTCGCCACGCTTCTCCGCACCCACGCGAGAAAAAACGAACGCATCATGCGTGGTAGCAATCAAATCACCGCGCTCTTTTCGTTTGCGTTCCGCCTTTGCGTAAGCCTCCTGCTGCGCCGCACCTCCTTGCGCTGCCCATGCCAGGTATTTCTCCAGTTTTTCCAGATTCTCGCGATAGACTTCCGGGTTGACCGGGTTTCCGTCCACCGAAATTGGCAGCTTGTTCAAAGCCGGCCCGGCAGGGAACAGTCGCCACACCCTCACCTCGGAAGGCTTTGCGTCGCTACCGGTCCTCCGCACCTCAACCTTCTCGGTACGTTCATACTCATCCAGCGCCAGCTCCATCTGCTTCTCGTTGGCGATCACTCGGTCGAATACGTCGCTGCGTGATTCTGGGTGGATTGCCGGATCAGCCGCGGGAGGGCCTGGGTCTTGACCGCAGATGGTAGAAGCGAACAACAGCGGCCAAATGACGAGCGTGCGCCACAACCGGCGCGTCCGCGGGACTCTCGATTGGCTTAGCCGGATGTAAGTCATAGAAAAAACAGGCTGATCTGACTAAGTCGCAAGCCTTGCCGCGTCTCGGGGCGTCCCAGGAATTGCTCACGCCCAACACGCTATAATAGAGATTACATGCAACCTCACTGAAAGCAAAGATGCCCCGCATACGTCTAATTAATGAGGAACGATTCGCGGCGTGTCTTCGTATTCCATACAGTGCAGGAGAGGTCTGTGGGCGTAACCCCTATCGATAGCTTGACCGCTGTCCCGCCAGTTGCGGGAAAGGCCTTCGTATCTCCGGTCAGGCTGAGAGGATTCCGCGCTGTCTGGATCACCTCCACGGAAACCATCAAGCTCGCCTTGGACGCCTTGCGATCCCACAAGCTCCGCAGCTTCCTCACGCTTCTCGGTGTGATTCTCGCCGTCCTCACCCTAGTCATTGTCATGAGCGTGATCTCCGGCCTCGACCTCTACGTGGCCAACCGCGTCGCCAATCTCGGTGCCAACGTTTTCCTGGTCCACCGCTTCGGCATCATCACCAGCGAGGATGCCTGGATTAAAGCGCAAAAGCGTCCTTTGATCACCTACGAGGATTACGAGCGACTGCGCGAGAGTATGAAGCTTGCCACCGCGGTCGCTGCCGAACAAGATCACAACGTGCAGGTCAAGAGCGGCAACTTGACCATGGAAAACGTCCAGATGCTGGGCGCCACTCCGAACTTCGCCGACGTGCGCAATTTGAACGCCGCGCAAGGCCGCTTCATCACCCAAGCCGATGAGGATCACCGTTCCGAAGTTGTCTTCATCGGACCGGACTTAGCCACCAAGTTCTTTCCCAATGTGGATCCCCTCGGTAAAACCCTGCGCGTCCAAACTCACACCTATGAGGTCATTGGAGTCGCCGAACCGCTGGGCAGCGCGTTCGGTCAGTCCCAGGACAACTACATGATCATGCCCATCAGCACCTGGCGGAAAGGTTGGAACACTCCCCAGGATTGGGTGACCATCTTTGTGCAGGCGCCCAGCCAGGAATTGATGTACGCCAGCGAAGACGAAGCGCGCATGCTCTTCCGTGCCTGGCGCCATTTGCCCTACGACGCGCCCGACAACTTCGGCATTCTTGGTTCCGATTCCATCATGGAATTGTGGAACAGTCTCACCAAGAACATCGCGTTCGTCGCCATGTCGCTGGTCAGCATTTTCCTCGTGGTCGGCGGCATCGTGATCATGAACATCATGCTGGCCAGTGTTACCGAGCGCACGCGCGAAATTGGTTTGCGCCGTTCGCTGGGCGCCAGGAAGAAACATATTCTGCTTCAGTTCATGACCGAATCCGCGGTGCTTGCCGCCGCCGGTGGAATCATCGGAGTCCTTGCGGCTTATGCCGCGGTGTTCCTGGTAGAAAAGACTTTTTCCTTCCCGATGCACACGCCGCTCAGCGCGGTGGTCATTTCTTTGGGACTGTCAACCGCGGTCGGGCTTTTCTTTGGAATTTTTCCGGCCATGCGCGCGGCCAAGCTGGATCCCATCGAAGCGCTGCGCTCGGACGGCTGAGGTACACATGGCACAGGCTTACAGCGAAAACCTGAAGCAAGCGATGGACACGCTGCGCACTCACAAGTTGCGCAGCGCTCTCACGGTCTTCGGGGTGGTCTTGGGCGTCAGCGTCATTATGCTGGTCGCCGCGCTGCTTACCGGCTTCGATCAGAAAATTCAGGAGAATATTAATCAGTTCGGCGCGGACACCGCGTTCATCACCAAATGGGATCAGGGACGCCACGGTGGTCCTCCACCGATGGAAGAGCAGCAGCGCAAGCCTCTCACTATCGAAGATGCCATCGCGATTCAGGAGAAGTGTCCCGCGATAAAAAGCGTAACGGTTTTTGTGCAGACCAATTGGAGCCACAACCACGTCGTGCGCACAAAATCCGGCGACGTCACGGCCATCGATTTCCGCGGAGTGCAGCCCAACTTCGGCGAAGTCTACGCCAACGCCGCCACCATCGAAGGCCGCTTCATCAGTGAAGGCGATGATCTTCACAAAGAGAAAGTGGTCATGCTCGGCGAAAACGTAGCTCCCGTACTGTTTCCCGAGGGCCATCCCATCGGCAAAGACGTGATGATCGACGGCTCCTCATTTCAGGTCATCGGCGTGGTGGAAAAGCCCAAGGGTGGTTTCGGCATGGGCGACGAAGACCGCCGCGTTCTCATCCCCTTCAGCACCTTCAAGAAGACTTATCCCGATGCCGACGA
>Ga0126379_10001872_pt1 | contig 13077 bp, 7 predicted proteins | sample PanSoiMetPlot_24_FD_92640 | JGI IMG/M metagenome (GOLD analysis project Ga0126379, IMG submission 92640) | Tropical forest soil microbial communities from Panama - MetaG Plot_24 | ecosystem: Environmental > Terrestrial > Soil > Tropical forest > Bulk soil | place: Panama | collected 2016-02-17
TTACTTCCCCCGTTTGGACCGCGGCTCATTTGCGACATCACTCCCGACGACATTGCTACTTACCAGCGGAAACGTCTACAATCCGCCGTCCAGAATAGGACAGTCAATTTAGAGATCGGCGAGTTACGAAAGATCATGAAAGCCAACGATGCGTGGCTCCCGTTCGTGAGCAGATATCGGAAACTGAGGGAGCGCACCGAAGTCGCCATCGCCTTGTCTCCGGAGCAGGAACGCGCCCTGCTCCACGCTACATCGGGGATAAATTCAGCTTGTCACACGGCCGTTGTGTTGTGCCTGAATACGGCCATGCGGAGCGACGAGATCAGGCGGTTGCGGTGGTCGCAGATCGACCTCGAAAAGCGCACCCTTGTAGTCGGCCACTCCAAGACGGACGCCGGCACGGGTCGGAGCATCCCGCTCAACTCGACCGCTTTTGAGGCTTTGGTTCGCTGGGCGGGCCGTTCTCCGAATACCAGACCGGAGCATCACGTGTTCCCCTCGTGTGTCAGACGAATTGACCCGACCCGACCAACAAAGGGCTGGCGGACAGCTTGGCGTCATGCTCTCAAACGGGCAGGCTTCCATTGCCGCTTCCACGATCTAAGGCATACGTGTATCACCAAGTTGGCCGAAGGGCAGGCGAGTGGAATGACCATTATGGCTGTTGCTGGGCACGTTTCCAAGAAGATGCTAGAACGCCACAGTCACATCCGAATGGCAGCGAAGCGAACAGCACTTGATGGCTTGGTGCAGACAGCAGAACCGCCGATTTTTGAGGTGTGCACCAGAATGTGCACCAAGTCCAAACTGGAGTTTTCGACACTTCCCTTAAGACATTGAATTAAGTGGTCGGGGCGCCCGGATTTGAACCGGGGACCTCACGCACCCCAAGCGTGCGCGCTACCAGGCTGCGCTACGCCCCGACAGAATCGGCCCCTGAAGGACTTGGGGCCGCGACTTCCAGATACAACGGTATCACTTGGTTTCGAGCAGCGTCAAGAAACTGCGCAGCGCATCGCGCAAGTCCAATAGCATCTTGCGGTTCAGTTGCGTTGCTTCGCTTTCAGCACTACTGACCGCCGCGCTCTCTCCCGGGTCCGGCTCCGTGGCGCTACCGTTCTCCAGGTCCCGCAAGTGGCGGCGAGCACCGGCAATGGTGAAGCCCTCGTCATAGAGCAGCCGCTTGATCTTCAGGATGAGGTCCACGTCTTCTTGCCGGTACATGCGGTGTCCGCTGCGACTCTTCACCGGTTCGAGCATGGGAAATTCCGTTTCCCAGTAGCGCAGCACAAAGGGCTTTAGGTCCGCGATGCGGCTCACTTCACCGATACGGTAGAGGCGGGTATCGTCCGATACTTCGATTGCGGCGCTGCTCATATCATTTTCCGGGGCGCGGATGCTTCCATCCTAGGCGAAAACCGCGCTAAGTCAACGTTCTTCATCCCGCGCGCCCGCGCCGCTGGGCGAGCGATCTTCGCGCTTGCGCATGCGCTGGACAAAGCGGACGGGCGCGCCCGTAAGATTCCACTTGGCGCGCAACTGATTCTCCAGGAAGCGTTCGAAGTTGAAATGCAGCGGCTTCTTTTGATTGGTGAACAGCAGAAACACCGGCGGGGCAATTTTGGCCTGGGTCATGTAGTAGATGCGCACGGGCCGTGCCTTAGGATTCGACGCCCGCTGCAAATCCACATCTTCCTTCAGCCAGCGATTCAATTCACCCGTGGAGATCTTGCGATTGCGCGCGGCGGCCACCTCATCGATCAGGGGGTAGAGCTTGTGGGTGCGGTCGCCGGTCTTCGCAGAAAGAAACACGATTGGCGCGTAGCTCAAGAACTTGAATTTTTGCTGGACCATTTTTTCGTATTCAGCCAACAGCTTGCCTCTATCGATTTCGCGCCGCGACACAATTGCCACGGTTCCTTCAGCAGCCTTCCTCGCTCTGCCCTTGGAAGTTCTCGCGGCTTCGTCGGCGGCTTTTTGCGATGCCGCCACGGCCAGGTCCCACTTGTTCACCACAATGATTACGGAGCGGCCAGACTGCTCCGCGTAGCTGGCTATGGTGGCATCGCCCTGCGTGACACCCTGTTCGCCATCGATGACCAAAATGGCCACGTCGGCGCGTTCCAAGCCGCGGCGCGCCATCACCACGCTCAACTTTTCCGCCACCAGATTGGTTTTTCCTTTGCGGCGAATGCCGGCAGTATCGACAAAGCGATAGGTGCGTCCCTGGTGTTCCACTTCCGTATCGACATTGTCCATGGTGGTGCCCGGAATCGGAGAAACGATGGACCGCTGTTCCCCGGCCAGGCGATTGAGCAGCGTGGACTTCCCCACGTTGGGTCGGCCAATGATGGCGATCTCCACCAGTTTCTTTTCTTCCGGTTGCTCGTTCGCGTCGTGGCCCTGAATCTGCAGCAGAGCCTCGTCCAGTAGATCGTCCACTCCTGCGCCGTGCTCCGCGGCAATAGGAAAAAGCGGCACGCCGAGGGTATGAAACGGCGAGACGTTCGCTTCTTGCAGCCGCGAGTCTATTTTGTTCACCGCAACGACGAATGGCTTTCCCGTGGTGCGTAGCAGCCGCGCTAATTCTTCATCCAAGTGGGTCAAACCATCCTGGCTGTCCACCACCAGCACCAACAGCGCCGCGTTATCAAAGGCAACGCGCGCCTGCCGCAGGATCTCCTGAGGGATGAGCGCTTTGTCGTCGGGCACGATGCCGCCCGTATCTACAATTTCTAGCACCCGACCATTCCATTCGGCTTTGCCGTAAATGCGGTCGCGGGTGATGCCGGGTTCATCGGTAACGATGGCTCGGCGCGTGCCCGTCAGGCGGTTAAAGAGCGTGGACTTCCCGACATTCGGTCGTCCCACGATCACCAGCGATGGAAGTTTTTGATCCATAGTCCATAGAGAGCGCGCCGCACAGGCCCCGATGCGCCTCACCGTCCAATCTTTCCAATGTAGCGCATCATCAGGAAACTGGCGAGTCAGCATTTGGCCGCCAGCGCTTTCCTTTTCAGGCGGTGAAGACGCCACTTGAAGGATAAAGACTGCCGATGCGCGGCAGAGAAACATTTGATGGGGAACGACTTGATTCCGTGAATGCATCTGGGTAGTGTTTGTGGACAAAGCTTACCGGTGTCCACAGGCGCTTTTCGGGGAAGTGCCTGAAAAATCTCGGGGTATCGAGATGATTTCACAACGATTGAAGGAGATAGTCCGATGAGCAGGTCCATCCGAAACCTGAGTGCGTTGGTATGTATATGCACCGCGCTCACGCTGTTGGCCGCAGCGCCTACCCCAGGGCAGACGTTTCGTGGCACCATTTTAGGCGTGGTCACAGATTCCTCCGGCGCGGCAGTTCCGGGCGCCACAGTGACGATCAAGAATGTGGACACGGGCCTTACCCGCACAGTGACGACAACGGACGACGGTAGTTACTCCGCCCCGGAACTGCCCATCGGCAACTACAGTGTGACGGTGGAGAAGAGCGGCTTTAAGGCAGGCGTGGTACATGGGATCCGCGTGGAAGTTTCCACGGAAAAACGCGCGGACGTCGTGCTGCAGCCGGGCCAGTTGGCACAAAAAGTCGAAGTGATGGGCGAGGACTTGCCGTTGGTGGATACGACCTCGAACACGCTCGGCGGATTGATCGACTCGAAAGTGGCAACGAATCTTCCCGTGAATGGCCGCGATTATCAGAAGCTTCTTTTCCTGGTCCCCGGCGTCACCGGTTCTCCTGACCAAATTACCGACTCGCCCGGCTCGTTCGGCATTTTCTCTATCAATGGAGCCCGTGGCCGCGCAAATAACTTCCTGCTGGACGGCACGGATATGAACGACGGGTACCGCAACGACCCGGCCATTAATGAAGCGGGCGTGTTCGGGACGCCAGCGACAATTCTCCCTGTAGAAGCGATCGCGGAGTTGCATGTCGCCTCAAACTTCGAGGCGGAGTACGGGCGGAGTGCGGGCGGTGTCGTCAACGTGGTGACGAAGAGCGGGACGAACGCCTTCCATGGTTCGGCGTTTGACTATTTCCGTAACAACGCACTGGACGCGCGAAACTTTTTCAACACCGTGGGGCTGCCGCAGAATCCCTTTCACAATAATCAGTTCGGCGGTTCGTTGAGCGGGCCGGTTATGAAGGACAAACTCTTTTTCTTTGTCGATTATGAAGGCACGAGGGAAACTGGCGCGCAGGCTACTGCTTCGTGTGTCCCGACGGCAAACGACATTCTTTCGAACGCCCCGATCCCGGGCGATTTGACGTCCATCAACCCGGTCGTCGCCAACATTCTGGCGCAGAAGGGCTGGCCGAAACCGACTGGCTCGGGTTCTTGTCTCGGAAATCCCGTCGACGGACCTGCAGTAGCGAGTGGGACCAATACGGTGCTCTCGACGCCGTTCTCAAACAACATCAATGGCGGGATCATCAAGGTCGATTACAACGTTAGTACGAACAACAGCCTTACGGGACGCTACTACATCGGCGATAGTACGCAGCTTTTTCCACTGGCGCTCGTCGGCGGAGGATCTCTGCCGGGCTACAGCACGGACACTCCAACGCGCGTGCAGCTCATTTCCCTGTCATTTGTCTCCGTGTTGACGCCCGCAGTGGTCAATGAGGCGCGCCTGGGCTGGAACCGTTTCGCAGAAGGATTCTTCCCGCAGGATAGGACCTTCGATCCCGCCTCGATTGGTCTGAACACCGGCGGGACTGGCTACAACTTAGGCATGCCGCGCATCAACGTTGGTTCGTTTCCTCAATTGGGGGCCAATTCCGGCGATCCCCGCAACCGCGTCGATTCCAACTGGCACTTCATCGACAATATCTCCTGGAAAAAAGGCAAGCACGACATCAAGTTCGGCTACGAGTTCCGCCGCACGACCGTGTCACAAAATTTCAACAACAATTTCCGCGGCAAACTGGCGTTTTCGTCTCTCGCCGATTTCCTCAGTGGTGTTCCGACCGGCGGCAGCCAGCTCGCCGGGGTTACCAACCGCAACACCTACGAGAATTCCCAAGCAGCCTACGTTCAGGATACCTATCACGTGCTTCGAAACGTGACCCTGAGTCTAGGACTTCGCTACGACTATTTCGGCATCGTCACGGAAAAACATCAAAACTTCACTAATGTGGATCCCACCACCGGAATCGGTTACGCCGTGGGTCCCGGGCACCTCTACAACCCGGATTACAACAATTGGGCGCCGCGCGTCAGTGTGGCCTGGGATGTCACCGGCAAACAGAAAACGGTGGTGCGCGCGGGATTCGGCATATTTCTGGACGCTTTCTCCCAAGACATGTTCATGGGCCATTTGCCCTTCAACAGCTCTTTCGATCCCGGGCCCGCCTACAACGGGTACTTCGGCCCGAACCAGATCTCCAGTCTTGGACTCTTTGGCGGAGCGTTGGATTCAACATTGCCGGTTTACAGCGGCACTGCCCCGATGGGGGATGCTTTCGGCGTGGACCAAGCGATCCGCACCCCGTACATGGAGAATTACAACCTGAACGTGCAGCAACAGCTCACGCGCACGATGAGCTTCCAACTCAGCTATGTAGGTTCGCAAGGGCATAAGCTATTTCGTTTCCGCGATATCAACCAGCCGACACAGGCGCAAATCACGGCGGCGGATCTGGCCTGCGATTGCATCAACGATTACAGCGTGCCACGCTTCTTCGCGCAGCCCGGCAATGCCAACCCCAGTCCGTTTTTCTATATCAACTATCTGGAAGGCTCGTCGAACTCCAACTACAATTCACTTCAGTTCAGCTACCAGATCAATAACTGGCATGGCCTGACTTCGAGCGTGAACTACACCTGGTCTCATTCGATTGACGACGCCAGCGACGGCGAAGATTACGTACCCAACGCCTCGCAGCCCAATAACAGCCAAGCCGTGATCGGAGCGAATCGCGGCAATTCCAATTTCGACGTGCGCAACCGCTTCGTGTGGAATTTTATCTACCAGATTCCCGATGCCAAGGATTCGCGTTATAAGCTTATCCGCAACGGCTGGGGCGTAAACGGAATTGTTACCCTACAGTCCGGGCAGCCGTTCCAGCTCAACTACAACTTCGAAGATGATTTTGACGGCAGTGGTGAGGGCTTCGGCCGTCCGGATATCGTTGGCCCGGTGCACTACAACCAGCACGATCCCACACAGTTTCTTGACTTGAGCTCCTTCGCCGTGCCTTGCACTCCCGTGACCTCTGGGGGCGCGCCGGCGTTCGACGGGACGGCCAGTTCGTGCGTTCCGGGAACCCGCCATTTTGGGAGTCTCGGCAGGAACTCGCTCCTGGGGCCAAATTTCCGGCAATTCGATTTCTCGATTTACAAGAATACACATCTAACCGAACGCCTGGTTATGCAACTGCGCTTCGAGGCCTATAACCTGTTCAACCACCCGAATTTCGCCAACCCGTATTTGCCCAATTTCATCGCCGATGCGGCTCCTCATGGTTTCACCTCTACCGGCCGTTCCTCCGGCTTCTATGGCCTGTCGGCTACGGGAGACGTCGGGATTGGCTATCCGTTCCTGGGCAGCGGAGGCCCCCGGGGCCTGCAAATCGCGGCGAAGTTTACCTTCTAACATTATAATTATAAATAACTTACAACGGCTCGGGCTGGCTCTACCCGGGCCGTTTTATTTTGCGAATAACTCCGGGGCGCCGTTGGGTCCAGGTTCCGGTTCCAGCTCTTTCCTGCATCTCACAAGTGCCTATAGCAACTTGTGATAGTTTTAGTGCCGTTGGTGCGTACTAGGTTATGGAACCGCTGAAACCAGGGCGAATGAGCGCGCCGGGAAAAACGGAGCCGACGGATCTAATCGTCCGGGCAAGGACCGGGGATACCCAAGCCTGGGGCGATCTATACCGGGAGTATGCCCCGGCGATTTTCCGTTTCTGCCGCCGCGCTATGCCGACACGGGAGGACGCGGAAGACGCCACGATGGAGATTTTTACGAAGTTGCGCGACAAACTCGCCCAGTACGACCAAAGCCGTTCGTTCACGGCATGGTTGTACAAAGTTGCCGCCAATCATTGCTGGGACATGTTGCGGCGCCGCAGGGTCCGGCAAGATAAAGAAACGGAAGACGTCACCGAGATTCCACTGGAAGCGCCGGAGCCCAATCAACTGGAAAAACTAATCGAAGAACGCACCAGCGAAGAAGTCCGCAGAGCGCTGGACAAACTGGGCCTGCGCGCTCGCATGGCCCTGGTGATGCGCTATTACTCCGACATGAGTTATGACGAGATTGCAGACGCCCTGGGCGTGCGGCGGGCGTTTGTTGGTGTGGTTTTGCTGCGCGCGCGGCACGAACTGCGGCAAGCGTTGGGCGAAAATAATGCTGTCGCCGTAGGAGGGATACGGTGAGTAATCCTGGGGACAGCACGATCAAGCACATCGATGAAATGACCCTGCTGCTATACGTCGAGCGGCAACTGGACCGGGAGAGCGCGCAGGAAGTGTCTCTGCACACGCAAACGTGCGAGAAGTGCCTGACGTTGCTGCGGGCTCTCGACCGCGAATCGCGGTTGCTGACCCGCGCGATGTTGGAGCAGGATGAACCACTTCCTGCGGGACTGGCGGAATTCCGCTTGGCCGTGAAGAAATCGATGCAATGGATCTGGGGCGTGGTCTTCGGCCTGGCGGTGCTTGGCGTCTACGCTCTTTACAGCGACTACATCGAACCGATGCAACAGAAACTGGATGCCGCGGGATTCGGCAGTAGCAGCCTGGTAAGCCTGGTGTTTTTCCAGGGGGCCTTTTGGAAAGGATGGCAATCCATGTTCACGCTTTTTGAATTTCTGGCTCTTGCTGCAATTGCAGGGTTTGGCATGTTTGCCTTCCGCAAGTACGTGAAACGAGGATCGGCGCTGGCCTTGGTGTTCGCGAGCTTAGGGTTGCTGGCTGCTTTGCCAAACGCGGTCTCCGCCACGGAATTCCGCAAGTCCGACAACGTGGAAGTCAGCAAAGACGAAACCATCAAATCCGATTTCTACGGCACCGGCAATCACATCCGCATTGAAGGCACAGTGGACGGTGACGTGTATGCCTTTGGCCAGCAAGTCGATGTGCCCGGACACATCACCGGCGACCTGATTTGCTTCTGCCACACCAGCCGCATCACCGGCCAAATTGACGGCAACATCCGCGCGTTCACCAATACCGTCATCATCAGCGGAACGGTGGACAAAGCCGTAACCGCTTTCGACGAAAACTTCACACTGGATAGCAACGGAAAGATTGGCCACAGCCTGACGGACTTCAGCAAGTCGCTGGCAATTGACGGCAAGATTGGCCGCGATGTCCTAGGTTTCTGCGCTTTCAGCAACGTTTCGGGAACCATTGGGGGAGACTTGCGTGTGAAAGGGGATTCCCTCACCGTGGCCAGCGGCGCGGTCATCGATGGAAAGGCCTCTTTTGAAGGACATAAACCGCCCGACGTTTCTTCCGGTGCCAAACTGGCCTCGCCGATCGAGTTCAAGCAGACCGAGCACAAATCACGATTCGAGCGGGGTGGGGGTTATTATGTGTGGCGCGCGATCTGGACGGCCACCTACATTCTTTTTGGTCTGGTGCTCTTCAGTCTACTCCCGATTTTTGCCAGGGAAACGGCGGAAATGGGTGAGCACTACGGAGCTTCGTTTGGTTTGGGTGTTTTGGTGCTGTTCGGTGTGCCCTTCGCTGCGATAATCGTTTGCGTTACTGTGATTGGACTGCTTGTCGGTATTTCCACACTGCTTTTGTGGATCGTGGTTCTTCTGGCCGCACAGATTGTGGTTGGCACCATCGTCGGCCAGTGGATTATGGGGCGCACCAGCGAGTTCTGGCCGTTGGTGGCGCGCATGGCTGCCGGCGTTATCCTGGTGCGCATTGTGACGAGCGTTCCCTTCATCGGTGTCTGGGCGAGGTTCGTTGTGATTCTGTGGGGCATGGGAGCCATCTCCCTGGCCCTCTACCGCAGACTGCAGCCGATGATCGCTCCCAACATTCCGCCAATGCCCATGACCCCCGTGGGACCTGTGGGCACGCCTCTGCCTCCCAACACGGTCGTAGGGGGAATCTAGCGACCATTGAGAGCCAAGTGGCTCGCTTCTACATTTGATTTGATTCTGCAAAGAAAAGACGGGCCCCGAAACTTTTCGGGGCCCGTGGCCTTTGCGGAGGCGGGAAAACTCTTGTTTACGGCACACGTACCTTGGCGGCCTGGAATGGAGGGGCGCCATTTAAGTACAAGGCGCGTATCGAGGCCACTTGGCTGGTTGTTGCACTGAGCTGGCTTACGTCGGTTATTCCATCAAAGGCCGTGGCATTGGGATACGTCATGACCTGGGGCGTAAGACTGAGCGTTGGATTCAAGGTACTGATGTAACCCGGAATATTGGCAAGCGTGAATGCGTTTCCTGCCACTGAATTTACGGTGCCAGTCAGCCGCGACCACCGCAGAAGCGCATTTGTCGCCACTGCGGCGATTCCGTTGCTACCTGAAGTAATATTGGAGAGTTGCACGCGGACCATTTGCCCGGCAAGCAAGCTGCCGCTTCCGGAAAATAATGGATCAACAGTAGCCGCAAAACCCGGTTGTGACGAGAGGGTCTTGGTGTCCACCGAGTATGTCGTGCCCGAGTCTACTGTCAGGAATATGCCGGTGCCATAGGTCACGCTGGAACTGGCCAAAGGAGATGTGGAGGTAATTGCCACCTTGTCCTGAATAATCAGCCCGACTACCCCGGCGACGCTCGTGGGATAAATAGTGCCCTCCACCTCATCCACCGCGATCGTGTCCAGCACGTCAATCTCGCTGGCCGTTAACGTGCCTGAGGAACTGAGGTTGGCATCTAGGCTGACGGTGCTGCCCGTGGTTATGCAGGCTGCCGCTGTCGCTTGCTGGCAATTGCTGTAGGTCACCGGCGCAAGATCAAATTCTGTGTTTGCAGAGATCGCCGCGGTCAAGCGGTTGCCGGTGATGCCTGATTGAACCGTGATGCTGCTTGTGCTCACTGCCGTCACAACCCCGATAAAATCTTCGATCGTGTCGACGCTTCCGGCTGGGATTCCGACTCGGGGCGTGGTTGTGGCCGTCATGACATTTGGCTGGTTGAAATCTACCGTAATGCCATTGGTGGTGGTGATGGCATTCCGGAGATTGAAGTCGAGCCCAACCCACTGATTTTGATTTTCCACGAGTGTAAGAGAAATCGGCACCTGAATGGTTGTAGCCGCGCCGGATGGCATGGCGCAAACCGCCCCGTTCACACACGTGCCGATCGTTGTGCCAGACGTGTTAATGAATACCCCGCTTGATGCAGTTACTGTGACATTGATTGAGGTATACGTCCCCGCAGGAACCGAGAGCTCTAAGCCAACCAAGCTCGAGTCCGTTTGCAAGCGTGTCATCTCATAAGATGTGGGCGTGATCGGCACTGTTACATTAGAGCCCGAGGAAGGTGTAAGCGTGATTCCCGCAATGGGCAGCGTGAAACTGAGTATGGAGACGCCGGCCGGTGGGAGATCGAAGAGCGTGATACTCAGGTTCGCGTTACCACCGCCGCAATTCGTTGTGCATCCGCCATTATTCGCGCCGCTGCAAGACGCCAAAAGGAAAACCGCTGCCGATAAAGCTAACACAGATAATGCCTTCATCTTCATCACACACCCCAGGTCTGCGTTCAATTGCCGGGCGGTTGTTCAATTGCCAGTCTCAATGTAGCTCTTCTGGGACGGTCGTGGCGCCGTTAGAACTGGCAAGGGTGCCCAATTTCTAACGGCGGGGCACCCTACGCGGAGGCCCGGAACGTTTGTGTTATTGTTGATTCCTAGGGCATCAACGCAACGCGGTCAGGCAGGTTTTCTGGTCAAACGTAACTCCAAAGCGGATTCCTCACAGGCTGAGCAAGAGCGCAAGCAGGAGGCGATGAAGCGCGTGTACGTCCCCTTGGACGAGGAGCATGCTCCGCGAAAGCTAGCAGCGCCAGCGGCTGCTTACTCGCGCACCGATGAATTTGACGAGATAGCCCCGGAATCCGCTTCCGCGCAGCAGCACGGGGACGTTAGCAGCCCCAGCATGCGTGATATTTTTGGACCGGGCGGCTGGCTCGAACGTTCCATGATCGGCGGCTATGAGCATCGCTCGGGACAGTTGCAGATGGCCGAGGCTATCCACGATGCGTTTGCCAATCATCACCACGCGATCGTTGAAGCAGGAACCGGCACCGGGAAAACGCTAGCGTATCTGCTTCCTGCGATTTGTAGTGGGCGGCGCGTTGTGATCTCGACAGCCACGAAATCCCTGCAGGAACAGCTTTTTCAGAAAGATGTTCCGTTTCTACAGAAACATTTTGCACCAAACCTGAAAGTAGCGGTGATGAAGGGCCGATCCAATTTTCTTTGCCTGACCAAAGCGCACGCCATGGCCGACCAACCGATGTTGCGCGGCATGGAAGAAGTCGATGCGTTTCGCCAGATCCGCGAGTGGGCAAAACTCACGGAAACTGGGGATCGTACCGAGCTTACGTTTTTGCCCGACGACTCGGATTTATGGTCCCGCATTGACGCCCGTCGCGACACTTGCACCGGCCAGAAATGCCCTGAGTTTGACGAGTGCTTTGTTACCCAAATGCACCAGCGGGCGAAAGACGCGGACCTCATCATCGTGAATCATCACCTTTTTTTCGCCGACCTGGCGTTGAAGCAGGACGATTTCGGCAGCATTTTGCCGGAGTACTCGGCGGTGGTGTTCGACGAAGCCCACGAGCTGGAAGACGTCGCCAGCGATTACTTTGGCCGGCAAGTATCCAATTTCCGATTCGAGGAACTGGCGCGCGACGCCGACCACACCATGCGCCTGACGCACCTGGGTACGCCACCGCTGTTGCGCCGCACGCAGCGCATCCGCGAGAAGAGCCGCGGGTTTTTCGACACCTTTCCGCCGCGCGATGGCAGGTTTCCGTTTACCCGCAACGAGCGCGAGGCGTTTCTGGAGGTGAATCGCGAAGCGTACGAGGGCCTGACGAACGCGATGAAAGGGCTGGAGACGGAGTTCGCCTCGCTCAGGCAAAAGCCTGAAGAGCTGCTGCGCATCGCACGCCGCAGTTTTGAAATTCGGCAGGAACTGGCCTTTCTTTTCGAATCCAACGAGAAGAATTATGTGTACTGGTTCGAGCGCAGGAACAAAGGAGTGTTTCTCGCGGCCACGCCCGTTGACGTCAGCCAGATTCTCCGCGAGAGGCTGTTCGAGGCGTTCGACACCGTGATTCTGACCTCCGCTACGCTCACCGTGGGCAATCGTTTTGAGTACATTCGCCAACGCCTCGGGCTCGACCATACCAAGGAAAGCGCCTTGCCCCACGAGTTCGATTATCAATCCCAGGCGTTGCTGTACCTGCCACAGAAGATGCCGGACGTGCGCGACGCCGGCTTTGCCGCCAAGGCAGCCGACGAAATCGTGGCGCTGCTGGAGCACAGCCGCGGCCGCGCTTTCTGTTTGTTCACCAGCTATGCGCAGATGAACGATCTGTTCGAGCGCGTGCGCAATCGTGTGGATTTCCCTTTGTTGCTGCAGGGCACCGCTCCCCGCTCGGTACTCCTCGAGCGCTTCAAGCACACGCGCCATGCGGTATTGTTCGCCACCTCCAGCTTCTGGCAGGGTGTTGACGTCCCGGGCGAACAGCTCTCTTGCGTCATCGTGGATCGCTTGCCGTTTGCCGTACCTAGCGATCCTGTCGTTGCCGCGCGCGTGCGCGCCCTTCAAGAGGAAGGGCGCAATCCTTTTTCGGAGTTCCAGGTGCCGCAGGCGGTCTTGGCGCTAAAGCAGGGATTCGGCAGGCTCATCCGCACGAAAACTGACCGTGGCGTCCTCGCGCTCCTGGACACCCGCATCTCTCGCATGCCGTATGGTAAAATTTTCCTTGAGTCCTTGCCGCGCTACCGCAGGACGCAGGATTTGACGGAGGTCGAGCGGTTCCTGTCCGCGGACACCACGCCGCAAGTAGAATCCACTACGAAGCAAAGCAAGCGGGCGGGCCGGGCCTGGGATTGAGCGCGCGGGGATAAGGGGAAGAAA
>Ga0126379_10001873_pt1 | contig 13076 bp, 15 predicted proteins | sample PanSoiMetPlot_24_FD_92640 | JGI IMG/M metagenome (GOLD analysis project Ga0126379, IMG submission 92640) | Tropical forest soil microbial communities from Panama - MetaG Plot_24 | ecosystem: Environmental > Terrestrial > Soil > Tropical forest > Bulk soil | place: Panama | collected 2016-02-17
AGCAATCGTTGATCGCCAACGGGCCTACGCGGCTACTGATGCAGCGGACCTAACGTCCGCAACGTGCTGGCTGTCTTTGTCGTTGCGGACGCTCTGCGACCGCAAAAGTATTCCCCTGAGTTTCATGCGCGCATTGTGAAGCTGAGATTTGGAGTTGCCAATCGAGCATCCCAGCATTTCCGCGATTTCTTGATGCTCATATCCCTCCACGTCATGGAGCAGGAAAATCAGCCGGTAGCCCGGCGGCAGAAGCCTGATCGCCTGTTCCAGATCGACCCGATGGAGAGAGCCATCGAGCACTCGATCGCGCTGTCCGATCTCTTTTGGCCGGTCTTCCTCTACTCCGCCATCCGATACTTCTTCCAGCGGGACCTCCAAGAGTCTCTTTTTGCGGAACCGGGTCAGCACCACGTTGACGGACAACCGGTGCAGCCAGGTTGAAAATGCAGATTCACCGCGGAAGGAAGAGATCTTCCTGTAGACCTGCAAGAACGTTTCTTGCGTGAGTTCTTCCGCGTTCGCGTAGTTGTTGCTCATGCGCAGACAGAGCGAGAAGATTCTTGCCTTGTGCCGGGCATAGAGTTCTTCAAAGGACTTCAGGTCGCCTTTTTGGGCTCTTTTGATGACCTCGCCTTCGGTCAAACGTTGGGAAGCGCTTCCATTAACAGTCCTGTCAATGATGTTCCTCATGTCTTGCCCTCCTTCCATCCTTTGACAATCCTGGACAAATACGCGTAGCTTCTTAGCTTCTTATCTTAAGAATCGATCACCGACAACTGAATACAGGCTTCGCTGCAAGTTTTTGTCGGGTTGATGCTTGACGATTTTTCAAGTTAAGTTGTGCCCGCGTAAACGGTGTGACGCAAGTTGGCGTGGAACGGCACGTGTTTTCTCCAATCCGTCCCGGCTTCATGCAGCCTGACGGGTGGTCGTTCGCGTGCGCGCTGCTTTGCGTGCCGCTCGCCTCAGTCCGGCTTCTCCTTTCGTCTGTACCGCCTTCTTCGCTGCCTGGTGGCGGGCACGCGGTCCCCGCGCCATGGCTGCGGTGTGGGCTTGGCGCGCTAACTTTCTCGGTGAAACCGAGGAGCGGCTCTCGCGCTTTAACGCTCGAGTGACTCCACGCGAGCGTGTGCGCGAAGGCTGGCTCTTGCGCGCCGTTTGTCCATTTGCGAGGTCACGTTGCGCGCTGCGACGCACTTGCGCCGAGGTTTTGCCCTTTTTGGGAGCTCTCACCTTCACGCCCGCGCGACGCGCCTTGGAGAGCCCTATCGCAATTGCTTGCTTGGTGGAACGCGCGCCGTGTTTGCCTTCTCGGACGTGATGTATCTCCTCTCGTACGAACTCGCCGGCTTGCGTGCTTGGTGACTTGCCTTCTCTCGCATCTTCCTTCGCTCGATCCAGTGTCTCTTTGTCTGGCATGTTGACTTCTCCATCCTGTTTAAGAATTCCTGGGGCGAGGAGTTCTCGCGAGGCAATCCCTAATCCAAGAAAAAAGATGACGCTCGCGGGTCGCGCTGTTGCAACGTGCCGCAAAATTCAAGCGCTCCAGGATTACGCTCAAAACAGAAGATGCATACGTCAAGATGCGCCACCTGTGGAAACGGTCAGGAAGATCGGCCCTTCTAAACATAATGAGAGCAAAAAAGGAAGAGTGAATGAGAAAGAAGAGTAAAGGGTCTGCGAAGCGATGGATCAGCACGGTGACCACAGTCTCCACGTATCCACCCGAGGGGCTCTTTACGCGGGACGCGAACACCATCGCGAGAACGTTGGCGTCAAGAAAAGTGTCTCCGAAAGGCCCGGGCTCAGGGATGCGCATGCTGACCTACTTCATCAATCGGGCCGGACGCGGATTGAGCGCTTCGCGACGACCAGAACTTGAGAGAGCAAAGGTGATCCTTTCGGAACGCCTGCGCCGTGATCGCGCCCGCAAAACCCGCAAAACAAGAACGCGCCCACGGAGCACGAGAAAGCATCGATGAAGCGGTCCGTGCTTCGTATCCCGTGTCAGAGACACCGCAACTCCATCTTTGAATCGCTGCGGAACGAAGAGCATAAGTTTTGTTGATCGTGTTTTCACCAAATCACCAAGGAGATGAAGCAATGAATTGGGAACAGGTAGAAGGTAAGTGGAAGCAGTTGAAGGGCTCGGCTAAAACCAGATGGGGCAAGCTGACCGACAGCGATCTGGACGTGATCAACGGGAGGCGAGAGCAGCTCGTTGGGTTGATTCAAGAGCGCTACGGCATCGCCAAAGAAGCAGCGGAGAAGCAGGTCAACGAGTGGGGTGCTTCTGCAGTATCCACCTCGGGGGCGGAGCCACACCGCAAAGTTGGATAAACCGACCTCGGCCCGCAGACAGCGCATCTCTGCGGCCGAAGCGTGCCTCCGCAACAGGCCAGGCGCGAGGCTCGCCAGGGAGGGCGGTGGAGAGTCTCCATCGCCTTCTCGATTTCTTGGTGTTGCGCGCATCGTCCTCGATCTCCCAAGAGGCGTGCATTCCAAGCTAGAGGTAGCAGAGCCTAGGCTGCGGCTCTTTCACGCATGAGCGCTGCCACCGGTCTCAGATCTTCGACAAAGTTGGCGAGTTCTTCGTGGCGCGATTTCTCATCGGCTGCACGCAAGATTGAGGAAGGATGCACCGTGGCCAACACGTGCGGTGCGATCGCCGAACTTACCCAGCGGCCTCGCTGCTGGCTCACCAGGAAGTGGCGCCCCATGATGCTCTGGGCGGCAGTGGCTCCCAGCAACACGATGATTTGCGGACGAACGAAGGCAATCTCGGAATCCAGCCACTGGCGGCAGGCGCTGATTTCGATCGCAGACGGTTTCTTGTGGATGCGGCGCTTGCCCCGAGGCTCCCATTTGAAGTGCTTGACGATATTCGTGACGTAAACCTCGTCCCGGCTGATGCCAACCGCCGCTAAAGCCTTATTCAGCAGAGTACCAGCCGGTCCGACAAACGGATGTCCCTGCCGGTCTTCCTGGTCGCCTGGCTGTTCGCCAATCATCATCACGCGCGCATGCTGGGGTCCTTCTCCGAAAACAGTTTGAGTTGCATTCTTGTACAAACTGCAAGCGGTGCAGCCGGCGGCTTCCTTGCGAAGCGTAGTCAGATTCGGTACTCGTCTTCCGTGCTCTCGGCTGTGCGCATTATCTTTCACCATATGTTCATGGATGCATCCCCTGGACCCGCCGGCAGCCAGCCCCATCTCTGGCCCGCGTACGAAATCCATTTTGGGCCTGTTCTCCTCTGCGAATGAGGCGAGGCGCATCTTGGCGTTCCCTGCAAGACATCAAAGGGAGTGAGCGCTAGCGTCGTACTTTTTAATCCCTTGAACTACTCGACGAGGTGGTTCTTCAGCTCTTTACTCTTTTCGAGTACCAAGCGGAAGGAGAATACACACAAATGAGAAAAGAAAAGATAGTGCTGATGCTCGTAGGTTTGGCGTTATTTGTCATGGTGCCCGCGGTACGGGCTTACGACACCGCCAAAGCCGAATCCCGACTCGAAGCTGCGACAAACATGTTGCGTGACATGATGAACATGCCTGACAAGGGCGTCCCGAAAGACGTTCTGGCAAGCGCCAAGTGCGTGATCGTGATCCCGAGCGTGAAGAAAGGTGGATTCGTGGTGGGAGGCCGATATGGCCGTGGCTTTGCGACCTGCAGAACGCAGAATGGTTGGAGCGCTCCAGCGCCGGTCTTCCTGGGAGGCGGTAGCTATGGCGCACAAATCGGCGGCGAAGGTGTTGATCTGCTGTTACTGGTTATGAACGATGCGGGTGTTCAGAAACTCCTCTCAAGTAAGTTCGAGATTGGCGTTGATGCTTCCGCGGCCGCAGGGCCGGTGGGCCGATCCGCTACAGCCGGTACTGACTGGAAGTTGGGCACGCAAATGCTCAGTTACTCGAGAGCCAAGGGGTTGTTTGCAGGCGTGGAATTGAGCGGAGCAAAAATGCGGCAGGACGACGATACGACCAAGGACCTCTATGACCGCGTTATCCCGTTCCGTGAAATCCTCAGTGGCCACACCAAGACCCCGGAAGCTGCCCAGGCGTTCGTCGACGAGGTGCGAAAGAGCTTTAGCGAAGCCCGCGCAAGCAAGTAAAAATGTGCGGACTTCCCTCCAGGTAACATCGAGGCGCCAGCAACTCCTCAAATCGGGGGCGAGCGTAGAGAATTCGGAGCAGGTGATGGCGTTCATTTCAGTGACCGTCGTCGCTCACCAAGTGGAGCCATCACAGCTCGGCGTATCTCGACGCCAACGACTGGGACAACCCACTCACAAACGGCTTCGTCTCACCGACTTACTTGGTTTCTGGAGCCAGGTCCATGCGCTTCATGATTTTGTCAGTGGGTCGCGATCCTCTTCTGCTGAAAACAAGGCGAGCGGCGCTCGCAGCTGCCGGGTATGCCGTTGAGTCCGTCACTTCCTTAACCAGCGCTATCGAGAAGATTCTGGAGGGCGATCTCGATCTGATCCTGTTGTGCAACTCTCTGCGAGAAAAGGAACGCCTGCGGTTGGTACACATCTGCCGGATCCGTATACCGTCGATTCCAATACTCGTTGTTTCCGAGCATGGCGCTGCGAGTTCAGCCTCTGGAGTCGCGCTCACCCCGCCGCAGCAGATTGTTGCGGAAGCCGTAGCTGAGGCGTTGCCAAGATAGAGATGTTTTGGGTGGCGCATCTTGGCGCATCCGCTGGCCTCCACAGACTTGATAATAGCTGCCTGGTTTTTTTCGAAGCCTGATGTCCAAACGAATTCTTTACGTTTCTTACGACGAGCAAATACTCATCGCCCGGCGCCGACTGCTGGAGCAACAGGGCTATGCGGTTACCTCAGCACTGGGTCTCAAGGAAGCCATCAATGTTTGCGGCGATAAAGAGTTCCAGCTTTTTATTCTGGGTCACGCCATCCCGCCGAAAGACAAAGAGCGACTGATTGCGATTTTTCGCCAAAACTGCTCAGCCCCGATCCTCTCTTTGTGGAGACGGAATGAACGTGTGTCGGATATCGCGGATTATGTTGCCTTCTCGGACGATCCAGCTCAGTTCCTGAAGAGTGTTGCGATGATCTTTGTTCGAGCGCAGATTCCCCAACCGGCGTAGCGGTCTTGGGCGGCTGATCGCACTAGGCCAAATGCGGAAGGATCGAAAGAAAACCAAATAGTTGCTTTCGAAGACAGACACGAATCTCGCCGCATAGCCGCGCTGAGTCGTATCCGCCCGGCTCGATGTCATTCTTCAACGTTGAGCGCTGATGAAGCTATCTCCCTGCGGAGAACGCTCATCTCTTCATAGATAGGCTGCTCTTCGCGATGCCGAGATCAATACCCTGTTCACTGTACTGTGCGATTCAATGCTGAAAGGGAGGAGAAGAACATTGTCACGTTAACCAGCGGCGTCCCGATCGAACGAGTCAAGGTTTCGACGTATCGTGTTCCAACCGACTCCCATGAATCCGATGGCACCTTGGAGTGGGCCAGCACAACCTTGGTGCTGGTAGACGGATGGCTCAACAATAGAAAGCGCTGGGCCTGAAGGGCAGGTCATATGGCTGAATTACCACCCAAGGTTAATCGCGGGTCGCAGGCCATGAACGGGTCCCATCAGAGATTGCTGTCCAAGATTCATCCACGGCCGCACACGCTCTACTGCAGCCGAGGCCGAACCGTCCTCGCGACGGATCTTGAAGGCTTGATCGTGGACTCTCCCCGCCACGGTCTCTTTTGTGCGGAGACGCGCCTGCTCTCTCGTTACTGCTATCTCTTAAACGGCAAGCCGCCGGAAACCGTCGCCGTTTCCAACGTGGAGCAGCATTCATGGCTGGGGTACTACATCATCCGTGCTCCTGGGCTGGAGTGGAAACGCGATACGGGCTCCGGTGAGGTGGAGCCCGCTTCTGAAGAGAGCATCGAGCTGAAGGTATCACGCACAGTCGGTCTTGGCGTGCATGAAGACATCGACTTTACCAACTTTACGCAGAAGCCCACGCGTTTCGCCTTCGAGATTGAACTGGACGGCGATTTCACCGATCAGGCGGAGATCTCGCAACGCCTACAACACGGAAGATTGGCCCGGCGCTGGCGGCGTGTCTCGGGCCGCGAAGCCGAGCTGGTGTTCGACTATCACGCGGAACACCGATACTCACATCAGGGCAACTACGGCGTGGCTCGCATGCACCGTGGCCTGATCGTGCACGTGGAAAAAGCAGGTTCGCCCGCAACTTACAGGTCGGAAAGGCTGCATTTCGAAATCCGCCTATCGCCTGGAGGCTCATGGCACGCGTGCATCAAGTTCGTGCCTGTTATTGACGGCAACGAATGGCCGCCGCTCCACAAGTGCCGTGACTTTTTTGGAACCCGAAACGAACTCGACCGCAACCAGTTGGTTTTTCTTACTGAGTCGACCCAGTTCCGGGCTGGACAACCTACGTTGGCGACCACCGTGCATTCCGCCCTGGTTCAGGCAAAACACGATCTGGCGGATTTGCGGCTTCCGGACATGGATCGCGGGGATCGCGCCTGGGTGATGGCCGCGGGCCTTCCCATTTACGTCTCCTTGTTCGGGCGCGATACGCTCACGGCGAGCTGGCAGGCGGCGATGCTGTCAAGCTCGATGATGAAGGGCACGCTATATGAATTGCCGAAGTGGCAAGGCAAAGTTGAAAACGATTGGCGCGACGAGCAGCCGGGACGCATGCTGCACGAGGCGCATACCGGACCCCTCGCGGTCCTCAATTACAATCCGCGGTCCCGCTACTATGGAGCCGCGACAACTTCGTCGTTCTATACAGTTGTGGTTTCCGAACTGTGGCACTGGACGGGTGACAAAAGCCTCATTCGGCCGCTGCTGAAGCCTGCGCTCGAGGGTCTGAGGTGGAAAGACCGATACACGGACCGCTTTGGTGACGGTTTCTACGACTATCAATCTCGCTCCGAACAAGGCAATCGCAACCAGGGCTGGAAGGATTCCGAGGACGCCATCATCGACGACGATGGCCGCACGATCGATCCGCCCATTTCAACGTGTGAAGAACAGGCCTTCGTCTACGTGGCCAAAGTGCGGATGGCCGAGATGCTGTGGTTCATGGGTGACCGGACTTTGGCTCGCCGGATGTTTGATGAAGCCGCAGAGCTCAAGAAGCGTTTCAACGATCGTTTCTGGATGCCGGACAAGAAATTCTTCGCGCTTGGCCTGGATGCCAAACGGCGCCAGATCAAATCGATTACTTCGAATCCGGGCCATTTGTTGGCGTGCGGCATCGTGCACAAAGACCTGGCCGCCCCGGTTGCCGGGCGCCTCCTGAAGGACGATATGTTTAGCGGTTGGGGAGTGCGCACTCTATCGGCCGACAATCCTGCTTACGATCCTTATAGCTATCACAGAGGATCGATCTGGCCGGTTGAGCACGGCACGTTTGCCTTGGGGATGCTGCGCTTCGGGCTGATTGACTCGCTTCACAGGATTGCGTGTGCCATATTTGAAGTGAGCGCACTGTTCGATTACAACCGCCTGCCGGAGTGTTTCAGCGGCCACCCACGGGATGCGGAGCATCCATTTCCGGCACTCTACCCGAAAACCAACTGGCCGCAGGCCTGGTCAGCATCCAGTGTGTTCTCGATTATGCAAGCACTGCTGGGAGTTTATCCATTTGCGCCCGCTAAGGTTCTGTTCCTGGATCCGCACTTGCCTGATTGGCTGCCCGAGATCACAGTGCGCAATCTGCATGTGGGCAAAGCCTCGGCGGATATCCGCTTCTTTCGAAAGGGCGAACGGACGCACTTTGACATTTTGGAAAAGAAAGGCACCCTCCATGTGTTGCGCCAGCCGAGCCCATGGTCGCTTAGCGCCGGACTTGGTGAACGCTTCAAAGATGTGATAGAGAGTTTGGTTGCATGACTTACACCTCCCCCGACACTCTAAATCCGGCCAGATCATTGAATTAGCGAACTTCTGGTCTCTGCGTAGGATCCACTCGTGACAACCTTGTAACGATTCCGCTTCTTGGGTCACAACTCAGAGGAGAAGAAGAGTTTTTGGACGAACGAGGGCACCATGAAAGCAAGAGTCACCTTGGCGGCAAAAGTGCGCACACCTGATGGCCGAAAGCTTCAGCGAGGGGCCCTGAAGTTGAAAGTTACCGCCTCTGCCCTGTTGAGCGTGCTGCTATTCGCGGCGCCAGCTCTTGCCCAAACTGACCTGGCGATCGCATCTCACCAGTCTGCTCAAGGAAGCACTGGACCACGAGAGCCACAGATCATCGTTGACCGGGTGATTGTGCCAACCATGTGTGACTTTGGCCCCAGCGTCTCGAGTGGAGGCGAGGCCGAAGCTCGTGCGACACTCCTCGACAAGAGCGGGCCACAGTTACCACCGGTGTCCAGCATGAGCGCCTTTTCTGTGACCGGATTCGTGAAAGGGAGCTGGCCTGTCGTGTTTGATTACCTTCTAGAGAAGGACAGCCTTCTGATCGTAGTGATCGCACCCGAGGGGCGGGAACCACTTATTTACCACCTGAATGGAAAGAAGGGACATTGGCAAAGCCGGCTTACAGTTCCTGCCCAGGTTGGTGAAACTTCTCTGGTTGCGCAATATGCGATCCACGCTCTGGATGAAAACATTGGCCAAGTCGGCCCTTCTCATCTCCATGTGCACGGAATCGCCGCTGGTCCCAAAGCAGTCGGCTCCATTGGAATCGATCAGGTCACGTTCTCTCCGGCAACAATCCACACGGCCCTCCGCGAGAAGGCTCATTACGGATTTCACTCGATCTCTGACTTCCCGCGGGTTGACGTGGATTTCATCCGCCTCGGAACGACCCAAGATCACCAGATCATTGCCGCGCGCGTGGACGGCAAGACCATGGGCAGTATCTCAAGAAATGAAGAGCGAAGCGGCGACTGGGACGGAAAAAGCAAAGTCGACAAGGACAAGTTCTCTCCGCAACTTCGGCAATGGCTCAGTGCGCCGGCAGGCCAGCATTTGATCCAGGTGCGCGCCTGGTATGGCCAAAACAATGGGGATTGGGCCATCGCATTGTCTGAAGACCTCGTGACGGTGGAATGATCCATGGCAAGGGCTGCTCAGCATAGGGTTAAGCATCGGCCGGCACACGAAGACCCTGCGCAGCCGCGCGATGTAGGCCAGACCTCGGCCTTGGTCCGGTTTTTTCGTAAACCAGGAGCGCAGCGGGCACTTGTCGTCCTGGTCCTGGCTGTGGCCCTCGCTGTGCAGTATCGTCTGGTCAATATTCCTGTTTCAGAACTAAAGGACACCCAGAGGTTTACGCCCGCCTACATCAACGCCGCCGAGGATTCCATTTCGTTTGTTGACCCGGAGACTGAGCCGGGGCAATTCAGTTTCCGCTACGAGCAGGCCCCCGGCCAGCCCATGATTATCAATGCCTACTTTGACAACGCAGTGTTATCGGCTGAGACACTCAAGCAGCTTGCCAATTTGGGAGTCCAAGCCCCTTCCGGACCTAACAGCATTAGCTATCTGACAAATCCGCAGGGAACTGCTTGTAGTACAAACTTCGCGGTTGAGACGATCCGGCGCAACGGTAAGGGCGCGTCAGAAGTGCAGTTTTTTCAAGCCGAGCAGGCGCCCTCTGAACGCCACCGGTTGGTCGAGTCGAAAATAGATGGAATCGATTCAACCGTCAGAATTGTTTCTGCGGGCGCAACAACTGCCGGCCAATTGGCGCAGTGCGGCGTCACTCTTCAGGTGGGAAATTGGAAAGCACCAGCTCTCCAGGGATTTCTCCCTATTACGGTTGAAGTGCCGGCAGGCTCCAGCTTCCGTTTTCGTTGGGAGGCGGCCGACGTCAAGGCAGCAGGCTGGCCTACGGAGGGCGATGTGGTCTCACTGCTTACTTTTGGAAACGAGCGATTAGACGGTTTCCACGCCCGCGGAATCGAGATTCGGCCACTCCAAGCCAACGCTGGCGCAAGCAAGAATACTGGTCTTTCCGCACGTTGCGCAGACCCACAAAGCCCTTTCAAGATCGATTACGTTCGACTAGCCCGGAACCGGCTGGAGATTTCTGCGGACGGCAGAGGCCGTGCAACAGAAGATGGAAAGGTGATCAGCAAAACCGACTTTTTGGCCCGCATCTCTCAGTACCCCCTGCTCGCGCTGCTGGTGGGTGGAATCGACGCGGCCCTGGTAGGGTGGGCGCGGCGGGCATTTTTTGGAAAGTCCAGTGATAATGACAACGCTTGAGGGCCCACGTTGACCGAATCCGTCGATTGGCGACCTCTTCAGCGCGCGAATAGCTTCTATTGCCTGGTCAAGCTACGTCGCGAGAGTGCGTCGCATCATAGTCAGCAACAAATTTTTCTATGCCCTTGCGCGTGAGTTCGTGCGCGATTTGAAATTTTTCCCATGGCTGGTCAAGGGATAGTTCCTCGTACGGAATCGGAGTTCCGGCCGGCTTGTATTGAAACGCCCGGTCCGGTAACGGGAAACCTTGAGCGGCCCAATCCTCCAGGGTCTTAGCCGGCACAGTCACCAGTTCAACCCCGAGATGGAAACATGCAAGCAGATGCTCCAGCTTACGGATGCTGGCGGCGAGCACCCACACGTGACCGTCTCCCTTGGCGAACATCTGTTTCAGGTTCCTGACTAAGACGATCCCGTCCTGCCCGATATCGTCCAACCGCCCCACAAAAGGTGAGACGTACACCGGCATCTTGGCGCCTTTTGTTGCTGCATAAACCGCCGCAGCTTGCTGTTGGGAAAAGCAGAGCGTCATGTTCACTCTGATGCCCTCGTTCACGGACTTCTGGGCTGCACGCAAACCCTCGGGCGTGCATGGATATTTTATGTACCCGTTGGGAATCCAGGGGAACATTTTCCGGCCCTGGTCCAGCATCTCCTCCGTTGTGGTCTTTGGATCCGCGTAGACTTCGATGGACACTCCGGCATTGCCGACCAAAGGAGAGATCGTCCGAACGATTTTCTTGTACTCGTCGAGTTCTTCGCTGTCAGACAATCTGTGCCCCGAGGCGACCAATTGCTTGATCTCCGGATTCTTAGCGATGAGGGACGGATTGGTGGTCTGGCCGTCGAGAAATCCCAGCAAGTCTTTGACACGCCGCGTTTCCTCGGGATCACCGCCATCCAACAATATCTTGGTCTTTGGACGTTCCATGAAAAGCCTCCTTCTGCTAGCTCTGCGCTCAGTATCCCGCAAACTCCTCGGTGCGAAGGTCATCCTCATCGACGCCGGCAGCCACCAGCATCTGCCGCATCGCGGTCACCATCCCGGGGGGACCGGCAACGTAATAGATCGGTCCCTGGAGTGAGGGCACGTACTTAGCCACCATGTTGCCGTCGATCAAACCTCTCTCACCCTTCCATTCTCGCTGTGACTCATCCATGTGCGTCATGGTAGGAATGAAATGGAAGTTTGGATTCTGTTGAGCGGAATCCTCGAGCGCCGCAAGAAAAGGTGCATCTTCGGGCCGGCGATTGGAATAGAACAAGTACAACTGGTGCGGCACCTTCTCAGCGGCGGTCTGACGGATGATGCTGAAAAACGGGGTGATTCCGATCCCGCCTGCCAGGAAGACCCCGGGCTTGGCTTGGTTCTTGTGAAGCGTGAAGGATCCGCCCGGCCCTTCGATTCTCACGGCAGTGCCGAGCGGCATTGTCTTCAACACCCGCTTGAACGCGGTATCGCGCATCCTGGTTGCTATCATGAGCTGTGGGTCAAAGGGCGCACTGGCGATCGAGAATGTGCGAATGTTTCCTTCCGCGTCGGTTTCCGGGGGATCGATGAGAGTAAAGTCGAGAGATTGTCCAGGTCTGAATTCAAATCCTGCAGGTTTGTCGAAGTGGAAAGCCATGGTGTCCCGGGCTGTTTCCTCACGTTTCCGCAAGGCGGCCATCCTGGTGAGGGTAGTAGAAGTGCTCATGGAAACCTCCCAACACAATGAGATGCAAACCGCGCCCGGCCGCTTGCGTCCTGTTGCGCCAACTTCCATTTCCTCCTAATAGAGTGCAAAACCATTCATTCGTTACAAGAGTCTTTATTTCGTCGACACAGGGCTAGGGAACGATTTCGGCCTTAGTCTGTTCGTGCGCACCCAAGTCTCACGAAGTCTTCTTTTTTAGGAAGCGTTCGACGCCACGGCGGCAATCGTCAGTCATGCGGGCGACAGCGTTGGTTTCAACGCCGGCTTCCAACGCCGCCTCGAATGACATGGAGTCCATGTTGTAGAGCAGGCGCTTCGACAGCATCACTGCCGAGGGGGACTTTGACTTGAGGCGCGCGGCGTAGGCGGTCACCTCAGCCTGAAACTTGTCGTCGGGATAAACCCTGTGCACGAGGCCCAGTTCGTGAGCGCGCGCTGCGGAGACCGTCTCTCCTCCGACTACGAGTTCCAGCGCAGCCTTCTCAGAAACAGAGCGGCGCAGAATCGCCATGACCATTGCGGGCACGAACCCGATATTCACTTCCGGATATCCGAACTGCGCCGATTCCGCGGCCAGAATAATGTCACAGGCCGTTGCGATCCCGCAGCCACCCGCCAGCGCTCGGCCCTGCACCGCGGCTATGACCGGGCGCGGGTGGTTGCGCATCATCAGAAACAGCTCGGCGGTACTACGCGCGTCAGCCATGTTGTCGAGAACACCGGCCTGGGCGGTCTTCTCGAGCGCGGCCAGATCGGCTCCGGAACAGAAGTCTGTTCCCGCGCCGCTGAGCAGAACCACCCGGCAGTTCGAGTCGCGCGCTGAGGAAGCTATGGCATCTTTTAACTCGGACACCAGTTCAGCGTCGAGGGCGTTGCGTTTCTCCGGCCGGTTCAGCGTGATCCTTGCTACGCCGTCCTGAATTTCGTAAATGATTTTTGAGTATGTCATCGAGTCGCAATTCTCTCGTATCTCCGGGGTGAGAAATCCTGGTTAGGCCAAGTCAATCTCCATGCGGAGCAGCGCCGTGCTGTAGGTTTTTCCCTGGTTGTCAGTGCGCAGGGAAACCAGCCCGCCGCCGTCGAGCGCGTGGTGCAATACGAAATTCAGTGCGTGCAGGTTGGGAAGTTCAAAGCGTTCGACATCGCCC
>Ga0126379_10001874_pt1 | contig 13072 bp, 11 predicted proteins | sample PanSoiMetPlot_24_FD_92640 | JGI IMG/M metagenome (GOLD analysis project Ga0126379, IMG submission 92640) | Tropical forest soil microbial communities from Panama - MetaG Plot_24 | ecosystem: Environmental > Terrestrial > Soil > Tropical forest > Bulk soil | place: Panama | collected 2016-02-17
AGCGATTCGGCCGCTTCGAAGATCTGCCAGAACTTCGGGTCGTCAAGGTATTCGCCGCGCGTGTGGGAATTGACGATGGCTCCCTTGAGTCCCAGGGTGCGGACGGCGCGCTCCAGCTCCATGGCCGCGGCGGCCGGATCCTGGGGCGCAATCGCGGCGAGGCCGGCGAAGCGATCGGGATGGTTACGGATGGCGTCCGCTAATTGGTCATTGGCGGATCGCGCGAGCGCCACCGCGGTGGGCGGGTCGAATACCTGCACGCCGGGCGCGGTCAGCGACAGAACCTGCATGGCAATTCCCGTCTCGTCCATGTCGCGAAGGCGGAGGTCGCCCAAGTCTTGCAGCCGGGCCGCGACTCGTGCGACCGCGGGGGTTGGGTTGCGGAGGTAGAATCCGGTCAGGCTGGCGAAACCTGGATCTGAGATCGAGCCGTCCTCAAGCAGACCCTTATAACGTCCGATCAGCTCGGGCGGCGCAAAGGCTTCCTCTGTGGCTATTCGCTTGCAAATCATAATGAATTATTGCAACGTTGTGCCCGCGGAAAGCGTCTTAGAGACAGATTTCGTCATTTCATGAAACGCCAGCAGTTCACCCTATTGAGCATTCTGTTTTTCGGAGTTACCATTTCTTCGGCCGCTTCGCTCCCCTTGGCGGGCGTTCCGAACTTCTACAAGGTCGACAACCAGGTTTATCGTGGAGCTCAACCCACTGTAGAAGGTTTTGTGAGCCTTGCCAAGCTGGGCGTGAAGACTGTCATCGATCTCCGCGAGCTGGGTGAGCACTCGCAAGCCGGGGAAGAAGCGATCGTCAAAGCGCAGGGCATGCAGTATTTAAGCATCCCATTGAAGAAAATGGGAACGCCCTCAGTGGAGACGATATCCCGAATTCTCGGTCTGCTGAACGACTCATCCGCCGGCCCGGTTTTCGTGCATTGCAAGCGGGGCGCAGACCGCACCGGGGCCGTGATCGCCTGCTACCGCATCTCGCACGATTCCTGGAGCAACGCGCAAGCCTTGTCGGAGGCAAGCAACGACGGAATGAGCGCTTTTCAGCGCGCTCTTAAACACTACGTGAAGCAGTTTACGCCCATTCCGCCGACAAGTCCTACAGCTTCCTACGCAACGGCCGTCGCGCAATAACCGCATCCACGCTCCCATTTTCATCAATTTATCCCCTTGACTTTTCCTTTTCTTCGCCTAACAATAGGGCATGGCTCTAACCAGACGGCAGAAGGAGTTTATGGACTTTCTTGACGGCTTCCTTAAGAAGCATGGCTATAGCCCAAGCTATGAGGAGATCGCCGGGGGATTGCGGTTAGCTTCGCTAGCCACGGTTCACAAGCACATCATGGCTTTGCAATCCAAGCAATACCTCAAGCGCGGATTCAATCAGAGCCGGTCGCTGGAGATTGGCTCGCGCTACTACACGGAGCGGCGCGAGCAGCAGGGTCTTCCCAACAGCTTTGAATTGCCGCTGCTGGGACGCATCGCCGCCGGATCGCCTGTTGAGGCAATCGCAGGCCAAGACACGCTGAATTTCTCCGATTTTGCGGGCGATCCCAACACTTATGCGTTGCAAGTGCGCGGGGAATCGATGATTGAGGACCATATCTGCGACGGTGACTACGTTCTGGTCGCGCGCGCCGCGGAGGCTCGCGACGGAGACATCGTGGTGGCGCTGGTGGACGGCGCCGAAACCACGTTGAAGCGCTTCTACTCCGAGCCGGGCGACCGGGTGCGTCTTCAGCCAGCCAACGCCGCCATGAAGCCGATCTTCGTAAACCGCTCGGCCGTAGCGATTCAGGGCAAAGTACTGGCCGTTTTGCGCAAGTACTAGTTCTGCCCTCGGACTAAAGGTAATCTAAAAAGATTACCCATGGCTGAGCAAAAGATCGAACGCACTCTAGGTTTCAACACGCGAGCGCTGCACGCCGGATACTCTCCCGACCCCACTACCCACGCCCGCGCGGTTCCCATTTACCAATCCACGTCCTTCGTCTTCGAAAACTCCGCGCACGCGGCGAATCTATTCGCGTTGCAGGAATTCGGCAACATCTACACGCGCATTATGAATCCGACCACGGACGCCCTGGAGCAGCGAGTGGCGTCTCTTGAGAACGGCGCCGCGGCCCTCGCGATGTCCAGCGGACAGGCAGCTCAGTTCATCGCCCTCAGCAGCTTGCTGGAACAGGGCGATCATCTGGTCTCGGCCGGCACGCTCTATGGGGGAACCTACACCCAGTTCGACGTCAGCTTCCGCAAGTTCGGCTACGACGTCTCCTTCGTCGAGCCGGACGATCCCGAAAACTTCCGCAAAGCCATTCGACCGAACACGAAGTGCCTGTATGGCGAGACGGTCAGCAATCCGCGCGGCAACGTGCTGGACATCGAGGCAGTGGCCAAGATCGCGCACGAGCATAACCTGCCGCTGGTGATCGACAACACGTTCGCAACTCCCTACGTGTGCCGGCCCATCGACTACGGCGCTGATATCGTTGTGCATTCGCTGACCAAGTTCATGGGCGGCCACGGCAATTCCATCGGCGGAATAATCGTGGACGCGGGCAAGTTCGACTGGACCAAGAGCAAGCACCCGCAAATCAATCAGCCGTCGCGGGCCTATCACGGAATGAATTTCAGCGAGGTCTTCGGCAATATCGCGTTCATCATTCGCTGCCGCGTGGAGGGCCTCCGCGACCTCGGCCCTTGCCTAAGCCCTTTCAATGCCTTTCTTTTCATTCAAGGAGTTGAAACCCTGGGAATACGCATGGACCGCCATCTGGCAAACTCCCTCGCCGTCGCGCAACATTTGGAGCAGCATCCGCTAGTCGAGTGGGTGAAATATGCGTCGCTGCCCTCCAGCCCGTATTTCACGATGGCGAAAAAGTATACGCCGCAAGGAGCGGGCGCGGTGTTTTCGTTTGGCCTTAAAGGCGGCTATGAAGCGGGCAAGCGGTTCGTCGACAGCCTGAAGCTTTTCTCACATCTGGCCAACGTGGGCGATGCCCGTAGCCTGGTGATCCATCCCGCCTCCACCACGCATCAACAGCTTTCCGCCGCCGAACAGGAAGCTGCGGGCGTGCTGCCGGCGCTTGTGCGGCTCTCAGTCGGCATCGAGGATCTGGACGATATTTTGTGGGACCTGGATCAGGCGCTGGAAGCCTCGCAGGGCGCGGGCGCAGCCGCTTAGGCGTCCGGAAACTCGCGCACGGCCGGTCTGCATGTTCCAGCCGTGTTTCTCGATGCGTCTTAATCTATAGATGCTTCAGGGGTTCGCTATATTAGAACAATGCGCTTGAGCGCCGGGGTGTTCGCGTTGTGCCTCGCGCCGGCGCTGGCCTTCGCCGCCGATTACGTTGGCAGCCAGGTTTGCCGCACCTGCCATCCCGACATTTGGGAGAATTTCTACCGCAATCCACACTTCAAGAGCATCGCGTCGGGTAAAGCCAAGCCGGAAAACACCGGCTGCGAAGGCTGCCACGGCCCCGGATCGGATCACGTCGCGGCGGGCGGCGGCGCCGACACGATCCCCGTGGCGTTCTCCCTGGTTCCCTTTGAAAAGGTTCTCGACACCTGCCTTCGGTGCCACAGCCAGACTCTTTCGCGCGCCAACATCCGCCGCAGCGTACATACGCAAAACGCCATCGTCTGCACCAACTGCCATTCCATCCACAGCTCCCAGACTCCCAGGTACCTGCTAGCGAAGAGACAGATCGATCTCTGCTACACTTGCCACTCGACCGTCCGAGCGCAGTTCTCCATGCCCTTCAAGCATCGCGTGAACGAAGGCGTGATGCAATGCACCGATTGCCACAATCCTCACGGCGCGTTTGCTCCCACCTGGCGCATGGCGAACCGCCCCTACATGGTCGAGCAAGCGGAAGCCAACGAGGAGCCTTGCCTGAAGTGCCACATCGAAAAGCGCGGCCCTTTTGTGTATGAGCACGTAGGAGTGCGCGTGGATGGATGCGAAGCTTGCCACTATCCTCACGGCTCCACCAACCCGCGGCTGCTCACGCGCCCGGTGGTTTTTACGGTGTGCCTGGAATGTCACAATGGGCTGGGCAATTTCGGCCCAAACAACAATGGCATTACGCGTCCGGGGCCTTATCACAATCTCGCGCTGCCGCGATTCCAGAATTGCACCACCTGCCATGTGCAAATTCACGGATCTAACGCGGACTCCTTTTTCTTCCGATGAGACTGGACTTTGAATCGGTGGAGCGGGCTTTAGCCTGCAACGGGGCCTTCAGTCCCCGCAGCGTCGGACGGAGGCTCAAGCCTCCGTTGCAGGCTAAAGCCTGCTCCACGCTGTTCCTGTTGTTTTCGGCGTACGTCTTTGCTCAGCCCCCGGTGGCCCCGACGGACGAGCCGACCCAACCCGCGCGCGGCGACAATGCTTCCGATTACAACGTTCTTCAGTCTTGGGAGATGGGCTATCGCTTCGCCGCGGTTGGCGGCGACTCGGATATGTACCGCTCGACGGTGAACTACACCGACGGCGTTCGCCTGCTTTCCAGCTCGCTCTCGATTCAATCGCGCGACGGCCACGGCCACTGGTTCGATCAGATGTTGTTCAATACTCTGGGACTGGGTGGCGATCCTTACGAATTAGCTGCGTTTCGCATCGAGAAGAACGGACTCTACCGTTACGACTTCACTTGGCGCTCCACTGCATATTTCAATCCGGCGCTGACCATTTCGAACGGCGAGCACCTGATCAACGCCACGAACCATCTTCAGGACCAGGACCTCACGCTGTTTCCCCAAAGCAGGTTCCGTTTGTTCATGGGTTATTCGCGAATCACGTGGTCCGGGCCATCGCTTTCCACGGTTCAGCTCTTCGACGGAAGCGGCGACGAATATCCAGTGTTCTCCAATATCCATAACGTTCAGAATGAATATCGGCTGGGCGGAGAGGCTCAGTTATTCGGGTTCAAACTCAATGCTCTCTACTCGTGGGTGGACTTCAAGCAAGATCCGGTCACCAACCTGTTGGTTCCGTCACCCGGCAACAATCCCAACGATCTCAACACACTCGAAAGCTTCACCCGCACTGCGCCCTACCACGGGACCAGCCCCTATTGGCGCGTAGCACTGTTCCGGGACGGCAGCAAATATTGGTCGATGAACGGGCGCTTCACTTACGTCGCCGGCCAACGCGGATTCGTATTGAACGAGAATTCATTCGGAACAGACCGGCTCGGGCTTCCCACGCTGCGCCAGATCCTGACCTTCGGCAACGCGGAGCGGCCCGCGGCCACGGGCAACCTGAACCTCAACTTTTTTCCGCACCCCAAGCTCACGATCGCTACTCAGACTTCGCTTTACAACATCCGAATGGTCGGTGATTCATTTTATGAGCAATACACCAACTCGGTCCCCATTACGCCGATCTATGTTTTCAATTTCTTGGGAATCCAGACCATTGCTAGCAGCGTGGACGCGCAGTATCGCTGGCGGCCGTGGTTCATGATTCACGGCGGGTACGTGTTCAGCGACCGGCGCATCAATTCCGTAGCCGCCGCCGGAGTCGCCGCACCACCCCCTGGGCAGCCTCCCATAGGCCAGACGAACAAGCTGAACGCGGGCGCGCTCGGATTCCGCGTGAAGCCTTGGCGGTACCTGACGATTATGGCGGATGGCGAAATCGGCCGGGCCAACAAACCCATCTATCCCATAAGCGAGAAGGATTACCACACCTTGACCGGCCGGGTTGAATACCGCCGAAAGGCGCTGCGCCTGGCGGGGCGCGCGGGCATTGACTATAACGTCAACTCGGTCTCACTCACCAGTTTCGCCTCGAAGGCGCGCCAGTACTCCGTGGACGCCACTTGGACGCCCAAGAATTGGTTCTCCATGGACTTGGCCTGGGGCAAGCTGCATCTGAATACGCTGGGCGGCATATCGTTTTTCGTGAGCCAGCTTCCGGTGAATGCAGATTCTTACTACGTCAGCAATATTCAAACTGTGTCCGCGAGCACGCACATCATTGTGAAAAAGCGCGCTGACATTCTGGTGGGCCTAAGCTACATCCAGGATTTCGGCGACGGCCGCTCGAATCCGCTTGTCTCGCCGGTTACGGCTAACCTTCCCCCGGCCTTCATCGCAGCGCAGACTTTTCCGCTGCGGTTCATCTCGCCATTGGCGCGCCTCTCCATTCCTATCCGGGCGCGAATCCGTTGGAATTTCGGATACCAGTACTACGGCTATAGCGAACAATTCTCTTCGATTCAGGACTACCGGGCGAATACGGGGTATTCCTCGATTTCGTGGTCATTCTGACCTGGCGTTGCGCTATTCAATCTGGCGTTGCGCTATTCAATTGTGACCCGGACCGGTTCCTCAATAAGCTGGTCCTTCGTCGTGTGAACCATCACCGCCCAACGCTTCCCTTTGGCGGACTCCGGCACTTTGAACTTGATCGATTTCTCGGACTGCTCGGTCACTTCGACCTTAATATCGGTCTTGCCGTCGGTCAAATATAGCGTGTCCACATTTTTCTTATCGATCGAATCGCCGCTAACGGTGACGATATCTCCGACTTTCGCGGTCGTGGGATCAACGCTCACGATCCGCATGTCCTGCGCGTAGAGAGCAGCTACGAGCAGAAGCGAACTGAAACAGGCTGCGGTGCGCATGGGGGCTCTCCTTTTCTCCGGTGATTGAATGTATCCCGTTTCGGATGAAGATGCAACCGAGCCGGTGCTACGCTCAAAGCAAACACATGCGCTGCGAGCCCGATCACTTCGGCGAAACCGAGCTGGACCTGCTGTATATCGCCAAACGCCTCCAGGAAGCGCTGCGTCTGGAAAAGCTCCTGACGGAAGCCGGGTTGGATTACCTGGTCGAGCCGGATCGGTATCGCGGCGGGGTGATCTTCCAAGCCGAGCGAGTCGGCGCGTTCTTTTATGTGCTGCCCGCGGACGCCGAAGCCGCGCGGAATGCGATGGAGCGCGGGGGCTTCCGGCCCTACACCGCTCGCCATTAGGCCGCACCAAGGCGGGGGGCCGCTAGTTGTAAAATAGTCCGCGGTAACCGTAGGAGATTCTTCATGCACATTATCAATCGACGTTCTTTTCTCGGCAGCGCCGCAGGCGCAGCGACGGTTCTCGTGAAGGCCAGGGCGGCCGATATTAACGGCGCTTCCTCGGGGCCGATGGTGGAGACCACGTCCGGAAAAATTCGCGGCGCGGTCTTGAACAAGGTGAACGCCTTCAAAGGCATCCCCTACGGCGAGGCGACCGATATTTCAGGCCGATTCCTGCCGCCCGCCAAAGCTAAGCCCTGGTCTGGAGTCAAAGACGCGCTCGAGTGGGGGCCGGAAGCGCCGCAAGGTCCGCACACGGAAATCCCGGAGGTCGCGGCCACCATTCCCAAGCAGGGCCACAGCGAGGACTGCCTGCATCTGAATGTCTGGACCAACAGCGTCAGCCGCGGCGGAAAGCGCCCGGTGATGGTTTGGCTGCACGGCGGCGGCTTCACCAGCGGCTCCGGCAGTTACACCATCTACGACGGCGCCAACATGGCCCGCAAGCACGACGTGGTTACGGTTACGGTGAATCACCGCCTGAATTCGTTCGGGTTCCTCTATCTGCCCGAAATCGGCGCGAGCAACGCGGGCATGCTGGATGTTGTGGCCGCGCTCCAATGGGTGCGCAACAACATCGCGAACTTCGGCGGCGATCCGAATAATGTGACCATCTTCGGGCAATCCGGCGGCGCGGGCAAAGTGAGCACGCTGCTGGCGATGCCTTCGGCCAAGGGGCTGTTCCATCGCGCCATTATTCAGAGCGGCGCGAATCTCCAAGGCGTCTCAGCCGCCGACGCCGCGAAATCCGCGCAGATGCTCATGACCAAGCTGAACGTGAAGACTGCGGCCGAGCTTCAAAGGGTCCCGATGGATCAGCTTGTGCAGGCGACGCTGTCGACTCCCGGACTGCGGCTCAGTCCGGTTCTGGATGGCAAATCTCTTCCGGAAGGGCCGTTCACTCCGGCCGCGCCCGCCATGTCAGCCGAAATTCCCGTGCTGATTGGCTCGACCGAGTTCGAAGTGAATTTCTTCCCCAATACGAATTTCAATCCCATCGATGACGCCGCTCTGCGCGCCGCCGTCAGGCAAGCCACGCGCACCGGTGACGCGGATGTGGACAAGCTGGTTGCCGTGTATCGCAAGGGCCGTCCCGGCTACAGCAACGTCGAGCTTCAACAGGTGATCGCCTCCGATAACTTCCGAGCGGGTGTAATGACCGAGGCGGAGCGCAAATCCGCGCAGAAAGCTCCGGTGTACATGTACTACTTCACCTGGCGCTCGCCAGTCCGCGACGGCAAGCTGAAGGCGTTCCACACGCTGGAGATTCCCTTCGTCCTGGAAAACGTGGACGAAGGGAAATCGATGACCGGAACCGGTCAGGACCGCTATGCGCTTCAGGAACAGATGAGCGGAGCCTGGGCGGCCTTCGCCCGCAACGGCAATCCGAATCATAAGGGGTTGCCGCATTGGTCGGCTTTCAACACGGACACCCGCGCGACGATGATTTTCGGTAACGAATGCAAGGCCGCCAACGATCCTTACGGCGCTGAACGGTCCGCCTTGGCGAGCTTGCGGTCCGCATAGGTGTAGGCCATCATTTCCGCCTCGGCCCGGGTTTGGCCGGACGCTTGCACTGCCAACAGGCGCGGAGGCGTTTATGCTGCGTTGGGCGAAGTTTCCGATTTTGACGTTAGCGCTGTTGCTGTTCGGCTGGTTCCCGTCGGCCTCGCAGATCGCGAAGGGATCGCTTCAGGGCACGATCACCAACCAGTCCGGACCAGTTGTCAAAGCGTCCGTTGAGGTCCGGAACGTCATCACTGGGTTACTGATTCACACTGAGTCTGATGACAAGGGCAACTACAAATTCGAGAGCCTTCGCGCCGGGCGCTATTCGCTGTGGGTGCAAGCGCCAGGTAACGATTCGGTTTGGATACCCGAGGTGTTCGTCGAAAACGGGCAAACGACCCGTCACTCCGTCAAGCTGGACAAAAGTGGCCGGCGCGTCAGTTGACTCGTGGCGCAATTGGCTCCGGCACAGCCGACCCGTCGGCTCTCGGGTCGGACGCCGCGTAGTTAACTCCGGTCTTTGAATCGCGCAAAATCGCTTGGCCTCGCCCCATCTCCTGGGTGTATTCGCGTCGTACGGTGGGTTTATGACCGAGCTTGGAAAGCTCCGCGAGCGCGGATGCCGGAACACGCCCTTCAATGGACAGCTCGCATCCCGCAGCGTTGTTCTTGGTGAATCGCGGCGATTCAAGTGCTTGTTGAATATTCATGCCGTAATCCACTAAATTAGAAACGAATTGCGCGTGCGCCAACGGCTGATTTGCGCCCCCCATAATCCCAAAGCCGATGTGCACATCGCCGCGCTCCAGGAAAGCCGGAATGATGGTGTGGAACGGACGCTTTCCACCCGCCAGAACGTTGGGGCTTGCCGGATCCAGCGTAAAGCCCGCGCCGCGGTTGTGCAGCTCGAAACCCATCCCCTTCACCGCCACGCCCGAGCCGAATTGACTGTAGATGCTTTGTATCCAGCTTACGATGTTTCCTTCGCGATCCGCCACGGTGAGGTATGTCGTGTCGCTTCCGATGGGCTGCCCGGCAGTGACGCCGCAGTTGGCTTTATTGGGATCGATCAAGGCCGCCCGTTTGCGGGCGTAGTCTTTGGAAAGCAGCGCCGCCACCGGCACGTCGTGGGAGCGCGGATCGGCGTTGTAGCGGTGCAGATCGGAATAGGCCAGCTTCATCGCCTCGATCCTCTTATGCAGCTCCGCGGCAGTGAATGGCCCTTTCGGGTCCGCGGGAGACGTTTCCATGATGTTCAGCATCTCCAGCGCGGCCATGCCTTGCCCGTTCGGAGGAAGCTCGTAGACTCGCCACCCGCGATACTCGATGGAAATCGGCTGAACCCACTCCGGCGAGAACGCAGCCAAGTCCTCCGTCGTCATCGTTCCGCCCAAGCTTTGGGACGTCGCCAAAATCGCCGAAGCGATCTCGCCCTTGTAAACCGCATCCGGACCGTCCGAGGCGATCCGTCGATAGACGCGCGCCAAATCCGGATTCCGAAACACCTCGCCTACCGCCGGCGGCTTGCCGCCCGGGAGAAACAGGCGCTTGGATTCTTCATTTGTTTCGAGTCTCGCGGTGAACCATTCTTCGCGGATCGCTTCGGGCAGCGGGAAGCCTTGGTCGGCATATGCGATGGCGGCGGCTAACAAATCCTTCCAAGGAAGCTTGCCGTAGCGATCATGCATGGAAGCCCAACCTCGAACGGCGCCCGGAACAGTCACGCTATGAATGCCGCTCGCCGGCATCGTTTTGATGCCTTTGGCTGCGAGAAACTGCGGCGTAAGACCGCGCGGGGCAGGTCCCGAGGAATTCAGCCCGGTGAGTTTTCCAGTCTTCGCGTCCCAGTAGAGCACGAATAGATCGCCTCCCGGGCCGTCCATCATGGGCTCCAGGACGCTGAGCACTGCATTGGCGGCGATGGCCGCATCCACCGCCGACCCGCCTGCCGCAAGAATCTGCGCCCCAGCCTGTGACGCCAGCGTCTGACTGGTGGCGACAATACCCTGCTGAGCGATCACCATCGACCGGCCGTAGTTCCGCCCCACGATGCCTTGCGCGAAGACTGAAGCTGCCCCCACGAGAAACAGAATAGCGGCAAGTTTCAAGGTTTTCAGCACTCCGCTAGCTTACCCCATTAAGCTGATAGCTGGAAGCTGATGGCTCTTATACTCGGCATCGAAAGCTCCTGCGACGAAACCGCCGCCGCCGTGGTGGAAGACGGCTCGCGCATTCTTTCTTCCGTCATCAGCTCCCAAATGGCGACTCACTCGCGCTATGGAGGCGTTGTGCCGGAGCTGGCGTCGCGCGAGCATTTGCGCGCGATTGTGCCGGTGGTGCGTCTCGCGCTGGAGCAGGCTTCCGTCCCGCTCGACGATCTCGCGGCCGTCGGGGTCACGCAGGGCCCAGGCTTGGTCGGCTCGCTCCTGGTCGGCATCACCTACGCCAAGGCGCTGGCGATGGCGCATAGGCTGCCGTTGATCGCCGTGAACCACATCGAGGGTCACATCCATGCCGTCGCCAGCCAGAATCCGATCGATTATCCGGCCTTGGCTCTGGTGGTGAGCGGCGGACATACACACCTCTATGAAGTCCGCGAAGGTTTCGTTTACCGTCTGCTCGGCAAAACTCGCGACGACGCTGCAGGCGAGGCTTTTGATAAGGTCGCCAAGCTTTTGGGCTTTGGTTATCCCGGCGGACCCATCATCGACATGCTTGCGCCTCACGGCGACCCCAAAGCTGTCCGCTTCACCCTTGCCAAGATGAAAGGCAATCCGGTGGACTTCAGCTTCAGCGGCCTGAAGACCGCAGTGCTGCGATGGTTCGAATCGCACGACATGGCGGCGGAGGTCTCGGCGCGCCGCGAGCTGCTCGCTTCCAACCACCACCCTGCACTCGACCAATGGCTGAAAATGACTCCTCAGGCCACTCTGGACCTGCTGGCTTCGTTTCAGCGCACAGTTATTGAAGAACTGCTTCGCCGAACTGTGAGCTGCACGGAAGACTTAGGCGCGCGCAGCCTCATCTTCGCGGGCGGCGTGGCCTGCAACACGGGCCTCCGCAAGGCTGTGGAATCGAGCTATCTTCCCTACCCTGTGTTTTTTCCCGCACCGGGCCTCGCCACCGATAACGCCGCCATGATCGCAGCCGCGGCGTTCGTGAAGCTTCGCCGCGGCGAGTTCTCGGGATGGGATCTGAAGGCCGATGCCAGTCTCGCGCTGGCGTGACCGGCTCATGTATACTGGCCTTCGCCATGCGCTCACAATTCCTTCTCACTGCCATTCTTGCTCTGGCCGGCGGCGTTTTGGCCCCGGCGGCGCAGAACGATCCTCTGCTCACGAAACTCGACTCTGGAACGGTTTCCGGCACGCTCAGCGCCGCTGACGTGCGCATCTACAAAGGCATTCCGTTCGCCGCGCCCCCCGTCGGCGATCTTCGCTGGCGCGCCCCCAAGCCCGTGGCTCATTGGGAGGGCGTTCGGCAAGCCGATAAATTCGGGCCGACGTGCATGCAGGGCAACGGGAACGGTTCGAGCGAGGACTGCCTGTATCTCAACGTTTGGACGGCGGCTAAATCGGCCTCCGAGAAGCGTCCCGTGATGGTCTGGATCTACGGCGGCGGCTATTACACCGGCTCCGGCTCGCAACCCATGTATGACGGCGAGGCGCTGGCGCAAAAGGGCGCGGTTGTCGTTACGCTCAATTACCGCCTAGGTCTATTCGGATTCTTTTCCTATCCGGAGCTGACTAAAGAATCCGACCGCCGAGGCGCGGCGAATTTTGGAGTAATGGACGCGATCGCGGCGCTCCAATGGGTGCAGAAGAATATTTCGCAATTCGGCGGCGATCCGAAACGCGTCACTATCTTTGGCGAATCGGCGGGCGCCGGCATGGTTGCCAACCTGATGGTCACGCCGCAGGCGAAAGGCCTGTTTCATCGCGCCATCGGCGAAAGCAGCGCCTGGTCCACCGCGACCATCGCTCGGCTCAACACGCTGGCGGAGGGCGAGCAAACCGGCACAAAGATCGCCGACACACTCGGCGCTAAGTCGCTGGCCGAGCTGCGGGCCAAACCCGCGGACGCCGTTCTCAAAGCGGGCCGCGGAGGAGGTCCGGTGGTGGACGGCTGGCTGATTCCGGAAGATCCTGGCGCGGTGTTCGCCGCAGGGAAGCAAACCGATGCACCCGTGCTGGTTGGATCGAATCGCGATGAATCGTTCGGCGGAAATCCGCGCAGCGCCGACGACTTCGTTCAGCAGTCACGGCGGCGATTCGGCGATCTGGCCGACGCCTATTTGAAACTCTACCCTGCCTCCTCCGACGAGCAGGCGCGCGAATCCGCGTTCCTCTCCGGCCGCGATGAGATGGCGTTCGTCATGCGCAACTGGGCGCGTCTTGCGGCCAAGCCGGGCAAGGCGAAGTCATACGCCTACTATTTCACAGAGCAGCGGCCGCCGGCGTCGAACGGCAAAGAA
>Ga0126379_10001875_pt1 | contig 13071 bp, 27 predicted proteins | sample PanSoiMetPlot_24_FD_92640 | JGI IMG/M metagenome (GOLD analysis project Ga0126379, IMG submission 92640) | Tropical forest soil microbial communities from Panama - MetaG Plot_24 | ecosystem: Environmental > Terrestrial > Soil > Tropical forest > Bulk soil | place: Panama | collected 2016-02-17
AAGGTGCTCGGCTGGGGCAGGCCCTGGGAGCGCGCCAGGCTGCGCGCCGTGGCCAGGCCGATCATCGCCAGCCAGGCGCCCAGCACCACCCGCTGCGGTCCGCTCATAGGCTTTGGCGCTCCCTCGATGTGCGGCTCATCGTCTTCGGTGCGCTTCCGACCTGCCGCTCATGCCTGCTGGATCGGCGTGGCGCCGATCATCCCGGCCTGCTGAGCCTGCTGGGCCTGCTGGCTGGCCAATATCGTCACCCCTTGCGAGGGACCCGTGCTGGTCTGGCGTGTCGACCCCTGCGCGCACTTCCCCCGGAACGCGTCGATCAGACCGCACTGGCCACCGCCCAGCGTCACCACGCCCGCGTACGCGACGCCGTAGCCCACGATCGCGATCCACATGCCCACGATGACCATCAGCGGTACGCGCCTCCCCCCTGGCCGCCGGGCCAGCCCTGGCCCATGCGCCCGCGACGCGTCAGCGGCTTCACGTAGTGCGGAGCCACGGCAATAAGCTGCTCGCGCGAGCGGCGCAGCCACCACGTGACCGCGGCCCCGACCGCCGCGCCCAGCCAGAACGCGCCCGACCGGAGCACGTCAGCGTCAGCCCGCCGACCGGGCCGCCATGGTGCCGCGCGCCCACGGGATCACGAACATGACCGCGATCACGCCGACGCCGACGCCGATCCAGAACCGCATGTCGGTGAGCACGGCCTATCCCCCACTTCCCATCGGCAGTCGCGGGAGGCGATCGCCGTAGTTCTTGAACAGCCAGAGTCCCACGAGGACCGTGGCCACACCCCACCAATACGCGCCCGACTTCAGGTGCGCCATGATGCCCATCAGACTCGCACTCCTCCAGAGATGCCGCCGCGGAAACTGACCCACACGACGCCCAGCCAGAGCACCGCGCTGGCCACCATCACCAGACGCCAGAACGGGACCCCAGACAGGTCGAGCCAGGCGGGCGCGGCCGGCCCGCCCACACCCGCTGGCTGCGAGACGCCCTGCGAGATCCGATACGCCGGCCTCGTGATGGGCGCATTCGGCGGCCCCTCGGTGCGCGCGGTTGCGCCCTGAGGATCGACCACCTGGCCGCCATACCGGAGCACGCGCCCGCGCGGTGCGCTCATCTACGCAACCTGGCCCAGCGATCCGGCCTGGGCCGTCTTGTACAGGCTGTCGATGCCTCCGAACAGAGCGCGGATCCCGTCCGGGTGCGTGACCGCGGTGAAGATGATCGCGCCGATGGCGCCGATCGTCAGGATCGTCAGGAACGAGCGCAGCTCGGTCATCCCGACTGCGACCCCCACGGGAACCCGCTCGGACCCGGGAACACCATGCCCGTGTACGCGGTGAGCTGGGCCGGCTGGTTGGAGATGCTCCCCCACGTGCCGCCCACCTCGAATTTCGTCGATCCCGTGGTGACGAGGATGTTCTCGGCGTCGTCGGCGTTGCTGACCTCGTCCTGGATCGAGTTGCGCCAGGTGTGCGTGAAGATGCCGGTAGGGCGCGTGACGCCGAAGCGCTTCCACATCTCGTCGAAGCGCGTGTCGCGCGCCTCCAGCCGGTATTGGAACTGATCGATCCAGAGCTCCAGCGGATCCGGGATGGACGTGATGCGCGCGTTCGTGCTGTCGCGGAGCACGAAAATCTTGGTGTGGACGAACTGCCCTACCCCCTGATCCAGCACGCGCATGTACGCGCTCGACGGCGGGTTCTGGCCCGATGTGGTGAGCAGCCACTGCGAGGACGCGCCCACGTCGTAGGGCGCCAGGTCGGGCATGTTGTTGGGCACCGACCAGTACGCTTCCTCGACGCGCAGATCGATCGTGGGCAGGGTGGCGGGTGCGGTCTGGTAGACGATCGCGGAGGTCGCGAGCTGGATCAGGAGCTTGGGCAGCTCGGCCGAGTTGTCGGCTGGCAGCGCACAGTAACCGCTAGAGTTGAACTCCAGCGGCACCCACAGTTTCAGGGTGAAATTGCCGGCGCCGGATCCGGATGTCACGGTGATCGCGGCGAAGCTCGGGAAGCCGGACGACGTCGGGTCCTGGCGTCCGCCCTGACCGACCAGCGATTGGCAGGAGTAGAGATTGATGAGGAACAGCCCGAACCCGTCGATCGCCGGGTAGATGGGCTGGCCGGATGCGTCGCGCAGGGTGAGCTGGCTGATGGCGTTGCTGGGCGCGTCGGCGTTGGCGCCGGGGACGGTGGCTCCCGATCCCCCGGTCGCGGTGAGTTTGACGATCAGCGCTCGCAGGAAGCCCGGGACCGCAGTCAGGGGAAGGTTGCTGACGGCGCCGAACGCCAGGCCCGCGGTATCGTACGCGAGGGCTACGCTCTCCTCCGCGTAGCGGATGAACGGGCCACCGGCCGGGACACCCTGCGTGGTCTGAGGGAGGCGACCTACGGTCTGGGCCTGAGGATTGGGCGCGGTGCCGGTCGGCGCACCGCCGCCCACCGCGAAGGGCGCGCCCTCCCGGGCCGCCTGGGCGAGCCGCTCCAGCAGCTCACGACGCATCCGCCGAGCGGTGCGACCTGCCATGTTCTACCCCCTCCGCGCTTCTCAGGCCCCGGTCACGGCCTGTTTCAGGCCGGCGATGGGTGAGGAATTCGGGAACCCGCCGTAGAGCACGTCGACGGCGAAGTTGAGCACGATCAGCAGCGCGGCAAAGGTCAGTAGCTGGACCGTTGGATGCCGATGCATGCGGGCATTGTAGCGCGGCAATTGCGGGCCAGCAAGAGATGCCGGCCCGCAACTATTGCAGCGCGGGGAGGTGTTCGGTAAGGGGTCAGCGCGCGACGCGGATTGGACGCTGCTCCTGTTCGGCCTGTTCGTCCTCGTCGAGGAGATGCTGAGGCGGCACGTAGGTGCGGCTCTCGGCGGCCCGCCCGCGGACCTGGCTGCGGGATCGCGCCTCCCGCTCCCGCTCGGTCATGAACCCGACCAGCGCCAGCAGCGGACCGGTCACGGCCAGCAGCAGCCCGGGCAGCACAGGTGGAAAGAACGCGGCACGCCGCGGCACGTACCGCCTCTCCAGCCAGCGCCGGTGCCTCCCCTCCCAGATCAGATAGGAGACGAACCCGACGACGTACCAGGCGATCCCGCACCACTCCAGCATGATGCGCCGCACCGCGTCCGGATCACCGGCATGCTGCGCGGGCGCGTGCTGCTGGGCCGCCAGCTCCAGCATCATTCGGATCATGACGTGGGCATCTGCATCGCGTAGCGGTAGCCATTGATGAGCTGGAGCGTCACCTCCCAATCCCGGTCGCTCATGTCGATGGGCAGCTCGATGCTTCCGATCACGCCGCGCGGCGTGACGATCGGGATAGTGAGTCGCTCCGGCCTAGCGCCGTTGCGCTGCTCCTGCGCGGCCCGGCGCGCAGGGCTCCATGTCGATCGGCCGTCAGTCTGCTGCGGGGTGTCAGCTTCGGTCGTCATGATGAATTGTCATCTCCACTATGCGCCCATCTCGTCTTGAGCACGGACCATAGATGCTATCAGGAATGCATCACCGTGTCTGTCATGGACGTGACAGTCAGCGTCGGCCGCGCGGTGCCGGCGGCGCGCTGGTGATCCACATGGCCCCGGTCCAGCGATCCACGATGATGAACTCGGGCGGCCCCGGGCGCGCGCCGCGGAGATGTGGCAGCTCGGCCTCAATGCGCTCGCGCGAGCCCCCGAGCTGGCCGATGCGCTCGAAGCGCGCCTCGTCGAGCGTGCGGCCCAGCGCCACCCAGCGCGCCTGATCGTAGACGCTGGGCGCGTTCCATGCCGGCTGCTGGCTGGCCGAGATCATGGTGATGGGCTGGGTGCGTCCGCGCTGGTACGCGTTCTCCAGTGCAGGTTCCAGATCCAGGGCCGGCGGGCGGCGACCGTTGATCGCCTGGATCTCGTCGATTGGCACAACCCAGCCGCCCTCACGGAAACAGCGATCGAGCGCCTCGCCGCAGACCTGGCGCGCGTGCTGCCAGGTAGCGGACTTGTCGTCGCGTGCGGTGTAGTCGAATCGATAGGCCCCGAGTTGGAGTAGAAACCACTCGGGATCGTCCTCCCATGCGGGCGAGTCGCGCCGACGCATCCGGTACTTGACCCGTTCAGCAATCGGATAGCGATCGACCCTGGTGCCAAAGCCCTGCGTGCTGTCATCGCGTGCCTTGAATCGGAACCATAGCACCGGGTAGCGCTGCCAGAGCGGGAGTAGCCCGTGCCGGATCAGGTGCGACTTGCCGCCTTCGGTGGGAGAGAAGATAGCGAAGTGCTGGCCGGCACCCCACCCCTCGACGAATCCGCCATCATGCTCGTAGCCATCGCCCAGCACTTCGTGCATCTCATCCCATGAGACATGCGGAACGCCCTCCTCCAGCTCGCGAAGATCCTCCTCCGTGAATTCGCTGTGGAAGCGCATGGCGTCGGTGCGATCATCACGTGTCTGCATGTTGGCTACGGCTCAATTCGGTCGGCACTCACCCGATCTATGGCTCTCGTACTGTGGCGCTCTCAGTGCACTCGGCTCTGATGATATGGTGCTCACACGTGATCCGGCTCTCAACCCTCGGCGCCCTCACACATATCGGCTCAGCTTGCCCGGCACTCCTAGATGGAACGGCTTGCTATGTGTCCTGTACGCCGCCCGGAACGATGACCTGCCCTTCGCGGCGCATGGTCGGCTCCGATCCGTTGGCGATCCGTTCGTCGCGGTGGCGCCGCTCCTCGCGCAGCCGGTGCGCCGTCGCGAGCTGCTCCGGCGTCGGTTCGGACTGGCCCGCGGTGGACCCCCACGGCGCGTCCGGTTCGGTGACGCCGTCGTCGCTCGTGGTGCGCCGGGCCTGGCGCTCTGTGTGCACGGCGCTCACGGTCCGTGTGGCTCCCTGGCTGGCCATGAACGCGATCGTGTCCCCGATCGCCGGGGTGAGGATCGGGAGCTGGCGCCCGCCCGGCAGCGCGACCGCAGCATCCGGCTGCACGAGCTTGGCGTCGACCGCCACCGACGCCACCACCGACGCGGCAACCTCGACGAGTTCGACGTTGCGAAACATCAGGTTGAAGCGCGCGACGGCAGCCAGCACGCGGCGGTTGCGCTTGGCGTGCTCCAATAGCACGCGCCCTGCCATCTCGGCCCGGGGCAGGACGTACCACTCCCCCGGCTTCTCCCCCGGTACGCCGGCGAGAGTGTACGCCGTGTAGGGCGCCAGCGGGGCCATGAGCCCGCAGAGCGCGGTGATGTTGGCCACGGCCTCGGCGATCTGGTCCTCGGCGACCAGCTCCACATCGGAGCGCGTGCTCTCCGCGGCGCTGCGCCGCGCCCGGTCCTGGGCCGCCTTCTCGGCCGCCGCCCGGCGCGCCGGTGACCATGCCCGCTTGGTGCGCTCGTTAGCAGCGGCGCTCTCTGTTCCCGTGGCTTCACTCATGGCTTCCTCCGACGCGACGGCCGGTAGCCATGATCGACCGCGTTCAGCAGCCGAACCTGACGTAGGGCCTTGGCTTTCGACGTGTGCTCGGCGTGCACCACCCCCGTTTCCACGTTCACGACCTTGAAGCCGCCGATTGTCTTGGTGATCTTGTAGGGCACGGCACGTCAGAACCCGAGGATCTTGCCCAGGCTGTTGCCATCGTCCTCGTCCTCGTCGTCGTCGCTGCGCGATGATGCACGCCGGCCGCGGTCACCGCGGTCCTCCACGGCGTTGAGGAATTCCTCCAGCCGCCCCATGACCCGATCGAACCGGATCTTGGGGTCCTTCTGCTCAGCCGCGGCGCGATCACGGGCATCCAGCATCTCGCCGAAGACTCGACGGATCTTGTCTTCTGCGCTCTCACGTCCGGCCATGGCCGTTGACCTCCATCACAGGCCGAGTGTCCTCGGCCGTGTCTTCCATGGCGCCGGCCAGGATGCGGTTGCGCTGCTCGGCGGCGGACGCCAGGCGCTCCGCAGCAACCACGAAGCGCTCGAAGATGTCCACGATCCGCGTCCAGTTGGGCAGCACGCGAGTAGGATACCCTTCATGGCGTCGGTTGACATCGGCATCGAAGCGGGACCGCTGGAGTTCGATCTCTCGGCCGGCATCCGTAGCCTCGACGAGCGCATGGCCAAGCTGGCCGATCGGCTGGAGAAGCTCGGACGCCGGGACGGCCGGCTGTTCCGCCGCAACGGCAACGCATCCACCGGACCCAGCTTCACCGGATCCGGCCCCATCGCCATCCTCGTCGGCCGGCCCCCCGACGGCCACCTCTGGATCGTTCAGTGGTGCGTGCCCTGGGTCGGCGTCTCGGTTGCCGCCGGCACTACGGCCAACCTGAACTGCGCGATCATGGCCGGCCGCTGTCCGGCCGGAGAGTCCCAGATCTACAACGCGGCCAATGCGAACGTTCCGGTCCTCGTCAGCGACATCATCATTCCCAGCGAGGCGGTCCCACCGCCACCCGTCGGCATGCCGTCGATCGGCGAGGTGCGCCCGCAAGAGCAGCTCTACGTGCTGCTCGGGGGATCCGGCCTGGCTGCCAACACGCAGTACAACGCCATCGCCCTGATCCTCGACGTGCCCGACCAATCGGGCGCTCCGCTCTGGCACTAGACCTCCGGTACCAGCCGCCGGCCCGCGCGGTAGATCGCGAGATAGCGCTCCTGCTCGACCAGCTCCAGCGCGCCCGTACGTAGGAGCTGGCGCGTCGCCAGCCACACGTCCATCCATCCCGGGGTGACGTCGTGGAACGCCACGTACCATGGCGCCGTGAGATGCGCCAGCGCAATCCTGGCATCCCGCATCGGCGCCGGGTGTGTGTGGTCCCCGTCGATGAAGATGAGGCCGAAGCGTGAGTGCTGCATGTACTGCACTTGACTTTCGATCGTCGCGCGAATTGGCGTGATGGCAGCGACTATCCCTGGATCGAATCCATTGCGCCGACAGTTGGCGAGGAATGGTTCCCAGGTATCCGGCCGGTCCGCCGGGCCACCCATGTGCGGATCCACGCTCGTTACGTGCGCGCCCGCCAGCGCCATGCCGATCGCTGAGAAACCGTAGTGTGTGCCGATCTCCAGCACAGTCTGCGCCTCGTGCGCATAATGCTGTAGCAGTCGCATCTCGGGCAGCGTGATATACGTCGGGATCCCCGAGGGGAGTGGAAACTCAGCGCTGGTCATCGCGCTTCACGAGCATTTCAAGGAACCGCGATAGATCATGCGCCCGCTGGTCCTGCGTATCCCATTCGCTGCGGTACTCATCGCCGGGCCACTGCTCCTCGAACAGCGTTTCTCCTCCGACATAAGGGTATTGCACGCGAAGCTTTGCATGGCGGAAACGAGCGCGGCTGTCCGGCGGGGAGTGATCTCATGGTTCGCTGTCCGCCTGCTGTACGTGGCGATCCAGTCGCCGCTTATTGCGCGTCCGTTCACGCTCGCTATTCCTGGTGCCCGCGTGTCTTACGGCTTCGTAGCCAGGCGGCAGCTTCACATTGGTCATGTCGATCCCGGGCGGCACGGTGTGGGCGGCGAGATAATGCCGCCGGCCGCGCGTTTCCTCGCCGCGGTGGCCGGTCTCCATGCGGAGATCGAGATCCAGCCAGGTCGGCTCCCTGAGCAGCTCCCAGGCGTCGACGCAGAACAGATAATCCTCGGTCATGACGCCGGACACATCCTGGCCCGACTGTAGCAGGGCGATCTGCTCCTCCCAAGGCACCTTGTCGACGTGCCAGATATCCCCGGCGCCGCGGATCGCGCCGATGCGCTCGACGATATCGCGACTGTAGAGCATGCAGCCGGTGCCGACTCCGGCCACCTCCATGACCTCGGACACCGGGGGCCAGAGCTTCGGCACCAGGACCTCAGCGGAGACCGGCCGCAGCTTGCCAAGGCTGTGCTCCTCCCTGGTCGGCCCGAGGCCGATCGACTGCACCTCGAACGGGTAGTTGCGGAGGAAGTACAGACCCCCTGTCAGCTTGCGGCCGGCCCTGAGGTGCTCGACGCAGCGCTCGAACAGACCGACCTGGACAATGTGGTCCGAGTCAATCCAGAGCATCGCATCCCAGCTCTCTTCCTGAAGCGCTCGGTAGGTGAGCAGGTTGCGCAGCGGCGTGACGCCGATCCAGGCACCGGCCGCGTAGATGTCGGGCTGGTGGAAGGTCGGGCCTGGCCAGTGGGTGTGTCGCAGAATCTCGATCCAGTGCTTCAGAACTTCGCTGGAGACGCTGGGTCGCCCGACCATGGCCAGGGCGATGCGCGGCTCAGGCACGGGAGATCACCACCTGTCGCGGTTCCCGATGGCCGCGCGCGAGTTCGTTCTCTACCGTGGCTCTCTGGAGCCCGGCCGCCAGCGCTTCCGCCTGCTCTCGCGTCATGGGTCCGAGCGCGTGCAGGCCGGCGGCCACATCCATCCAGGAGACGAACGCCGAATAGCCCTGGCCGGACACGACGATCGTGACGGGATCCGCCATGACGTCAGCCACAGCGCACCTCGGCGCGACGGGCCATGCAGGCGTACACCAGCAGACCGACGCCGGCCGCCAGGATCCCGCCCGCCAGCGCCATCATCGCCAGGGCGCTCATCGGGTGCAATCCCGTTGGCCGTCACCGTGTCCGATGGCGTAGCCGTCCGCCGCGGCGACGGTCACCAGCACGTACAGGACCACGATGGCATCGATGTCGACGGCGTGCAGCCATCGCCAAGCGCGCCGTAGGGTATCGTTCACTTGTCGGTTGACCTCCTCGTCAGGTTAGCCGTAGAGGCCGGCGTCCGGGGTGGCGCCGGCCTCGTCAGTCTACTCGCTCAAGCCCGACGGCGCGCGGGATCTCATCGGCTCGCCCTTACCATGCGGTGCTCGCATCGAGGGCGGCTCGTCGGTGTCGGTGCGCGCAGATCGAACGGATCAGCCCACCACTGGCGAAGTGGGCGCCGGAGCCGCGGCAATGGCCTGCTGGCGCAGGCGCAGGTTCTCAGCCTGCAACCGCGCGATCGCCTGGGCCGGCGTCTCCTCGCCGGGCGCGGTCTGCTCCTGCCGCGCCGCGTCCGCCCGGGCCTTCAGTTCGGCGCGGTACTCCCCCAGTGTCTCGTATCCGGCTTCATTGCCCTCGACGATGAGGAGCGCGTCACGCTGCGATTCCTCGTCGGGCCAGTGGAAGGACCGGATGATGTGCCGGAGAAGATCGTGCAGGGTGGCGCCATCGGCGAAGCTCATTGCAGCTCTCCTCTGCTCAGGATGGGGACGGCGCCGACCGGCGCCACAATGGGATCGGAGGCGGGTTCGGGATCCGACTCGGCCGTGATGTCCTGGATCTCTACCCAGCGTGCGTCCCGCGACCACGCGCCGCGGACCTCCGTCGAGACCGGGATCCGCATCTTGACCATGCCCTGGGGGGTCTGCTGGTACTGCTCGGTGGTCTCTACCCAGGTCAGGACCAACCCCCCCGCGGCCGTGAACTCGAACTGATTCGCCTCGACCTCGACCGCTTCGCGCTCGGCGAAGATCACGCGGAATCTCATGGCCGTAGTCTATCTCCTCAGAACGGGAGATCCTCGGGATGGCGCGCTGCGGCGCGGCGTGACAGTTCCCCGAGCAGCTCGGCATCACTGGCCAGCTTCCAGTTGATGAGATCACGATCCGGTATCTCAAGGGTGAAATCGCGCACCGTCGCGGGGGCATCTGCGTAGGGATTGGAGAGGATGACCCTCATATGCAGGATCATGGCTGCGCAGATCTCCTCCCTCTCGCCGCGCACAGCTCGCAGTCCGGGTTGGGTTTCTGGAGGTGCCCGAGGTGGATCAACGAGATGGGCCGATCCTCGGCGAACCAGTCCTCTTCTCCGGCCTGCTCACGGACGGCGACAAGCGCTTGCTCCACCATCTCGGTGCGCGCCGCCAACCGCCCGTTGGTCCCCTTGTAGACCCGCAGCAGCGCGTTCGCCTGGCGTGCCTCCCCCTCCAACTCCTGGACGCGCTCCAGGGCCTCAGCATGGGCGCCGCTCCATTGGGTCACCTGGCCGACCAGTTCGCGGGCGAGCTCCTGGGCGGCATCCCGCTCCGTCGCTGCCCGCTGCCGATCCATGTCGAATGCGTGCCGCTGGCCCTCCAGCAGGGCCTCGCGCTCCCGCAGTCGGCGGACCTCGGCGAGCAGGTCCCGGAAGCTCTCGAAGGTGTGCCGGAAGACCGGCAGCTCGCCGTGGCTCCAGTCGAGGCTGTTGCCGTCCGGGTCCACCGGGCGCATCCGCGAGACGATCTCCTCCAGCTTCGCCAGCCGGTCCTCGTCCAGCTCAGCCACCGCTCACCTCCTCCGCCTCGCGGGCGGCCCTCAACCCCGAGATGGCGTCCGCCGCCAGCAGGTCCCTGATGGCGGGGATGTCGTTCGCCTTGATCTCCTGCTCCACGGCGGTGACGACCTGGTCGTCACCGGGTCCGGTGACGTCGAGATGCAGGCCGAAGAGGCGGACGTCCCGCTGCAGCGCCGCCAGCTTGACCGCCGCGTCTCCAGGAGCCCCATCGGGCGCACCGCACAGCGGGCAGTAGATGACCTGCTCGCCGCCGCACTCCGAGCACAGCCGGAACCCGTCACGCAGCTCCTCCAGCTCCTCCAGCCGAGCGAGGAGGCGCTCGGCCCGCTCGCCGTCGAGGACCACATCGTTCGGCCGGTAGGGCGCGCAGCCCCGGCGCGCCATGCCGATGAGACGGCGCAGCGCCGCCACGTCCGCCTCCACGTCGAGGCCGGGGGTCGGGGCGGTCACCGGCATCATGTCCGGTCGGCAATGCACGCACGCGGCCTGCGTCCCGCCGATCGCGGGGTTGTGGCAGATGCAGCCGCAGCCGGTCACCCCTCCCCTCCCCCGTTCGTACGAGCCGCCCTTGGCGACCTCTCGGCGGCAAATCTGACGCCAGGTCGTGTCGAGATCCGCATCGCCCTTGCGCTTGTGGCCGACGGCGTTGACGTAGTCGTACTGGACTCGCGGGATGGACCGCGAGAACGCCACGCGACCCGTGACGGTGTACGCCCGCCCGTCCACGGTCATCAGCACGTCGCCCACCTGCGGGTTCTCCCAGGGCTTGGGGGTCATTGGTCCGCTCCCGTCGCCAGCTCGGCCCGCACGCGGTCGATGACTGCCCGCGGCGGAAGGCGCTTCGGCCCCAGGTCACCGGCCCGGCGGATGGCCACGAACTCCGGTGGCCAGCCATCGCGTTCGATCAGCTCTGTCTCGCGGATCTCGCGAGCTTCGTCGCGGGTGTCGCACTCGTCGGTACGCTCCCAGCCGGGTTCAAGGGCGTAGGTCCAGATGGCCCAGCTCATCGCTCTCTCCTCTCCGCCCTTCCGGCGGGCCGCGCCTCGCAGCGCGGGGTGGGGGTGGGGGTCAGGCTCACGCGGACAGCCTCAAGCTGAGCTGGACGCGCTCCAGTCGATGCAGCAGCCGCCCTCGCCACGCCTCGGCGTACCGAGGGCAGTTGGCGCAGGACCGGTGACGGCAGCCCGGCAACGCCGGAGTTCTCGGACATCTTGCCTGTGCGCTCCCTCTTGAGCCGTTCAGCAGCCTTCTTGGCCTGTTCCGCCCGCTCGCGCACCAGCCGGTCGGCCACCGACTCGCACGGCCCGGAATGCGCCGCTCGCCAGCATTTCTCGCAAATAGCCTCGCTCATGCATCCCAGTATATAGGATTGACAGGAAGGAGGCAACCTGCTATTATGGATGCATGGGAACGAGCTACACGGTGAGGAAGCGTAACGAGATCGGATGGGTGGTCGCATCGGGCTCGCTCTCTCGCCACGATGCGGTCGCATGCGCGAGAGACAGCGCGATCGCGCGGCCAGGCGAGCGATATACGGTGTTCGCGGACGACAAGCCGCTGATGGTGAGTCACACGCCCGTCTCGTTCTGTCAGCCGGCTCCGGAGCCCCCGCCGGCCCCGGTTGCACAGGTGTTGCCGCCTGAGGCGTACACCACCGAGGTCCCCGTCACGCTGACGGCGGCCCAGATCATCGACATCGTACATGCGCTGGTCACTCGGCGATTCCAGTGCGCGGATGCGCTGCAAAATGTCAATCGCGTGATGGAAGGACCGGTCCTGGACGAGGGCATGATCGATTGCCTGAAGCAGCATCGCGAGTACTGGCAGGACGAGCACGACCGCGCGACCGCGCTCGTCACGTTGTTCAGCGATCTATAGGAGGGGATGCGGAATCACGATGGGCATGTACGCGGCCGAGGAACTGGGGGTCAGCGGCGATGGCGCCGCATGACTGGAGCGCGGAGCTGGCGGCGCTGGAGGCCGAGAAGACGGAGATCCGGCGCCTGGTGCATGAGGAGTTCGCGACCATGATGCACGGCGTGGCCATGGCGCGCGCCACTCGCCTGGCCGCCATCGATGTGCGGTTGGCGGTCGTTCGCAGGGCGATAGCCCGAAGGAGTAAACGTGGCTGAGCGCGCGGAAGCGCAGCGCCGGCTGACAACGCAGATCGACCCGGAGCTGTTCCGCCGTCTGCGCATGCTAGCCGCGGCTACCGACCGGCCCATCTACGATCTCGTGGATGAGGCGCTGAAAGAGTTCCTGGACGAACAGGAAGGAGGAGATGCATCATGAATCAGTCTGACAAGCATCCGGTAATCGCCGTCATGCGTACGCTCGACCTGGCAACCCTGAGGCTGTCCGCCGGCGCCCATTTCCCAGATCATGATTTCTGCGTGATGGAAGCCGTGGCCTACGTCGCCGGAGAGGCGTGGACCGACACGCCAACGTGCGCGAGCACTGTCCTGGGCGCCTTCCTGCGCTGCTGGAATGATCAGCTCGATGACAGCGATCGCCAGATGCTGGTGTCGCTCATCCCGCGGCTGGTCGGCACTGCTGCCCCGTACGAGGTGGAGGTGACGAGGGCGTGGATGGCCGTCGATTGGGCCTGTCGGACCTTGGCGCCGCGGTGGCTGGTCGCAGCCGGCCTGGCCGACGTGGCGCTCACGCTCTCGTCCGCGAACTCCGTCACTGATGAGCAGGCGGTAGATGCCATCCTGCCTCTCCTCCGCGAGGGCCTCAGGCAGGCGCGCGCCGCCAGGGCCGCCGCCAGGGCCGCCGCCAGGGCCGCCGCCGGGGACGCCGCCGAGACCGCCGCCGCG
>Ga0126379_10001878_pt1 | contig 13067 bp, 10 predicted proteins | sample PanSoiMetPlot_24_FD_92640 | JGI IMG/M metagenome (GOLD analysis project Ga0126379, IMG submission 92640) | Tropical forest soil microbial communities from Panama - MetaG Plot_24 | ecosystem: Environmental > Terrestrial > Soil > Tropical forest > Bulk soil | place: Panama | collected 2016-02-17
GGTGTACTGCCTTAGGAGAAGCATGTCGTATAGCGCAATAGAGCAGAAGAAGAAAGCCAGGTACACAAAAAGTTCCAGCATCTCCCTAAGTTCGTGCTTGATTTTCTGTTTTCGACCCACATGCGTGGAGTTCATTAACGCCTCAGAAAGAATTGTATGTCGAGAGGCTGATGGCGTAAGCTTTCGCACGCCCCGATTTCCGTGTTTTTTGCTGCTTTAAGCATCGTGCTACCCCGATCAGACGTCAGCGTGTTGGACACTGCGGATGTTCCCACTTAATGCCGAGGCACCGTTCACCCTAGGGCGAAGGCAGTGTCTCGGCTTCGGATAGCGGCAGACTGTCGCACATATTTAACTAGGCCGCTGATGCAGCTAGTTTCTTTCCCACTTCTTCTGGAGCAACAATATGTCTGATGAGACGGCGTGTCCGTTCGGCGAAGGCGAGCTTATCGGCAAGACAACTCTCCAGCAATACGCCGACACCGAAATGGCCTGTCATGTCGGCCATTTCGATCAAAGCGATGTATTCACCTACCCGAAGATGAATGAGTTGCTTAGCCTTCGCGAGAATGAACAGATGTCGTACCACTGGAGACTGAATCTCGGCAAGGTCCTTACGAAAGTCCTCAGCAATGATGTCGTGCAAACGTCCAGTGAACTTGACCGGTTTCTCCCCGATCAATCTGAAACATTCATCGAGTGTTTCCTGGATTTTGTCTGATACGAAGACTCGGGCTTCCAGAGCCTCTTTCACGTCTGGACGCTCGGCAATTTTACTCAGCTCCTTGAAGATCTCTGTGGTGCGCTCATTGCCCTGCCTCAGATTGCTCAGCAAAACTACGAATAGCTCTTTCGGATCCCTTATAGGCATGTTGCCTCCTTTCAGGCCGAGGCTAGAATCTTCGCCCAAAAATCACAAGCCCGCAAAATGGTAGCGGTGCAATTTAATATTTTTAGGGGGAAAAAAATTCACGAGCCAAGTATTCAGGAGTTGAGCTACACCTATAGCCGTCGCGTGCTGTGTCGCTGATTCGCCAGCCTGTAACATTTCTTTGATGAACCCTGCTTGGCGTTCGTGCGACATTTTGTCGGCGACTGTTCCTAAGATGCAATTCGGAACTTGCAGATTGTTAGTAACAAATCTCAGGTGCGAATCGCCATGTCAGGACTAATCGTTGATTCAGTTGCCTACTGAGCAGCCGCGTGCCTAGAACTCTGAAGAAGCTGGTATGCAGTTATCTAACCATTAGGAAGATCTAACCTGGGTCACGACCCCGGCTAAAGACCATCTATCGCAGTTGGGCTATGTCTTGCAGCGGCCAGATCTACTCGTGGAGAGCAAGCAGCACAAGATCTGGAGGCGGCTCTCTGAGATTCCTTTCCTCGGTCCGATCAGGGCGGCACATTGCTGGGCATTTTGCAGACCGCGCACCGGTTCCGCACCAAGCGACAGTTGTGGACTTACAGCGGGTTTGGGCATCGATGTGCACAGCGGCACCGATCATCATGTGGTGAAAGGCCAGCACGAACGGTGGAAGGCAGACCTTTGTCTGCAAGGGCCAGGAGGAAGAAGAACAGATAGGCATTTTGGGCGCGGTCGCGTGAGCTGCTCTTTTTTGTGCCACCATCGTTCGTTGCTTGGCTACAAAAGTACTCTCTTGCGGCAACACTTAGTTTCGCCATCCGCAGTCTACATTGTGAGTTCAGTGCTTTAACGGCTGAAACTCCGATATGCCGAACTGCCAGAGAAGGAAACTCCACTCATCTGCGAGTTGCTGGTTTGCTTGATCGCGTGTAGCGCCCATCATGCCGTGACCACCGGCGTAATCCACGCGCAGCAGCACAGGCTTGCCACTGGCGGTAGCAGCTTGTAAGCGCGCGGTCATCTTCGCCATCTGCCAGGGATCAACCCGAGGATCGTTTGCGCCAGTCTCCAGCAGCACTGCCGGATACGACGTGCCATCAGTGACATTGTGATAAGAACTCATCGCCAAGAGCGCTTTGAAGCCCGCTTCGGTCTTGACGCTGCCCATCTCCGGGATGTTGGTTTGGCCGTTCTGCGTCAGCTCAAAGCGGAGCGCATCAGACAAACCTACTTTGTCGATTGCCGCGGCGAAGAGCTCAGGTTTTGTTGTAATGGCGCGACCTATGAGGATTCCACCCGCACTGACACCCTCGCCCGCTAAGCGGTTGGCTGAGGTGTAGTTCTTCTCGATCAGGTATTGGGCGCAGGCAGTGAAGTCTCGCCATGTGTTGGGTTTGGTTTCACCTTTACCAGCCAAGTGCCAGTCCTCACCGTACTCACCGCCACCACGCACATGACAGACTGCATAAATGCCGCCCTGCTCGTACCATGCAAGCATTCTGTCATCGAACCACGGCGAGAAAACCCATCCATACCCACCATAGCCCTCCAGCAGTGTCGGATTGGAACCGTCCAGCTTGAACTTCTTGGAGTAGATAATCGACAGCGGTACCAACGTGCCGTCATAGCTGGGAACTTTGACTTCCACAGACTCTATGCTGCTCGGATCGTCATAAGGGCCAGTGGGTTGCAGATGAGTGTCGTAAGCCTTTTTCGCAACTGGATCGTAGGCATACACTTTAAATGCTCTTGTCCAGGCGGTCAGATAGAGGAGCGTTCCCGGCAGGCGTGGGTCCGCAGGCGGATTTTTTTGAAGAAGCGCCGATCCTTTAAACGGCAAGGCTATAGGCAAAGCTTGCGGGTGTGCGCCGTATGGAATACGGATAATCTTATTAAAGCCACCCTCTAGGTAATTGGACATAAAGAGCATCCTGTGCAGGCTTGATGCTGCTGACAACAGCTTCACTCTGCGGCAGGACGATCTCGCCAGATGTGAGTTTCGGGTGCCGGGCATTCAACCGCAAAATCTGGTATCTAGGTGCGTTCTTATAGGTGAGTAGGTAGAGATCTTCCTCGTGTACCACGATGTCGGTGACGCCGTCATCAAAGTCAGCGATCTTTACCCACGCACTGTTGGTTTTGCCCAGTGCATCGATGGGCTCAATGTAGTAGGTACTGTTGGGCGTGACACTGCCGTTGAGAACTCCAATTGCCCATTTTGAACCGGGTTGAATCTGAACCGATGCGATGAAGCTGGGATCGACTTCGATTCCGGATACAACACCGAAGCCAAATACTGGGCGATCATCCTCCGCGTTCGTGCCTAACACGTGAAGATACGATCGGAATTTCTGCCTGACTTCCGCTGGCGGTGCTCCCGCAGGCAGCTTCTGCAGACGACCATAGACAAAGGAGTGGTTGTCCGGCAGCCAGTAAGGCTGCCATGCTTCGGCACCGACTTGCGGAATCACGTCCCCCAGATCCTGTCCGGTGAGCATGTCGATAACATGTATTTCTCCGTGGAGTTCGTCTCCACCAGGTACGATGCCAATGGCAGCGCGCTTCCCATCATCGGACACCCCTATGCCAGAGAAGACGTTCGTTCCTTTCCCCTGATCGACAGGAGCTAGCGTAAATTTTTCGGGATCGACGAGCAGCTTGTCCGGGCCTTCCAGACTGTTTCTCACATAGAGCTTGGGGGTGTTCTCGCCGGACTGTACCTTTTGCACGAGGTACTTACCGCCGCGTAGCTGCCAGGCTACCACCTGTGGTACTGAAAGATCGAGCTGCTTAATGCGCGCGAACAGTTGGTTTCGGCCAGGGATTTCCTCCAGAATCGAGCGCGTGAAGGCGTCTTGTGCCTTCATCCAGGCCTGCACCTCGGGGTCGTCCTGACTCTCCATGTACCTGTAGGGATCGGCAATTTTGATTCCGAAGAAGTCATCGACAACGGGTTTTACTGGTGCGACTGGTGGGGACGAGTGAGCTGCAGTTGGTGCGGTTGGCTGTGAGGTAATGGTCGATTGAGGTTGCGCATCGCAGCCGAGTGCAAGCACCGCGCAGAGCATGAAGAGGGCCCTAGGAGACCACCTTGCTGTCATGGACAGTCCTTCCAAAGTTCGAAGCAGCTTATTTCACGAGCTTAAGCGAGTCAAGCCATGCTGAAGAACCTGATGTCGCGAACGCACCCATGGTGACCGCACCCGATTTTTCAGGACCGACACGCGCGCATCATCACCAAAGTGCCTGGAAAGAGCCTCTTGTATTCAATTGCTATGCCCACGCTCCAGTCGTTAGGATGCTGTGTGACAGGGTGCGTGTAGAACTTATAATCCATAACCCAACCTGCTTCTTGAAGTCCTCGTAGATTGGTTTGAAATTCTCTCGAATATCGGCTCAGAAAGCGTCGCCCATGCCGGATTTCACATCGACGTAGACAACGCGCCAAACAGGACCGTTATTGTAATTAGGATGCTGACAGCCCCGGCCTTGACTCCCAGTCGAAATCGAGGCAGTTCGGGCGGTTCGCTGCCCATTGCACGGCGCTCTAAGAGAGGGACCTCTTCCCTCCCCCGAGCCCGCATTGACTTGACTACTGGCGCAGTCTAACATTCGCGTCCGGAGGAATTCCTCCCCAATGATCGGGCGGACGCTCGGCCACTACTGCATTTTGAGAAAGATCGGCGCGGGGGGATGGGTATCGTCTATCTCGGCCGAGATCAGCGACTCGAACGCGAGGTGGCCCTCAAAGTCCCGCCAGAAGGACTGTTGACCGACGAGGCTGCTCGCAAGCAGCTTCGCAAAGAAGCCTTAGCCCTCTCCAAACTGAGCCATCCAAACATCGCCGCTGTTTACGATTTCGATAGCGAAGGCGGAGTCGATTTTCTTGTGATGGAGTACATCGAAGGTACGTCTCTCGCGGACCGAGTACGGTGTAATGCTTTGTCGGAACGCGAGGTTGCTTCCGTCGGTGCGCAAATAGCGCAAGCACTCGAGGAGGCACACGAGCATGGTGTCGTCCACCGCGATCTGAAGCCAGGAAATATCTTGCTAACACCAAAGGGCCGAGTGAAGGTCCTAGATTTCGGCCTGGCCAGACTTCTGACGTTGCCGGCTGATTCGGAGCCAACAGAGAGCATTACGAAATCACACGTGTTGGCCGGAACACTGCCATATATGGCGCCTGAGCAGTTGCGAGGTGAGGTCGCCGATGCGCGCAGCGATATTCACGCAGCCGGCGGAGTGCTGTATGAACTGGCAACCGGTATGCGGGCGTTTCGCGAGGAACTGTCGTCACGCCTGATCGATGCAATTCTTCACCATCCGCCGATTCCGCCTCGTGCCGTGAACAGCAAGACCTCGCCCGAGCTTGAACGAATTATTTTGAAATGCCTGGAAAAAGATCCTGACAATCGATACCAGACGGCCAAGGATTTGGAAGTCGATCTCCGCCAGTTGGCAAGTGGAGGTACGTCTGGAGCGAAGTATGTAAAGTTAGCCCGTTCCGGTCGACGACCCACAGTGCTGCTGGCTGGTTTGGGGGCGGCGCTTTTGGCGTTGATTTTGGTTGCGCTTGATGTGGGCGGCGTCCGGGAGCACTTGATCGGAAGGGTTCGTCCTTCGCAAATACGCTCGCTTGCGGTGCTGCCGCTGGAAAATCTGTCGCGGGATCCTGAGCAAGAATATTTCGCGGATGGGATGACCGACGCCATCATCACCGATCTGGCGAAGATCGGTGCTTTGCGCGTGATCTCACGCACCTCGGTGATGCGCTTCAAGCGGACGCAGAAGTCCCTGCCGGAAATCGCGAGGGAACTCAACGTTGATGCCATCGTGGAAGGCTCGATCGAGCGCTCGGAAAACCGTGTGCGAATCACGGCCCAGCTCATCCGCGCAGCATCGGAGGAGCACTTGTGGGCCGAAGCCTACGATCGGGACATGCACGATGTGCTAAGTGTGCAGGAAGAAATCGCCAGGTCCATTGCGCGAGAGATTCAGGTCAAACTAACGCCGCAAGAACAGGCTTTACTTACTAAGGGACGTCCCGTCGATCCAGAAGTCTACGAGCTCTATTTGAAGGGTCGGTATTTCTGGAACAAGAGAACTCAAGAATCGACCGAGAAGGCTATCGGCTTGTTTAATCAAGCAATTGAGAAAGACCCGGCCTATGCATCGGCCTATAGCGGCTTGGCAGACTGTTACATCCTCTATGGGATCTCCTTTGACGTGGGATCACGCTCGCCCGCCCAAGCCATGCTGCCGGCGAAGGAAGCGGCCGAAAAGGCGGTGCAGCTGGATCCCACCCTCGCAGAAGGGCACAACTCTCTGGCTTACACAAAGCTCCTCTATGACTGGGACTGGCGTGGATCGGAAGCAGAATTCAAACGCGCATTGGAGCTGAATCCCGGTTACGCAAACGCTCACCACTGGTATGCGCATCTTCTGTTGGCGAGCGGCCGGCAAGATGAGGCTTTGGCTGAAAGTCAACGAGCTCTAAATCTTGATCAGCTCAGTCCCATCATGAACGTACATTTAGGATGGCATTATGCATATTCACGCCAATATGACCGAGCCCTAAATTCACTTGGAAAGGCGTTGGATCTGGATCCGAACTACAGTCTTGCGAACTGGTACCTGGGCTGGGTTCTGGAACAGCAGGGGAAATACGCGGAAGCACTGCGGGTATTGAGCAAGGCGCAGGAGCATCTCAAGAGCAACACGGCTCTGGCCGCGGACATCGGACACGTTTATGCAATTTCCGGAGACAAGTCCGCGGCCTTGAGAGTGTTGAATCAATTGCATGAGTCATCAGGCCAGACCTACGTCAATCCCTTCGAGATTGCTTTGATCTATATAGCCCTAGGGAAGAAGAACGAAGCACTTGATTGGCTGGAGAAAGCATTTGCGGAGCGTTCTGATCTTTTGATTTACCTGAATGCAGACCCAAGGTTAGACGCTATCCGCTCAGAGCCGCGATTTGCTGACCTGGCTCGCCGAGTGCGTCCGCCTCAGTAGCGCGTAAACATAATCTGGTTCCGAAGTTGCGACCCTCGAAGCTGACCGTCGCGGTGTCGGGAGCGAGGGCTGGCATCATCTCCGGGTCTGTCCCCCATGTTGAGTGCCGCATCTTGCATGCTGGTCCTTGGTAACGGTGTCGAACATCACTCTACTGCCGAAGCGATTCACAACTGTTGTAAGCCGTCATCGTGAAGAAACCATTGGCCGAACCTTGAGGCAGTTCATCGAGCAGCTTTAGGGCCAACCTGCCTGCATTCGACAGCCATCCTGTATGCCGATATGGGGTAGTGCTCAAACCCTTTACTGTAAACATCCACTGTGACACTTCCTTGATCAGTACATTTCTTGATTTCGCCACGGAACCGCGCGTACTTACCGACTTTCTGGAAGCGGTACATTTCGACAAAACCTTCGGAGGAGATATCTCCGACGCCGGTTCCCAACGGGTAGCTTGACACAACCACCTTGGTTGCGTGTAGTTCCAGTGGAACGTCTACGGTGACTTCATTAGGTACGAAAAGGGCATCCTCAATCGGCGGATTGAAGGTGACAAGGATGCCGCACCCATCCACGTGTTCTTTGCACGGCTTGCTTTCCCACGGGGCGTTTTGCTGAGCCGTCGCCGTGAACGCCATCGACATCAACAGCATCAACAGTCCAGCAACGGTCCAGCAACGCATGTAAGTTTAGGTGATTTCATGTCGCTGTTCACCGATTCTTGGCGATAACAGGCGTGGGTGTTGACAAAGTCCGCTTTTGGCAGTCGCGGATGGTAGTAAATGTATCCAGATTTCGAGAAAAACGTTTATAGAGTATCCTAGCGCGTCGGTTTTTGCCTAAAAGGCCCGACAAAAGAGTTTTCAACAGCCACAGGCCATTACACTCACAATCCCTGCTCCGCGCCAGTGCCTTGCGTAACGGCGATTTCGCGACAACAGACACCGCCACCACGCCAAATCGCGGAGCGTCACCTATGCGCAGTTGTTGCACGTCAACACCACAAGCTGATTGCACTTCGAGGGCCACAGGATTGGCAGGGCGGTATCTCAAACCAGGTTGGGGCGGCCGCCGACCGGAGACCGCCGCTCGTGAGCTTCCCAATTGAATAATGGTCAAACTGGCCACGAAACACAGAGACCTGTGATTCGGATCACTTCCGGCTGTCCGATCAAGTGGAATGATAACAAATACCGATAAAAGGTCTAAACTATTTGCAATGGCTAAGGCGGGCGCGTTAACGATGGTTTTGGTCACCGTGATGTGGGCAGTGACGCCGGCACTGCTTTGTCTTCTGCCGGGTGAGCAGATGACTGCCGCAGAACACGAATGCTGCGAGAAGATGGCGCAACAATGCGGGTCGGCTCTGATGCCATCAAGCCACACGTGCTGCCAACATCCTGACCAAAGCACTACTGGCGTGAAGGCAGCGGCAAGTTACTCTCCGAACCGTTATGCCGATCTAGCAATCATTCCGCAAATAGCGGAGGTTGTCCTTCCCGACTCAACAGCGGCCGGGGGGGAGTACTCTCACATCAAGGCCCATTTTTCGGAAACGCCTCCGGGCTGTAGTTCCGTCCTGCGAATCTAGACCTCCTTCGTTCCCCTGATTCTGACTGTTGTCTGTCCTGTTAGGCCATCGTGCGTACCGGGCTGACGTAGGGCTGAATCGTCGTCTTCGTTATCACTGCGGAGGGGTCATGAAATTCTTACGCGTTGTTCTGTGTGTATTCATTCTTCTTGCTCTGGTTCGATTTTCTTGGGCGGTGGAGTCGCCAGCTGATGAAAGGGACGGGCTATCTGCCACGGTCGGATTGCTCCCGCAACATCAGTCGTCCGGCGAAGTCGGCCCGAAGTACACCTTGGACGAAATCGAAGCGATGGCGCTGAGCGGTAATCCTGAAATTCGGGTTGCCTCAATAAAGCTCGCAGTGGTAAGAGCACGCGTCCCTTCAGCGGGTGCATTGGACGATCCTGCGTTCATGTATCGAGGCTGGCAGGTTCCGCTTAGTCAACCGTGGAACTACAACGCTGCGCAGAACATGTTCATGATCAGCCAGACCTTGCCGGGCCGCGGCAAGCGTCCTCTGCGCACGAGCCTGGCAGAGGCCGACGTTACGGAAGCGAAAGCGGTACTGGATGCAGTCAGACTCGATGTCCGGATTCGCGTGCAGAAAGGCTTCTACGATCTGCTACGTGCTGAAGATGGCCTGCGAATTCACGACCAACATATCGATGTCGCTCGGCAAGCTATCGAGGCGGCGCGAATCAAGTATGCCGTGGGAAAGGCGCCGCAGCAGAACATTCTAAAAGCGCAAGTCTCTCTCACTCGATTGGCCGAGCACCTGGTTCGCTTCGAGCAGGATGCGGAGATAGCCCGCGCGCGGCTGAACACTCTGCTGGGTCGTGATCCTGGGGAACCGATCAGCGTCCGCGGCGAACATGAAGCATCGGCCGCGTTGCCGTCACTAGAGACACTTGAAAAAGCCGCGCTCCAGTCCCGACCTGATCTCGCGCGGGCGCAAGCGGCTGCCGATAAGAGTCGCCAACAGCAGGCACTGGCTAAGAAGACCTACACTCCGGATTTCACCGTGTCCGCGGGGTACATGCTGATGCCGGCTGGCTCTGAGTTTCGGAACAACTACATGGTGGAAGGCTCCATCAACCTGCCTTGGCTCAACCACCGAAAGCACGACGCGGAGATTGCCGAGGCCACAGCAATGGTAACGGAGCAAGACGCAGAGATCGCCGCAATGCGAAGTGCAGCCTTCGGGCAGATTCAAGAGGCACTTGTACAAGCGCAAGCGGCCCAAAGGCTCGCGAACATTTATCACCATTCCCTGCGACCACAAGCCGAAGCGACCCTGCATTCGACGGTGATCGCTTACGAAAACGATCGTACTGACTTTCTGGACCTGTTAGACAGCCAGATGACGGTGATTGACCTCGACCTTGCGTACTTCCAAGCACTGGCAGAATTTGAATCTCGGCTGGCCGATCTCGAACTTGCCATCGGGACATCCGTCAATCAAGTTCAGAAACCTTCCCCAGAGGTGACGCGATGACTGAGTATGGTTATCGACGAGCATTTGGCGTCAGTGTTGTCATCTGCATTCTGCTCACCGCCGCTCTCTTATTCGTGATTTTCCGCAAAGAGCACAAACCATCTGCAGCAGAGGAAACCAGCGTCGTTGTAGCGAAGGGACCGGATGCTGCAAGTCAGCAGCAGGCAGTCGGCAACGACGGCTCGGAAGGGTCGGCTCCGCCCCTTACCCCTGTACAGCTATCTCCCCAGCGCTTGCAAGCCATTGGAGTGAAAACCGCGCTAGTCGAGTCAAAGAACATCAACGACGAACTGCGGGCACCGGGCAACGTGGACATCAACGAGCAACAAGTGTCCTATGTACAAACTCGTTTTCCGGGTTGGATTCAGAAGGTATTCGCCAATGCAACTTACCAATACGTGCGTAAGGGACAGCCGCTTTTCACCGTCTACAGTCCTGATCTCGTGAGCACAGAGCAGGAGTATCTCCTGGCCCGGCAGAACCAGAAGGCATTCTCTGAAGACATGCACGGAACTGCTACTAAAGAACGCGACTGGCTAGTACAGGCAGCGGCCGACCGGCTGCGGCAGTTCGCTGTTTCGCCACACGAGATTGCCAACTTGGAGCAAAGCGGCACGGTTCAGCACGATATTACGGTCGAGTCTCCTGTCTCCGGCTACATTACCGAGCGCAACGCACTGCCTAACCAGTACGTCCAACCCGAAACCAAGCTCTACACGATTGCCGATCTATCGACCGTATGGGTATATGCGAATGTGGCGCAGACGGACATTGGCCGACTGAGGCCCGGCGATCCCGCGACTGTAACCGTGGACGCCTATCCTGGTCGGCGCTTTGCTGGTCGCATTGACCAGATTCTTCCGCAGGTTGACCAGATGACGCGCACAGTTCGGGTCCGACTCGTCTTTGGCAATCCAGGCATTGTTCTAAAGCCTGGCATGTACGTGAATGTCACTATTGCCGTCCCGCTGGGGCGGCAACTTGTTATTCCAAGCTCTGGAGTTCTACAGGCTGGAAACCGTCAGATTGCGTTCATCGACCACGGGCAAGGCTATCTTGAACCTCGCGAAATCGAAATAGGTCCACGAATTGATGACTTTGTGGTGGTGCTCAAGGGCCTGCGTGAAGGCGAACGAATTGTAAGTTCGGCCAATTTCCTTGTGGATTCGGAGGCGCAACTTCAGGCGGCAATCGGATCATTCGCACCTCCGCCGCCTGGCGCTGGTGCGGCCGCGGCAATAAATGCACCAACTCAACAGATTGGAATTTACCTGAGTACAGAACCGGCACCGCCGCGCAAAGGCTCAAACACGGTGCGAGTAAAACTAACCGCCGCTGAGGGAAAGCCGGAAGTGGGTGCGCAAGTCACGGCAACATTCTTCATGCCTGCAATGCCTGCTATGGGAATGGCAGCGATGCGGGCAGTCGTCAATCTGACCGACAAAGGAAACGGTCTCTATGAAGGACCATTGCAACTGGATTCGGGAGGTACGTGGCAGGTCACTGTGACCGTTCAACGTAACGGACAAATGATTGCCACCAAGCAGCTCAGCATCAGCGCCACGGGAGGCATGTAATGATCTCCCGAACCATTGAATGGTGCGAGCGCAACCGTTTTCTCGTGTTCACTGGTGCAATCCTGCTGACATTGGCAGGCACATGGTGTCTGCAGCATATTCCTCTCGATGCGCTACCCGACATCAGCGATGTGCAGGTCATCATTCACACCGAGTGGACAGGCGAGCCACCGAATGTGATTGAAGATCAGGTCACGTATCCAATCGTTTCGTCCTTGCTAGCTGCGCCGCGCGTTAAGGCCGTGCGCGCACAGACAATGTTCGGGGACTCCTACGTCTTTGTCATATTCGAGGATGGCACCGATCTTTACTGGGCGCGTTCCCGAGTCACCGAGTACCTGCAACAGATTGCAGGGCGGCTGCCTGCAGATGTACACCCCGCGATTGGGCCGGATGCAACTGGGGCGGGCTGGGTTTATGAATACGCAATCATTGACCGTAGTCACACCAAGAGCTTGGCCGATCTACGCGCATTGCAGGATTGGTATCTGCGCTATCAGCTCGAAACTGTTCCCGGCGTGGCGGAGGTCGCTTCGATAGGCGGATTCGTTCGCCAGTACCAGGTGAAACTCGATCCCTACAAGCTGTTCGCCTACGGCATACCTGCATCAATGGTCATCGACCGGGTGCGCCAAAGCACAAACGAGGTTGGCGGAGATGTGCTCGAGATGAGTGGCGCCGAGTACATGGTGCGAGGTGTGGGTTATCTTCGCTCACTTTCAGACTTGGAGAACGTTCCCGTAGCAACTAAGAACGGAACACCCGTGCTGCTACGTGATCTCGGCACAGTTGCCTTCGGACCGGACATCCGGCGAGGTGCTGCTGACTGGCAGGGGGAGGGAGAAACCGTTGGCGGCATCGTCGTCATGCGATACGGTTTGAACGCTCTGAACGTCATCAATGGCGTCAAAGCTAAATTTCAAGAAATCGCCCCCTCTCTGCCCCCAGGCGTGGAGATTGTGACGGGATACGATCGGTCCTGGCTGATCAACGAGTCTATCAAGACTTTAAAACGGGACCTGATTGCAGAAGCAATCATCGTCAGCTTCGTATGCATTGCGTTCCTTTTTCATTTCCGTTCTGCGCTGGTGCCCATCATCACTCTGCCTATTGCAGTACTGGCTGCGTTCGTCCCGATGTATTACCTCAATGTCAGCTCTAATGTGATGTCGCTGGGAGGGTTGGCGCTTGCCATCGGCGTACTTATCGACGCCGCAATTGTGATGGTCGAGAACGGATATAAGCATGTCGCCGAACGCAGCGGCCTCGCGTTGGGTGAACACACAAGCACACTCGAAGAATCAGAACGGCGACGAATCCTGGTTGCTTCAGCCAAGCAAGTCGGCCCGGCGCTGTTTTACTCGCTGATCATCATTGTCGTGTCCTTTCTTCCCGTGTTTCTGCTGGAGGCGCAGGAAGGTCGTATGTTCCGGCCTCTGGCATGGACGAAGACGCTCGCACTCGTGTTCTCTTCTTTGCTCTCCATCACTCTCGTACCTGCACTTATGCCTTTATTCGTTCGGGGAAGGTTGCGGCCCGAGTCAC
>Ga0126379_10001879_pt1 | contig 13067 bp, 11 predicted proteins | sample PanSoiMetPlot_24_FD_92640 | JGI IMG/M metagenome (GOLD analysis project Ga0126379, IMG submission 92640) | Tropical forest soil microbial communities from Panama - MetaG Plot_24 | ecosystem: Environmental > Terrestrial > Soil > Tropical forest > Bulk soil | place: Panama | collected 2016-02-17
GTCGACCGCCTCGCCGCGGGCGCGCATCGCATAGAGCCGGGTGAGCTCGCGCGGCCGCGGCAGACTGCCGGTATGGGTCGTCAATATTCTCGAGGTGCTGCGCTGCATCGGCGTGCTCCTGTCATCGCGACAGACGGTAGGGCAGCCAGAGGGCGAGATCCGGCCACAGGATGACCAGCGCCAGAACGACGAACATCGTCAGGTGGAACGGGATGGTGCCCAGAATCACCTCGCTCAGCTTGCCCTCCCAGATGCTCTGGATGACGAACAGATTGATGCCGATCGGCGGCGAGATCTGCCCAAGCTCGACGAAGAGAACGAGAACGACGCCGAACAGCAGCGGATCGATGCCGTAGCTCGGCAGGACCGGAAAGATCAGCGGCACGGTGATCACGATCATGCCCAGGCTTTCGATCAGGCAGCCGAGCACGGTGTACAGGATGAACAGCGCCAGAAAGAATTCCAGCCGCGACAGATGCAGGCCGACGACGAACGCCGTCACCCTCTCGCCCACGCCCGCGAAGCTGATCGCATAGGAGAACACATAGGCCGTGAAGATGATGAACAGGATGTTCCCGGAAAACCTGATCGTGGCGTACATCGCATCGAGCAGTCCGCGCGGCGTGAGCTTGCCGAACACGGCGCCGAGAACGATCGCGAGGCTGCAGCCGATCGTGGCGCCCTCCGTCGTGGTGACGAGGCCGGCGTAGATGCCGCCGAGCGTGCCGGCGATCAGCAGGCCGAACGGCAGGACGTCGGCCAATGCGACCATTAGTTCGCGCAGCGAGCCGGGTCCGGACTCGCGCGGCGCCACCGCCGGCACCGTCAAGGCGTGGGCCGCGATATAAAGCATGAAGGCCGCGGTCATGATCAGGCCCGGCACGACGCCTGCCATGAACAGCTTTGGCACCGAGGTTTCGGTGAACGTGCCGTAGACGATCATGCCGAAGCTCGGCGGCAGCAGGATGCCGAGCGTGCCCCCGGCGGCCAGCGAGCCCGCCGCCAGGCGCCGATCGTAGTTGCGACGGATGAGCTGGGGCAACGCGACGCCGCCGATCGACGCCGCCGTTGCGATGCTCGATCCGCTGACCGAGGCGAAGATCGCGCAGCCCGCGATATTGGTCTGCAGCAATCCGCCGGGCAGCCAGGCGACGAGCTTGGCGAGACCGCCGTAGATGCGGCTGCTCAACCCGCTGACGCGGAGGATTTCCGCCATGAGCATGAACAACGGCACGCAGGTCAGCACGAAGCTGTTCATGCTGCCCCAGCTCACCAGCCCGAGGCTGTTGAGGCTGGGCAGGCCGCCTTGCAGCAAAAGGTAGAACATCGCCGGCACCGCGATCGCGAACGGAACCGCCATCCCGCATGCGAGCAGGACGAGGAAGAAGGCGAAGGTGACGACGATCTGGACGTCAGGGCTCACCGGGGCCCTCCGCCGTCCGCGCGAACGAACGCAAGCGGACGATGTCGGCCGCGAGCGTGCGCACCATGGAGAAGCACATGGCGGTCGCGCCGAGCACCATCACGGCCTGCGGCAGCCACAGCGGGGTCGCCAGGTAGGTCGGGGCGCGATCGCCGAACCGGTACGAGGAGATCTCGAACTTGGCGAGCTGCCACAGCAGGAGGGCGCAGAACGTGAGCGAAAGAAGGTCGAACACGAGGTGAGACACCGCGCGCCAGAACGGCGGAAGGCGAGACTGGACCAGCTCGACGCGATGAAAGCTGCCGCTGATCTGGCAGACCGGCAGGCTGACGAAGGCGATTACCACCAGCAGGTAACCGCCCAGCTCGTCGGAAATCTCGAAAGAGAAATTGAACAGCGACCGCGTCAGGATGTCGACGCCGATCACGACCAGCATCACGATCAAGGCCGCGACGCAGGCGAGCCGGCAGATCCGCTCGACAATGGTTTCCGCAAGCCGGTGCGCGGACGCGCCGCCGTGCGCTTGGCGCTGGTCTCGGCCCTGGGTTTGGCCCCGGTCTTTGTCCCGGTCTTGGCCCTGCTCGATCGGCGCCATGATCGATCTGTCGGATTTATCTTCCGAGCGCGGTGCGCACCTTGGCGAGCGCCTCGACGATTGCGGGACCACGCGACTTGGCCCACTCGTCCCAATAGGGCGTCATGGCCGCAACCGCGCGCTTGTTCTCGTCCGGCGTGGCCTTGGTGAAGGTGTATCCCGCTGCCGTGAGGACCTGGACCGAGTCCGCTTCCTCCTTCTGCATCGTCTCCTGGTTCCAGCGCGCGGTGTCTTCGGCGACCTTGCGCAGCTTGCCCTGGAGGTCCGGCGCGAGCTTGTTGTAGGCCTCGGTATTGGCAATGAAGTAGGAGTTATTGACGTTGATGATCAGGACGTAGCCGTATTTGAGGAGGTCCTTCCACAGCACCGCACCGACGCCGGCCGTGAAGATACCGTCGACCACGCCACGGTCGAGCGCCGACGGGACTTCCGGTGCGCTCATGGTGATCGAGGTGCCGCCGAAGCGCCGCACGAACTCGCCCTGTTCGGGCTGCGCGACGCGAAGCTTCATGCCCTTGATGTCATCGAGCGATTCGAGTTTCTTGCGCCCCCAGATGAACTGCAGCGGATAGGTATATGAGGCGAGAAGGGTCGACCCCTTCTCCTGATATGCCTTCTCGATGTACGGCCTGAGCACCGCATCCGCCTTGGCGAAATCTGCGTAGGACTGAATGAGCATCGGCAGCCGCGGGATGCCGGCGACCGGGATGTTTCCCGAATTGAACAGGTCGTCGCCGACCTGCACGACATTGCCGCCCACCGCCTGCGTGACGTTGCTGGCGCTGATCTGGAGGGTGCCGGCCAGATGCAGCCGGGCCTTGAGCTCGCCGTTGGTCGCCTTCTCGATCTCCTCGGTGAACATCTTGGCACCGCGCGACGTGGCAAAATTCGGCGCCGACTGATGCATATAGAAGTTCCACTCTTCCGCCGCCGCGGGCGTCTGCCCACCGGGAAGCAGCGTGAGGCCCAATGACAGACAGAGCGCCGACGCAACGGACGTGGCTGCGGCCTTGGGATTGTGCTCGCTCATGCCGATCCTCCCCCGCGACGAGATCGCCGGCACAGGCGAGTACCGGGGCTCTCTTAACCTTGATCTTCGTGACGCAATATTTTTTCGTTGAAAGAGCCTACGGACACGTCATTTTTCTGTCAACGAGTCCCCACGCGTGATCCGGGTCCGCAGCGAGGATCGTGCATGATCCATCGTCCCAGCCGCCGCGATGTCGTCAAGATGACGGCGAGCCTGACGGCTACCGGCGCAGCGAGCGCGCGCCTCGCCGCCGTCGCGCGCGCCGAGACGCCGGCCAGGTCCGGCCGTGCGACCACCGCCAATATCGATGCGGTGCTCGGCGCGGCGACGCGCGCGGAGCAGGTGCCCGGCGTCGTGGCACAGGCGGCGAGCGACGATGACATCCTCTACGAGGGCGTCTTCGGCCTGCGCCGGCTGCCCGACGGGCCCGCCATGACGCGCGATACGGTGTTTCGCATCGCCTCGATGGTCAAGCTGATCACCTCGGTCGCCGCGCTGCAGCTGGTCGAACGAGGCAAGCTTTCGCTCGACGCGCCGGTGCCGGACATCGATCCCGCGGTCGGCGCGCCGCAGGTGCTCGCGGGATTCGACGCGAAAGGCGTGCCGGAGCTGCGCCCGCCGAAGCGGCCGATCGCCTTGCGGCATCTGCTCACCCATACGGCCGGCTTCGCCTATCGGCTGTGGGACGCCGAAGCCGTGCGCTATGCCAACGCGATCGAACGGCTGCCGACGGCGCAACGACGCGAGGCGCCGCGCACCCCGTTGATGTTCGACCCCGGCGAGCGCTGGCAATACGGCACGAGCATCGACTGGGTCGGCCGCATCGTCGAGGCCGTCAGCGGCGAGGCGCTCGACGTCTATTTCCGCCGGCACATTCTCGGTCCGCTCGCGATGAACGATACCGCGTTCGTGCTCTCGCCGGGCCAGCGCGCGCGGGAGGCGAGCGTCCATCGGCACGGCGCGGGCGGATCGCTTGCGGCGGAGCCGATGGAGAAGAGCTCGACGCGGCGATCCTTCTCGGGCGGCGGCGGGATCTATTCAACCGCACCGGATTTCCTCACCCTCCTCCGCGCCCTGCTGCGTGGCGGGACGCTCGGCGGCGTCCGCATCCTGCGCCCCGACACGGTCGCGCTCATGGGCCAGAACCAGATCGGTCCGGTCGACGTCGGCGTCCTGAAGACGACGAACCCCACGTTCTCCAACGACGTCGATTTCTGGCCCGGCATCAGCCGCAAATGGGGTTTCGGGCACATGATCAACATGCAGCCCGTCGCTGGCGGCCGCAGCGCCGGCAGCCTGACCTGGGGTGGCCTGTTCAACACCTATTACTGGATCGATCCCGCCAGGCGGGTCGCGGCCGTCTTCATGACCCAGGTGCTGCCGTTTGCCGACACCCGCGCGCTGCGCCTCTACGGTCAGTTCGAGCGCGGGATCTATGCTGTGACGAAAGCGGGCTAGCTGGGGGCGTGTCCTCATTGCGCGCGGATGTCGGGTCTTGGAGCGCCATACGGAAATGTTGCGCTCGCTCAGAGGTTACCGCTTTTGGACCCCAAAACTGTCATAGGCTTACGGCGCAACGCCTCAAGGTGAGCGCCATGGACCTCGCCGAATACAAACGTCGATACGGCCATCAAGACCCCGCGACGCCTGGATGGGACGCGATCACTGCGCGCCTGAACGAGGTTTACGGCGGACAGGAACCAAAGCATTGGGGAACCATCATCAAGCATATGCTCGGCGGCCCCGACCCGATTGATGGGATCAGCGCATATCAATGTACCGACGGCGGGATAAGCCATCTCCATTTCATAACTTTTGGCTATTCGTCGCTCTATTACGATGAGGAAGCCGTCGGCAAGGAGCATAGCCGCTTCGGGTTTGAGATGACCTTTCGGCTGGCGAGCGAGTTGCCGCCTGCTCAGGAGCCAATCTGGGTGTGCAATATGCTGCAAAATCTCGCTCGGTACGTCTTTACGAGCGGCAGATGGTTTGAACAATACCACTGGATCCCGGCCTACGGCCCCATTTGCGGCGGCAGCGAAACGGATATTGTTGGCCTCGCCTTTCTCAACGACCCAACACTCGAAGCTGTCGATTCTCCCCATGGTCGCGTCGAGTTCATTCAAGCCTTCGGCATTACCCAGGCCGAGCTCGACACGTTCACGGACACGGAGCAGACGGCAGAGGCCATTGTCGAGCACCACAGGAGGACGAATCCCTTGCTGGTCACCGACTTGTCGCGAAAAGGCAGGTGACTGACCGTCTGGCGTTGGCATGTCCGTCTCAGGTCCGCTCTCGGGGGGCGGACCTGACGCGATATGCTCAGACTGAGCCCTTCCGAGTCTGACCCACAACGGTCATTGTCGGGGATGAGCCTTGACTGCGGGTGGTCCCCGCTTAGTCACAAATCCGTCTGAGGTTTGGTCGAGGCTGACGACACGCCTGTCATGCTCTCGGGAAGACTTTCATATACCACGTACCGGCTCCACGGCCGCCACCAGGCTCCGCCTCGTTTCACACCTCGAAGAAAGCCGGCGCCCCGCAGCGATGCCTCGAACCGTGGGTTGACGTAGATGACATAGGCCTGGCGCGGCGTCGCGTGCAGCGAGATCTCCAGTCGGGCAACGACGCTCTCGATCGAGTCACGGCCAAACGGATTGGCGAGGAACAACACGAGCGGCTCCGCCTCAAAATCGTACTCGAGGGCATTCATGCAGTGCAGGACGACGCTCGCGCACCGCTGCGACGGAGACCGGTATCGCCTGATATTGCATTCGGCGACCTGATGCAGCTCCCGTGAGAGCTCGACACCCACGATCTTGGCAAACGGAAATTCCGAGGCCACCAGCAAGGCTCGCCCCTTGCCGGAACCCAGGTCGACGAACACGAACTTGTCCGGCTGCAGCGGAATGGAGTCGAGCGCCTCGCGGATGAGCCAGCCTGGCGCCGCCTGGTAGGCGTGGATCTCCGACATCGGCGTGGACATCGGCGCATGTCGAAGGCTGGGCAAATTCCAGGGATAGGCGACCGTAGCGGTCTCCGTGCCCCAACGCGCATCGAAGCCTTCGGCCGCCTCCGCGCGCCGGATTCGGACAAGGTCGAACAGGTAGGCCGCGAGGTAGATCGCGCCATAGCGACGGATGGACTGCATCCAATCCCGAAGCATCTGGCGCAGTGGCCGTCCAAGCACGGTCATGTCCGGCATGGGTCATCTCCCGCGATTCCATTCACTTCGTCACCGGCGAACCGGCGCCCACCCCGGATCAAATCCGGGACAGGCTTTCGCCGGAATATGCGCTAATCGCCGCCTTGCTTCAGCGCTTCGCGGCACGCCGCGCTCAGCTCACGCTCATGCGCCTTCAGGCAAGCCGCCATCGCGGCGTCGTCTTGATCCTGCATGTTGCGGCAATGCCTGAGCACATCGGGTCGACAGGCCCGCTGCTGCTGCGCGCTGCCACGGTGGCCTTCCGCGCGATTGTCCTCGGCACACGCATGGGCATTCAAACCGACCAGGGCTATCGTCAAAGCCAACCAATGCCGGATCATGGTGACCCACCTTCCTGATTTTCTCCGGGCTGTCGCGGCGGCCCCATCAGGGCGGGCTGAAACAAGACCGCCGCCGCCATGGTGCACAGCAGCGCAAGCGCCATCAATTTGCCCATGCTGGACATTCCGGGATGGCTCGACATCCACAGACTGCCGAACGCGGTCGCGGTGGTCATGGCGCTGTAGATGACCGCGCGCGTGAGAACCGATTGCAGCAGTGACGTCTTTCCGGCCCGCCACGCCATGACGTAGTAGATCTTGAATGCCACGCCGACGCCCAGCAGCAACGGCAGCGCGATAATGTTCGCGAAATTCAGTGCAAGACCGAACACGACGCACAGCTCCAGGGTGACCACTCCTGCAACGACCAGCGGCACGAGTGTCAGCAAGACGTCACCGAGCCGACGCAGTGTGACACACAGCAGCGCGGCGATTGCGGCCAACGCGAATGCCCCGGCTTTCACGAACGCACGAACGACGGTATTGCCGGATTCGTAGAGCGCCACCGCTTCACCGGTCGCATCCGGCGCGATCGCCTGCACGGCCGTGACGAAGTCGCGCAGCACCGCGGTATCGTCCGGATCGCCCTTGGGCAGCACGCGGACGCGCGCCCGCCCGTCCGGAGCGATCCATTCGCGGGCAATGTCGCGTGGAAGACTTTCCCGGGTGATCGGCTGCGGTGTGAGCGCGTGCCTGAGCTGTTCGAGGGACAGGCGCAGCGGCTCAACGATCGTCGTCTCCGCCCGCTCGCGGGCGGAGCGACCGGCATTCGCCAGGCGCAAGATCGCGCCCGACAGTCGTCTCGCCGCATCCGCCCCCGGTCCCCCGTCGCGGCCGGCGACCGCCGCGAGCGAATCCGCCGCCGAGGCCAGCGCCTCGACGTTCTGCTGGTCGCTCGGGGGCGGTTGGGTTTCGGCCGGATTGAGGGAGGCGTCGATCGTTGCGGCGGTCTCCCGAATGAGATTGAGCTTTTCGTCCTGATCGTCGGGAAGCAGCGCGCTGAGCGTGATCGCCTGCGAGACCTGCCGCAGTCCGGAGAGCCGTTGCGCGACCGCGTCCGCCGCGGCCAGGTCGGGCGAAATGATTTCGATGGAGTTGACCCCGATCTGCGGATCCTTTCGCAGCTCGAGAAAGGTGGCGACCGACTCGACCATCTGGTTGCGCAGATGGAGCGGGTTGAAGTCGAATGGCAGGAAGAACAACAGCGGCGATGCGAACGCCACGGCCAAGATCGTGAGTCCCACGACCGCGATACGGTGGCGTTCCAGGAACCGATCCAGCGGCGCGAGCGCCGCGAACCCGATGGAGCGCAATTCCCCGGGCGGATTGAGCACCGCCAGCAGCGCCGGCAGCACCGTGATGCTTGTGAGGAACGCGATGATCATCCCCGCGCCGGCGATCTCGCCGAGCTCCGCCAAGCCGCGATAGTCGGTGGGCAGAAATGAGGAGAAGCCGATGGCCGTGGCTGCTGCCGCGAGGGCCAACGGACCGCCGGCCTTCACCGCCGTGTTGTGCAAGGCGCTCCGCAGCTCGTCGCAGTCATGGCGCTCCGCGCGATAACGCACGCTGAACTGAATGCCGAAATCGATGCCGAGCCCGACGAACAGCGCGAAAAAGCCGACCGAGATCACGTTAAAGGCCCCGACGAGGAAAAGTCCGCAGGCCACCGAGATCGCCAGCCCGATCGTGATGCTGACAGCCACCGCGCCGATGATCCGCAGCGAGCGCAGGGCGAGCCAAAGGATTGCCAGGACCGCGAGGATCGATGCCGCCGCGTTCAGTCCGGCGTTCTGCTTGACCGCGCCGAACTCGTCATCGTCGATCGGGATCAGCCCGGTGACACGAACGCGTGCGCCGTATTCGGCTGCCAGGCGCAGATCGGCCGCCGTTCGCCTGATAGCATCGGTCGCAGCGCGGCCGGGCTCGAAGGCGCTGAAATCGAGCCTGGGCTGCACCTCGATGAGCCGTCGTAGATCGCGCGGGTCTGCGGGCTTTCTGCTGGCGAGCACCTGCCAGGAAAAGACCGCGGGCCGGCCGGCGAGAACGGCGTCGATCGCCTCGGCGGACATCGACAGCGTCTGCGCCATGTCGTCGAGCTTGAGCTCCTTGCGGTGGACGCCGATGATCCCGAGCGACAAGCCATCGAGCGCACCGCGCAGGCTGGGATCGGCAGCGAGGGTCCCGATCAGAGCATCGGCGCGCACCAGCCAGCTCATCTTCTGCTGCAGCGCGTCCTTCGACAGGTAGAGCAGCCCATTGCGCTCGAAGAAGGGGCCACCCTGCGCCTGACGAACGGCGGGAAACATCTCGGGCTTGGCTTCGAGCGCCTGCTGGAGCCGGCTGGCCGCCCGCTCGACGCGTTCCGGGGTCGGGGCATCGATCACGACGAGGACTTCCCGTTGGGGAAATGCGCGGAGGAATTGCTTGACGCGCTGGCCCCACGGCAGGTCGGGCGATATCAGGTCGTTGACGTCGGTCTGGATCGAGAAATGCCGCTGCGCGTACACGCAGGACAAGCCCGCGAGAACCAGCGCAAGGACAATGACCCACCACGGATGTCTGGTGCTGCCGTCGACGATGCGAACGATGGCTGCCTTGAGCATGGGGCGCCGGTGCCCTTCGAATGTGGCGGACGCGACCGATCCGGAAGCTTGGTGCGCGCACGCCGCGTCTGGGGGTCCGCCCGATCCAGGCTCCAGCGAAGCCGAAGCTTCTGGAAGGCTGATTGGACCGCCTTCCGCTTGCGCTCTGCCAGGTCTATCCGCTGGCTCGCATCGCGTGGCCGGCCAGGGTTTTTCCGAGCGACCACACGGCGGCCGGAACGCGATGACCGCCGGCGATCACGGAATCGAACGCGTTCAGGATCCAGTCGCAGTCCGCATCAGAAATGACGAGAGGAGGCAGCAATTTGATCGTATGGCTGGCATGGCCGGCGACTTGGGTCAGCACCTTGTAGTCCCTGAACAGCGGGATCGTGATGAGCTGGCAGTAAAGTCCCGTACTTGCCGCCTCCAGCAGGTTCCATGAGGCTTTCAGTTTCAATGATTTCGGGGCGCCGAATTCGACGCCGATCATCAGCCCCTTGCCGCGCACCTCCCGCAGCAACTCGTACCGAGCGCTCATGGCGGCGAGGCCACGCAGGAGAATCTCACCGGTTCGCGCCGCATTTTCGATCAATCGCTCCGAGGTCAGAACGTCGATTGTCGCAATGCCCGCCGCCATCGCCAGGTCGTTCTTTCCGAATGTCGACCCATGGACGACGGCGTGATCCATCCGGTCGAACACTTTTTCGAAAATGGAGCGTCTCGTCAGCACCGCGCCGACCGGAACGTGGCCGCCGGAGAGCGATTTGGCCAAGAGGACGATGTCCGGCTCGACATTCCAGTGCTCGACGGCGAGAAAGCGCCCGGTGCGTCCCAGGCCGGTCTGCACTTCATCGGCAACGAATATCGTCCCATACCGGCGGCAGAGATCCGCGGCATCCCTGAGGTAGTTGTCGTCGGGCATGTTGACGCCCTTGCCCTGGATGGGTTCGACGATGAATGCCGCCGCCTTGCGCGCCCGCAGCGCTTTCTCGAGTGCAAAAAGATTGTTGAATGGGATGCGCACGCAATCGGGCAGCAGCGGCTCGAACTGGGTGCGGAATATGTCGTCTCCGTTGAGCGACAGCGCGCCGTATGAGAGGCCGTGGAACGCATGATCGCAATAGACGATTTCGCGCCGGCCGGTCGCTGCCCTGGCGAACTTGATGGCCGCCTCGACCGTTTCCGCCCCCGAATTCGCGAAGAACACCTTGTCGAGATAGGGCACGCGCGCGAGCAACCGCTCGGCGAGGACGCCAGCCAACGTCGACACATCCATCTGCACGAGATTGGGAAGTTCGGCATCGAGGACGCTCTTCAACGCCTGACGCAGTGCAGGATGATTGCGCCCGATTCCGAATGCGCCGAAGCCGCTCAGCAGATCGAGATAGCGCTCCCCCTCGCGATCATAGAGATACTGACCAGTGCCGCGACAAAAACCGACATCGTAGCCTATCGCGCCGAGCACTCTCACCATCTGCTTGTCCAGATGACGAACGTGCATCGCATACCGGTCACGTTCGTGCCGCCTGAACAGCTCTGCCGTGTCGCAATTCATGGACGCTCCAGATACTCTACTCATGGACGCTCCAGATACTCGCCTTCGAGGCCCCAGACCGTCGCTTCCGGAATCTCCATGTTCGGGCTGGGACACGTGTCGGTGCCCGGGAGCGACGGAAGCCCCAGAGCTGATCCGAGCAATCGGCGGCAGCGCAGCAACGCGGCAAATCCGATCAGCGCGTCAATGGCGACCCTCACCAGCATCGGCAGCTCGCCGGGCGCTCTGCCGATCGCCCGGGCCAGCGCCGCCAGGTCGATCGAACCGTCTGCGCGTACCGCCGCAATGGCGCTGGCAGGAATTTCGCGCTCAGCTGGATCCACAACGACGCGGACCGCAGTCATCGGCAGGCCATGCGCTGCCGCGACGCGCGCTACTACGTGGGACTCGTTGTCGACGGCAAGCGCGCCGGTCTTCACGCGCAGAGCGTGCTTGGCCGCCGGATGGGTGACGAACGCATCGGAAATGCCCGCAATCGTCCCATGAACCGCATCGGGAATGAGCGCCAGCGCGTTGCGCGACCAGGCGGTGTCGGTCGCGAGCCGACCGGCCCCGCAGACGATGGACGATGCGACGATACACGAGCCGGGGCGCAGATCGGGCGCAAGGCCCCCGGCGATTCCGAAGCTGATGAGGCCGCGGCAATCGCTCGTGATGGCGTGCGCGATCGAAGTCTGGAGCGCCCCGCAGTCGCCGCCGCAGATCGTGCGCGTATGCCGTCCGCCCGCAATCCGCGCTTCGAGGGCCAGGCCCGCGATTCCGACCACCGCCGTCAACATCGCCTCCCACCCGTTGCAGAGCCAGCGCTCGAGCAGCGCCGCAAGTCGACCTTTCCGTATTTCGTTCGTGCGCCGCCACAGCATGCGCACGCAAGACAGCCATCGGCAGACAGCCATCGGCCGCGATGACAATTCGGCTAATGCAGTGATGTTCCTCCGCGACGCGACGATTGAAAATTATTAATGCGACAGATTCTGTCAGATAAGTCAGTTTTTCTTCTGTCAGATAAGTCAGTTTTGCCCTCTCGGCGTTCTGATAGAGTGCCGGTCAGCACGGCGGCGGCGCGGGCGGGAGGCCGAAAACGACACGGCCGATCTCGAGAGCAGAGGGCGTCTGCATGTCGGCTCCCGTCACGGCGCCTTTGCGGCGAACGATCGAATTCGTAGATTTCGATTCAACGCGATCTCAATGCCACGTCGAGGTCACCAAGCGCGACGGATTGCGGCTCCTTCAGCGCTGGCGAGTCGCCTTTGCAACAGAACGCAAGGATCATCGATATTATGAACTGGTCGAGGACACCCTCCATCCGGAGTTCGACTATCGCTATTTCGTCCTGAAGGATGCGAGCGGCGAGGCCCGGAGCATACAGCCCTTCTTCCTGGTCGATCAGGACCTTCTCGTCGGGCTTGGCTCACGATTTCGCACCCTGATCGATGGTATTCGAAAGGTGTGGCCGCGCTTCATGCGGACGCGCGTGCTGATGGTAGGCTGCGTGGCTGGTGAAGGGCATCTCGATGGCGAAGGAACACGCGATTGCGACAACGCGCAGGCGCTTTCGTCATCGATCGCCGATCACGCGCGTGCGCTCGGCGCACGGATTGTCGTCCTCAAGGAGTTTCCGGCCCGCTACAGGTCGACACTCGGTTGCTTTCTCCGAGCCGGGTTCACCCGTGTCCCCAGCATGCCGATGACGCGGCTTTGCATCGATTACCCGAGCTTCGAGGATTACATGCAGCGCGCGCTCAACAGCGCGACCCGAAGGAAGCTGCGAAAGAAGTTTCAGGCCGCCGAACGATCTTCGCCGATCCAGCTGAGTGTCGTCGATGACGTGACACCGGTGATCGCTCAGGTCTATCCGCTGTACCTTCAGGTCTACCAGCGATCAAAGCTGCATTTCGAAAAGCTGAGCGAGGCGTATTTCTGCGAGCTGGGTCGCCGCATGAGCGACAAGGTCCGGTTCTTCGTCTGGCGCCAAGAGGGGAGAATCGTCGGGTTCGCTGCGTGCATGTTGCACGGCGAAGCCATCTATGCCGAATACATCGGCCTCGACTATGCGGTCGCGCTCGACCTCCACATTTACCACTATGCGGTCCGCGACATGATCCGATGGGCGATCGCCAACGGATACGAATGGTTTCACAGCAGCGGGCTCAACTACGATCCGAAATTGCACTTGCGCCACTCGCTCGACCCCGTCGACCTGTACGTGATGCATACGTCCAGGCCGATCAACGCCCTCATGAAGCGCATATTGCCCCTGATCGAGCCGACCCGTTACGACAAGACGTTGGCGAAATTCAGCAACTATGATGATCTGTGGGCGGCGCACTGAA
>Ga0126379_10001880_pt1 | contig 13066 bp, 6 predicted proteins | sample PanSoiMetPlot_24_FD_92640 | JGI IMG/M metagenome (GOLD analysis project Ga0126379, IMG submission 92640) | Tropical forest soil microbial communities from Panama - MetaG Plot_24 | ecosystem: Environmental > Terrestrial > Soil > Tropical forest > Bulk soil | place: Panama | collected 2016-02-17
ATGGTGTACGTCTTCCACACCTGGGTTCCGTCCTTGATACGCAACGCCGTCACGCTCCCACGAAAAGTGCAACACGGATAATCAGGATTCGTTGAACGTGTTTCTTCCCACGATGCGGCCGGTACGAAAAGCATGTCCTGATAAACAGCGGCGGCGCCGGTCAACCGAATTGAGTCGTGGGACTCGATGCGCTTCTTCCACAGCAAGCGTCCCGTTGCCGCGTCGACCGAGTAATACCAACCCGTCAGATCGCTGAACATGAGCGCATGCCTGGTTGAGTTCTTGTCGAGAGGAACGGCGAGTATTGCTGAACGGACAGGTCCATCTGCCTGAAAAATCCAATGAACGCATCCCGATCTCGCATCGAGAGCTTGCACCGCCCCACTTGCGCTGCCGACGAAGAGATAACGTCCAACGACGGTCGGCGCGCCGATCACGTTCACATCTCCTTCAAAACCGTATGCCCATTTCAATTTCAACCGCCGTATCTGATCGAGAGTCAGACCGGCAGCTTCGCGTGGCTGATAGCGAGTGTTTTCGGGGAAAGCACTCCATCCATTCCACGATCCCTTGGGAATGCTCGTCAAATTCACATTGCGATCGGCACAATGGTTTTTGGCCGTTGGAGTTGCGTCTCCTCCAGGAGTTCCCAGAAATGTGGCAACGGCTTCGCGTTCCTCGCGCGTCATCGGCGACGCCACATTCATCATCACTCCGAAGTCCAACGTGCGAAGGATTCGCGCCGACGGGAGCTTTTTCAGTGTGTCCCGCGCTGGAACGCGCGCGTTGGTGGAATCGTGACACAACGCACATCGCTTCTGATAAACGGTTTCGCCGGAAACCGCGGCCGTCAAGGCTGGAACCCTAATTGTTACGTGCAAAAGAATAAAGATAGTTGCTGCGCCGAATCGTGTCATAGTGTGCCGTCTCCGGTGTTCTGTTTAACGCAAATTTGATTCAGCGTCTAGTGGAGTGTAACGACTAGCCGTGGATTCCGTGGCCGTTCTTTGCGGTCCCGATTCGTGGAAAGATGAGTGAAGTTGCTGTCGAAATTGATCAGTTCCGGTTCGCCGATGTACGCCGGCGTCTGAAGGCGATCTTCATCGGCTCCGTCGGGAACCTTGTCGAGTGGTACGACTTTTACGCGTACACCGCCTTTGCACTCTATTTCGCGAACTCGTTCTTTCCTGGTAATGATCCGGTTATTCAGCAACTGAATGCAGCTGTTCTCTTCGCAATCGGCTTTGTGATGCGACCGATCGGCGGCTGGCTTTTTGGACATGTCGCGGATCATCACGGCCGGCGAAAGGCACTCATGCTGTCAGTGCTGCTGATGTGTTTTGGGTCGTTAGTCATTTCGGTCATACCGACGTACGCCGTGATCGGCACCGCGGCGCCGGTAGTCCTTGGCCTTGCGCGTATTATTCAAGGTTTAAGCCTCGGCGGGGAATATGGCGCGAGTGCAACTTATCTGACAGAAGTCGCCGACGAAAAGCATCGCGGCTTTTACGTGAGCTTCCACTACGTGACTCTCATCGGCGGCCAGCTCTGCGCCATCCTCGTGCTGCTTCTCCTACAGCAAGTATTTCTTACGGCAGATCAGATGCGAGCCTGGGGCTGGCGCATCCCATTCGTCATCGGCGCGATGCTCGCGATCATTGCCCTCAAGATGCGGAGTGGTTTGCATGAAACGGATGCGTTCATCGAAGCAAGAAAGCCGGTAAGACATGAAAGCTCGCTTAAGGCTCTCTTCAGACATCCACGGCAGATTTTGATTGTGGTAGGGCTCACGGCAGGAGGCACGACGGCTTTTTATACGTACACAACATACATGCAGAAGTTCCTGAAGCTGTCGGTTGGTCTGACCGATAACCAAACTACCCTGGTAAGCGCAGGATCGCTTATTTTCGCGATTTGTCTACAGCCGATTTATGGCGCGCTGTCGGACCGGATCGGCCGCAAACCTCTCTTGATTTGGTTTGGCTCGATGGGAACTATCTTCACGATTCCGCTGCTTCATTCACTGCAAACAACCTCTAGTGCGATCGGCGCCTTCCTGTTGATCGCAGCCGCTTGGATGATTATTGCGGGGTATACATCGATCAATGCGGTAGTAAAAGCCGAACTGTTTCCAACCACGGTTCGTGCCACAGGTGTTGGTCTGCCGTTTGCTATCACGACTTCAATCTTCGGAGGACCTGCCGAATCGATCGCACTGTGGTTCAAGTCCATTGGACATGAAGCATGGTTCTCGTACTACCTTACGTTCGTGATCGCAATTGCACTGCTTGTATCCCTTACGATGCGCGACACGAAGCGGTATTCCATGTTGGGAAAGTAGGCGCCGGCTAAAGCCGCCTACGGTTGCTGGACTTGTGCATTCGGCGACGCTAGAACCCTGTCGACAAAGTCTGCAGCGGTGTCGAATCGGTCGCCGGTAACCATTGAACCCGTTTCCTCGAGCCAGCGTAAGGTCGCCGTCCAGTTCTTGCGGTCTGCCCACACGTTCATCAATCCTGCTTTGACACCGGGATCGCCGGCGCTGGCGGTATCCAGATAAGCCCCCCAACGCACGGCAATCGCCTTCACCGCTTCGTTTGTCGGGTCCTTGCAGAGAAGCGATTCAACTTCCCGGAACAAATCAACGCGGTTTTGCCATGTCGCGGATATTCGTGCAGGATTCATCCGCATTTCCACCAGCTTGCCCCAAGCTTCTTTGCTGAAGTATTTTTTCCGCGAGGATAAGACCGCCTGCCGCATGAATTCGTTAACGTTCTCGAGATTGAACTCCGCGATTCTGCGCTTCATGGATGCCGGCCAGTGTTCGCGGTCCATCCAGGCCGTTCCGTTGTCGGTTTGGAGTTCTGGATCGCCGTTGTAGGCCTTCACTGCCAACTTCAGCCAGCGGTCCGCCAATGTCTGTGCCTTGGGAGCGGCCGGATCCTCTCCGAGCACGGCGTTAATGTCGCGGTACAGCTCCTGCCATTCTCGCGATGGTCCTTCTTCGTAGAGGCGTCGGTGCTTTTCCCATGCTTCTTCCGTGGCGTAATACTTCTTCATCACTTCGATATCGTTATCCATGTCGATCACCTCAATGACTCTTTTCAGAATGGCCACATCGGCTGGTTTGCCTCTTTCGATAGCCTTTTCCGCCATTCGTATCGCGCGGACCGCTCGACACAGAAGCTCTTGCTTCTCCTCGAGTGCCCTGCGCTGTAACCGCAAGGTCTCCGACAATGCGCGCGCAGGCCGATCCAGCACGACTTTGATCTGCTTCAGGGGGACTCCGAGAAACTTGAGGGCGATGATTTGTTCGAGGCGCTCCAGGTCACGCTCGGCATACATCCGATATCCGCGCGCGGTTCGCCTAGGTTTCAATAGACCGAGCCGATCGTAGTGACGCAGGGCCTTAACCGTGACGCCGGCGAGTTCAGCGAATTCGTGGATTTGATACAACCTGCTCATCGTCCCCTCCGCGACATGGTGAGCTTTGACCTAAGGTCAGGGTCAAGCGATGTTATTTTCATGCTTCGTGGGGGGTGCCCCACTCGCAACAGTGCGTGGTACGCTCTTAAGTTATGACGGATTTACCTCCGCAGCGAGTCGTCATTCGAGGAGTTCAACCGGAAATTGAATGCGGGCGTTTTCCGATTAAGCGCGTCATCGGCGAGAGCGTTGTCGTCGAAGCGGATATCTTCGCCGACGGACATGACTCCGTCGAAGCCGTCGTTCGGTATCGGCGCGAGAGCGACGAAGCGTGGTCGGAAATTTCGATGGATGCGCTCGGCAACGATCGTTGGCGAGCGGAATTCCCCGTCGATGACCTGGGGCAGTATATCTATACGATCGCCGGATGGATCGACCCGTTTCAAACCTGGTACAAAGATTTCCTAAAACGAATCGCAGCTGGACAGGACATAACCGTTGACCTGCAGATCGGCAAAGCTCTGCTCAACTCTGCGGCTGAACGCGCGAGCGGTGATGACGCGCAAAAACTAGAGCTTGCGGCGCGCAACCTGCATCCTGAGGAAATCAACGACCGGTTGGCTGCCCTCGCATCCAGTTATCCTGATCGAACAAATGCGACTCACTATAAAGAGCTGCGAGTCACCGTCGACCGGATAAAGGCGCGATTCAGCACGTGGTATGAGATGTTTCCGCGCTCGTGCGGCACGTTCAAAGATTGCGAAGCGATACTGCCCCAAATTGCGGACATGGGTTTCGACGTACTCTATTTTCCTCCGGTTCATCCGATCGGTGCGGCTTTCCGGAAAGGCAAAAACAATTCACGCCAAGCACAACCGGGGGAACCAGGAAGTCCTTGGGCAATCGGTGGGAAGGAAGGGGGACACAAAGCTGTACATCCGGACCTCGGCACCCTCGAAGACTTCCGTCATCTCGTTCACGCGGCAGAGCAGAAGGGAATCGAGATCGCGCTCGATCTGGCTTATCAATGCTCCCCGGATCATCCTCACGTAAAAGAACACCCGGAGTGGTTCCGGCATCGGCCGGACGGCACCATTCAGTACGCGGAGAATCCTCCTAAGAAATACGAAGACATCTACCCGTTCGAATTTGACTCACCCCACTGGCGGTCGCTTTGGCAAGAGTTGAAGTCGGTCGTCGAATTCTGGATCGAGCAGGGTGTGCGTATTTTTCGAGTCGATAACCCGCATACGAAACCGTTCGACTTTTGGGAGTGGATGATTCGCGATCTTAAAAAGAAAAATCATAGTCTGATTTTCCTTTCGGAAGCGTTCACACGGCCCAATATCATGTACCGCCTTGCCAAGCTCGGGTTCACGCAGTCGTATACGTACTTCACGTGGAGAAATACGAAGAAGGAACTGACAGACTACTTCATGGAATTGACTGCAACCGAAGTGCGCGAATTCTTCCGTCCGAATCTCTGGCCGAACACGCCCGACATTCTTCACGAGTACTTGCAACGAGGTGGACGTCCAGCATTTATGGTCAGGCTCGTGCTGGCTGCAACATTCGGTTCCAACTATGGGCTGTACGGTCCGGCGTACGAACTCGGCGAAAACGTGCCGCGAGAACCGGGCAGCGAAGAATATTTGAACTCGGAGAAATACGAGATCAAGAACCGCAATTTTCACGATCCCGTGAGTCTGCGGCCGTTTATCTCGCGCGTAAACGCGATCCGTCGGGAAAATCCGGCGTTACAGTCGAACGCAACCCTTCGCTTCCAGGCGATCGATAACGAGCAACTGATCGTTTATAGCAAGCACACTACGGATAAAAAGAATGTCATCGTCACAGTCGTGAACCTGGATCCAGTCTGGAAACAATCCGGTATTTTGGAGTTGTCTATGGAGGAATTGGGAATAGACGCGAGACGTCCGTATCGGTTTGTGGATTTGTTAACTGGAGCAAGGTACACCTGGCAAGGTTCCCGGAATTATGTCGAGTTGCGGCCCAATGAGATGCCGGCCCACATATTTAGAAAGGAGTAGAGTTAGATTTGAAATTTAGAAATTCTGGGGATAATTCCGGAACGGTTCCGGAATTATCCCCAGGATTTCTGAATTCGAAAACTAGGCCATGCGAGACCTAGAGGTCTTTCCACTCGAAGACGATCCGCTCTGGTACAAAGACGCGATCATTTATGAGGTTCATGTCCGAGCCTTCTTTGACAGCAATGATGATGGTATCGGCGATTTCGCCGGACTGACTCAAAAGCTGGATTACCTGCAAGACCTCGGCATCACCGCTATTTGGCTTCTTCCCTTCTACCCTTCGCCGTTGAAGGATGACGGATACGACACTGCAGATTACATGAATGTTCATCCGTCATACGGCACGCTGCCCGATTTCAAAGCATTCCTTCGCGAAGCTCACCGCCGCGGCATCCGAGTGATTACAGAGCTCGTGTTAAACCACACGTCCGACCAACACGCATGGTTCCAGCGCGCGCGCAGGACAAAAAAAGGAAGTCCGGCCCGCAACTTCTATGTGTGGAACGACAGCACCGACAAATATGAGGATGCGCGGATCATCTTCAAAGATTTTGAAGCATCGAACTGGAGCTGGGATCAGGTCGCAAACCAATATTACTGGCACCGCTTCTATCACCATCAACCCGATCTGAATTTCGACAGTCCGGATGTCATTCGAAGCCTAATGAACGTCGTCGATTTTTGGATGGCAATGGGAGTGGATGGAATGCGGCTGGACGCCGTTCCATATCTATACGAGCGCGAGGGCACCAGCTGCGAGAACCTGCCTGAGACACACGGCTTCCTCAAACAACTTCGAAAGCAAATCGACGAGCGTTTTCGAAACCGCATGTTGCTCGCCGAAGCCAATCAATGGCCTGAAGATGCAGCCGCTTATTTTGGACAGGGCGACGAATGCCACATGTGCTTTCATTTTCCCGTCATGCCGCGCATGTTTATGGCGCTGCGGATGGAAGACCGCTTTCCGATCATCGACATTCTGGCGCAAACGCCGCCTCTCCCCGAGATTTGCCAGTGGGCGTTGTTCCTGCGGAATCATGATGAACTCACACTTGAAATGGTCACCGATGAGGAGCGCGACTACATGTATCGCGCTTATGGCCATGACCCGCAGATGCGTATCAACCTCGGAATTCGCCGCAGGCTCGCGTCATTGCTCAGCAAAGATTGGAATCGGATCGAACTGATGAACGCGCTGCTATTCTCTTTGCCCGGAACACCGGTCATTTATTACGGCGATGAGATCGGGATGGGCGACAACATTTATCTCGGCGATCGCAACAGCGTGCGCACACCCATGCAATGGAGCGCGGATCGAAATGCAGGCTTCTCCAAAGCGAGTCCGCACCGGCTGTATCTGCCGATCATCATCGATCCCGATTCGCATTACGAGGCGTTCAATGTGGAGACGCAGCAAAACAACCGATACTCGATGCTGTGGTGGATGAAGCGCCTCATTGCGATGCGTAAGCGTTATAAGGCATTCGGCCGCGGCACTCTGGAGTTTCTCTATCCGGACAATCATCGTGTACTTGCATTTATTAGGCGATATCAAGATGAGGTCATTCTGGTCATCGCGAATCTTTCACGCTTCGTCCAATATGCCGGTCTGGATTTGTCCGCATTCAAAGGGAACGCCCCAGTCGAGCTATTTGGGCGTGCGGAGTTCCCGCCGATCACGGAATCACCGTACTTTTTGACACTGGGCCCACACTCGTTTTACTGGTTCCTGCTTACTCCTGTCGGAGCCGCTTATGAGCCGTCAGGCGCCCGCAGAGCGACCCCGCAGTTAACGATTCAAGGCGAGTGGACGAACGTGTTTTCAGGCAAGTCCCGATCGATCCTCGAGGAAAGTCTCGTCGCGTATATTCAGGGCCAGCGATGGTTCGGCGGAAAAGCACGCAGTGTAAAGTCGGCGGCGTTCAGAGAAATCGTTCCGATGTCGTTTAATTCCACCAATGCCTCGATAACTCAGGTCGTGGTCGAGTATACCGAGGAAGACCCGGACATCTACGTTCTGCCTCTAGCGTTCGCATCAGGCGAACGCGCCGATCAGATATTCAGGTCGTCGCCGAACTCCATCCTGGCCAGGCTAACCGTAAGACAAAAAGATGGAGAAAAGACCGGCTGCTTGTACGATGCGGTAATAGACAAGGGATTTGGTAAAGCGCTGGTCGATATGATTGCCCGACGTCGGCACCTCCGCGGGACGACAGGAGACTTCGTTGCGACGCCGACCAGGGCGATGCGGAGTGAGTCGCTCGGCACAGTGACAAACCTGGAAGTCTCGTCGATGCGGGCGGAACAGAGCAACTCATCGATCGTGTTCGGGGATAAATTAATTCTGAAGCTGTTCCGACGCTCGGAGCCCGGAATCAATCCGGATCTGGAAATTGGTTATTTTTTGACCGAGCGGGTTGGGTTTCCGCATACTCCAACTGTCGCGGGAACGGTGGAGTATCGCACGAAGAAGGGTGAATCCGCGGCAGTCGGTATCCTTCAGAAGTTCGTCCCTAACGAAGGTGACGCGTGGCGCCACACACTGGATGCGCTCAGCCAATATTTCGAGCGTGCCGTAACCCGGCAGCCCGACGAATTGAAAGACGTGGAGCGGCCGATGCGCTTTATCGAAAGACTGCACCACACGGCCATTCCGCCCTTTGCGGGCGAACTGATCGGGCCGTATTTTGAAAACATCAAACTCCTGGGACAGCGGACGGCTGAGCTGCACGTGGCGCTGGCATCGAACACTGAGGAACAGGAATTTGCTCCGGAACCTTTTTCGGTTCTGTACCAGCGATCGCTATATCAATCGATGAGAAACCAGTCCGGTCAGGTATTTCAATTGTTGAAGAAGAATCTCAATGCGCTGCGCGGTACGGTCCTTGACCAGGCATTGAAGGTCCTTGACCAGCAGAATGAGGTACTGAATCGGTTCCGCGGTCTGCTATCGCGGAAAATAATGGCATATCGCACCCGGATCCATGGAGACTTTCATTTAGGGCAAATTCTGTATACCGGTAAGGATTACGTGATCATCGATTTTGAAGGAGAACCCGCGCGGCCCTTAACCGAACGCCGCATCAAGCGAACGCCGATACGCGACGTGGCGGGCATGTTGCGATCGTTTCATTACGCCGCCTATACGTCCTTATTTGGACATATCGGAAGCGCCGTCGTTCGGCCGGAGGATCTCGCCGCAATGGAACCGTGGGCCCGAGTCTGGAACGTCTGGGTTTCGTCAATCTACCTTGATTCCTACTTTCACCATGCTCAGGCCGGTGGATTCTTGCCTGCGGCCCGCGACGAAATCGACATTCTGTTAGATGTGTATTTACTGGAAAAGGCGCTCTACGAACTGGGTTATGAACTGAATCATCGTCCGGACTGGGTCCGCATACCGCTCTCAGGAATCCTTCAGCTGGTTCAGTCGCCGGAGGCGGCGGCTTGAACGAAAACCTTAGAGAGCTCGCTGGTCTTTATGGAATTGAAACGTCGTATGTCGATATGACCAGGCAGCGGCGCGATGCAGATCCTGATGCGCTGCTGCTGGTTTTACGGGCGATGGGCGCGGGTGTGAACGGCATGGATGACGTTCCGGACGCGCTCCGGCGACGCCAGGACGAAATGCGAAAGCGTGTGGTCGAACCAGTGATGGTGGCCTGGGATGGAAAGTTAGGCGACCGGCGGTTCGAGCTGGGATATCACGAGATCGAGATTGACGGTCATTCTGTTTTCGTGATCTCAGCACCGGCCAAAGCCTATTTCCCAGTCCCTGCCCCTGTATGGGGTGTGTTTGCTCCCGTCTACGCGCTCCATTCCACGCAGAATCCCGATGCCGGCGACCTCACAGATTTCGAAGACCTGATGAAGTGGTTGCACGACCTCGGAGGCAGCGTCGCGGCAACGCTTCCGCTGCTGGGCGCGTTTCTGGACGAGCCGTTTGAAGCCAGTCCCTACTCACCTGCAACACGACTATTCTGGAATGAGTTCTACATCGATCTCGAGCGTATCCCGGAATTCGCCGGCCACCGCTCTGTGGAGTCGTCAAGGACGACGAAGTTCATCGACTATCGCAGCGTAATGGCCCACAAGCGCAGCATTCTCGAAGGACTCGCACAATCGTTTTTTTCCGATGCCACACCTGAACGGCTGCAGATGTTCGGGAAGTTCGTGGTTGAGAACGAAGGCGTTGACGACTATGCGAGATTTCGGGCTGTCACCGACCGGCGCCGGTCAGGTTGGCGAGACTGGCCGGCCAGGATGCGCGATGGCACGATCCAAGATGGAGATTACGACGAGGCTACAAAGAACTATCACCTCTATTCACAATGGATCATTCAGGAGCAGCTTCGAGCGGTCTCCGAACGGGCACAGGCGCGAGGCCAATTCCTCTATTTGGATCTCCCACTCGGTCTGCACATGGATGGCTATGACGTCTGGCGCAATCGCAACTTCTTCGTCGAAGGCGTCGCGGGCGGCGCGCCGCCGGATCCGGTTTTCACGAAAGGTCAAAACTGGAGCTTCCCTCCAATGAATCCGGAAGCAATGCGGCTGAATCGATTTCAGTACGTCATCGCGTATCTTCGAAATCATTTTCGATATGCGAAGCTGCTTCGTATTGACCACGTGATGGGACTTCATCGTCTCTATTGGATCCCTGCGGAGCTCACAGGCGATAAGGGCGTGTATGTGAAATATCCTGCCGAGGAGTTATGGGCGATTCTGTCGCTCGAGTCTCATCTTCATCGGGCGGGTATTATCGGAGAAAATCTTGGTACGGTGCCGCCGGAGGTCAACCAGGAGATGGCGAAACACGACATCCGGCAGATGTATGTCTTGCAGTATGAGATCATGGAAAATCCAGAGAATCCGAACCTCGGTGAACCTCCGGTCAAATGCGTAGCCAGTTTCAACACGCATGACATGCCGCCGTTTCGGGCATTCCAGGATGGAACCGATATCGACGATCGACTGGATCTCGGTTTCCTGGATGAGAACACTGCGCGCAAGGAGCGCAAAGATCGGAAGGCGATAATACAGGTGCTTGAAAATCTGGGCGACAAGGGGGGAGCCCCCACGTCCCCTGTTTACGAGCGAGTTTTGCGGTTTCTTTCCAAGAGTATGGCGAATATCGTGCTTGTCACTCTCGAGGATCTCTGGGAGGAGACTGCTCCCCAAAATGTTCCAGCAACTAGTACGGAACGCCCCAATTGGCAGCGCCGCTTACGGCCGAGTATCGAGCAAATCCGAAAAATGGGCGGCATTGCCGAGGTACTCTCAGATGTTTTTGCTCAGCGATCAGGATCTCTACCTCTTTAACGAGGGCTCTCATACCAAATTGTACGAGCGCCTCGGCTCACATATACGAACGGTTGATGGCGTCGAGGGCGTGAACTTTGCAGTGTGGGCGCCCGACGCCGAAAGCGTTTCAGTAAAGGGCGGATTCAACAATTGGAGTAACCACAGCCATCAGCTCTATCCGTCCGGCCAGTCAGGAATTTGGGAACGTTTCATCCCGCACATCGGGCACGGCGAGGCCTACAAGTACCACGTGGCATCCCGTTACCACGGTTACAGCGTCGATAAGGCTGATCCCTTTGCCGTTCACGCGGAGACCCCACCCCGCACAGCCTCGATTGTTTGGAATCTCGATTACGAATGGCACGATGAAGCTTGGATGGCGGAGCGCGAGCGCAGGAATTCCCTCAGTGCCCCGATATCGATCTATGAAGTCCATCTTGGATCGTGGCGCCGTATTCCCGAGGACAACTACCGCTGGATGACTTATCGCGAGATGGCTCCATCGCTCGCTGAGTACGTTGAGGAGATGGGATTCACTCATGTGGAATTTCTGCCGCTAACCGAACATCCGTTCTACGGATCCTGGGGCTATCAAACGACGGGTTACTTCGCAGCGACCAGCCGGTACGGCACACCACAAGACCTGATGTATCTGATCGATTACCTGCATCAGGCCGGCATCGGAGTGATCCTCGACTGGGTACCCTCACACTTTCCGACCGACGATTGGGCGCTCGGTTATTTTGATGGAACGCATCTTTACGAGCACTCCGACCCCCGCAAGGGTATTCACAAAGACTGGGACAGTTACATCTTCAATTACGGCCGGCACGAGGTGAGAAGCTTTTTGCTGAGCAGCGCGATGTTCTGGCTAGACCGATATCACATAGATGGACTGCGCGTGGATGCGGTGGCTTCAATGTTGTATCTCGATTATTCGCGTAAAGAGGGCGAGTGGGTCCCGAACCAGTTCGGCGGCCGCGAGAACCTGGAAGCGATCGACTGCCTACGCCGCTTTAATACAGAGGTATACAAGAATCATCCGGATGTCCAAACGATGGCGGAAGAATCGACCGCATGGCCCGCGGTGTCGCGCCCGACCTATGTCGGCGGCCTGGGTTTTGGATTCAAGTGGGACATGGGCTGGATGCACGACACGCTGTCATACATGAGCCACGATCCCATTTATCGCAAGTATCACCACAATGAGCTGACCTTCCGGATGATCTATGCATGGCACGAAAATTTCATACTGCCTCTATCGCACGACGAGGTTGTGCACGGGAAAGGATCGCTATTAGGGAAAATGCCCGGGGACTTCTGGCAGAAATTTGCGAACTTGCGCCTCTTGTTCGGCTACATGTACGCGCAGCCCGGAAAAAAGCTGCTATTCATGGGCGGAGAATTCGGGCAATGGGCCGAATGGACACACGAGCACAGCCTCGAATGGCACCTGCTGCAATACGATTCGCATCGTGGTCTTCAGAGTTGGGTATCGGATCTGAATCGCACCTATCGTGCCGAACGAGCCTTCCACGAACTCGACTGCGACCCTGCGGGATTTGAATGGATCGACGGAAGCGACTCGCAGCAGAGCATGCTGAGCTTCATGCGAAAGTCCAAAGGCGGAGATCAAATTATCGCCGCTATTTTCAATTTCACTCCCGTTCCGCGGCATAACTATCGGGTCGGCGTGCCGCACGGCGGTTATTGGCAGGAAATTCTGAATAGCGATTCGGAGTCATATGGGGGCGCCGGCTTCGGTAATCTTGGCGGCGCGGAAGCCGGCGCAATTCCAGCGCATGGCCGACAACACTCGTTAAATTTGATCGTTCCGCCGCTGGGAGCAGTTTTCTTCAAGAGTGGTTAGCCGCGGAGCGGCGGCAGAGTGTAGCCACGGCTGCCAACTGCAATTCGAGATGGCGTGTGAGCGACCCCCTGCCGCCTTCGGCGGCTCTCCCACTCGTGAGGGAGAGACGCGAGCGAAGCGACCGAGGGGGTCGCTCACACATCATCTTGAATTGCAGTTGAGCAACACACTCTGCCGCCTCTGCCGCCGCTCCGCGGCTACGGCACAAAACGATGCCTGAAGATCTGGGAGCAATTTGGTTGGACGGCAATCGATGCCGTTTTCGAGTGTGGGCGCCGTCTTCACACAAGGTGCACCTGCACCTTGTCGCGCCTGAAGATCGTATCATCTGCATGGAACCACGAAAGCGCGGCTATCACACGGCGGCACTCGAAGGAATAGCTCCTGGAACCAGGTATTTGTACCAGCTTTC
>Ga0126379_10001882_pt1 | contig 13060 bp, 10 predicted proteins | sample PanSoiMetPlot_24_FD_92640 | JGI IMG/M metagenome (GOLD analysis project Ga0126379, IMG submission 92640) | Tropical forest soil microbial communities from Panama - MetaG Plot_24 | ecosystem: Environmental > Terrestrial > Soil > Tropical forest > Bulk soil | place: Panama | collected 2016-02-17
AGCACCATGCCGAAATGAACGACGTAGCCGCCATAGCGGCGCGTGTTGCGCATGGCCAGTTCGTGGGCGGACATCATCATGTCCATTCCCGTGCGAGCGGAAATGACCCTTGCGCCGCGGTAGAACTCCAAGACGATCGTCCAAAACACAAAGAAACACAAAAAGAAGGCGACGAGCGAGGAGGGCTCGCGGTAACCGATGATGAAGAAGAAAACCGCGGCGACGAGGCCTGCCATCAAGGGCCAACCGAAGTTGCGCTTCATGCTGTCAGCGGAGGTTTTGCGCCAGGCGAGGAGCGGGCCGACGCCGGTGAGGAACAGAATCGCGAGGCCGATCGGGACCATCACCTTGTTGAAGAAGGGAGCGCCGACGCTGATGCGGTTATTGGTGAACCATTCGGAGAAGACCGGAAACAGCGTGCCGGAGAGAACGGCGATGCAAGCGACGAGGAAAAGAAGATTGTTGAAGAGGAAACTCGATTCGCGGGAAACCATGGAATCGAGCTGGTTTTCGCTCTGCAGGTAGTCGCGGTTCTTGATGTAGGCCACGGTGCAGACGGCGAGGGTGACGAGGATGAAACCAACAAACCAAGGGCCGATCTGCGAATTAGCAAAGGCGTGGACGGAGCTGACGACGCCGCTGCGCGTTAGGAAAGTTCCGAGGATACACAGGAGGAAGGTACAGAAAACCAGCCAGACGTTCCAGACCTTCATCATGCCGCGCTTTTCCTGCATCATGACGGAGTGCAAGAACGCGGTGCCGGTCAGCCACGGAAGGAGCGAGGCGTTTTCAACCGGGTCCCAGCCCCAATAGCCGCCCCAACCGAGAACGGCGTAAGCCCAGTGAGCGCCGAGCATGATGCCGATGGATTGGAAGCACCACGCAATCATGGTCCATTTGCGGGTGAGGTGAATCCACTTTTCACCCGGGTAACGGGCCAGCAGGGCGGCCAGGGCAAAAGCGAACGGAATGGTGAAGCCGGTGTAGCCGGAGTAAAGGTTCGGGGGGTGGATCACCATCTCCGGATACTGAAGCAAGGGGTTGAGGCCGTTGCCGTCCATGCGTGTGAAGGGCTCGAGGAGACCGCTGGCGCCGACGGTGGCAAGCGTCTTGAAGGGATTTTCGACGAAGTTGTTGAGAGTAAGGAAAAAAATCTGAACGCCCGCGAGAACGACGCCAACATAAGGCATGAGCTCGCCATTTTTGTTGCGATAGGCGATGAGGACGGAAAGGATATAAACGGACAGGAGCGTGCTCCAGAACAGAAGCGAACCCTCCTGGCCGGACCAGAGAGCTGCGATCTTGTAAAAAGTGGAAAGATCGCGGTTGGAGTGGGAAACCACATAGGCCATGGAGAAGTTATCTGTGAAGAACAGATACATGACGCTGATGGTGGCAAGAAAGATCAGAACACAAGCGGTCATTCCGGCCTGGCGTGTGCTCTTGATCAGGAGCGGGTGGCGCGTCTTGATGGCAGCGATGCCGCCGACAAATGCATAGACTGCGCAAACGAATGCGAGCAGAAGAGAAAAACTGCCGAATACATCCATAAAGCTTTGTCTCTCCCTCTAGGTCATTGACCCGCTGGTATCCTGCGAAGCGGAGCGCATTTCGCCTGCAGCCGGCAAGCGCAAGGCGGTCCTCCAAAATCCGGAAGAGCCGACGAGACGCCAACATTGCGAAAACGAACCGTCTTGCAGGCGGCCGCTACATGGTGCTCTGTTGAGTCGTGCCGGCGGGAGCTGGTTTATCGCCACCGGGCGCTGCTTCGTACTTGGACGCGCACTTCGCTTGAACGTGTTCAGCTACGAACTTTCCGTCCGGCGAGGGGCGACCCTCGACGAGCGCCTGGGATTTGTCCACAAAGGTGTCGGGCAGAGGCTCGCTGCCAATGTAGCTAACTGAAAGGGTTCTACCCTGCTCTTCGAGGACAAAATCGGTGCGGCCAGCAGCACGGCGAATGCTGCCGGGAGCCACCGTGCCAGCGAGACGCATGCGGTGATCGCGGGCGGAACCCTTGAGAGTCTGATATTCAGCGATGGTGTGGTAGTAGGTCTTGCTCTCGCCGTAGCCGAGCCAGGCAAGGAAGGCCAAGGCGACGACGATGACGGAAATGCCGACGCCGAACTTCGCACGATTCCGCACAAAACCCCCCTTTATGCAGTCCGTACAGACTGAAATTCTATCATAGCAAAAAGCAAGCAAACTCGAGAGCTAGTGTGGGTCAACGCCTCACCGAAAGCAGTGACCGTCCTCACACTTCTAGGTATGGTTTCATGCATGATCGAGACCTTCCAGGGCCTGGCGAGCCGAATTAAAGTCCATAACCCTTGGACTGCCCTCGAGGGAAAAAGGAGACGACGAGGCAAGAAATACCGGGCAGCCAAGGTCCGCGTTCTGAAGGGCGCCGAGGACCTCGAGCAAGTCTTCGCTAATCAGGATGATGCGCCTGGGCTTGAAGGACCGACGAAGACGCGCGATGGTTCTCGGAAGGTGTGCCTCGAGGACTTGCGCCACCTGCGAATCGCTGAGGCCCGGCTCCACCGGGCACTCGAGGAGGTGCGTTAGCATTAGGCCGCGCCTCTGAAATTCCGCGAGAACCGTGTCCCCGGACTTCCCTTCTCGCGAAAGTTGCACGGCTTCGAGAACTTTCCGAGCCTCGCCCTCGAAGCGGCCTGCGGGCGAATAGAGGAAATCGGAATCATTAACAGGGGAAGTGCAGCCGAGAAGAAGAGTGTGGATGTGGATGGGGCGATAGCGCGTGGCGCATTCAAGCCGCTGGAGGCGACGGGCGAGGTGCTCGGGCGAGGCGAGTTGCCCGCAACCGTCACAGTGGCGGAGGCTTGAGCCTGTGGAGGCCATGCTAAAGCGTAAAGCAGCTTCGCGCAGCAACGCAATCACGACTTGGTACAGGAAAGGAACAGGAAGTTGGCAGGGTAGCGGGAGGCAGGAAAAAGGGCACGCCCTCACGCAAAAAGCACTTCAAATCATGCAGTTACAGCGAGTTTCCCAAGGCTCGCGTCGCTACGGGGCTGCCTGTCCGGCAGGGACGGTACCGCGGAGCTGGTTTCGTTTCAAGCTATCGGCCGACGGCAGCCCCCGAGGGGAGCTTGGCGCGCAAACACCATTTCAGCTCCTGACTCATTTCGGTGATTTCCATACCCGGCATGACGATAAATTTGCAGGAAAGCATTTCGCGAGGCTCGTCGTCGTCGGGGAGTTGGCAGCTGACGCGGCAATATTGGCAATCCTGATTCCAGCAGAAGCGGCCATACGGAATGGTTTCTGGGCTGATGAACTGGAAGCAGCGCAGTAGCGAGTTGCGCTCGGGCACCTGAAACTTCTTACCCATGAGGGAGATTTCGACGAGCTTTTCGTAGGGACGAAACGGTTCCGACATGATGTCACGAGTCCTTTGCAAACGGGGCGGAGCGGGTCGCCCGAGGCATGGGTCACGCCTTGCATCCTTAGAGTATTCGAGAAATGGGAGGGGACAACGGAACGATGAGAGGGGCGTAGCGAATGTGGTACGGGGGTAGGCAAGGCTCTGGTTAGAGGCAGTTTGCCGTTGACAGCTCGGAACTGTCGGCCGCAAGCGCTGGCATGAAAGCCCGCTCGACCTGTCTGCCGCACGCGGGCCACAGCGACTAACCAGCGGAGCACGCGCGAACGTAAGTTAGGCCACGAAGTCGAAGTATTGCCCCATGCGGCGGAACTTCTCGTAGCGGCTATCGAGAAGTTCCCTCGGAGACTGGCTCGTAAGCGCGAGCAGTTGGCGTTCGAGGACGTCGCCGAAGAGTCTGGCGGCGCCTTCGTGGTCTCCGTGCGCGCCGCCGTCCGGTTCGGGGATGATTTCGTCGATGATGCCAAGTTCCTTGAGATCGGTGGCCATAATCTTCATGGCGATGGCGGCGGTCTCGGCTTTCGAAGAATCGCGCCAGATAATGGAGGCACACCCTTCCGGCGAAATGACGGAATAGAAACCGTTCTCGAGAATATTGATCCGATCGCCGACGGCGATGGCGAGAGCGCCGCCGGAACCGCCTTCTCCGGTGACGGTCACCACGACGGGAACGGGAAGGCGAACCATTTCGCGCAGGTTTCTGGCAATGGCTTCACCCTGGCCTCGTTCTTCCGCATCGATGCCGGGATAGGCGCCGGGGGTATCGACGAAGGAGAGAATCGGCAAGCGGAATTTCGCGGCGAGTTGCATGACGCGCAGGGCCTTACGATAGCCCTCGGGTTTGGGCTGGCCGAAATTGCGGACAACCCGCTGCTTCGTGTCGCGGCCCTTCTGCTGTCCGACGATGGCGACAGGACGTCCACGGAATTTGCCGAGCCCAGCGACAAGCGCCTTGTCGTCGGCAAAGCCCCGGTCACCATGAATTTCGATGAAGTCCGTAAACATTAAGTTCACCCAGTCCAGGGTATAGGGCCGTTGTGGATGGCGAGCGATCTGGGCACGCTGCCACGGTCCCATATGCTCGTAAAACTCCCGGCGAAGTTCAAGCACTTCCCTTTTGAGGCGCTCGAGCTCGGCGTCGCCATCCTTGGAGGCGGCCAGATGGCGCAGTTCCTCAACATCTTTCTCCAAACGCTCAATCTCGCGCCGGCGGTCGAGCGTCGGAGTTCCCTTGCGGTCCTTTTGCGCTGCGCACATCACGAAATCCTTTGGATACCTTCATCGCCACAGATTCTCTGAAGGGCAGCGATAAAGTCGGGCGTGACTCGTATCTTACGCTGAGATTGGACCACGGCAGTAGTACCATCTTGCGCTTCGACCTCAAAGACTACCGTGCTGGGGCCGACGGCCTTGGCGAACAGTTCCTCGAGTTGCTTGAGGGAGGCCTCGCTGAGGCGTTGCAAATCGAGGCGCACACGAAATTCGGCGGGGCCGGAGCGTTCGGCAATGTCCTCAAGACGGCGCGCTTCCTGCAGGGAGAGCCGCGTGCCCGCCTCTTCGATCTGGACGCGCACTTTCAGAAGAAGGGGCGAACCCGGTTTCAGGATGTTTTCCAGGCGCGCGAAGCTTTCCGGAAAAACCAGGAGCTCCTGTAAGCCGGTCATGTCCTGAAAGGTGAAGATGGCCCAGCGAGCGCCTTTTCTCGATCGCATCGGACGGCTGCCAACGATGAGGCCCGCGACGGTGATTTCTTTGCCGTTGCGCTGGCCTTCAACCTCGCCGAGCGTTAGAACACCGAGGTCCTTGAGGCGCGACGAGTATTTTTCAAGTGGATGACCGGAGACGTAGAAGCCGAGCATCGCGTATTCGCTCGCGAGGCGCTCTTCTTCGCTCCAGGGAGCGGCTTCGCGAAGCTCAAAGTGAACCTTAGGTTCGTTGATCGGGCCACCGAAGAAAAGGCCGTGCTGGCCTGACTCCTTGGCGCGGGCGGCGCGTTGCTGTGCGGCGATCGCGTCATCGACGGAAGCCAGCATGCCTTCGCGAGGTCCGAGCGAATCCATCGCACCCGACTTGATCAAGCTTTCGAAGACGCGCTTGTTGAGGAAGCGCGCTTCGATACGTTCGCAGAAATCGTACAGCGATTTGAATTCGCCCTGGCTCAGGCGCGACTCGCGAATGGCCTTGGCGGTGTTTTCTCCGACATTTTTGATGGCCGCCATGCCAAAGCGGATGGAGTCGCCGACCGGCGTGAAGTAGAGATCGCTTTCGTTGACGTCGGGCGGAAGGATCGGAATGCTCATACCGCGGGCTTCGTTGATGTACTTGACGACTTTTTCGGTGCTGCCGGTTTCGGAGGTCAGTAGCGCCGCCATAAATTCGACCGGATAGTGCGTTTTGAGATAGGCGGTCTGGTAAGCGAGGAGCGCATAAGCACAGGAGTGCGATTTGTTGAAGCCGTATCCGGCGAATTCCTCCATCAGGTCGAAGATACGGATGGCTTTCCGGTCGGGGATTTTGTTTTTCTCGCAGCCAACCAGGAATTTGGCGCGCTGAGCGGCCATCTCCTCTTTCTTTTTCTTGCCCATGGCGCGACGAAGGATATCGGCTTCGCCGAGAGAGAAACTGGCCAGTCGGTTGGCGATCTGCATGACCTGTTCCTGATAGAGGATGACGCCGTAGGTTTCTTCGAGAATGTCTTTGAGTTGCGGAAGTTCGTACGACACCCTGGTCTTGCCGTGCTTGCGGTTGATGAAATCGTCGATCATGCCGCCCTGAATCGGGCCGGGGCGGTAGAGAGCGTTGAGCGCGGTGAGGTCTTCGATGCGCATGGGCTGATAGCGGCGGAGGATGTCGCGCATGCCGTGGGACTCGAACTGGAAGATCGCGGTGGTTTCGCCGCGCGCGAAGAGTGTTTAGGCGGCTTCTTCTGCGAGCGGGAGACTGTCGAGATCGATGGTCACGGCGCGATTCTTTTGCACCATGTTGACAGCGTCGTGAAGAACGGTGAGTGTGGTGAGGCCGAGGAAATCCATTTTAAGCAGGCCGATACGCTCGAGCGCGTTCATGTCGTACTGCGTCGTGATTTCATCGCGATTGGTTTTGTAAACCGGGACGAGTTCGGTGAGCGGCTGCGGCGAGATAACAACGCCCGCAGCATGCGTCGAAGCGTGACGCGAAAGGCCTTCTAGGCGCATCGCCACATTCATCAGGTCCTTGAGCTTTTCATCGCTTTCGACAGCGGATTTGAGCTGCGGGGATTCGGCGAGAGCGGTTTGGAGTTCGATGCCGAGGGTGGCGGGGACAAGCTTGGCGAGGCGGTCGACTTCACCGTAAGGGATATCCATGGCACGGCCCACGTCTTTGATGGCGGCTTTGGCGGCCATGGTGCCGAAGGTAATGATCTGGGAGACGTTTTCGCGGCCGTACTTGCGCGTGACGTAGTCGATGAGTTCCCCGCGGCGGCGCATGCAGAAATCGATGTCGATATCGGGCATGGAGACGCGCTCGGGATTGAGAAACCGTTCGAACAGCAGGTTGTACTGAAGCGGATCCACGTCCGTGATCCGGAGGGCGTAGCTGACGAGGCTGCCGGCGGCGGAACCGCGGCCAGGGCCGACGGGAACGTCCTGAGCGCGAGCGTAGTGAATGAAGTCCCACACGATCAGGAAGTAGCCCTCGTAGTGCATCTTCTTGATCATTTGGATTTCGGCCGTGAGGCGACGCTCGTACTCGGAGAGCGCGTTGCGCAAGGCGCCTTGTTTGGCCAGACGCTCGAGGTAGGGAACGCGTTGAGCGAAGCCTTCGCGCGCGACTTTTTCGAAGTAGCTTTCGGGTGTATGGCCGTCGGGAACCTTAAACTCTGGAAGCGCGTTGGGGATGCGGTCAATCTTGACACTGCAACGGGCAGCGATATCGACCGTCCGGGACAGTGCGTCAGGAACTTCGCGGAAGACCTGAGCCATTTCCGCGGCTGACTTAAAGTAGAACTGGTCGGTGGGAAACTTCATCCGATTAGGTTCGCTCATGGTCTTGCCGGTCTGAATGCAGAGCAGGACTTCCTGGGCGTGAGCGTCTTCGTGGTGGAGATAGTGGCAGTCGTTGGTGGCGACCACGGGGATGCCCGTTTCTTTCGAGAGGTGGAGCAATTCCCGGTTCACGGGCTTTTCGATGTCGAGCCCCTGGTCCTGAATTTCGAGGAAGAAATTGCCTTTGCCGAAGATGTCGCGGAGGCGGTAGGCGTTTTCGCGGGCTTTGTCGAATTTGTCGTCGACGATGCATTCCGTGACTGGACCGCGCAGGCAAGCGCCGAGAGCGATCAGACCCTTGCTGTGCTTGGACAGAAGATCGTAATCGATACGCGGTTTGTAGTAGAAGCCCTCGAGGAAGCCCGCGGAGACGAGCTTGATGAGGTTTTGATAGCCCTCAAGGGATTCGCAGAGGAGCACAAGGTGATTGCTGCCGCGAGTGCCGGGCTCGAAATCGTCTCGGTCAGAGTCAGGAGCGCCGTTGTTGGAGCCGGCTTTTTCTCCGCGATCGTGACGGCTGCCCCTGGCGACGTAGACTTCGCAGCCGATGATGGGCTTCACGTCGCGCTTGGTGGCTTCGTAGAAAAAGTTGGCGGCCGCGAAGAGGTTGCCGTGGTCGGTGATGGCCACGGCGGGCATCTTCTGCCGGGAGGCTTCGTCGAGAAGCTCGGAGGTTTCGCAGGCACCGTCGAGGAGACTGTAGTCTGTGTGGAGGTGCAGGTGAACGAACTGGGGATTGCCCATGGAAGTTAATTGTAAAACGCGCATGAAGGAATTGCGAACCGGGATTGTGGATAACTAAGAGCGGTGATCGTGACCGACGGGACTTCGACAGGTCCAACACGAAGTAGCCTGCGGTTCTATAGGCCTGAGCTACACGCCAAACACGAAGGACGCTGTGGAGATGGGGCGCGCAGTTGTGCTTGCGCCCCACAGCAAAAATGGTGTCGGCTACTTTTTGGCTTTCCTGGCGGGAGCTTTTGCGTCTGCCTGCACCTTTGCTTTGGCAGCTTTATCGGCTGTGGCTTTGGCCTTTGCGTGAGCGGCTTCACGGCCGGCATGCTTTTCCGCCCCTTTTGGGCCTTTTTTCTCTTTTTCCTTTTTCTTGGGAACTTCCTTGATGCCGGAAAGCTTGCGGAGAATCTTCACGCGCTCCTCGGGGGTTTTGCCTCGGCCGTTAAGTTGAAGAGCGAATACGTCCTGCACAACCTGGTCGAATCGTGGACCGGGCGGCATGCCGATGGCTTCCAGTTCCGTGGCAACGACGGGCAAAGCCTGTCGAATCGGACGCCACTTATGGAGAAACGCTTTGAGCTTCGAGACCGCAGCGGAATTGTTGGACTCAGAAAGGAGGTAAGCGACGAACTCCATCGGGACCTTCTCGATGAAACGGTACGCTTCGATGGGGGTCTTTGTTTTTTTTCCTACCAGTTCCTTCTGAATCTCGAGCGCTTTTTCAGGAAAACTCTCGATGGCATCGATCTCGGACGAACGAAAGCCGAGCTTCGAAAGCATGTTGGCGAGTTCACGATCCTTTAGGCGGCCGAGAATCGCGAGGGACATGGGAAGGAAGAGCCGGGGACGAAAGCCGGCCATGAAAAGTTCGTCGCGGACCTTGATGAGACGCGAAATGGCTTCGTAGTCGGGGTGCTTCTTGGCCAGCAGAGGATGGACGCGCTCGAGGAGGTCGTGGGAATGCCATTCCTTGAGGATGAGGTGGGGACGTTCTTCGCGAGACAAGGCACGCATCTCTTCACCGGCGTCCTCGGGAGTGATGGTGAGCTGAAGTTCACGCTCGAGGGCGAGATTGAACCACTCCTGGGTCCGCGACTCGAGCTTGAAGCCCATGCGCGCGGCCATACGGAGAGCCCGCAAGAGGCGCACGGGTTGGTTGGTGAAGCTGTGAATGGTGAGGGCGCGAACCTCGCCATGCTCGATGTCGGACAAGCCATTGGTGGGGTCGAGAAGGAGTCCGCGAGAAGCGGGGTTGAGAGAAATAGCGATCGCGTTGAGGGAAAAGTCGCGCCGGCGGAGATCCTCCATGATGGTGGACCACCGGATTTCCGGGCGCGTGCCGGGACGCACGTAGTGGTCGTCGCGCGCAGCGGAGATGCTGCCTTCGACTTCGCCCGCGAAGAGCAACTCGACCTGACGGAACTTCTCGTCCTCGGAGAGAATCTTGGCGCCGCCCTTTTCGAGTTCGCGGGCCATCTTCGAAGGATTGCCTTCGACGGTGAAGTCGAGGTCGCGCAAGGTAGCGCCGGTGATCAGATCTCTGACGGTGCCACCCGTCAGATAAACATTGAAGCCCATTGCGGCGGCCAGTTCCTGAACCCGCAGCATGGCAGCGCGCTGTTCAGGGGAGAGCCGGCTTTCCAACAGAAACATGTAATCGGGCATTGCACTCCTTCCGCTTGAGGGTGGGCTTTTTCGCCAACCGGCCGCACCCGCGATAGACTTTTGCCCCGCGCTAAGCGCGGGGGTGGTGCGCTTTGTAAATCTGCTTCAGTCGTTCCTCTACAACATGGGTATAGATTTGCGTTGTGGAAATATCGCTGTGACCCAGCATCAACTGTACCGAGCGCAGGTCGGCGCCGCGTTCCAGCAGATGGGTAGCGAAACTGTGGCGGAGCATGTGGGGCGTGAGAGCCACGCGCAGGCCAGCCTCGCGGCCGTAGGCCGACAGGATTTTCCAGACGCCAACACGGCTTAACGGTCCGCCGCGACGGTTGATGAAGAGCGTGGGGGCCTGAGGTTGTTGTTTCTTTCCGACGAGCTTAGGGCGCGCGTCGCGGAGGTAGCGCTCCACGAGCGCCAAGGCTTTTTTGCCAATGGGGACGATGCGCTCTTTATCGCCTTTCCCGATGCAACGGATGCAGCCGGTGGCGCGGTCGACATCCATAACGCGAAGGCTGATGAGTTCGGAGACCCGGAGGCCGGTCGAATAGAGAACCTCGAGCATTGCGCGGTCGCGCAAGCCCAGGGGCGTCTTTTCGTCAGGGCGCGCAAGGAGCTTTTCGACCTCTTCGAGGCGCAGATAACCAGGTAGCGAGCGGCGGATTTTAGGGGATTCCAGATGGAGCGAGGGGTCCTCAGCAATGAGTTCCTGGGCCTGCGCGAAACGGAAAAAATTGCGCAAGGTAACGAGATGCCGGGCGACGGTGCGGCTCTCCAGTTTCTGGCGATAGAGGCTCGACAGAAAATCGACGAGGTCGTCGCTGCGGACGGCTTCGAGGCCAAGTTTGCGCTTCTTGGCGAACTCATCGAATTTGAGGAGGTCGCGTCGGTAAGCGGAGACGGTATTGGCGGACAGCCCCTTTTCGACGCGAACATGAGTGAGGAAGGCGGCGATCGTGGGAGCAATTTCCATCAGGAACCTGCCAGTTCTTCGGCGGTTTCACGTCTCACGGCGATGCCGTACACCTCTTCAATTTCCGGGCAGCGGAAGAGCCAGGTGAGGCCGATGTAGAGGAGTGTAGCGCCGCCGATGAGGCCGATAAAGACCATAAGTTGGGTAAAAAAGGGGGCCTGGAGGCTGAACTTCGCATAGTAATTACCGATCATGCAGCCGATGCCCATGATCCCGGCGCAGAGCGAAATCTTGGCGATGGACCGGAAGATTTCGAGGCTGCCGAGAGCACCGTAGCGAAGGCGGAAGATGAAGAAGAGGGTGAAGAAATCGAAGAAGGTGGCGAGAACGGCAGCGAGGGCGGGGCCGCCGTTCTGAAAGCGCTTGAAGAAGACGTTAAGGAAGAGAACGTTGAAGGCGATGTTGAGGAAGAAGGAGATGAGACCGACGATCACCGGCGTCTTGGTATCCCCCGCCGAATAAAAGGCGGGGACAATGAGCTTGACGCAGGCGAGCGCGGGTAATCCGGCGGCGTAGTACAGGAGAGGACGGGCAGTCAGGCGAGTGGATTCGGCGACGAATTGGCCGTGCTGGAAGAGCATGCGAATGATGGGCTCGCGAAGGATCATAAGACCAACGGCGGCGGGGATGGTGATGTAGGCAACGATGCGAACCGCGAAGGTGAGGGTGCGCTTGAGGCCCTCGTAGTCGTTGGCGGCGGCCTGATGAGACATCATGGGGATAATCGCGGTCGCGACCGCGATGGCGTATCCGCCGAGAACGAGCTCCATGACGCGGTCCGAGACGTACAGGGCGGCCAGGCTGCCGCGAGGCATCTTACCGGCGCTGGCAAAAAAGGTGGCGACAAAGAAATTGAGCTGCGCGACACCCATACCGAAAAAGCGGGGAAAGAGCAGCCGGGCCACTTTACGGATGCCGGGGTGGACAAAGGAGATGGCGAAGTCGAAGCGCATACCCTGACGGACAAGTTGCGGCACAAGCATCAGGAACTGCAGCGCGCCACCGACCAGAACGCCCACCGCCAGGGAGACGGCCGGGCTCTGAAAATAGCGCCAGACCAGACCCGTCGAGAAGATGATGATGCTGATGTTCAGAAAAACGGTGGTGGAGGCAGGTAGGGCGAATTTATGGAAGCAGTTCAGGATGCCCATGCCGAGGGCAGCGAGTCCGACGAAGAAAATATAAGGAAAGATGATGCGGTTGAGAGAGATGGCCTCGTTCCAACTTGTGACGCGGTCTTCGGCGGAAGAAAAAGTGGCGATGACATGCGGAGAGAAGATGACACCGAGGATCGTGATCACCGCGAGGACGAGCGCCAGGGTCCAGAAAAGGCGGTTGGCAAAGTCCCAGAGTTCTTCGCGGTTACGCTCGCGCATGTAGGTGGTGAAAACGGGGACGAAAGAGGCGGCCACGGTGCCTTCGGCGATGAGGCGGCGGGCGAGGTTGGGGAGGCGGTAGGCGAGGACGAAGGCGTCGGCAGAGAGGGTGGTGCCGAGAAGGAACGAAATGCGCTGGTCGCGGACATAGCCGAGAACACGACTCACAACGGTCACTAACGAGATGATAGAGGCGTATTTAAGGATTTCCTTCTTTTCGGTCAAGAAATGGCCCTCAGGGACCTAAAGCCAATAAAAACAATAAGTTGACAGGAAAATCGAGCCTAAATTAACATAATATCAGCCGGAGTGCAATTGTTTCGTCACCCGGAAGCGGAAATTCTCAGATTGAAAGCGCGACAGGCAACTTCGACGCACAAAAAGGTGGTCGTAGAGCTTCTGGACAGGAAGCTCGTGCGGGGGTACGTCAATCCTGGGCGGTTGCCGGGGGCAGCCTCGCTCGACCTGTTGACGCCGGAAGGCGAGCACGAGGAGATTGCGCTGGCAGGTGTGCGCGGCGTCTATTTCGTGCGCGACCTTGCAGAAGATATCGAGATGCAGCGAAAGAGCTTTCTGAGCCGACCGAAACTCGACGGGCTGTGGGTGCGGATGCGGTTTCTCGATGGGGAGGTTTTAGAAGGAGTAATCCCGAATGACCTCCTGTCGTTTGTGGATAATGGGCTTCAGATCACCCCGCCGGACTTTAATTCGAATACCGACCGGATCTACGTGCCGCGATCGGCGCTTTCGGAGCTCACGGTGTTGGGAGTGGTTGGAGTCGCCCGTCGGAAGCCGGCCCCAGGGGCCGAGCAGCCGCGGCTGTTCAACGAGTAACAATCTTTTTGACTCCGGCGTAGGACTAGACAGCGTTTCTGTTTGTCCTAGC
>Ga0126379_10001883_pt1 | contig 13051 bp, 8 predicted proteins | sample PanSoiMetPlot_24_FD_92640 | JGI IMG/M metagenome (GOLD analysis project Ga0126379, IMG submission 92640) | Tropical forest soil microbial communities from Panama - MetaG Plot_24 | ecosystem: Environmental > Terrestrial > Soil > Tropical forest > Bulk soil | place: Panama | collected 2016-02-17
CCAACGGCCAGCACGTTGGAATTCTTGAAGAACACATAGATGTCGCCGCTGGTGTGGGCTTCTATCAAGTAGCCGTAATCGATCTGCTCGGTGCCGGCTTTCAGCGAACCTTTATCCAAGAACGTCTGCGTAGGCCACGCCGACTTCGGCCGCGCCTTCTCGTAACGCTCGTCCGCTGGAACCCAGTAATCCGAAGACATCCATTGGCGGGTCCGGTCGTGGGCGATGATGGTTGCGCCCGCAGCCGCGAATATTTCGTTGTTACCCGTCTGATCGAGATGGTAGTGGGTATTGAAGAGCGTCTGGACCTTCGCGGATGCTGCGAAACTCTTTAGCGCGGCGGTAAGCGTGTCGCCCGACTTTGGAGCGCCGCTGTCCACCAGCACCAGACCTTCTCCCGCCGAGAAAACGACAACGTTACTGCCACCAGCATCGACGATGCCGAGGTTGTCGGTCAAACGCCGAACGCCGCCAGCCGCCTGCTGGGCCGCGCGAAGCGGCGATGCCCACCACGTGAGCATGCCGCCTAGAGCACCTTTTAAAATCTCTCTGCGATCCATTTTCGGCCTCCCCTATCGACGCCTAGACAAACATTTAAAGTTCCGCAATAACACCCGTGCTGTCGGAAAACTTTTCACGCTCCACGCCGGCCTTTTGAAGCAGCGTCAGGAGCAGGTTTGCCATGGGTGTACGTTCCGGCAGCGCGATCTGCTGACCGCCGAGTTTCAATTTGCCGTTGCCGCTGCCGACCACAATATTCGGTAAAGGATAGTTGTTGTGCAGGTCACTATTGCTCATGTTTGATCCGTACAGGATCATCGAATGATCGAGCAATGTGCCGTCACCATCCTTCGTCGCAGCCATCTTGGCGAGAAATTCCGCAAAGTTCTCGACATGCCACGTCTGGATCTTCACGAGCTTGTTGATTCTTTCGAGATCGTTGGCATGATGCGATACAGGATGAAAGGCATCCGGAACACCAATATGGTTATAGGTTCGGTTCGTGCCTTCGGACACCATAATGTAGGAAACCACGCGCGTGAGGTCGGCTTGATAGGCAAGCGCGATGAGGTCGAACAATAGCTTCACTTGCTCGTCGAATGCATCCAATTCGCCCACCGGCGCATCAGGAATCTTAAGCGCCGAGAGATCTTTCGATGCAGCCATTTTCGCCCTGCGTTCGATTTCGTGAACGCTTTCCAAATACCCGTCCAGGACCGCGCGGTCGCCGGGCGAGAGATCGCTCTGCAGCGACTTTACGTTACCGAGAATGAGATCGAGGATGCTGTTGGTTTGCCGGCTGATCGCCGCCCGTTCCTGCGGGGTGTCGCCTTCGCCGAACAATTGCAGAAAGATTTTGCGCGGATTGTATTCCATTGGAAGCGGTGACTTCTCATCCCGAAAAGACAGCGTCGTGTAATATCCGCCGTTTCCGGCAGCGACCTGAACGATCGTTTCCGAGGACACCTCCATTGAAGGCAACGATGTATCCTGACTGATTTTTTTCGCAATGATCTGGTCGATCGTCGCCGCCATGTTCGCGCCCCCCGGGCCGGTGACCGGCCGCGTGGCGCTGAGCCATGTCGCCGGGTTCAGCGTGTGAACCGAACCCGCACTGGCGGCGTTCTCGAGATTCGCAAATGAAGACACGTACTTTTTGTACGGCTCGAGCGGTGAAAGGATCGGGCTTAGTTTGAAATCGGCACCCGAACCGCCGGGCGTCCATCGATCCATGGCCGGACCGTGCGAAGTGTTATACATGATTGCGCCATGAAAGAGATAGAAGAAGCCTGCGCGCAATTTCGGCGCTGCAGCAGTCTGCGCCAAAGCCGTAGCCGCCGGCACCATCGCATCCAGAAACGGCAAAGCTAACGTGACCCCGGCGCCCTTCAGCACCGTCCTGCGGGAAAGATGTTTCTTGGTGATGAACATGTCTTCTCCTATAAAACCGAATGAAAATTACTTTTCCGCGACAGCCGCGCGGTTCGATTTCGTAGCAGGCTCCAGCGCTTGTTTGCGGAACGCGTCCGTATTAACGATGCCTAGAACGATCGATGAAAACTTATAGTTGTCCTTCGCAGCATTGCGGACAACTGCGCGAACCTGAGGCATATCAAAGTACTCGAGTTCGCGATTGAGAGCATACATCATCAGTTTCTCTGTAAGAGCTTGCGCGAACATCGCCGGACGACTCGCCAACTGAGCGCGAAGTTCGACGGGCCCATTGATCGCGACGCCGCTAGGCAACACCGTGCTCGCATCGATCGCTGCGGCGGCTTGCCGGTCGGTCGTCCTGTATTGACCGATGGCATCAAAGTTTTCTAACGGCAAACCCATTGGATCGATCACACCGTGACATTGATTACACAGCGGCTTGCTGCGGTGCTCTTCAAGGCGCTCTCGGACGGTTTTCGGCTTTTCACCAGCCGTTTGGGCCAAATTCGTTTCAACGTTTGGCGGAGGCGGTGCCGGAGGGGTTCCCTGCAGTTTATCGAGGACCCAGGCGCCGCGAAGAACCGGTGACGTACGGTCGGCATAGGACGTCCGCATGAGGACCGCAGCCTTGCCTAACAGACCGAAACGTGTCGGGTCTTTCAGCGTGACTCTTCGAAACTGAGAACCGCTAACTCCATCGATGCCATAGTGGCGCGAAAGGCGATCGTTAAGGAAAGTGTGATCCGCCGTCAGCAGTTCAAGCACGCTGTGATCTTCGAGCAGGACGCTAGCGATAAACGATTCGGCTTCGGTCACAAAATCCTTGCGCAATTGATCGTTGAAACCTTGAAAAACCATCGGATCTGGTTTTACCAGGTCCAGATCGTCCAGGTGCAGCCACTTCATCGCAAAGCTTGTTACCAGGCTGGATGCTCTCGAGTCGGCCAGCATGCGCTTGACCTGCACGTCGAAAACTCCGGGTTTGCTCAGGCCTCCGCCCGCGGCAATATCGAGCAGCTCATCATCAGGTCCTGTATTCCAAAGGAAGAACGAGAGGCGTGAGGCCAATTCCAAATCCGTCAGATTGAACTCCGCATTTTGGGAAGCTCCTGCAGGTCCTCGGATTGCCCGATACAGGAATTCCGGGCTACCCAGCACGGCTGCTACGACCTGTTCGATTCCCTGGTCGAAAGTTCCACCATCGTTCTTGCGTCCCGCTTCATAGAACGGCATCAGCCGAGCCAGGTCCTGTGCGGTGGCCGGGCGGCGGAAAGCACGGCGCGAGAGATTCTCCGTGATCTGTTTAGCGCAAGCGGGTTCACCCTTCGATTTGGAGTCGCAGACAAAAATCAATGCGCGGCTCGTCGTCGGTGACACTCCAGTCGGATTGTATGGGCCGACGATTTCAACGCCATCAACCAAACGCGGCATGCGTCCACCGAAAGCGCCTTGGCCTCCAGCAACGTTTTCGCCGGACTCGAACCGTGAACGTTCGATAAAAGCAATCACCACGTCATGTACGCCGGCTTGAACCTGAACAGGAATCTTCTGGAAACGCGACATGATCTGCGCGCGACCGTCCGCTCCTTTGCGATCCGCCAGAGCGAGATCTTCCGGCCCGCCGATTGGTTTTTTGATAACCACTTTGCCGTCGATCGTCATGACGAGCGTGCTTGCGTTCTCGACCGAGCCGGTATAGAGCCCGACTGAGAGGTCCGGGAAATTGATGCGGTACTCGCCGTCCGCCGGAAAGTTATGTTTGAACCTGATGCCGCCGCGAGTGCCCGGCGGCATTACCTCATCGCCATTCTGATTCACCAAATACTTCACATTGGCAACGCGAGGATTCGGAGTGCCCACGGCGAGCTTCGCGATCGTTCGGGCCGCGGTGATGTATTGATCGACGAAAGCCGGCGAAGTACTCAATGCAGTGGCGATATTGTCGAATCCGTCAACAGACACATCCTGCGGCAGCGCGTCTTTTGTTTTGATTTCCACCCCGATCAATGCCTTCACGGCAGCCGCGTACTCGGTCCGGTTCAACCGCTGGATCGGCACGTGGCCTGCCTTTAGCCCCCTGGCGTTCGTGTCCAGATTGTTCTCGAGGTAGGCTATGAAGGCATCAATCTCGTTTTGCGCCGGCTGCCGATTGCCCGGTGGCGGCATCAGACGGCCTCGCAGCTTTCGGATCGCTTTCTCCCAGATTTGCGCATCGTCAGCCGCAGCTTCAAGGTTCAACGAATCCAGCGCGAGCCCCCCGGTTTTCAGTCTGGAGTTGTGGCAGGTGACGCAATAAGTCGTGAGCAGGTTTTTATGTTGATCCGATTCGCTGGCAGACACGGAAGATTGTCGAATGACCTCAGTCCGAAGGACCGGCGGAGAAACTGTCAGAAGAAGTAGAACGGCCCCAAGGAACGTCAACCGCTTCATATTTAAAAACCTTTGCTTTGATAGGTTTGCGATAGGGTTCATGTATTGAATTGTGACTTTTAACACAATATTCATGCCGTCACAAGGAACGCGTCGCTCACGCCCACTTTCAAAAAAAATTGGCGCAATTTACGTCGGCAGGGACTAATCTACACTACGAGCGCGTACCTCTAGTCCGGGACGGGATGCATGAGAAAATCTGCAATTACATGCTTTGCGGTTCTCTACGCCATTCTTGTCCTTACAGTTTCGGTTGAACGCTTCAACGAATGGATCGCCCAGGAGGCGGTAGGGCTGGGTAATTTCGCTTCTGGCCAGCATTCTCTGTGTCTTACCAAAGCGGGAAAATCCGAAACGCGTTTACAGTACAGGAAGATCGTCGAGCGGCACTTCGTGGTTGAAGCACCTCGGGAGGCCGCCGGCATCCCGATTGATTCGACGCGGCACACATCATTGCCGTATTTCCAATCTCACGCCGGTTGGGCTGATCCGCCGGTTTTCCCCCGCGCGCCTCCTTTACAGATCTAAATTCAGTTTCTCCCGAACGTGTACGTGCCTTCCGACAGAGACGGCACGAACAATTTCCCCTTAAACACTGAGCGGATTTCAGCACGGATTGCATTTATGAACTTTTCACGGGCCTTGATTGCAGTGCTTTTGATTTCACCTGTCTGGAGTTGCACGGCACAGACAGCTGCGCCTCCGCCGCCATCCGGTGTTCCTGTCGTCGTTGCCAAAGTCTCACAGAAACTGATGCCGGTCGAAGTGAGTTCGGTAGGCAATGTCGAACCGATTTCGACGGTAGCCATAAAGGCTCAGGTTTCCGGCGAACTCCTCGAGGTTCATTTCAAAGAAGGCGATTTCGTCCACAAAGGACAATTGCTCCTCACGATTGATTCCCGGCCATTCCAGGGTCAGGTTGGAACACAGCAGGCGAACATCGCCAAGGATCAAGCCCAATTGAAACAGGCGGAGGCCAATCTCGCCCGGGACATTGCGCAACTGGAATATGCCCAGGCGGAGTCGAAAAGATACGCGACACTTCTGGAGCGCGGCTTAATCGCAACGGAAAATTCAGATCAAGCCCGGTCGCAAGCAAACGCACTGGAGCAATCTGTGCACGCGGACCGCGCCGCCGTAGAAAATGTGCGCGCCGCTCTTGAGGTGGACCAGCACGCACTCAATGGAGCGAAGCTGCAATTAAGCTACTGCACGATCTACTCACCCATTGACGGGCGTACCGGTGCAGTGATGTTAAAGCCTGGGAACCTGATCAAATCGGCCGATGTGCCGATCGTCGTCATCAATCAAATGAATCCGATTTACGTCAACCTTACGGTCCCACAGCAATATTGGCCCGACATCAAAAAGAACATGAACGAAGGCGTTCTTCATGTGACAGCCACAGTTCCGCAGGATCCGAGCCATCCAATGCAGGGTAATGTGCTTTTCGTAGACAACGCTGTCGATGCGACGACAGGAACTCTTCACCTTAAAGCATCATTCGAAAATTCGGGCAATCAATTCCTGCCGGGCATGTTTGTAAAGGTGGTGCTAAGGCTGTCGGAAGAACCTAATACAAAAGTCGTTCCCACTCAGGCACTGACGGAAGGCCAGAATGGGACGTTTGTGTATGTCGTGAAACCTGACAATACAGTCGCACTGCGGCCTGTTGTATCCAGCCGAGCTCACGAGGGCAATGCAGCTATCGATACGGGGCTCGAGCTCGGGGAACTCGTGGTCATCGACGGACAGGCGCGACTAACTCCCAAGTCGAAGGTTCAGATCAAAAACAATCTTGGCGAATACGAAGACGGCGTGAGTCGCTGACGTGAGGACAGGCTTATGAACATTCCTGAATTGTTTATTCGACGACCCGTCGCAACCACACTAGTAATGGTCGGCATTTTGATATTTGGCGTCGTCGCCTATCAGGCATTGCCAGTGAGTGACCTGCCGAATGTGGATTATCCGACCATCCAGGTCCAGGCCAGTCTGCCTGGCGCAAATCCGGACACGATGGGGTCTGCAGTCGCGTTGCCCCTCGAGAAACAGTTCTCAACCATTGCCGGCCTCGACTCGATGGTGTCGCAAAACACGCTCGGCAACACGCGAATTACGCTGCAATTCAATCTCAAACGCAGTCTTGATGGCGCGGCTCAGGACGTTCAAAGCGCGATCTCCCAAGCAAGCCGGCTGCTGCCGCAGAACATGCCGGCGCCACCAGCAATCAGGAAGGTCAATCCAGCTGATCAGCCGGTCCTCCAACTTGCGCTATCCTCCGCGACTCTCCCGCTCTCCGCCGTAGACGAATATGCTGAGACCCTGATTGCGCAAAGTCTGTCAACAGTGAGGGGCGTGGCGCAGGTCCAGGTGTGGGGAGCGGCGAAATACGCTGTGCACGTCCAATTGGATCCACACGAGCTTGCGACACGGCAGATTGGTATCGACGAGGTCAATGCAGCCCTCAATGATGGGAATGTCAATATCCCAGCAGGCGTACTCTGGGGACCTCAGCGTACGATCACATTGCAGGCGACCGGACAACTCTACAAAGCCGCGGATTACGCGAATTTGATTGTGGCATATCGCAACGGCTCGCCAGTTCGGCTTGCGGATCTCGGTCGCGTCATCGACAGTGTTGAAAATCCATACAACGCAAGCTGGTATTACGATGCAAATACACCGCAAGGCGTGCGCGCCATCCAGCTTGCGATTAACAAGCAGCCTGGAACCAACGTCGTCGAGGTAGTGGATGGAGTCAAAGCGATGCTGCCGGCACTCCAGGCACAACTCCCACCCGCTATCACCCTGTACACGCTGTACGATCGTTCCCTCACGATTCGCAATTCCGTCGATGACGTCAAGTTCACGCTCGAGCTTGCACTATTCCTGGTGATCCTTGTCATTTTCCTGTTTCTACGCAATCTCTCAGCGACGGTCATTCCGAGCCTGGCTCTGCCTCTTTCGCTGGTCGGAACTTTTGCTGTGATGTATCTGTGCGGCTATTCAATGGACAACCTTTCATTGATGGCCCTGACGCTTTCAGTCGGGTTCGTCGTCGATGACGCGATCGTCATGCTCGAAAACATTGTCCGGCACATTGAAACAGGCAGAACGGTGTTCCAGGCCGCAATGGTTGGCGCCAATGAAATCGGTTTCACCATCCTGTCCATGACGTTGTCTCTCGCGGCTGTCTTTATTCCGGTTCTGTTCATGGGAGGAGTCCTGGGCCGGATCCTAAATGAATTTGCCGTCACGATCATCTCCGCGATTCTCGTGTCGGGCTTTGTCTCACTGACATTGACACCAATGCTTTGCAGCCGCTTTATAAAGTCCCATCGCAATGAACGGCACGGCCGGATGTTCAATTTGGTGGAGAGGATGTGGGACGGGCTTGCAAGGATTTATGAGCGCTGCTTGAAGGTGGTTCTACGCCACCAGCCGGCAACGATGGCAGCTTCACTGCTTTTGCTCGTCGCGACCATATATCTTTACGAAATCATTCCCAAAGGTTTTCTACCCAGCGAGGATATCGAACAATTCAACGCGACAACCGAAGCCGTGGAAGGCATCTCTTTCGACGCAATGGTGCAACATCAAAAACAAGTTGCTGAACTCGTTGCTCGAGATCCTTCCGTTGCCTACGTGATGTCCCAACTCGGCGGCGACTCGCGGAGCATTAATCAAGGACAATTGAACGTGCGGTTGAAACCACGCTCCCAGCGACCGCAGGTGGAGCGAGTGATGCAATCGCTACGCCCGAAACTTGCCGCCGTGCCTGGAATCTCTGTGTACATGCGCAACGATCCGCCCATTCGAATCGGTGGTCTGCAGAGTAAAGCGCTCTTCCAGTTCACGATGCAAAGCCCCGACACGCAGAATCTGTTTCGCTCGGCAGCGGACTTTGAGGCAAAAATGCGGGAGTTGGCACCGCTGGCGGACGTCAGCAGCGATCTTCAAATCCGTAATCCACAAATTAATGTGCTCATCGCGCGTGACAGCGCCTCGGCAGTAGGCATCACTGCCAGCCAGATCGAAGATGCTCTGTACTCCGCGTATGGCCTGCGGCAAGTCTCGACGATTCTCGCGCCAAACAATCAATATCGCGTGATCGTCGAACTCGAGCCGGAATATCAGCGTGATGCAAACGCGATATCGATGTTGTACATCCGCTCCAAGACAACCGGACAACTCGTTCCCATCAGCGGCATCGCAAAACTATCGAACACCTTAGGTCCCTTGTCAGTGAACCACCTTGGACAACTTCCTGCCGTCACCGTCTCGTTTAATCTGAAGCCCGGGTATTCCATTGGAGATGCGGTCAACCAGATCAATGAACTGGCGCGTAACTCTCTACCGGCGACTGTCACCACGACCTTTCAAGGTAATGCGCAGGCATTTCAATCTTCTCTTTCGGGATTAGGCTTGCTCGTCCTCATGTCCATTTTGGTGATTTACCTCGTGTTGGGGATTCTCTATGAAAGCTTCGTCCACCCAATAACGATCCTTTCAGGTCTCCCATCGGCTGGATTTGGCGCTTTGTTGTCTCTCTATCTCTTTCATCTGGCGGCGACAAAGGGATGGGTTTCACCCTTGCTGGACATGAATCTGGATCTTTATGGATTCGTCGGCGTCATCATGCTGATCGGTATTGTCAAAAAGAACGCGATCATGATGATTGACTTCGCCCTCGAAGCACAGCGAACCGAAGATATGCCGGCGGCCGAGGCGATCTATCAAGGGTGCCTCGTGCGATTCCGGCCGATCATGATGACCACCATGGCTGCGTTGATGGGTACATTACCGATCGCGCTGGGCTTTGGCGCAGGCGCGGAGTCAAGACGTGCCCTTGGCATATCCGTCGTAGGCGGCCTGTTTTTCTCTCAAATCGTGACGCTGTTTCTTACTCCGGTCGTTTACATTTACCTCGAAAAAGTACGCCTCGGGACCAGACGATTCCTTGTCCGAAGGCACGTTGCCGATTTCGACGCGGCCTCCGCGTCCGCCGGACCGATTTCGTCGATGGGTGAAGATTAAGCAACCCGCTCGCTCGAAATGGCGTGTGAGCGACCCCCTCGCGAGCGAAGCGAGCGAGGGGGTCGCTCACACATCATCTTGAATTGTACTTCGGCAACACCTTCGAAATTTCTTGCCACGCCTGTTAATGATTCGCAGCCAAACGGCGTCTATCCACTAGCGGCAACAAATAAAGTGAACATTTTGTCGCTAATTGGCGTCTAGCAAGGTCAAGGAGGTCCCGTATGGTGCGGATATTTGCATGCTTTGTCCTAGTGACCGTCCTATCCTGTTCGGTATTTGCGCAAACCAACGAAAAACCACTCACATTTGAACTTGCCGATGTTCACGTGAGTCCGCCCAGCACGCTTCCGGCGCTGGCGGCTATGAGTGGCGGAGTTCCTCGTGGAGGGCGTTACGAGTTGCGAAATGCAAGCATGCTCGATCTGATAAGGACGGCATACGGGGTGGAACCGGAGAACGTTGTCGGAGGTCCGACCTGGTTGGCGTCCGATCGGTTTGATGTGATTGCCAAAGTGCCTGCCGGCGCGACGCAGGAGACGGCGCGGGTTATGCTCCAGGCCCTACTGGCCGAACGATTCAGTGTTAAGGTCCATAATGACTCGAAGCCTCTGCCCGTCTTTGTCCTCTCGGCAGGAAAAGGCCGCCACAAGATGAAGGAGTCAAATGGGAGCCAGTCCGGTTGTCAGGGCCAGCAGCAACAGCCTCCGCAGCCCGGCGTCATCCCGTACGCCGAGGTTTCGTGTCATAACCTGACTTCGGCACAGATTGCGGAAAATCTTCGGCAGATGGCTGGAGGTTACCTGGATAAACCCGTGATCGATCAGGTGAAGCTCGAGGGTGCGTGGGATTTCGATATCAAATGGACCGCCAGAGCGCAACTTGGTGCTGCCGGAGCAGACGGTATCTCAATTTTCGATGCAGTCGATAAACAACTCGGCTTAAAACTGGAGCTTCAACAAATCTCGATGGCAGTCATCGTCGTCGATAACGTGAATCAGAAACCGACCGACAATGCGCCGGGAGTCGCTGAAAGTCTGCCGCCTGAGAAGCCGGAGTTCGAAGCAGCAGAGATCAAACCAACGCCGCCTGACGCACCGCAGGGAATTAATATTCGGTATACACAAGGCGGCCGGATTGATGCGACAGGCACGCTGAGAAATCTCATCGGCATCGCCTTGGAGATTCCTCCAAATCTGGCAAACGACTTGTTAGTAGGAGGACCTAAATTTCTCGACACCGAGCGTTACAACATCGTTGCGAAGGCGCCCAGTACCGGCATCGGCGCCCCCAACCGCACCGGCGGACGGGAGACGCCTCCACCGATCGGTGTGGCGCTAATGATGCTCCGCGCCCTGCTTGAAGACCGTTTCAAGCTGGCAACCCACAAAGAAAGCCAGCAAGCGACGGCTTATGCTTTCCTTCCGCCCAAGGGAGAATTGAAGCTCAAGAAGGCAAATCCATCGGATCGCGCCGAGTGCAAGCCGGATCCCGGAGCAGTCTCGAATACGACCGGTGGATTACCGATGGTTGCGTTTACCTGTCAGAATACGACCATCGCGGAACTCGCCAAAAACATAGGGCAATGGGCTGGGGCTTATGTTGATCACCCTGCGGTCGATGCGACGGGGCTTGAGGGCGGCTGGAACTTCACGCTGTCCTGGACACCGCGCCAAGCCCTTGAGAATGCGTCCAGACCCGCGGATGGAGCAGCGGGCGCAACCGGAATCGCTGCAGATCCGGGAGGTATTACGGTCTTCCAGGCGGTTGAGAAACAGCTGGGACTGAAATTGGAGAAAGGAACGCACCCGGTCTCCGTTACCGTCATCGATCACGTGGAACAGAAACCCACGGATTGATTTCGAGAAAAATCCCTGAGTGCCACAGTCCGCCGAGCGTATCATCCTTGCCGGAGGGATGAAAATGAGGCGGATTCTCTTTGCTTTTATGCTCGCGGCGACGGCGATGATCGCGTCATCTCGCATTATTGCCGCTCAATCCGGCGTGTGTGCGCCATCAGGCGGACTGAACTTCATTTGCGGATTGCAGGCTGCAGAAGATCTCGTGCTCGTCCCCGGCACGCGCTGGCTCATTGCCAGCGGAATGGCGCCAGGAAGCGGGCTGCACCTGATCGACACCCAGGCAAAGACAGCCAAAAATTTTTTCAGCTCCGATGCGGCTGCCGCTCGCGCAGATAAAAGTAAGTTCGCGGGATGTCCCGGACCGCCCGATCCGAAACAGGTCGTGCTGCACGGCTTGAGCCTGCGTCCGGCGCAATCGGGACGATATGCGCTGTATGCCACGAATCATGGCGGACGCGAGTCTATCGAAGTATTCGAGGTTGACGCCAGGAGCGGCACTCCATCGGCCTCGTGGACCGGTTGCGTTCTGTTGCCCGACAAACTCGCTGCCAATAGCGTTGCCGCGTTTAGCGACGGCGCGCTCGTCGCTACCGTGCTTATGTTGCCGGGCAAGACATTTCAGGACGTATGGGCGGGCCGCAATACCGGCGTGGTGTTGATGTGGACACCAGGCTCGAAAGAGTTCCGGATGCTGTCGGGCACCGAATTGCCCGGCAACAACGGCATCGAGACGTCCTCCGATGATCGTGAGTTCTACGTTGCGTCCACCGGGTTAAAGAGGATCGTGGCCTTCTCACGCGCGGACCCTTCCAAGCCTCTCCGTTCCGCACAGCTGAAAGAGTTTGCGCCGGACAATGTCCGGCTTGTCGGCGATCGGTTGATCACCGCTGGGATGATTGACGAAGAGGCGTCATGCGGTGGTGCGCCGAAGAAACCGGAGGATATCCGGTGTCCTCGAGGCTGGATTGCGGATGCGATCGATCCAAAGACGATGGCTATTACTGAAATAGGCCGAGGGCCAGCCGCTCCTCCTTACACTGGGACTGCAACCGCCATGCCTGTTGGTGACAATCTATGGCTGAGCTCGTTCAGCGCGGATCGTGTCGCGTATCGTCCTTTAAAGACTCCGCGGGAGTGACAAATAGCGAAAATATCTAGACGCGCTGAACGAACGTCTTTTCCAGGATCTCGCAGCGGCAGGCGGGACAATTTGCGGGAACTTCGAGAATATAGTCCGTCACCTTTGGATCTGATCCAGTTACGCGATCGAGAATCACAACGAATGGAAATTCGGAACCCTCTTCGTTGCAGTTCTCGCACGTCTCGACTAACGCCGCCGCTTTACGCACAGTCGCTGCATTAATGACGACAATCTGGTGTCGCTCGGGGGGTGGGTTGAAGAAATAATAAGGCGTCATGTTGTAACCAAACCCTTCAGACCCAGATGACCGCAGATAGTTGATTCACGATTCGTACCCGCTTTCTTCAATGAGAGATGCGACATTCTAAAAAACACTACCCACCAGTGCAAGTCAGGCCAGCGCGTCACCATCCTTTGTTTACAATGCTTTAGCGCTGTGGAAATCTTGTGGAAAGTTCTGTGGGAATAAGGTGCAAGGAATCGCACGGGGACCATCGGGAGCGGTGATATACGGACCGGGCGCGCTTATGGCTACGGAGAGCTCCTGTGGAATTCCTGTGGAAGACCTGTGGATATTACGGACCTAGACACACTCGCAAAGCAGCTCAGAAAAAAAATTTTTGACGCGCGATAAATCCACAAA
>Ga0126379_10001884_pt1 | contig 13049 bp, 9 predicted proteins | sample PanSoiMetPlot_24_FD_92640 | JGI IMG/M metagenome (GOLD analysis project Ga0126379, IMG submission 92640) | Tropical forest soil microbial communities from Panama - MetaG Plot_24 | ecosystem: Environmental > Terrestrial > Soil > Tropical forest > Bulk soil | place: Panama | collected 2016-02-17
CATGAGCGCCGCCGCCAGCCCTATGGCCATCAGCGGCAGCCCGCTCAGGAACGCGGTGTGGAGCGCGGACGCCAGCGAGTCGCGGACGGCCGCCGCCGTCTCGGGCGGCACGTCGGCCAGGCGCATCGTGCCGGAGAGCAGCGCGCCCGGGCTCACGTGCGACGCCGCCTCGCCCAGTCGCCGGTGGAGCTCTCCACCGAGGCGCCGTGTGACGATGGAGCCGAAGACGGCCGCGCCGAACATCGACCCGATCGTGCGGAAGAACTGGATCGAGGCGGTCGCGATGCCGAGCGATGACCGCGGCACCGCGTTCTGCATCGCGACGACGTAGGTCTGGAACATCTGCCCCATGCCCGACCCGATCAGCACCATGCAGAGGATCGCGTGCCCGCGAGAGGAGTGGGCCCCGAGCCCGGTCAGGAGAGCGAAGCCGATCAGGCTCGTGATCGAGCCGGAGATCGGCCAGATGCGGTAGCGCCCGGTCCGCGTGACCGTCTGCCCCGCGACGATGCCCGAGGCGATCCAGGCCAGCATGAACGGGATCAGCACGACGCCCGAGTTCGTCGCCGACGTGCCGAGCACGCCCTGCAGGAAGACCGGGATGTAGATCGTGACGGTGAGGCGGCAGGCGCCGATCACGACCGCGGCGGTGTTCGCCACGGTGAAGATCGAGTTGCGGAACAGCCGCAGGGACAGGATGGGCTCGGCCGCCCGAAGCTCGACCGCGACGAATGCCGCGAGAAAGACCGCCCCGGCGGCTGCGGCCGCGATCAGCTTGGGCGTGTCGCCCCGCGCGGCGCTGCCCGACCACACCCCGACGAGCAGACACAGCGAGACCCAGCCGCTCAGCAGCACGGCCCCCAGGACATCGATGGGGCGCTCCCGGCGCTCGAACGGGATCTTCATGGTCGTCACGATGACAGCGAGCGCGATGGCCCCCAGCGGAAGGTTGATGTAGAACGCCGCGCGCCACGAGATGGCGTCGGTGAGGTACCCGCCGAGCAGCGGCCCGATGGTGGAGCTGGCCGCGAAGAGCGCGCCCGTGTAGCCCTGGTACCGGAATCGCTCGCGTGGCGAGAAGATCTCGCCGATGATCGCCTGGGCCAGCGGGATGACGCCGCCGGCGCCCAGCCCCTGGACGCCGCGAAAGAGGATGAGCTGTGTCATGGTGCGAGACAGCCCGGACAGCGCCGAGCCGATCAGGAATAGCGTGATCGCGAACACGAACACGCGTTTGCGGCCGACGAGGTCGGAGATCTTGCCGTAGAGCGGCACCGTGATCGTGGACGTGAGCAGGTAGGCCGTCACGACCCACGAGAGGTGCTCGAAGCCGTGGAGGTCGGCGACGATCGCCGGGAGCGCCGTCGCGACGATCGTCTGGTCCAGCGCCGCCAGCATCATGCCGAGCACGGTGCCGCCGAAGACGACCATGATCTGCCGGCGCGTCATCGGCGGCCTCGGTCTCTCCGCGCGCGCACTACGACGATGTCGTCCGACACGGTGTCGTCATTCTACGCCGCGGGATCCGGCGAAATGGCGGTGCCCGCATGCAGGCGGCCCGGCTCTGCGCGGCGCAGGCGCACGATGCCCGCCGCATTTGACAACGCTCGCCTCCACTGTCACGCTGACCCGCACGGTTGCCGCCGACGTGCCGAGCCGGCGCGGCACCGATACCTCTGCACCGGAGAACGGAGCTCTACATGGCCGACACGCCGCATCCCTCGTCCGTGCCCGGCGGGCCCTACGACGGTGTCACCTTCCCCTACATCCCGAAGGCGGCGCTCGCCATCGATCCGAGGCTAGCGCTGCACACCGACTGGACCGACAAGATCGACCCGATCACCTACGAGGTGGTGCGCCACAACCTCTGGAACATCAACGAGGAGCTCGGGATGACGATCCAGCGCATCTCGGGCTCGCCCGTCGCGATGTACGCCTTCGACCTCAACTCGTCGATCTTCACGGAGGACGGCGAGTTCATCTACTACGGCCCGTACCAGCTCTACATGTCCGGCGTGTCGGACGTGCAGGTCAAGTGGACGCTCGAGCACCGGAGCGGCAATCCCGGCATCTTCGAGGGCGACATGTTCCTCTCGAACGACCCGTGGGTGGGCGCGGCGCACCAGATGGACGTGACGCTCCTCAACCCGGTGTTCTGGGAGGGCAAGCTCTTCTGCTGGATCACCAACGTGCTCCACCAGTACGACGTGGGCGGCATCACTCCGGGCAGCTTCTGCCCGAACGCGCGCGACGCCTTCGACGAGGGCATCCTGATCCCGCCGATCAAGATCGTGGAGCGCGGCGAGCTCAGGCGCGACATCGAGGGCGTCTACCTGCGCGCCTCGCGCAAGCCTTACCTGGTGGCGCTCGACCTGCGCGCGCAGATCGCGGGCAACGTCACGGCCACCCGCCGCATCACCCAACTCATCGCCCGCTACGGCCCCGACGTGATCAAGGGCGTGATGCGGAAAATCATCGACAACGCCGAATCGGCCTTCCTCGCGAAGATGGCCAAGCTGCCCGACGGCACGTGGCGCGAGCGCAGCTACGTCGAGGTCGCCAAGGTCGGCGATCGCGGCACCTACCCGGTCATGCTCACGATGCAGAAGCAGGGCGACCGGCTCGTCTTCGACAACGCGGGCACGGCGCCACAGACCGGCGCGATCAACACGACGTACTCGGGCTGGCGAGGATCCATCTTGACCGCGCTCAACGAGCTGCTCTGCTGGGATCAGCTCTACGCGATCGGCGGGGCACTCCGGCACATCGAGTTCCAGCCGGCGCTCGGCGCCTTCACCTGCGCGACGCACCCGGCCTCCGTGTCGACGGCGCCGGTGCAGGCGATGGAAATTTCCCTCTACCCCGCCTACAACACGCTGTCGAAGATGCTCTCGTGCCACCCGGAGCTGAAGCGCGACGCGATGTGCATCGGGGGCACCAGCCAGTTCCCGCTCACGTGCTTCCGTGGCGTCGATCAGTGGGGCGAGCGCTTCGGCTACCTGCTGCTGGATCCCATGGTGGGCGCCATCGGCGCGTTCTCGTTCCGAGACGGCATCGCGACGGGCGGACAGGTGCGCAGCCCGATCTGCCGCATCGGCAACGTCGAGCACAACGAGCAGAGCTTTCCGATCCTCACCCTGTATCGGCGCGAGAACACGGACTCGGGCGGCGCGGGGCGCTACCGGGGCGGCAACTCCGCGATCACCGCGTTCGTGCCGCACGGCACGGCCGAGATCGAGCACGAGACGGAGTCGTCGGGGGCCGCGATCCCGACCGCGCCCGGACTCTCCGCCGGGTACCCCGCCTGCACGAACGCCTACGAGTTCAAGCGCGGCAGCGACATCCTGGAGTGGTTCCGGACGCGCCGGCTGCCCGACGACATCAAGGACCTGGCCGGTGACGACGTGCTGCTACAGCTGCGCCAGACCGACATCCGCCAGGGCCCGACGGACGTCTACGCGGTCGCGTTCGCGGCGGGCGCCGGCTACGGCGACCCGATCGAGCGCGATCCCGAGGCAGTGCGCCAGGACGTCGAGGTCGGCGATATCTCGCGCGAGGCGGCGCACGACATCTTCCGCGTCGCGCTCACCGGCGAGGAGCCGGTGGTCGACCGCGCGGCGACGGAGGCGCTGAGGCGACAGGCGATCGTCGAGCGGCTCGGCCACGAGCCGCGGCCGCCCGCGGGCCAGCGCCCGCGCGCCGTGATGCACGTGACCGAGTATCTCGACGTCGTCGACGTGGACGGGGCCCGCCACCTGGCGTGCGCGCGTTGCGGCCAGGTCCTGTGCCGCGCGCGCGAGAACTACAAGGCGCACGCGCTGCGCATCGACCGCCCGATCCAGGCGGCCAACCCGCTGATCGGCGATCCGCAGCGGTTCATCGACGCGCGCGTGGAATTCCGGCAGTTCTGCTGCCCGTCGTGCGGCGGCCTCATCGAAAACGAGGTGTGCCGCGCCGAGGACCCACTGCTCCACGACATCGACCTCGCCGAGGCGTAGCGCTCGTCCGCGCGCGTTCTCGGGCGAACGCTGGGATCACGTCGGCGAACGCCGCCCGGATCACCGCGACGTCGTGGCGATGAGCATCCAGGGCGCGGACGCCGTCGGGACCCTCAACCGCCGAAGCGAAAACTCCATCGAGCTAGGCGTCGGGCAGAGAGGCGGCCCGTCACCCGGAGGGCGCCGGTCGAGCCGGGATCGCGGCGCCCCCTGGATCGCGGGCGACCGCGTGGCGAGGATCCGCGCCCCGGAGCGCCGAGATCACTGCGCCCGCCAGGCCAAGCCCGGCCGCCACTGCGAACGCCACCGACTGCGCCCGGACATAGGGGCCCAGGTAGGCGGCGTGGATCGCGGCGCCAGGGGCTCCGCCCAGCACCTCGACGGCACCTCGGGCTCCGAGGCCGCCGGCCAGGATCTCCGCGGCGATCGACGCGCCGATGGCCTGGCCGAAGTTGCGCGCGGTGGCGAAGCAGCCGTTCGCCACGCTCAGTTGCTCGGGGGCCACGCCGGCCAGGACCGCGGCATTGTTCGGCGACTGGAACATCCCGGCTCCCGCCCCCAGCAAGATCAGCGGCCCGGCGATGTAGAGGGACGACGCGCCGGGACCGTACGTGCACATCGCCGCCACGGCAAGGGCGACCACGACGAGCCCCGCCGTGCTGATGCGGCGGGCCTCCAGCCGCCCGGCCAGGGCGCTCGTGAGCTGACTCGACGTGGCGAGCGCCAGCGACAGCGGGACGAGCAAGAGCCCGGCCGCGACGGGCGTCTTCCCCAGGACGATCTGCGCGTAGAGCGGGACCAGGAAGTAGCAGGTGACCGCCGCCATGAAGTAGCAGGCGGCCGCGGCCGACCCGCACGAGAAGGCGCGCAAGCGGAACAGGCTCAGCTCGAGCAGCGGGTGGCGCGAGCGCCGCTCCACCGCGATGAAGGCCAGAAGGAGCGCGGCCGTGGCGACGATCGTGAGGATTCCGGCGAGGTCCCGGACGTCCCGGGCCATGCGCTCCACGAGGAGAAACGGCGCGCCGACGAGCAGGACGGACAGCGCCGCGCCGGCCCAGTCGACGCCGCCGGCCCGTGGCTGGTCGCGGCGCCTCGGCAGGAACATCGCGTCGAGGACGAGCCCCAGCGCGCCGACGGCGACGGGCACCGCGAAGACGGCGCGCCATCCCAGCGAGCCGATGAAGATGCCGCCCAGCAGGAGCCCGGTGACCTGCGCCAGCGCCAGCACGGATGCGTTGAGCGACATCGCGAGGCGCCGCTGTTGCGGCGGGAACACGGCGGTGATCTCGGCCATGACGTTCGCGAGGATCAGGGCGCCGCCCAGACCCTGGATCGCGCGCAGCGCGAGGAGCCACGCCAGGCTGGGGGCGATCGCGCAGACAGCGGCGGCCAGCGTGTGCACCGCCATCCCGGCGAGCGTGGCCTCCCGGCGGCCGAACAGGTCCGAGAGCCGTCCCGCCAGCATGAGCGTCACGGTCAGCGCGCCGAGGTACGCCACCACCGCCCACTTGACGGCAGGGACGCCGACGCCGAACTCGCGCGCGAGCGCGGGCAGCGCCAGCGTCACGATGAAGCCGTCCATGTACACGATGAAGTTGCCGCACTGGACGGCGGTGAAGACCCACCATCGTCGATCGCCCGGAGGCGGAGGGTCGGGTGCCAGAGTCATGTGTCCTCCATCGTCGCGAACGGCGGTGCGCCGTCACCCTCGCACGCGCGTCTCATCCTCACCCGCGCCTCCTCGCCGGCGGTCTCCGCGGAACGCACGGCGGCGGGTCACCTGGAACTGCGCGCCTCCGGTCCCGGGAACCGGCCCACCATGGCGGCGAATTCGGTGTCCTCGCTCACGGACATATCCGGGCTCGGATGCTCCGTGTCGAGCCACTGCTGGAGCCGGCGCGATGCCTCGGCGTGAATGTCCTTCGGAAGGTCCCAGTCGCTGCTGAAGACCTGGTTGCGGTGCGCCGCGACGGCCTCCCGGGGCGTGTGCGGGCGCCCGCGATACCTGGCGAGCACGACGCGCTCGACGGACGCGCCGACCGCCGCCAGGGAATCGGCGATCGCGTCGTCGCCGAGCCACTGACCGCGCGGCCGCACCTGCCGATCGACGCCGAGGTCGGTCAGGATCGCGTTCCATCGACGGATGACCCCGCGCGGTCCGGCCGCGGCGTCCGCGGCGGACGTGTCGCGCCGGTTGGGCTCGGTGCAGTCGCCACAGGACACGATCAGCCGGCCGCCGGACCGGAGCGTCCGCCGCGCCTCGCGAAGAGTTTCGCGATGGTCGTCGACCAGGTGGAGCACGTGCATCATCAGCACCACGTCGAAGACGCCGGACGGGAAGGGCAAACTCATCGCGTCGGCGACCGCGAACCCGCCTCGCCGGCGGTCGCCGGGATCGAGCTTGTTGCGGAGCGCCGCGAGCATCGCGCTGGAGAGATCGATGCCCCAGTAATCCCACCCGGCGCGGATGAACGGGATCGCGATGCGGCCGGTGCCGACGCCGACCTCGAGGAATCGGCTGTCCGGGCCCGCTCCGGCATGGCGCAGGACATTGTCCCGGATCGTCTCCGCCACACCGTCCGGATACGCGCGGGTCGCATCGTAGAACTCCGCCGCGCGATCGAAGTTGACACCCGGCACGCCTCGTCCTCCGTGGGTTCTGACCTTCAGAGCAAGAAGTAGCGCCGGTTCAGCGGCAGATCGTCTCCGGGGAGATCGGGCAGCAGCTGGCCGTCGATCCGGATCTCGACCGTGCGCGGGTCGATCTCGATCCTCGGATTCGCCTGGTTGTAGAGCATGTGGCGCTTGGCGACCTGCCGCGTCCCCGCCACCGCGATCGCGCGCCGCCGACCGCCCACCTGACGTCGAAAATCGCCGGCCGCGGCCGCCGCCGATACGAAGTTCGCGCTGAGGCTCGCCGCGGCCCGCCCGTGCCCGCCCCAGTGCGGCCCGTAGACGAGCGGCTCGCTCTGGGGAATCGACGCGTTGCCCTCGCCGAGCGCGCCCCACGCGACGTACCCGCCCTTCAGCACCAGCTCCGGCTTCACGCCGAAGAACTCCGGCCGCCACAGCACGATGTCGGCGATCTTCCCGGGTTCGAGCGAGCCCACCCAACGGTGCACCCCGTGCGCGCGGGCCGGATTGATCGTGTACTTGGCGAGGTACTTGAGGATGCGCGGGTTGTCGTGCGGCGGATCGCCGCCGGCGAGCGTTTTCATCTGGTGCGCGAGCTGCCACGTGCGGCGGATCGACTCGCCGATGCGGCCCATCCCCTGGGAATCGGAGTTGATGATGCTGATCGCCCCCAGCTCGTGCAGCACGCTCTCGGCCCGCATCGTGTTGTCGCGGATACGGTCGGCGACCATCGCGCGATCGCTCGGCACGCGGGGATTCATGCCGTGCACCGACCACATCATCGCGTGGTGCTCGGCGACGACGTTCTTCCCGTACGGGATCGTCGGCGTGGTCGACGACCCGATCACGTTCGGCACGCCCACGATCGCCAGGATGTCGGGCGCGTGCCCGCCACCGATGCCCTCGACGTGGTACGCGTGGATCGCCCGCCCGCCGATCGCCGCGACCGTCTCGGAGAGCTCGCACGACTCGTTGATGCCGTCGGTGTGCATCGCGATCTGGACGTCGTGCAGGTCCGCGACGGTCAGCGCGCAGTCGATCACGCTCGGATACCCGGCGTAGTCCTCGTGCACCTTGAGCCCGCACGCGCCGGACTCGATCTGCCGGACCAGCGGCTCGGGCACCGCCGCGGCGGCCCGGCCCAGGATGCCGAGGTTCACCGGGTGGTGCTCGAAGGCCTCGAACATCCGCCGGAGGTTGAAGGCGGGGTTGTCGTTGAGCCCGCCGGTGATCAGCGTCGTCATCCCCGCGGCGAGCGCGACCGGGATCAGTCGCGGCTGGACGAGGTGCACGTGGGTGTCGATACCGCCCGGGGTGGCGATGAAGCCCTGCCCGTAGATCGGCGCCGTGGCGGATCCGACCAGCAGATCCGGGTCGTCCACGATGTCCGGGTTGCCCGCGCGGCCCACGCCGGCGATGAGCCCGTCTTTTACGCCGATGCTCGCCTTCACCACGCCCAGCACCGGGTCGATGACGACCACGTTGGCGATGAGCAGGTCGAGCTCGCTCGCCGACGGCAGGCGGTCGCTCATCATGAGGCCGGTGCGCATGGTCTTGCCCCACCCGCGCAGGACCTCGTCGCCGTACCCACTCTCGTCCCGCTCGATCAGCGCCACCAGGTTCGTGTCGCCGAGGCGGATCCGGTCGCCGGCGGTGGGCCCGTAGCGCGCGGCGTAGTCCGCCCGCCCGATCTCATGCGCCATGCGCGCCCTCCTCGCGATGCGCGCTCGTCGGACCACGCGGCGCCGCGGCGCCGTGGGGATCGGCCTGGCCAGGCGCCGCCGCGGCGCCGGGCGCACGCGTCTCGTGATGCGCATAGCCGCCGCGCCGGGCGCGCTCCAGGGCTTCGTCGAGACGCTCCGGGCTCGTCGCGCCCTCGGTGAGCCCGTTGAAGCCGACCAGCACCCCGCGGCCGCCGAAGGCGACGAGGCGCACGCGCACGGTCTCGCCGGGGCGCCAGCGCACAGCGTCGCCGGCCGGAATGTCGAGATGCATGCCCCAGGCGCGCCGGCGATCGAAGGCGAGCCGCCGGTTCACCTCGAACAACGGGAAGTGCGAGCTGACGAAGATCGTGTGATCCGACGTGTTGACCACGTCGATCTCGTCCGTGCGACGCCCATGGTTCAGCACGATCGGGTCAGGAGCCAGCAGCAGCTCTCCCGGCTTCATCGCCGGGCGCCGCCCCTCGCCGCGCCCGGCACGATCGGCTGCTCCACGTGCAGCACGCGCATCCCGTCTCCGAAGAGGCACTCGATCTTCACAGTGCCGATGAGCTCGGGCACGCCGTCCATGACGTCGTCCGCGCCGACCGCGCCCTGCCCGGCCCGGACCACCTCGTCGTACGACGCGCCGCCGCGCGCGGCCTCGTGCATCTCGTCGCAGATGATGGCGAGCGCCTCCGGATGCGTGAGCTTCCAGCCGCGGGCGCGCCGCCGTCGCGCCAGCTCGGCCGCCGTGAAGATCGTGAGTCGGTCCAGCTCGGTCGGGGTCAAGCGCATGTCGACGACCTCCTGTCGGGGTGACCGCCGCCACATTGTAGGCGAGCGCGTGGGAAAGCGCCGCCGGCGGGCGAGATGGGGCCGCTTGACAGCCGGATGTCGGGCCGCGATGATCTGCGCCATGACAACCCTACAGAAGGCCGAGGCCGCCGACCACGCCCTGATCGAGGAGCTGGACCGATTAGTCATCGTGAAGTCCGCGATCTACACCTCGGGAGAGCGCGACCCGCGAGAGCCCCTGCCCCGTCAGAACGACAAGGGCAAGCTCTACCTGATGGGACACGACCCGCGGTTGCCGCGCATGCCCGACAGGCCGACGCTGTTCGACTTCTTCAAGTACCGCTTCGGGCCGGCCAACCACATGCTGCAGAGCGCGCGGCTCGCGCAGAAGAACGGGACGAGCGAGAAGATCGTGCTCGCGTGCCTCCTGCACGACATCGCGACGAGCGGGTTCATCCGCGCCGATCACGGGTACTGGGCGTCGCAGCTCGTGGAGCCGTATGTCGACCCGGAAGTGGCGTTCGCCATCCGCTACCACCAGGTGCTGCGGTTCTATCCCGACGAGTCCGTCGGCTATCGCTACCCGGAGTCCTACGTCCGGCTCTTCGGCGCGGACTTCAAGCCCGAGCCCTATGTCGAGCGGGCCTACCAGTACGCGCTCGACCACAAGTGGTACATGTCGGCGCGCCTTCTGACCGTGAACGATCTCTACGCGTTCGATCCGAACGTGCGAATCGATCTGGAGGAGTTCACGGACATCGCGGGCCGGCACTTCCGGCAGCCGGAAGAAGGCCTGGGCTTCGACGAGAGTCCGTCGGCCCACATGTGGCGCACGATCATGTGGCCGACGCGCTATCTCTGATCGGAGGGGGGCTGCGCCCCTCTCCGAACCGCCCCCCCTTCGGTTGCGCCGGCGGAGCCGGCGCTCGACCGCGCGCGGTCTGGCGCGCTCCGCAACGCCTACCGCGTATTGCAAACCCTTCGCTCGGCGTTGGCCTCACCGCACGCCGCCGGCGCGCTGGTCCACAGTGGCGCATCACAGTCAGCTGCTTTCCCTCTTGCGGGCTGGTTTCATCCGGTCAGCGTCGCTGGGGCCCTGGTCGCGCGCCGGCCCGCGCGGGGGTATAGTCGCGAGCACGGGCCAACGCAGCGACGCAACCGTCCGGACGACTCGGAGGTGGGCCATGGCAAAAGCTGGAACCATCCTCGTGGGGACCATCGGTCAGGGCGTCATGATGAGCAGCGACGACGGCGAGAGCTGGATGCGCGCCAGCGTCCGCCACGGCATGCACTCGGACGCCATCGTCAAGACCCTGCTGGCCGACCCGTGGCATCCCGGTCGCGTCTACGCCGGGACTGACATCGGCCTGTACGAGAGCGACGACGGCGGCTCCGCATGGCGCCTCCTCGACACTCCGATGCGGGGATCGATGGTGTGGAGCGTCGCTGCCGACCCGGCGGACGCGGGGGTGCTGTTCGCGGGGACGGGCACGCCCAGCAAGCCCGGCATCTTCCGCACGACCGACGCGGGGAAGACGTGGGAGGCGCTGTCCGTCCAGATCGCCCCGGACTGCCCCAACGTCGGCATCCCGCGCCCAACGGGCATCGCCGTGGACCCCTCGGACCACCGTCGCGTGTGGGTCGGCCTCGAGGTCGACGGGGTGCGGCACAGCGCCGACGGCGGGGAGACGTGGGCCAGCGTCAACGGGCAGATTCCGAATGCCGACGTCCACAGCGTGCTCGTCATCGCCGGTCCGCCGAAGACGGTCTTCGTGGTCGTGAACGACGATGTCTGGCGCAGCACCGACGACGGGCGGACGTGGGTGTCGACGCGCGTCCGCGAGGTGTTCCCCTGGCACTATCCGCGCTCGATCGCCGTCAAGCCGAACGACGCGCGGACGGTGTTCGTGACGGTGGGAGACACGACGCCGGGTCGGACGGGCGCCGTCATGCGATCGACCGATGCCGGTGTCACCTGGCAGAGCCTGCCGCTGCCCGTGCAGCCGAACTCCGCCGTGTGGACGGTCAGCATCCCTGTGGCGGCGCCCGACGTGGTGTTCGCCGCCAGCCGCTACGGCTATCTCTATCGCAGCGACGACGGCGGCGATTCGTGGCGAAAGCTGTGGCGCGAGTTCGGCGAGGTGTCGTCGATCCTCTGGGTGCCGCGTCCGGCGTAGTCACGCGGCGCGAAGGAGGAGACCATGAGAGACGGCTTCCGCGCATTCGACGCCGACACCCACGTGAACCCGGCGGCCGACGTCCTCGACCGCTATGTCGATCCGGATTTCCGCCCGCGCCTCGCCGAGCTGGCTCCGTACCTGGTCGCCAGTGGACAGATGATCGGAGGCACGCCCTCCACGAATCAGTACCGCGTCGGGACGAAGTTCTATCGGCGTGTCCTGGGCCAGGCGGGCCCGCACGACTCGTTCACCGGCCGGGGCACGCACTGGATGGGCAGCAAGCAGCCGCGCGTCGGGGTGCAGGACGACCAGGCGGCCAATCGCGTGCACGACATGGACGACGAGGGGACCGACGCGCACTTTCTCGTCCCGACGCTCTGGGTGAGCGTCGTCGGGCTGCCCGACGTCTCGCTGGAAGTCGGCTTGATCCGCGCGTATCACCGCCACGCCGCGGATTTTTGCGGCCAGTTCCCGGACCGGCTCAAGACCGCGATCGTCGCCTCCACGCGCGACGTCGGCGAGGCCGTGCGCCAGATCCGCGAGTGGGGCACGTCCAGGTGGGCCGTCGCCGTGCTGCCACTGGGCGCAAAGGACGTCCCGATCGACCACCCGGATCTAGAGCCGATCTGGAAGGCGGCCGAGGAGCACGACCTTCCCGTCGTGCACCACAGCAACACGTGGAACCCGCCGTACTTCCCCGCGTACCAGGACGTCTGGGACAACATCTTCCTCGGTCGGCTCGCGTCCCATCCGTGGGGCGGCATGCGGTTCACCGCGGCGTTCATCGGCGCGGGCATCCTCGACCGCTATCCGCGCCTGCGCATGGGCGTGCTCGAATGCGGGTTCGGCTGGCTGCCGTTCTGGGCGAAGCGCATGGACGAGCAGGCGGCCTACGTGGGCGGCGTGGCCCAGCTGAAGCATCCGCCCAGCCACTACCTCACCAACGGCCGCTTCTTCTGCACCATCGAGCGCCACGAGGGCGAGGAGCTCTTCAACTTCGTGACGAGTGTCCTGGGCGACGACGTGCTGATGTATGCCTCCGACTATCCGCACTCGGAGTGCCAGTTCCCGGACTCCGTCGACAACATCCTGCGCTGGTCGAGCCTCAAGCCCGACACGAAGCGCAAGCTGCTCTGGGACAACGCGGCGCGGTTCTACAAGCTGACGTGAGGGCGCGCGCGTGACCAGGAGCGCCGTCGTCATCGGGGCGGGATGCGTCGGGGCCAACGTGGCCTACCGGCTCGCCGAGCGCGGCGCCCGCGTCACCGTGGTGGAGGCGGCGGCGCCGGGCGGGGGCACGTCGAGCAAGAGCTTCGCGTGGATCAACTCCTTCAGCAAGACGCCGCGCGACTATCACGACCTGAACGCAGCCAGCATGAGCGAGCACATCGCGCTCGCGAAGGAACTGGGCGGGGGCGCGTGGCTGCACCAGGACGGCGCGCTCGCCTGGGAGGAGTCCGCCGAGGGCCGCGCGCGCCTCGAGGCCGCGGCGACGCGCCTGCGCGACTGGGACTACGCGATCGAGTGGATCTCGCCCGGGCAGGCGCGCGACATCGAGCCTGATCTCGTGATCGCGCCCGGCGTCGACCGCGTCGCCTTCACACCGGACGAGGGATACGTCGAGGTCGTCCCGCTCGTGGCCGCGCTGCTCGCCGCGGCGGGCCGCCACGGCGCGCGCGTGCGCGCGGGCCGTCGCGTGACGGCCGTGATCGGCGAGGGTGACCGCGTCCGCGGCGTGA
>Ga0126379_10001885_pt1 | contig 13049 bp, 11 predicted proteins | sample PanSoiMetPlot_24_FD_92640 | JGI IMG/M metagenome (GOLD analysis project Ga0126379, IMG submission 92640) | Tropical forest soil microbial communities from Panama - MetaG Plot_24 | ecosystem: Environmental > Terrestrial > Soil > Tropical forest > Bulk soil | place: Panama | collected 2016-02-17
AGCCGCCGGGTCCAGCGCCTCGTAGGCAGCACAGTAGCTCTTGAGGAGTTCCTGAATCTTGCCCTTGGCAAACTCTTCCGGCGTTTGCGGCAGCGCTGCTGGTTTCTCGCCGACGGCGGGTCCCGGCGGGCTGCCTCGCGATGGCGGAGTCGGCCCAACGGCCGGTGGCTGTGGCGCCTGCGCAGGGGAATCGGTCGGAGCCGCACGCGTAGTCTTGCCCGGAGGTGGTGCCTTGATTGGTGGCGGCTTCGATACTTCCGAGGTCAGCGAGAACGTCGCGCTGCAAATGCGCGGGCCAATCATCTGGGTGTGGCCCAACGGCGCGCAGTCTCCGACGAACCCCATGAACGTGTACTCGGGATCCGCGGTTGGATGGAAATCGGCTGTTACGCCATCAGGGTATTTCGCGGAACACGCCGTGCCCTTCGTTCCGCAGATGATGTCGATGCCCTCGATCGTGCCGCCGGTGGGCACGGGCGCAATCGTGATGACTTGCGTCGGCCCTCCGGACCCTCCGGACGCGGCCGTGGTGGATTCCACCTTCGTGAACGTCGCGCCGCAGGTGCGGGCGCGCGACATGATGGTCCGCCCGCCCGGCGCGCAGTCGCCGGTGTACCCTTGAAACGCGAACGTTGCGTCGGGTTCAGGCGTCAACTCGATTGGATCACCGGTGGGGCGGCTCGCCGTGCAGTCCGAGCCGCGTGTGCCACATTTAATGCCGGGTCCTGTCAACGTGCCACCAATTGGTCTGGTGATCGTCAACAGCTGCCCTCCTCCGCCTCCTCGAGTGGCCAGGAAGAGAACGATGCCTGCGACCAACACCAGCAGCACCGCCAGTGCAGGCCAGCGATAACGGATCCATGGGGGCTCCGGGCTCTTCCCGATCTGCGGATCGACACGCCACAGCCGATTGAACGCGTCGCGAATCGGTCGGCTCTTGCTGGACGGAGCCGTGGACCGTTGCCTTGCAGCGGGCATTGGCGGCGCCGCGGGCTTTCGGCCAGCCGGCTTCGTCGACGGTGAAATGATGACCGTTGCCTGCGAGTCGGAGGACGTCGGCGTACGCGGTCCGACAACCGTGCGAACAGCGGTAGGGTTCGCCACGGTTCCTGAAGGCGACCGATCTGGAGATGTATTCACGGCGGTGCCCGAGAGCGACCGATCCGCAGATGTGTTCACGGCCGTGCCCGAGAGCGATCGATCCGCAGATGTGTTCACGGCCGTGCCCGATCGCGTCCGATCGGCGGAGGTATTCACCGCCGTCGGCCCCGCCAGCGGAGTGGCGGCCGGCGTCACGACGGGACGCGCCGGGCGACGTTCGAGCTGCGCCAGCAGCGTCTGTGCGCCCGCATGCGTCGGGTCCTCGGCCAGCGCCTCGAGCGCATAGCGCCTGGCCGACTCGGGCGCGCTCACGCGCTGGGCCGCGAGCGCGCGCTGATACGCCGCTTCAGCACGCACGTCACGCTTGCCTCCGAACGAAACGGGTGGAGGCGTCGTTCGGTCAGAGCTGTCCTCGATTGCACCGGAGCCGAGCCGCGCGCTCACGCGCTCGAGCGCCTTCTGGAGCGTCGCGGCGTCCGGGTACCGGCTGTCGGGATCCCGCTTCAGTGCGCGGAAAACGATCTCGTCGACTGCCGGGTCGAGTCCGGGCACGACCGACGAAAGCGGCGCCGGCCGCCTTGTCAGGACGCCTCGCCCCATCTGGCGTGTGTTCGTACCGGAAAACGCCTCGTCGTACGAAAGCAGTTCGTAACAGACCGCGCCGACCGCGAAGATGTCGGCCCTGTGATCGAAGGGCCGCCCTTCGAGCTGCTCGGGAGCCATGTACCCCGGCGTCCCGATCATCATGTTGACCTGCGTCAACGGCAAACCCAGGCGCGTCCGGTTCTCTTCGGCGACACGGGCGATGCCGAAGTCGAGAATCTTCAGGCGGCCCAGCTGATCGACCATCAGGTTCGCCGGCTTGATGTCCCGGTGGATGATGCCGGCCTCGTGCGCCTGCGCCAGCCCGCCGCAGAGTTCCGCCATCAGCTCGAGCTTCTGCGGAATGGACAGCGGCGCGCGGCGCTTGATCATTTCGGCCAGCGTCTCGCCGCGGATGTACTCCATCACGATGAACGGCGAGTCGTCGTACTCGCCCGTGTCGTAGATGTTGACGATGTTCGGGTGGTTCAGCGCGGCAAGCGCGCGCGCTTCGCGTGCGAACCGTTCGCGCATTTCCGCGGAATCGAGCGTGGCGTTGAGGAGTTTGAGCGCGACCAGGCGGCTGGTGTTGGGGTCGAATGCGAGATACAGATCGCCCATGCCGCCTCGCCCGACGCGGCTCTTGATCTGATACCGGCCTATTTCCGACGGCAGGGCAGCCATCAGAGGAGAAACCTTCCGAATCCTAGCATGTGGAACTCTTCCCGGCGTCCCGGCGGCCGCCTGCGCGCGTCGTTGACAAGCCTCTGGTCGCCCGATACTCTGGGCCCGTTTTCGAGCGCCGCCCGGGCCCCGGCGCGGACGTCATGCAGAAACGGAGCAAAGCCTCATGAACGCAGGCGACAGCGTCGAGTCGCTTCTGGTGCTCAGAAAGCTGACGCGCGCGATTACGGACGTCGTCCGCGTGCAGATGACGGAGTACCTCAAGGTCCTGACTCCCCTCCTGCGGCCCAAGGCCGTCCTTGGCGATTACGTGCAGGGCGGCCCGAAGGAGCCGAACCGCCGGGCGGACAAAGCGTTCGGCGACCTGCAGGCGCTGTACGAGAAGGTGGCGGTGGCAAGGCCGTACAGCCTGGCGCGCGAACTGGCCGCTCCGCTGAGTTTTGCGACGCCCGGCCTCGAAATCACGCCGCTCGACTACGTGCACGTCGTCCAGTCCGGCAGCGACAGCCGGCGGATCAAAGTCCGCCGCCCGTTGACGTGGGTGTTGACGTATTCGGACTTTCCGCCCAATCGCCTCAAGGAACTGCTCGACGCCAAGGCGCGGTCGATCGAGGAATTGCAGCGGTTCGTTCTCAATTACCTCGTCATGCATATCGCCACCACGAGCGATCCGGCCCTCATGCGGGTGTTCGAGGCGCTGCACTTTCCGTTGACCAGCACCAAAGTTTCCTAATTCGGCGATCTGCCAATTACCCAAATCGGTATCGGTATCTCCACGTATCGACCGTCCGACGCGCTCGTGATCCAGAGCGCCGAGCTGACCGGGATGGATGCCTTCGAAGAGGTCATCAAGGTCGAAGACATCGCCGCGCTGTCGGATCCGCTGAAGCATCGGCTGCTGGAAGTCGCACGTCAGCAGGCGCCCGAGCTCGTCTGACGCACGGCAGGCTCGGCCTTCCCTCAGGAGTCACCGCGCTTGAGGGCGATAGAACCAGAACGTCCCGCTTACCGTAATCTTCGTCGTCTTGCCGCCGCTCGTGGAGTCTCGCGAAGTGAAGAACAGCTGCTTGCGCCGCACCCCCGAGCCCTTCGGGCTGTTCTGCTCCAGCACTGTGACGGCACCGTTGCCGTCAACGCTCTCGACGATCGCCGTGTGGTGCGGCCGCTCCCCCTCGTCCGTGTGCCAGGCGGTCTCGGTCTCGTCCCTGCGGGTATAGCTGTAGTCGCGGAACTGAATGATGTCGCCACGCTGTAGGTTGGCCAGCGTGGTCGCCGTGCCCCAGACGTAGTCCGCGGTGTCCGTGACGGTCCCGTAGTCGCTGTTGCTCTTGGCGTGGGCTGCACGCAGCGCGCGGTCGGCGAGCGTCGTGCACTCTCCGTCGCCAACGCGCGAGCCGCGCTGGCGCTGCGCGTAGCCGACGATCCGGTCGGCCAGACTCGGGGCAGTCGCGGTGCCGCCGCCCTTGGCGTGAAGGCCTGCCGGTCCGGGTTTGTGCTTACCGTTTCCCATCGGCTATCCCCGTAAGAAGAGCCATGCGCTGATCACCGCGAAGATGGTCGCGATCAGCAGCCAGGTTCGCGTTTGCGGATGCGAGACGCCGCCTCCTCGGCGCAACATACGCCGAAGCGCCGCGCCGAGGAAGACGGTCGCGAGTGCGGCGAGGATGTACCTTGCAGCCATTGAAGGACGTCACTCCGCGGATCCCCACCTGGTCATGTCATGTTGGCGAGCAGCCGCTGCTGCCGCCATGCAGGGGCGCTGGTATTGAACAGCGGGGTGCCGGGTTCAAGCAGGCATAGGTATTGGGCAGCGAGAATGCGCTGCAGCTGATAGCCGGTTTTCAGGACGTGGAGGCAGTGTTCGCGCGTGACGGGCGCGCCGATGAAATAGCGCGTGCCTTTCTGGAATCCACCTTCGTTCGCTGCCCACCATTTTTCTACTTTTTCCGGATTCGGCCACGGTAGGCCATCGTCGGCATCCGTGGCCACGTCGGCGTCCTGCGGATTGTCTGTGGGACCGGATTCAAGGTTTTCCGGTCGGTCTGCCTTCAGCTCGCTTCCCGCGAGATCGACACCCGTAATGAGACTGAATGACTGTGCCGCCAGCCGGGCTGTCGCGGGCTTTGACATTTCCCTGATCAACCACGGCAAGTATGCCGGATCTCCGATGATGCCGCTGCCTTGAATCACACGCCGCGCATTCGACGTGTCTCCGGCAAGGCCGCGCACGAAGTCATGACCGTCGCTTCTCTTCATCGCTTGCAGAGCGAGGCGGAACGCACGTTCGGTGTGCGGACCCGATGCCGAACCGATTTCAGTTAGGATCCGAAGGGCGGTGACAAAATCGCCGACGAGGACAGAAGACCACGCTGCCCAGAATCGGCAGTTCTCATCGTCGTCCTTCAGACCATCCGAAAGGTCCGGCAGCTTGATTCCGATTTCACCAGAGCTTCTGAGCGCCCGTGCGCGCACCTCCGGGTCGTCGTCGTGACACCAAAGACCACCCGCGAGGCCGCAGTCGACGCGGTGCATTGCGCACGCCGTCAATCCGACAAGCCGCCGGAACGGCTGCTGATCGCGCAGCAGTTCCCAAACAATTCCCTGCAAGGACGATTGATCGACCCACCCGAAGCCCGACGTTAGCCCGCATCGAACCGCCGGCACTGCTTCGGACAATGCCAGCATGCGTGCAAGTCTCGCGGGCTGGCGATCCTCAATCGCCCGAACGGTGACTGTGAACACGGTACCTGCGGAAGCAGACGCGAGCGCCGCTTCACAATGCGGCCACCCTGCGTCCCCTGCAATCGAGAGTGCATCGATCTGGGCGAAGAGTCGTTCGTCGAACGTCGCCAGCTCCTTGAACTTCACATGAGGAGCGCATGTGAGTCTGGTTCGACCTGCGCGCAGACACTCCGCGTTCTCGACATGCTGCGCGATGACGAACGGGAGGACGCCCGTCGATTCTGCGCTCATCGCCTCATCGCCTGTCATCATCTCTGAGGATGCTGAGTCCCACGTCGTCACTCGATCTCCAGTTCTGACAGTTGACACCCTGACGTGTGCAGCTTTACCGCCATGTTGATCACCGCGTTGAAACTCTCTTCCGGTCCTTGATAAGCATAAAGAAGGTGCTCGATCACCAGCGGCTCCACAAGAAAGAATTCGCCCGGCTCGGGGAGAAGATCACCGTCGCGGTCCGCAAGATCCAGGTAGCCTCCGAGCATCAGAATGCGATCCCACGCCTCCATCACTGCCCTGACTTGCTCGAACTCATCGTCGGTTAACGTGCGTCGGAACTGCATGCGGATCAGTGGCTCGCGATTCTCAAAAAAGAAGTCACTCAGGGTGAGCTCAAATGGTGTGACCCTTGCCCTGCCGGGATACTGACGTGTCATGATTTGGTTCAAATCACTGGCTTCACGGTCCTGTGTGCCTCCAGAGATGGAGACGGCGTCCAGCAATTCTCCGCGCCGAGTCATCTCTGCCGCGACATTCAGGAGTATGCGAAAGGCGCCGCGATCGATCCCGCGGACCCTGCACCGATACCGTGTCTCGCGAGGAGCGCGCTCCTTCGATTGCACGCGAAAAAGTGATTCAGCGGGGTGCACGACGTTACCGGCAAACATGCCGGCCTCGGCCGCGACGCTGAAATATGAGAATACGCGCTCCACTTGCTCAAGCGTCGCGTCCGGCCCCCTAGCCGCAAAGGTGAGCTCGAGTTCCGTACCGCGGACGGTGTCCGGAATGTTCACCCTCGCATCGAACGGCAGCTTGTCAAGGCGATCCACTGATGTCCCTCTCACAGGGCCAACGCGTCAACTATGAATCGAACCGCGCCAGCCACTTCTCGGTCCCTTGTTCGTCTTTCGGATCCGGGATGAAAGGTAAATGGTCCTTCGCCCGAATCTTAGCAACGGCCCTGCCCACATTGTGATACAAAGGCAACATCTGACGGCGGTTGACATCTCCTGATTCAGGGCGCGGTCCAGCTTGGATCATCATCCCGTTGGTAACCGAAGTGGAAACGACTTCTTTATCCAGCTCCTTCCTCAGGCGCTCGATTCCACCAAGCCGTTCGACATGACTGCCATCAAGAAACGTGAGCCAGTTCACGCATTTGGGACCTTTAGAAATTACCCGAATGTCGCCCGCTAGATCCGGAACATCTACGCCTGGATAACGACGGCTAACTAGATAGATATCCTTCTTGGCATCGTTGGCGAACTCACCGAGTTTGTTCCAGTTGAGTGAGTACCCGCCGAGCCCAGAGGAAAACATAAGCTTCCGTGGGAGAGTTTGCGCCAGACTCGCCAGTGGAGTAGCGGACTCGTTGACAAAGGCGGCCGGAAGGACCAGGCGCACCCCACCAGTTTTGTAATAGTCGAAGTAAACAAACTGGAATGCGCGGTCGGCGGCCGAATCCGGACCTATTGAGTTATCGAGCCGCAGCTGCATCATGTCCTGCTTTGATTTCGAGTCAGTCACCCATAAAGGCAGCATGTCGAAGGTGTCGGCTTTGATCCGTCGAGGCTTCGACATGGTCCCGGTCTCGTACTGCACGATATCTCGTTTGATGACACTCAAGGCCTGGCCGTAGAAGTCCTGGATGCCTTCCGAATGAGCCGAGAGTGGTCCAACAAAATAGAGCGTCACGTCGACGCAGAGTTTTAGGTAATCAATGCCGTCTTTCTGAAAAACGAACCGTTCGGTAGGGATTTCCTGGTTCATCGGTTACGGTCCTTCCCTTGTTAACAACCACAGGTCTTGACACTGATTTCGATGGGGTCGCGGCCCGCGTACTCGCGTTGCCGCTCAAATTGGTTGCCGCGCCAGCGATCGCCCGGGAACTTGAAGTCGTAGCACTGTGTCACGCCACCCACGCTAGAGACACAATCCGGGATAGTGATTCTTCCCAAAATCGGTGCGTCCGAAGCGGACTCTCTCGGGAACTTACAATCCTTGAATTTCTTCTTGTTCTTGAGCTTCTGCTCAAACTTGTGTGAACTGTAAGGGGGACCGTTTTTTGCCTCCTTACAGAATTCGGCGCATAGCTGTTTCGCGAGGTTCTTGACCGCAGCGGGCCCCTGAATGTTACCTGGAATCGTTCCTGAATTGTTGGGGTTGCTTCCATTGTTCAGCATCGCGTCGCCGAGCAGCTGGATGTTCTTTCCCTCTGCCTTGACGTCCATCGAACCTGGCCCCGCGAAGCTGGTCTTGCCCTCTTCGACGGAAGAAATGATGCCGCCGCCGGTGCCCTTGCTGGCAGCATCGGGAGAACCTGTACTTTTGTAACTTGCGCCCTTGATGGCGACCTTCTTGTCCTCAAAGAAAACGGTGGTCGTGTAACCGTCGATGCTGTCCTCCGATCGCCCGATGTTGGGAAGGGGCGTAGGAACGAACGGAGCCGGAGGCCCGGGCATCTTGCAGACATTGGGGAGTGTGGCGGGAGCCTTGTCCTGGCTACCTTCCGTGACTGGCGTCTTTGGCGGATTGACCGCTACGCTGATGCCCATCGCCGTCGGCTCACATCGGAAGATGCAGTACAGCTGCGCTGCGGTAGCCGCTCTCGGAACCGGTCCAAAGCATCGAGCGCGGACCGCGCGCATAGCCGCGCATGCCCGATGCAATCGCCAGCATCGCGAACAGTGGGCCCGACGCCGCGCCCAAGTCGCCCCAGCAGTCGGCCGGCGTCACGTTGTCCAGGATGTTCACGAACGCCGACTGTGTGCGCAGCACGGTGAAGGCGAACTCTTCGCTACGATACCGCTCGCCATTCAGGTCACAGTAGCTCGCGTTGACCCTTTCTTCGGGAAGGTTCAGGACGGCGGCAGCTTGGGCGATGGCCGCGCCGAGTCCTTCACCGATGCAAATATCGTTGGTTTTAATCAGATTTCGCTCGCGCGCCGTGGCAGCATTCACGAGCCACGCGCGGACGTCCAATTGGCGACGACGTGCCACTGTCGTCGATGCCAGCAGACAGAAGCCGGCGCCTTCGCCCGGAATGAATCCCGATCGGTTCTGCTCAGACATCAGCTGTCGCTCGACATCCAGCCATTCGAGCGTTTCCCACTGAAGGTAGGAATCGACCCCACCGACTAGGCAGAACTCTGCCTGCTGCTCAGAGATCACGCGCGCGCCTTCCTGGAGCGCCATCAAGCCAGCCGAATGGCCGTGCGGCATGACGACGACACGAATTGGCAATTCCGCTTCGAGCCGCCGAGGCAGCTCGACTTCCAGCTGTTCCGGCCTTCCAGGTCTCGGCTCGCAAAGCCCGATGATCATGGGGATTGGGACAGCCAATTTTTCCAGTGATCCGAGTGGCGCCATTGCCTCACGCATCGCCGAAAGCGCGAGAGGGTGGAGCCGATCCACACCGTCAGCATCGGGAGAGATGCCGGCGTCCATGGTGACAGAGATCGGCTCCCCCGCTGTGTCCACGAAATACGGATGTTCGCGAACACCCGAAATCGCACCGCGGACGGCGGCCGCCGAGGCCGCCGCGTTGAACCCCAGCGGCGTTCGCGCTCCGACTCCGACGATTGAGACGGAATACCGCACATCGAAAGTCGCGGCTGGGTTCATCGCTCCGCCACCTGTTCGTTGATCAGATCCTTTTCGAACACGATGGTTCTGTCGAGGTAATCAACATCTCTGTTGGCAACAGGTAGCGTCGTGTGCCAGACCATAATGACTCGCGGAATCGCCGGTTCGAGGATCACGGTGTGAAGACTCGCGCGATGATCGACGCGGCGTTCTCCAAATCTCGTCTGGAATCCCAAAGAAGGCCTCGGGAGCTCGAACGTCAGTCGGCCATCCGCTGTCAGATTGAACAGCTCGACGGTTTCGCCGCCGTGCAGAGTGGTCTGCTGATCCTCGGGCGCGCACTGGAAGTAGCGCGGGTCGAAGTCCGCCGCCAGCAGAGGGAATCGTTCCCTTTGCCATGCGGCATCGTACGTGCCGCCATACTTCAAACGCGGCATCCAGTGACTGGCGACCACGCCAAACCCGGCCGGCTGCGGCCGGTCCCTCCAAGACGATATCAACTGACGGGGGGCCTCGATATTCGGCAGCGGCGTGTTTTCAAGGTGCTCTTCGCGCGTGGCGAATCCGGCACCGATCGGGTTTCGAGGTTCTAGGCGTTGGTCAGCGGGGTTCTTTGGAATCCTGTCCCAGCCGCCGAAGGCGCGTTCGTAGACAATCGGCATCTTCGTGAATGGCGCCGGCCGGCTCATCGCAAGTCCCACCACGCCGCGGTGCCAGAGCCGATCGCCAAAGACTTGCAGCGTCTTCATGAGCGTGCCAACTCTCATCGAAACCATGATTTCGGTGACCGTGCGATCGGCAGGGGCGCAGGCGAACCCGTTCAGAACGATGTCAGTTCGTTGCTTGGAGCCGCCGAGATCGCCGTCGTAGACGATGCTCGTCTTGCCGGCTTCGCCGGCGTAGATCTCTCCGTAGAGCGGTTCCTCCTGTTTTTCGGAAATCCGAGTCGATCCATCTGGCAGGATGTCGAACGTGGCCTTGACCGCAACGACCCAGCTCTTGGCGCCGTCCTTGTCCAAGATCCAGTTGCACGCCGCAGCAAAGGGCGTTTCGTTGTCCACGATCCACATTGTCGTTCCTGAGCAACTTGGTACTAGTTAATCTGGACGGACCCTCCCTTGATCCGGTGAACGCCGGACGAGCGGCTCGACAGGTACGTTCCCTGAATCAAGACCTTGCCGTCTTTCGTGAGAGTGATGCTGGCCATACCGCAGCGGAGCACGAGCTGTTCTTTCGCCGTGACAATGAACCGTTCACCGTCCGCCTGGACCTCGTAGTGAGAGGGCACATCCGGATGTTTCCAGCCTGGCTCGTCCCGCAAGACTCCGGCAATGATCGGGCTTCCGTCTCCGGAGCTCTCGAACATCAGCAACACTCGCCTTCCTATGTGTTCGCCGTGGAGATCGACGATCGATTGCGCGCGGACTGCAGCCTGCCCCGGCTGACCCGGATAGAGGACGAGCGGCGTGCGCCCTTGATCATCCAATGCGATCAGCTCACCGACCACCACTCCCGGACGCTCAACGCTGCCGGTTCTCGTCGATTCCCGCCCCGCGATGAGGGGGAGAAGAACCGAAGGCGCGTCCGCGCCGTTGACGGTCGGCTCCCGCTCCATGAGCACGTTTGTCGTTTTCATATGTGGAATCCTGCTGCCTGGCGTTAGTTCTGACCGATCTTGCTTCCCTTCAACGTCAGATCGCCGCCGGCCTTGACGGTCACTTTACCGCTGCCATCGATGGTGATATCAGTGCCCTTGATCTGGATCTCACCACCGCTCTTCAGCACGATCGACGCTCCGCCGCACACCAGTGTCAGCTCGCTGGCAGCAGTGATGGCCCCTTTGCCACCGCTCTTCGCACCGAAATCGCCTCCGGCGCTGAAGTCCATCTTTCCGCCCGCCGCACCGGCAAAGTCCGAACCCGCTTCGATGCCAACCTTACCGCCAGCAGAGATCGCAACGTTGCCACCGGCTGACGTGCTGTGATTCGAGGCGACGTTGACGGACTGGTTCGCGCCAACATTCGTCGACTGGTTCGCACCGACACTCGTCGACTGATTCGCACCGACACTGGTCGACTGATTCGCTCCAACGCTGACCGTCTGAACGGCTCCAACCGTGACGGCCTGCAGGCCGCCAACAGAGATCTCCTGCCCCCCTCCCACGCTGATCGTCTCGTTAGCTCCAACGCTATGCGTTCGCTGGATCGCGACGGTCGCGGTCTCGCTCCCGCTGACAGTCGCGCTGCGGCTCCCGCCAATCGTCACGGTTTCGTTCGCGCCAACGCTCTTCGTCCGGTTCGCACCGACAGTTAAAGTCTCATTCGATCCGATCTTCGCATCCCGGTTTACGCCAACGTCCCACTTCTGATTGTTACCGACGGACTCCGAGTCGTCGACATCGACGCGATCGGTTCGATTGTTGTGCACGGTCAGCGTTTGATCGTGCTCAATCGTGCTATTCATGTCGAACTGGCCGTGGATCGTAATCTTCTCCTTTCCGGCCGTGTCGTCCATCGACATCTCGTTGAACCCGGTGCCCTTGTGCGTGTCCGACTTGTAGCCGCTCAGCACCGCACCGCTCGGGAACCCGAACGGCGGCAGGTTCTCCCCGTTGTACACGCGGCCGGTGATGATCGGCTGATCGGGATCCCCTTCCAGGAAATCCACGATGACCTCCTGGCCGATCCGAGGCGTCGCCACGGACCCCCAGCCCTTCCCCGCCCAGGGATGCGACACACGGATCCAGCACGAGCTGTTCTGATCCTTCTTGCCGTACCGATCCCAGTGGAACTGCACCTTCACGCGGCCGTACTTGTCCGTATAAATCTGATCCCCGGACGGCCCGACGACGACGGCGGTCTGCGGTCCCTGCACGAACGGCTTGGCCGTCGCCCGCCGCGGCCGGAACTGCTGCTTGCTCGACATCGCGGTGAACGTGCACCGATAGCTCGTGCCCGAGCCCTCCGGCATCGCTTCGTAGCTGCTGAACTCGAGGTCGTGGCTCGCCGCCACGATCAGGTGCTCGGCGTTCTGATCCTCACGCGGGTAGTCTTCGAGCGTGAACAGCGACCCGACCGCGATCCCCTTGCAGTTGCTCGACGCCTCCTCGATTTCGAACTGGCTGCCGTACTCGTCGATGCGAACGCCTGCGTATTGCTCCCCGTCCGACTTCTTCACGTAATGGCCCGGGTAGTCGTACACCTCGTAGTCGCTCGGCGAGTAGCTGCGCGAGAGCGTCTTGCGCGTCTTCAACTCCACGCTCGGCCGCTCGAGATCGTAGTCGTCGTGCACGTAGACACCCGGCTGAATCTCGCGGGTGAAATCCCAGCTGTTGATGTGTTCCAGTTCCGGCTTCACCAGGTTTTCCGGCGCGACGAATGGAATCTTCTCGTAGCCGGGAGCAGCGGTGTGCTTGCTGGTCGAATCGGTGAGCACGATCGTGTTGTGCCCGTCGGTGTGCCGGACGTAGTAGTAGATGCCCTCTTCTTCCAGCAGCCGGCTGACGAAGTTGAAGTCCGTCTCGCGGTACTGGACGCAGTACACCCACTTCCGGTAGGTGCCCGTGAGCTCGAACGTGAAGTCGGCCATCGGGTGATCCGCGAACACCTTCTTGACGATGTCGGGGACCGTCATGTCCTGGAAGATCCGGCAATCCGCCGTCCGGGTCAGGAACCAGAGCCACGGATGCACGACCGCGTAATACCGCACGTAGCGTCCGTACGATCCGCCTTGCGCGAAGCGCGTCACGAAGCCGTTGAAGTAGCGCGTCGAATCGTCCGGCAGCGCCAGCTTCACCGTCACGTTCGTGCCGAGGATGCCGTCGGGTTTGACGTCGTTCTTCAGGCTCAGAAGATCGACGGTGTACTCCGCCAGGCGGCCGAGCTCCTCGCGGACGTGCATGCCGTGAAACAGCAGCGTATCGTCGCCCAGCGGGGTAGTGATTTCCATCACCCTAGGCATGCGCCACCTCGCCCCCCGGGGAAGTCGACGGCCTCGTCGCGCGAACCACGAGCCCTGCGACGGGCGTCCCGGCTTCCATCCGCAACTCCGCCTGCGCGATCTCTGACGTCAGGCCGGCGCCGGACAGCACGCGTTCGACGTAGCCCCTGTTGTGCGTGTAACGGCCGTGCAGCTCGAGG
>Ga0126379_10001886_pt1 | contig 13043 bp, 12 predicted proteins | sample PanSoiMetPlot_24_FD_92640 | JGI IMG/M metagenome (GOLD analysis project Ga0126379, IMG submission 92640) | Tropical forest soil microbial communities from Panama - MetaG Plot_24 | ecosystem: Environmental > Terrestrial > Soil > Tropical forest > Bulk soil | place: Panama | collected 2016-02-17
GATGGTCGCGTGCGCGCGCGTCATTCGAGCCGTTGATGTGCGACTTCACCGCCGCCGATCCGCGCGCGATCGCGGCGGCGTACGGGTGGACGAGGATTTTGCGTCCGAGTTCGAACACCTCGCGCCGCTGGCCGAACAAGGCCTGGTGACGGTGGCGGATGTGGGCCGGCCCTTCGTGCGCCTCGTCGCCGCTGCGTTCGACGCCTGCCGCGGTAGGCAAGGCCACTCGGTCGCCGTGTGAGCGCGGAAAATCGCCGCTGTTTGAGCTGGATCAAAGCACGGCGCGCCCTCCGGGACGATAGTTGCATTTGATACTTAGCTCCCACGGCAAGGGAGTTGCGCATGAGCCACGGCATTCCCGGGACCACGCTGCTCGACGGCGAGGCATTCAGGCAGAAGCTCGCAGCGGGGCGGAGGTGAGAATGGCCCGCATCATCGGCGGCATCGGGACGACGCATGTGCCCTCGATCGGCAAGGCGATCGCCGAGAAGAAGCAGAACGATCCCTGTTGGAAGCCGTTCTTCTCCGGCTTCGACTACGTCCACCGATGGCTCGCCCGCGAGCGGCCCGACGCCGTGGTCGTGTTCTACAATGATCAGGGCAACTTCTTCCGCGACAAGCTTCCGACCTTCGCGGTCGGCGCGGCGTCAAAGTATCGCAACGAGGACGGGGGCTGGGGGATTTCGGTCTCGCGCGCGGCCGCAGGCGACCCGGCGTTGTCCTGGCACCTCATCAATGCGCTCGTCGCCGACGAGTTCGACATCACCATGTGCCAGGACATGCTGGTCGACCACGCGGTCACCATCCCGCTGGCGCTGATGTGGCCGGGGGGACGCTGGCCCGTGCGGATCGTGCCGGTCGAGATCAACACCGTGCAGCCTCCGCTGCCCTCGCTCGCGCGCTGTCTCGAACTCGGCCGCTCGATCGGCCGCGCCATCGCGTCCTATCCGGAGGACATCAAGGTGCTGATCGTCGGCACCGGCGGCCTGTCGCACCAGCTCGACGGCGCGCGCGCCGGATTCGTCAACAAGGAGTTCGATCAGCTCTGTCTCGATCAGCTTGCGAGCGAGCCCGACGAACTCGTCCGCTACTCGATCGCGCAATTCGTCGAGCTGGCCGGGGCCCAGGGGGTTGAATTTCTCAATTGGATGGCGATGCGCGGTGCGCTGACCGGCAAGGTGACGCAACTGCACCGCAACTATCACATCCCGATCTCCAATACCGCGGCCGCCATGGTTGTGTTCGAAACCGCCCGGTCGCCGAGCCGCGTGCCGCGTAGCGTCGTGGCGGCGAAAAAAGAACGACCCGACGAACGATCCGAACCCTCCCTGGCGTAGATCCCCCGCAAAGGACGTGGCGCCAAACGGTGGTCGAGAGCGCGATCCCGCGTGCTTTCGGGTTCAATCGGTCTTGGATGGCAGTTGTGGCGGCGGCTGGCCGTGCGGCCCACGATGCCGGGAGCGCCCGCATCGCCCCGACGATATCCAGCTAGCTAGCGCATATTCCGGCGAAGTGGGCGCCGGTTCGCCGATAAGAATATGCGCCAAACAATGAATCTAGAGCACGTTCCGATTCCGTAGGAACGGAACGTGCTCTAGGCGGGCCGGCGCGGCAGCTTGCGCTTGCTCAGGCGCTCGATCCGGTCGAGGTCGAGTTTGCCTTCCGCACCCCAGCCGGGCTCGCCGTGTGGAATGTTGGGGCGGAATTTCTCGTACAGCTCATCGGCCTGGGCGGCGATCTCGGGCGCCGACATCGAGCGGGCCAGCCGCTTCATGGCGCTGCGCACGAGCTTGAGCGCGTCGCCGAACTTGATCTCGAGATACTGCTCGACCACGTCCGGCGCGATCGGACGGTCCTGGCTCAGTGCGCGCAGCCCCTTGCGGGTGCGCACGACCGGGACCGCGCGGCGGAGCAGATCGACCTGCACGCGCTTGCCGGCCTTGAGCTCGCGTCGCCGCTCCTTGATGGCGGCCCGCGTGGCCGTGACCAGCCGGATCGGCGCGCCCTTGCGATAGGCACCGAGGCCAGCCACCGCGCGACCCAGCGTGAGCGCCTCGTCGCGCGCAAAACCGAGCCGGCGCGCGACCACCGAGGCCCACAGGGTGAGCACCGGCGTGCGGTCGATGGTAACGGTCCGTCGCCTCAGCGCTCGGCTCTCGGACTCGGCCCTCCTGCGTCTTGCGGGCGCGCGCATGCTCGACACAACTCCGATTCACATTCGACCAAGCCGCCGGCAGCGAATCAGACGAGCGACTCGACCTGCGTGGAGTATAATTGCGCGAGGCGTCGAAGCGACCTGAATGCGTTCTTGACTCGGCGCGCGGTCGCGTATCCATGCCCGCGATGCGAATCGGCGTCGGTCCGCAAGTCGTTGCCACGCCCGTTCAAGGTCACGTCGGCTGGGCACCATCTTTGGCTCCGGGTTGAATTGGCTCCGGGTTGGCGCGCGGCGCGATCCTGCTATGCTGGCCGGCGTCGGGACGAGGGCGACTCAATTTCAAGGCGAGGGTGCATGCCCAGCATCACGTCCGCCAACCGCCTGCGGCTGCTCGCACTCATGCTTGCCGCGCTGCTCCTGCCGGCAGTGCTCTGGGGCGCTGTGCCGCCGACCGCTACCGACTCGCCGCCTGCGCCGCCCGCGCCGCCTTCGCTTGCCGGCCAGCTGCTGATCGCGCCGCCCGAGATGCGCGACCCGCGGTTCGACCGCGCCGTGGTCCTGGTGGTGCGCCACGACCGCGACGGCGCGCTCGGCATCGTCATCAACATGCCGGTGGGCGAGCAGCCGCTTGCCGCGCTGCTCTCGGCGATCGGCGAGCCTGCTACCGACACCAACAACATCAGCGTGCTGGTGTTCCGCGGAGGCCCGGTCCAGTCCGACATAGCGCTGGTACTGCACAGTGCCGAGTACCGTTGTCCGGGCACGCTCGCGGTCGATGGCCGGGTGTCGGTCACCGCGAGCGCGCAGATCCTGCGCGACATGGCGGCCAAGGCCGGACCGCAGAAGAGCCTGTTCGCGTTCGGATATGCGGGTTGGGGCGCAGGCCAGCTCGACAACGAGATGGCGCACAATGTCTGGTTCACGGCGCCGTCCGATCCGAAGCTGGTGTTCGACGAGGACCGCGACAAGGTCTGGGAGCTGGCACTCGCGCGTCGCACGCGGGATTTGTGACGCCGGTTCAGGCTGGATACTGCGCCAGGTGCGCAAGCAGCAGCGCATTGACCCGATCGGGCGCCTGTTCGGCGGCGAAGTGGCCGACGCCGGGCAGGATCTCGAAATGATAGGGCGCAGTGACGACGTCGCAGGTGCCCTCGGCGGCGGCGCGGCCGACCGTGTCGTCGGCGTCGCCCCATATATAGAGTGTCGGGACCGCGATCGGGCCGAGCGGTGCGCGGATGGCGCCGCGCGCCCGGTACCAGGCAAGCGCCGCCTCCATGGCGGGCGGATTCCCGATCACCGTGAGATGCTGCGCGATCGCCGCAGGCGATACGCCGGAGCCCGCAAGGCGCTCGCGCAGCCAGCGTGCGTCGTCGGCGAGCACCTGCGCCCCGGCGTCAGGCGCGAGGAACGCCTTGTGATGACGCGAGCGCTGCGCCTGCTCGCCGTCCGGCAGCGCCAGCGCGCGGTTGAACGCGGTCGGGTGCGGGCGTGACAGTACCGTGAGCGAGGCGAGCCGGTCGGGAAACTTGTCCGCCAGACCCCACGCGATGCTGCCGCCCCAGTCATGGCCAACCAGGTGGAAGCGGGGCGCGCCGCAGCCGCTCCCAGCGACGATGGCCATGGCGTCGGCCATCAGCAGCTCGAAGCGGTAGTTCGCGGGATCGCCGGTCGGCGGCCGTGCAGCCGGCGAATAGCCGCGCTGGCTCGGCGCCAGCACGCGATAGCCGGCCGCTCCGAGCGCGGCAAGCTGGGCGCGCCACATGTGGAACGACTCGGCAAAGCCGTGCAGCAGCAGCACCAGCGGCGCATCCGCCGGGCCGTCGGCCAGCACGTCGAACACGAGGCCGGGGCCGGTTTCGATCCTGAGCAATTCGGTCATGCTTGTCGTTGTCGCACAGCCAGCGCGGCATTGCCGATCGCGATATTGCTGATGGTGTAGCACGGCCTGCCGCGGATCACCTCCCTCACGCCGCTGCGGATCTTCGCCGACGGAATGCGCGAAGCACGCCCCACGCCAACAAGGCGACGAGCGGAATCCACGGCAGCACCGTGGCCAGGAACGTGATCAACACCGCAGCCGAGGACGCGACGGTCTGGCCGAACTCCCTGGCGGCCTGGCTGATTGGGAAAAAGTCGATTCCCGCCGTCAGCGTGGGGGCACCCTCATAGCTGATGTCGACGTGCACGGTGTCGGTGATGGTGCGCAGATAGTCGCGTTGGGCGGTCGCCGCCTCGATGTCGCCCTGCACTTGGGTCAGCTCCTTCTCGATCGCCAGCAGATCGGCGGTGCTCGTCGTGCCCGGGTCCTTGAGCATGGCGGAGAGACGGTCGCGCAGCGCGGTTTTTCCCTCGAGGCGTTTCTCAGCGTCGAGCAGCGGCAGGGTCTTGTCATCGGCCGTCTGCAAATGGCTGGTGACCTCGGCGGGAGGGCTCGCGAGTGTCTTGGCGAAGTCGGCGAAGCCCTCGGGACTGACGCGGATCGAGGAGTTCGCGAAGACACGACCCGAATGCCCATGAGTGATGCGGGTGGTGATCACCGTGCAGTTGAGCTTGGCGCATTCGTCGAGATGCCTGCGTTGCACCGCCTCGACGTCAGCGCCCGGCAGCCGCAGCGTGAAACTATGCGTGACCGCCATCCGCGCCGGGACGGAGCTGCGGTCCTGCGCCAGGTTGCCTCGCGCCTGCGGCTGCCTGGACGCGTCGGTGGGCAGCATCACCGACAGCGAAGCGGATTCGCCGAGATTTTGTGTGTTTGGTTTCGAGCAGCCGCCCGCAAAGGCGCCGATCGCGGCGGCCAACAGGATGTTCACGGCCCGTTTGGACATTTTTGGCTTCCCCCCGACGCTCCTCGTAAGATGGGAACCGTGACTTCGCGGATTTTGTACGGATTTTGTGTGGCTTTGATGCGAACGCGGACGACTTGAAATGACGCTCGCGGACGAATTACGGTTCGCTCGCCAAAGGAAAAACGCCATGCAAGACGCAATCACCAGCCCGCGCACCAGGATCGATGCCGCCTTCCGCCTCGAGGAGGCGACGATCGACGACCTGCACGCCGCCATCCGGGCTGGCCGGACCACCTGCGTCGACGTGGTGCGCCACTACATCGCGCGGGTGCGCGCGTTCAACGGTGTGGCGAGCCGGCTCGTCACCCAGGACGGCGCACCGGTTGCGCCTGCGGCCGGCACGGTGCGCGCGCAGGCGCCGCTGGATTTCCCGACCGAAACCGTGCAGGCCGCAACCTTCCTGCCCGATCTCGACAAGTATAAGGGTCCGCCGCTTGAATACGGCCGCATGGAGCCGACCGCCTCGGACCCTGAGGTGCAGCAGCAGTTCGGCATGATCGTCGGCGTCGCCGACGGCGGGCGGCTCAACGCGCTCGCGACCCTCAATATCCGCGGCGAGCGTTCGGTCACGTGCCGCGGCGACTTCGATCGCCATCCGTCACTCGGTCCGCTGCCGCCCGGTGCGCCGCCGGTATGCGAATATTTCCGCCACCTGCCCGACGCGCTCGAGCGCGCCGCCGAGCTCGACGCGACCTACGGCGCCAATCCGGATCTCGACGCGATGCCGATGTACGGCGTCGTCTTCTCGTTCAAGGATCCGTTCGACACCAAGGACATGCGTTCGACCGGCGGTGGCGACGCGCGCTACGACATCGACTTTCCGGCCCGCGACCACCTGCTGGTCGAGCAGCTGCGCCGCAAGGGTGCGATCATCTTCGCCAAGGCGGTGTGCACCGAATACAACGGCCGCGCCGGCGATCCGGGCGGCCGCCATAAGCCCGCAAAGGTGCTGCCTTCGACGCTCGGCCACCAGCGCAGCACCTGGGGCGGCAATCCCGCCAATCCCTACGACACGCGGCGCTCGGCCTCGCTCGGATCGAGCTCCGGCTCCGGCGTGTCGGTCAGCGCCAATTTCGTCATGGCGAGCCTCGGCGAGGAGACGCGCGCCTCCTGCCGCGGTCCCGCCAACCACAACGCGGTGGCGCTGATCCTGCCGCACAAGGCCATGATCGGATTCGACGGCGGCGCGATCGGCGCCGACATCTATTGCGACCGCACCGGCATTCTCGCCCGCACGCTCGCCGACTGCGCCAAGGTGCTCGACGCACTCGAGGATCCCGAGCACGGCTACTACGATCCGCGCGATCCGTTCACCACCGTGCCGCGCGCCTCCGTGTTGGGCACGTCCTATGCGACCCACGTCACCGCCGCCGGTGCGCCGGGCGCGCTCAAGGGCGTCCGGCTCGGCGTCATTCGCGAGTCGATGCTCGTTCCACCGGGCTCGATGACCGAGCAGCCGATCGTCACGGCGGCCGCCGCAGAGATCAAGTCGGTGCTCGGCGCGCATCTCGGCGCAACGCTGGTCGAATCCTCCGATCCGCTGTGGCCGCGCGATCCCGACGCCGAGGCGATGACGATCGATTTCCGCCGCGCGCTCGCGCGCCTCGTTCCGGTTTTCATGCCCGACCTGCTGTTTCGGCTTGGCCGCGACGGGAGGCCGCTGTTCAAGGAGTTCGCCGATGCCATCGTGCCGACCGAGTTCGCGCCTGGAAAAATCTTCGGCAGCGGCACGCTGCAGCCGATCGACTACTGCGTCGCACTGGCCGAGGGACGGATCGCGCCGCCGAAGAACCTCGATCTCGCCACGGTCCAGCAGCAGGAGCTGGCAATGGCCTTCCGCTTCCACATCCCGCAGTATCTCACGCGCCGTGCCGCCGACTGGCAGGCGCGGGGCTTCCCGGAAGGCCTGGTCGATTTCCCGACGCTGAACGCGCGCTCGAAATTCTGGGGCGACGACCAGCGTGCTGCGTTCCGCAACTGGGAGGAGGTCGGCGACCCGCGCAACCCGCTCGGCGGACGCCAGGGCGTCGACGAGCGCATCATGTTGCGCGAGCTGCTGCGCCGGGTCGACATGATGGTGATCCTGGAAAACAAGCTCGATGCGCTGGTGCGCCTGCACACGCCGTGGCCGCCCGGGCTGATCGGCTGGCCGCATCAGTACGACATCCCGAGCAACCTTTCTCCAGAATCCCTGTCGGGTCCGAACGCCGGCCTGACCGAGGTGCTGGTCCCCGCCGGATTCGTGACGACCGTCTACGACCCGGTGTTCGCGCTCAGCCCGGACGCCGCCCGCTATGTCTCGAAGCCGTCCACGACGCCTACCGAGATTCCGCCGCCCGGCCTGCCGTTCTCGCTGGTGTTTCGGGCGGAGCCCGGGCGCGAGGATGTGCTGCTCAGGATCGCGTCCACCTATGAGGCGGCCTCGCAACGACGCATTCCGCCGCCGCGCTTTGGTGTGCTGGGCTAGCTCATTTTGGCGGGTCGGATTTTGGCGGGTCGGCTTTCGGCGGGTCGGGCGGCGGCTGCCGCGCCGTGCAGGTGACTTCCGCGGGCTGGCAGGCAATTCCAATGTTCGAGCAATGGAGGACGTTGTCGGCGCTGCGTTCGCAGGTGCGGCAGGTGTCCGTCCATCGCGTGCACGACGGGTCGTGGTCGCCATATCCTTGGATCGAGGGAACGGGTGGCGCCGGCGACGGCGCATCGCTCTGCGCTGCGGCGGGCCCCGCCATCAGCAGCAGCGTGATCGCAAGTGGCAATGGCGCACGCATGGAATCCCGCGCGTGATGGGCTCTGGCGCGCATTTTGCACCGCGCGACGAGTTGGGACAACCGGCCGTTGGCGGTCGTCGCGTTGCGCCGGCCCGATGCCCATCCGGATGTCCGCCGGTCATCGCCAGCGCGCGGGCCGCTTCTGGGCGAAGGATGCAAGGCCCTCGGCGGCCTCGGCCGATTGACGCTTGGCGGCATGGGCCTCGACCAGCCGATCGAACGTGATCTCCTCGATCTCGCTCAACGCCGAGACGAGCGCATGCGCCTTGGTCTGGCGGATCGCATCCGGGCCGTTGGCGAGCAGGTGGTCGACCATGCGCACGCCCGCCGCTGCGAGCTCGGCGGCTGCGACGACCTGGTGCACCAGGCCGATGCGCCGCGCCTCTTCGGCGCCGAACCGCTCGCCGGTGAGCGCGTAGCGGCGGACCTGGCGCACGCCGATCGCGTCGTTGAGCTGCGGAATGATGATCGCGGCCGTGAGGCCCCAGCGCACCTCAGCGATGGAGAACATCGCGGTGTCGGCAGCGATCACGACGTCGCACGCCGCGATTATCCCGGTGCCGCCGCCGAAGCAGCCGCCCTGGACCAGTGCGACGGTCGGCACCGGCAATCCGTTGAGCCGGCGCACCGCGGTCGCGGTCGCGCGGGAGACCCGGATATTCTCCTCGGGCGAGGAGGTGCGGACCGTCTCGATCCAGGCGAGATCGGCGCCGGCCTGGAAGTGCTTTCCTTTGCCCGTGATGACGACGGCGCGCAGGCGCTCGAGGCCCGCAAGTGCGTCCATGGCGGCGAGGAGACCGTCGATCAGCGCGCCGTCATAGGCATTGTTCACCTCCGGCCGGTTGAGCACGAGGCCCGCGACGCCACGCTCGTCCACGTGCCAGAGCACGGGGCCGCTCGCTTGGAAGCTCGCTTGGGATTGGCTCATGTCGGTCTCCGATCGAGATGCGCTCACACGCCGCCTCGGCGTCGAATGCTACATCAGTCGGGCGAGCCGGATTCAAGCGTTTACCGCAGGGCTGTTTTCCCGCGTCCCGGAAGCGAGAAGCCCGGCCGCAGGCCGGGCTTCCGTCGCAATGATAGTCTCCGATGCCGCTACTTGTTGTAGTCGAACTGCGGCAATGCCTGGAGCTGCTCCTTGCTTGCGTTGTAGATCGCGTGATCCGGATAGGTGCGCGCCGTCGAGGTCGAGGTCGTCGACCCACCGTTCTTCGTTCCGGCACCCGTCGTTCCGGACTGCGAGGAACTGGTCGATGAACTGCTCGAGGAACTCGTCGACGATTTCGCCGGCTCGTTCGACCACTTCATCTCGCTGAACTTGACCGCGACATCGCGCTCGCCAACGCCGAGAAAGCCGCCGACGCCGATCACGACCAACTCGATGTTGCCATCCTTGTTGGTCATCATGTCCTTGATCGAGCCGATCTTCTCATCCTGAGTATTGTACACGTTCATGCTGATGAGCTTGGAGCCCTGCCACAGTCCGGCCGCCGAAGCCGATTGAGCTTTGCTGGCAGTATTCGCGCTGGTGTCCTTGGCGCCGGTGTTCTGTGCCAAAGCGGACGTGGCAACCAGGGCGGCGCCAAGAGTGGCGACCGCCACCCATTTCGAGAGCATCGTGAACCTCCTTGATGTTCTCCCTCCGGTCTGACGCGTTAACTCGTTCGCAACCGAAACGGTTCACCGCAAACGCGGGCTCAGGTCGCGGAACGCGGATGCCGCGATCTCGCGCCGCAGTCAGGCCGGCGTCCGCCGAGGCGCTTTTGCTTTCCCTAACGTCAGATTGTTCAATTTCCCTATTTCCATCCATAGGTTGCGCCGGGCACCTATGCGTAGGGGCCCTTCACAACCCCCTGCCAGCCGTGGCAAATAAGTGCCGGGCCGCCCCGGGAAGACCCGGGAAAAAGGACCGGCACGGGGGGGTCACGGGGGGTAACGCTAAGGGTGCTTGTGTGAGCAAATCCAAGACGTCGGGCCGCCAGGCCCAATCGAGGAAACGCAGGAAGGCCAGGCCCGCAACCCGCGCCGTGTCGCTGAAGACGGCGGCGTGGTACGCGAGGGCCTCGCAATCCGTCGGAATCAAGGCAGCGCCGCGCTGACAAGGTTTCGCGCCGGGGGACGGGCGCGTGATCGGTGATATCTTGTTGATTGAACAGCTTTTTCGGGCTCGGCCCAGCGCCGGGCCCGGAACGGCCAGAGACCACTGGTTCCACCGAAACATCGCCAAAAGTCACGCGCCCAGCCGGGGGCGACACCCGCGCCTTTCGGGCGGGGCGCCCCGGCTTGCCGGTGGTCCGCTTTCAGGCGACGGGCGCGGCCCTCACGGGTGCCCGCACCGGAGTTGCAACCGGCGGGCGGCAGGCGGCGTCACGGATGAACCCCGCGGTCGCGATAGATGTCGGCGCGCCGGAATAGTTGCACGCCATTTCGATGATGGTGCCGGGCAGGGCGCAGTCGCCCGTGAGCGCATCGATGACGTACCGCATGAGCTGATGCCCGCCGTGCGCCCCGGCAGCTCAGGACCGCGCCGAAGATCGCGCGTTGGTTGGTCTCCGTGGCGTCTACCAACTTTTGGTCGCACGAGACATCGAGCGGAAGTGGCGGTATTCGGCGCGGCGAGCAGCGCCAGATCCGTAACCGAGAAACGTGCGGTCGAGGTGTGCGCACCGACCTGATCAGGCCGCGCTGAGATCGTGGACGAGTGCGGCGCACGGCCATTTTCAACACGCTGCCGAACGCGCAAGCGAGTCGCGATGCGCGCGCTCCCGCATGAGATGGGCCGGTCCGCGCGCGGCCACGGCCGGCGGATGAAAATCTCGCGCTAACCACGAGTGATACCGTTCTTCTGAGGCGACCCCATATGATGTAATATGCCAGTGCGGCGGACGGCCGCCCCCGTGCCTTTGTGTCAGGAGTTCGCCATGGCTCCCCGAGCCTATTGGAAGGGATACCTCAGGCTCTCCCTCGTCTCGTGTCCGATCGCGCTCTATCCGGCGTCGTCGGGTGCCGAGCGGGTGTCGTTCAACCGGATCAACAAGAAGACCGGCAACCGGCTCAAGCAGCTGCTGGTCGACTCCGAGACCGGCGATCCGGTCGAACGGGAAGACATCGGTCGCGGATACGAGGTGGACAAGGGGCAGTACGTCCTGGTCGAGGACGATGAACTCGAGAAGATCAAGATCGAGAGCACCCACACGATCGACATCGACAGCTTCGTGCCGCGCGCCGAGATCGATGATCGCTACATGGACAGCCCGTACTACATCGCGCCGACCGACAAGGTCGGCCAGGAAGCATTCGCGGTCATCCGCGACGTCATCCGCGAGAAGAAGATGGTCGCGCTTGCCCGCGTGGTGTTGAGCCGGCGCGAGCACGTGATCATGCTCGAGGCGTTCGAGAACGGGCTCCTGGGCACGACCTTGCGCTACGCCTACGAGGTACGCGAGGCCAAGGGCTATTTCGAGGACGTGCCGGACCTCAAGCTGCCGAAGGAGATGCAGGACCTCGCGGCGCACATCGTCGACAGCAAGGCCGCGCATTTCGACCCGGCCACTTTCGAGGACCACTACGAGACCGCGCTCGTCGAGTTGCTGCGTGCCAAGCAGGCCGGCCGCGTGATCCAGCAGCCGAAGGAGGAGGCGACCCCGGCGCGAGTCGTCAACCTCATGGATGCGCTGCGCGCGAGCATCGGCGCCGAGACCAAGAAGAAGCCGGCGGCGGCGAGCACCCGAAGCCGCGCGGCCGCGGGCGGAAAGAGGAAGTCGGGACGCTGAACAAGCAGGTCGAGGCGGGCAGGGACCTCATCGGAGGCACCGTCGCGTTCACGGGACGGCTCGCATCGATGAAGCGGGCCGAGGCCTTCGCGCTCGTGCGCGAGCGCGGTGGGAGTCCGCGCGAAGGCGTGACCAAGCGCACCGATGTCCTGGTGGTGGGCGAGCTCGGATGGCCCCTCGTCGACGACGGCCGTCCGTCGAACAGTCTCAGCCAGGCGAGATCATACGGCGTCCCGGTCGCGAGCGAGCGCCAGTTCCTCGAATGGCTCGGCCGCAGCGCGACCGAGGAGCAGACCAGGACCTACACGGCCGACCAGCTCGCGTCGCTCAGCAAGGTGCCGAAGGACATTCTCGATCAGCTCGCGATGTTCGGGCTGATCGAGCCGAAGGGCGGCCTCTACGGCTTCACCGACCTCGCCGCCGCGCGCCAGATCGCCGGACTCCTGGCGTCGGGCGTCGCCCTGTCGGTCATCACCCGCAGCCTGCACGACATCCGCAAATGGCTCCCCGATGCGCGGCTGTCGAATCTGCGGCTGTTTCCCGAGAGTTCGGATCGGATCCTGATCGAGCAGATGAAAGGCCGCACCGACCAGACCGGGCAGTTCATGCTGCCGGTCGATGCCGGCAGCGACGACGCCGACGCGCTCTTTCGCGCCGCGCAGGCCGCCGAGGATACCGACGATGCGGCGACGGCGGAGCGGCTCTACCGGCGCCTGATCAAGATCGACGCGGCAGACGCCGCCGCCCGGTTCAATCTCGCCAACCTGCTGCGCGCGAGCGGAAGGGCCGTCGAGGCCGAGGCGATGTACCGCGAGGCGACGCGGGCCGACCCGGGATTCGGGCCGGCCTGGTACAACTTGGCGGACGTTCTCGACGAAGCCGGCCGCACCGGTGATGCGATCGCGGCGCTGGAAGCGGCGACCAAGGCCGACCCGGATTACGCCGACGCGATCTTCAATCTCGCGCTGTTGTTGCAGAAGCTCGAACGCCACGCCGAGGCTGCGGCGTGCTGGCGGCGATATCTCAAGCTCGATGCCGACTCGTCGTGGTCGGCGCGGGCGCGGCGCGCCCTGAAATTCTGCGAGATCAAGCTTGCCGATGCGACCCGAGGGGCGTCTTGAGGCGCGCCAAGCCGATGCGCGCGCCGAAGTCCACGCGGCGGAAAGCGCTCGGCGCCAAGGCGCTCGACGCCTATGCGGGCAAGCGCGATTTCGCCCGCACGCCCGAGCCCACGCCCGAGGCGACACGTAAGTCCAGGTCTCGCGCCGTGCGTACGGCCGCCTCAGGCCGCGCCTTCGTGGTCCAGCGCCATGCGGCGCGCCGGCTGCACTACGACCTGCGCCTCGAACTCGACGGCACCCTCAAGAGCTGGGCGGTCACTCGCGGACCGACCCTCGTTGTCGGCGAGAAGCGGCTGGCCGTGCGCACCGAGGATCACCCGCTCGAATATCTCGCCTTCGAGGGCAATATTCCGAGGGGCGAGTACGGCGGCGGCACC
>Ga0126379_10001887_pt1 | contig 13041 bp, 7 predicted proteins | sample PanSoiMetPlot_24_FD_92640 | JGI IMG/M metagenome (GOLD analysis project Ga0126379, IMG submission 92640) | Tropical forest soil microbial communities from Panama - MetaG Plot_24 | ecosystem: Environmental > Terrestrial > Soil > Tropical forest > Bulk soil | place: Panama | collected 2016-02-17
AACCAGGACGTGACTGATTCGAGCTTGCCGGGCCAGTCGGCCTTTACCAATGACCGCAGTGCCGTGTTCACTTTGGCTCAGGGACCACCGGGGTTCGTGCCAGTCACCGTTCCTGCAGACGGTATCCTTCCGCTGCGCGGGCCGGAGAACAACGTTGCGCCGCGTATTCGCCCGACCGTGCAACGCTTGCCTACCCTGGATGCGTGGAATGCAACTGTGCAGCGCCAGCTGACGCCGACGATGAACATTGAGATTGCCTATATCGGCAACAAGGGCACTCACATCTTCGCGGGCAATGGCCCCGGGCATAACGCCAACCAGGCGGCAATTGGTCCCGGAACCAACATCGGAGGCAACAATTTTGTACCGTTTGTCTCTCAAGCGGATCGCCGCCGTTTCTTCCTCAATGGTGTCCCAAGGTTTGTTTATCCGAACTTTCTGGATTCCAAAGGCAATCCGCTTGTCTGCTGCTCGACCGACGTCAACGACTATTTCGGCAACGACGCCAGCTCTCATTACAATGGATTGCAGGTGAAGCTGGAGAAGCGCTTTGCGCAAGGCCTCCAGTTCCTCGCGCACTACACCTACTCGCGTGCCTACAACTACAACGACGACTATTTTTCCGTGGATCAGAAGTTCGCCTATGGTCCGGATGACTTTAACCGTAACCACGTCTTCGTCATCAGCACCGTGTACGAACTTCCCTTTGGGCGCGGCAAGAAGTACTTATCAGGCATGGGCCGCGCTGCCGATTTCCTCATTGGCGGCTGGCAAATCTCAAACACGACCAACTGGAGCGGAGGCTTGCCCTTCACACCGTCTATAGGCGAGTGCGGCCAAATCTCCGATGCAGGCCCGTGCCGTCCAGACTTGCTACCCGGGCAGTCTTTCGACGTTGGCAAGCATACCGATTCAAGCGGCAAGATCTTCTGGTTTACACCGGTCGCCTCACTTGCTTATACCGGAGTTACACCCACGACCGACACCTGCACCCTCGCGAGGCCAACGGCCGGACCCTGGGCTTTACCCGCGTGCGGTCAAATCGGAAATGTCGGCCGCAACTCGTTCCGCGGTCCTCACGCGTTCTTCTCCGATCTCTCGCTGGCGAAGAACTTTAACTTCACGGAAAGGGTCAGAGCGCAGTTCCGCTTTGACGCCTACAACGTGTTCAACCATCCAGTCCTCGGCTTTAGCTCCACACAGGGAAACCTGTGTGTGGACTGCGGAGGTAACGCCGGACAAATTACGAATATCGAAGCGGATGCTTCGCCGAATGCGCCAAACGGCATGCGCCAGTTGCAGTTCGGTTTGCGATTCAGTTTCTAACCCCAATACACCCCAAAACAAAACGGGGAGTCCTTCGCGGGCTCCCCGTTTTTGTTTCTCAGAGCGTCTCGCTCTGCGCTAGGATCTAATCCCAGTACAGTTCACCTATGATGTTATATTCTTTCGTGAATACGAAGCCTCGAACTTTCTTGGCCTTCGAACTTGTTTCCCTTTATAGCCTTCTGACTAACGCGCTCGTAAATCCTTTCCCTTCACTCCCCTCACTTTTCGTGATTTTGTCTCCTTATTCCCTGCAATCACTCAGGGACACCGGGAGCGGGGGACAAGGGGGTCCTATATCGGCACAGTACTCAGCTTGTGGGGAGAGCAGGCGCGGTCGGGTCTTGTCCAAATGTCTTTCCTTTGTTCTGTCTTTACTCTCAACCTCTCTAACCCTCGCTCAGTCCGCTCCCACCGTTTCCTCCCCTTCGTCCTCTCCGCTTGCCGCCAATTTTGATTCGGTCCATCGTCTTACTGAGCAGGGCAAGTTCGAGGAGGCTCTCGCCATTCTTGGCGATCTCTCGAAATCGACTCCGCCGCCCGAAAATCTCGCGCGAGAATACGGCATCGCCTACTACCGCAAAGGTGATTACCCGAATGCCGTCAGCTGGCTCAAGCGCGCCACGGAAGAAAATGCCGACGATCGAGAAGTCATTCAGCTCACCGGATTGTCTCTCTACCTTGCGGGGAAACCGCGCGATGCCATCCCTTATCTTGAAAAAGTGCAGTCGTGGTATCCCAGCGCGAATGTCGACGCCGCTTACATCCTCGGTGTTGCCTACATTCAGAGCAAACAATATGCAAACGCGCGCGCTGCGTTCGCGAAAATGTTTCAAGTGCCGTCAGAATCGGCCGCAGCATATCTCTTCACTGCGCGTCTGCTGTTGCGTTTCGACTTCGCTCCCGTCGCCGAAGAGTACGGCAAGAAAGCGCTGGAGTTAGATGCGAAGCTTCCTCTCGCGCACCAGATGCTCGGCGAGCTGTACCTCTATCAATCTAAGATTCCCGAAGCCACCGCGCAGTTCGAGCAGGAGCTTATGATCAATCCCGGCAATCCCGCGGCTTACTACAAACTGGCCGACGCTTACTCGCGCACGCAGAAATTCGATGAAGCCGAAAGGCTGCTGCAGCGCTCGATCTGGCTGGACGCCACCTCTACCGGACCGTATATTCTTCTCGGCAAAGTGCTTCTCAAAAAGGGGGAAACCCAGCTTGCTATTCGTGCGCTGCAGCGCGCCGTTTCCATGGATCCCAACAACAACATTCCGCACCATTTGCTGGGTCAGGCCTATCGCGATCTCGGCCGCGGCGAAGACGCTGAGCGCGAATTGAAGATCGCCGAGCAACTGCGGTCTCGCGAAAGCTCGCAACCTTAAAACGTCAGCTGACCGATGCCCGCGCCTGAAAACAATTCGCGGCCCCTGGTGATCGGCTTGGGCGAACTTCTTTGGGATCTTTTTCCGAAGGGCAAACAGTTGGGCGGAGCGCCGGCGAATTTCGCCTACATCACAGCTTTGCTCGGCGATCGCTCGGTCGTAGCCAGCCGTGTTGGAGACGATCGTCTCGGCCAGGAGGCGCTCTGGCACCTTAAGTCCAACCGCCTTGACATCCGTTATGTCCAGCGCGACCTCGAGCATCCCACGGGAACGGTCAAGGTGGAGCTCGATGCCAAGGGCCAGCCGGAATATCGCATCATCGAAAACGTCGCGTGGGATTTCATGGAATTCTCGGAAGACTGGATTTCACTTGCGCGGTCCACGCAGGCGGTTTGCTTCGGTTCGCTGGCACAGCGCAACGCGGTCTCGCGCGCGACGATCAAATCATTTCTGTGCGCGATGCCTCCTTTTGCGATAGGAATTTTTGACGTCAATCTTCGCCAGTCCTATTTCACCGGAGAAATCCTTCGCGATTCTGCGCGGTTTGCAAAAGTCTTGAAGCTCAATCACGAGGAATTTCCGCGCTTTCTCGATCTGATCGATTGCCCGCGGAAAAATTCTGACCTGAGCGACGTAGCGGCTGCCCGCTGGCTTTGCAAGGAGTTTGGCGTTCAGTTGGTATGCATCACCAGGGGCGCGGGTGGAAGCCTGCTTGTCACGGCTTCGTCGCACCACGAACATCCTGGCTTTCGCGTAAAAATCGCGGATACGGTCGGAGCCGGCGACGCCTTCACGGCCACGATGGTTCATCACGCGCTGCGCGGCTCTTCATTGCCCACGATCAATGCCGCGGCAAATCGAATGGGCGCGTGGGTTGCGTCACAGGAAGGCGCAATGCCTCCGCCAGATCCCGCAGTACTCAACGAAGTGCGCGCTGCCCCTGCTTGAATGGCCGAGGTGGAACTTCCTTGCTCCGCCGGCATTTCTGAGGTTTGTTCAATTTTTCTGTGGTTGCAATTGTTCGGCGGCTAGCTTTTCCACCATGGCGGGAGGCAAACTGTGCAGGAACTCCAGGAACACCGCGTTGGTCCAGCCAAAACCGACCACGTTGATGTTGTATCCGGCTTTCACCGCAGTTTCCGATGACCGCGTTACGGCGTTGTATTTTTCGCGGATGGTTCCGTCGTGGCGGAAATTGTCGGCGATCATGCTCAGGAAGTTGTAGCTGATTCTGTCCGCATCGGAGTTGAACCCGTACTTGCGCAACCCCTCAATCGCGACTAGCTGCGTGGGGGCCCAGGCGTATGGGAAATCCCACTGGCCTTCGGATTCATAGGGGCTCATCACCAATCCGCCGGGCTGTTCTAATATCCCCAGGCGTTTCATGATTGCGGCGGCTTGTTCCTTGCTGGCCACGCCAGCCCACAGCGGATAGAACGTTGTGATATAGACATAGGTCGAGCGCTCGTTGTGGTGCAGGTCCCAATCAAAAAACATTCCCTGTTCCGCATCCCACAGGTATTTCTGGATATTCCGTCCGCGCGCCGCCGCCCGCGCCTTCCATTTAGCTTCTTGTCTCGGCCGGTCCAGCATCCTGCTCATGGCTTCCATGTCTTTTTCATATTTGTAGAGCAAGCTGTTCAAGCAAACCGGCGCATAGTGGTGCGTGCCCGCGCCGTGCGGACCAAAGCGAAATGAAACATCGAAGCCGGATTCGCGCATCGAGCGGTCGCCGCGGTAAAACTCCTTGCTCAGCGTGGTGCCCGCCGCATCTTCGCAATCCGGCTTTGTCGATACTGCAAAAGGCGCTTCGCATACTCCGATTGCATAGTGCTTGCCCACGCCGTTGCCGTTCGGCTGTCCAATCGGTTCGCGTTCCAGATAGCCGCGATCCAATTCCGGATGCATGACGAAGTACGCGGCTACGCGCCGATAGTGATCGGTCTCGTCCTTCAGGCTTTCCGGCGCGGGCACATCTCCGAAATCGTAATAGCGGGAAAGGCCGGTGTCGCCCGCCGTGTGCGGTTCGCTCACCCACATCTCATAATCTTTCGCAGCGTAATTGTAAGCGCGCGCTAGCCATTTCTTGTCTTGGCTTCCCGCCGCCTTTTCCGCTTCATATACGCTCAAAATCATCGACGTCAAAAACGGCGGCTGCGACCGGCTCAAGTAGTAGCTGCGGTTCGCGTTCAAGATCGTTCCGTAGTGTTCTATTTCAAACAAAAAATTTTCCACAATGCCCTTGGCCCGATCGAGACGGCCGGCGCGCACCAATCCGCGCACGATGAAGTAGCTGTCCCAGCCGTACATTTCATTGAATCGGCCCCCCGGCACGACGTACTTGTGCTCCAGGTAAAGCAGTCCCTGCGGAACGAGTTTGTTGGTGTCAATCTGTCCTGGGTGGGTGATCTTTTCCGGCAGCGATTTCACCTGAATGTGACAGCGCTTCTCGAGGTCCGACACCTGCCGAGGAACGGTCATCTCCGCCGGCAGGTAGAGGACGGAATTTTCCGCCAGCTTCGGATCCACTACAGTCGTGCACTCTTCCATCGAGCGCGTGAGCGTGTCCCAGGACTTGGCGATGTAGTCGAGGATCGGCTCAAGCCCCGGGGAGTTAGTCGGGTCGGGCGAAGCCTCGTCGGATGCGGCAAGCACCACGGCGGGGAGCAGCAAGCAGAACGAGAGCAAAATAAAAACCATCCAGCACCTGGAAAGATAACGCGAATTGGTCATGGAGACGACTCTAGGCGGGCTGATTTCACAACGGTCAGGATAGATGCAACGTATTGAAAAGTAAAGGACTTAGTTAAGCCTCGGAGGCCGCTGAGGTGGCTCGCAATTCGCCCGAAAGTCCGTCAATTTTTGCACCATGTCGGCCGTGTTTCTAAGCATGGCCCCCGCCCGCCAACTCGCGCACAATATTTCCCACAAATCCTTTCGCGTCTCCAAAAAGCATCAAGGTTTTGTCCAGATAGTACAGCGGATTCTCTATCCCGGCGAAACCCGCCGACATGCCGCGCTTTATCACCATCACCGTGCGCGCCTTGTCTACATCTAGGATGGGCATTCCGTAAATTGGGCTGCTCGCGTCACTACGCGCCGCGGGATTGGTTACATCGTTCGCGCCGATAACCAGCGCGACATCGGTCTGCTGGAAGTCGCCGTTGGTTTCTTCCATGTCCAGCAGCCGGTCATAAGGAATGTCGGCTTCAGCTAGCAGCACGTTCATGTGGCCGGGCATGCGCCCGGCGACCGGATGGATTCCAAACTTCACATCCACGCCGCGCTTGTTCAAGGCGTCGTAGAGTTCGCGGACCTTGTGTTGCGCCTGTGAAACGGCCATTCCGTAGCCGGGCACGATCACCACCTTGTTTGCAGCGGCCAAAATCGCAGCCGACTCTTCCGCCGTGGCGCTGCGCACAGGCTTAGCTTCTTCTTTTCCTGCCGCGCTGGCTTGCTCCTGTCCGAACGCACCGAACAGGACGTTGGTGAAGGAGCGGTTCATCGCTTTCGACATGTTGACCGAAAGAATGAAGCCCGATGCGCCATCCAGCGCGCCCGCCACAATCAAAAGCTTGCTGTCCAGCACAAAGCCCATTGCTGCCGCCGAGAGACCTGCGTAGGAATTGAGCAGCGAGATCACCGTGGGCATATCCGCGCCGCCGATGGGAATGATCATCATCACACCAAAAAACAGCGGAATGACCACGATCAGCGGATACAAATACAATTTCGACGGATCGAGAACGAGCATCACGGCTATGACCATCGCCACGCCGAGCAGCGACAGGTTGACGAAGTTCTGGCCTTTGTACGTGATTGGCCGCTGCGGCAGAATTTCCTGTAATTTTCCCGCCGCCATCAAACTGCCGGTTAGCGTGAGCGAGCCGAGGATCACTTCCAAGGACAACACGGACATCATGAATTTCGGCAGGTCGGGCGCGCGCAGATAGAACTCCGCCGTGCCGACGAGCGTAACGCACAGCGCGCCGAAGGCGTGACTTAGAGCCGTCCGCTGCGGAACCGCCGTCATGTGCACTCTGCCGAGGGGGATGCCGATTATCGTTCCCAGTACGAGCGCGATGGCGATCCACTTGTAATCGACGATGCCGTGGTGGAGCAGCGTGCCGGCTATCGCCAGGAGCATGCCCGCTTCCCCCGCGAAAACGCCGCGCCGGGCCGTGGTCGGCGAACTCAACCATTTGAGTGACAAGATGAAAAGAGCCGCCGCAATGATGTACGCAATTTCGATGATCAGGTCGGAGGAGGCCGGGCTCATGCCTTTTTGGCTCCGCTCGGTTTAAACATTCGCAGCATACGGTCGGTGATGATGAATCCTCCGACGATGTTGCTGGTCGCGGAAATTATCGCGATTGTGCCCAGAATCGTCGCCAGGGTGGTTTTGTGTTCACCCGCAAGAATGATTGCGCCTACCACGGCGATTGCGTCGAGTGCGTTGGTAAGCGACATGAGAGGAGTGTGCAGCAGCGGCGAAACGCGGCGAATGACTTCGAATCCGATGAACGCTGCCAGCATGAAAACATACAGGCTGGACAACAGGTCGAGTTTCACCCGATCACGCTCCTTTCGTTGCTGGCGCGGGCAGTCCGAAAAATTCCCGCACTCGTGCGTTCACGATTTCACCGCCGCGCGTTAGCAGCGTTTCCCGGTGAATCTCGTCGCTTTCGTTGATTTGCACTTTGCCGTCCTTCACCAGGTTCAGCAGGAATGCGGTTACGTTCTTGGCGTACATCTGACTGGCATGATACGGAACTGAGCTCGCCAGATTGAATTCGCCGATGATGGTTACTCCGTGTTCGATGGTCGTTTCGCCGCCACGCGTCAGTTCGCAATTTCCGCCGCGCTCCGCGGCGAGATCAATAATCACCGAACCGGGGGCCATACGCGCCACCATCGCTTGCGTGACCAGCACCGGAGACGTCTTTCCCGGAATCACCGCTGCGGTGATCACCACGTCATTCGCTGCTACAGCGTCGCCTAGTAGTTCGCGCTGCTTGCGGTAAAAGTCTTCGCCTTGCGCCGTTGCGTAACCGCGCGCATCCTGCGCATCTTTCGCTTCGATCGGCAACTCAACGAAGCGTCCGCCTAGGCTCTGGACTTGTTCTTTGGCAGCGGGACGCATGTCGTATGCCGAAGCGACTGCTCCGAGCCGCCGCGCCGTGGCGATTGCCTGCAGACCCGCGACGCCTGCACCGATAATCAGGACCCGGCCCGGCGTGATCGTTCCCGCCGCGGTTGTAAGCATCGGAAAGATTCGGGGAAGCGTGTTCGCCGCCATGACCACTGCTTTGTAGCCGCAAATCGTAGCCATGGAGGAGAGGGCGTCCATGCTTTGCGCGCGTGTGGTGCGGGGCATTAGCTCGACAGAGAAAGATGTGGCCCCGGTGCGGGCAATTTCCTGCAGCGTTTCGACAGTTCCCAATGGACGCAAAAATCCGACCAGTACTTGGCCGCTGCGGAGCAACGGCAGATCGGCTTGGCCGGTCTTGTCGTTCGAGCCGTAACAGAGCACCTGGACGACAATTTCGGCGTTGGAAAAGATTTCAGAGCGGTCGGCGACTACTTTGCCGCCCTTGTCCGAGTATTCGCTGTCGGGATATCCGGCAAAGGCGCCGGCTCCTGCTTCGATGATCACTTCGAGGCCGGCTTTGGCAAGGCTCGGCAGCACGCCTGGCACCAGCGCGACGCGCCGCTCGCCCGGGTAACTCTCTTTGGAAACTCCGACAATCATGAAACGCTCCCGCGGCAATACATAAATCCCCAGTAATAAATCGATTTATTTGAGAATACACCGAGAAGCGCGCGGCTGGAAGGAACGGCTGGCCCAGCGCGCCGGATTAAATCGTCAAACTCAATACACCCGTCTGATTCCGGTTGCAACACGTTCTGCCCGTGTACACCGTTTCCGCATTCTACAGTCTATTTGGGGAATGTCCACTAAAACCTCTTGCACGATGCGGGCGACGGTCTAGACCTAAGGCCCTATTCCATTTCTTCGTAGATCGCCTGGGCATCGCGCAAGCGCTTCATTACCAATTCTTTCTCTTGTGCGGAATTCCAGTCGGGATAGGCGTTTGTGATTTCTATGGTCCGCGCAATCCAGGCTGCGAAATAGCTTGCGTCTTCTCTCGAGCGAGGTTTGACGCCGGCGACCGTCACGTAGATTGGGCTCGTCGTTGCGTAGGCGTAGTTGTCGAGAACAGGCCAGACGGCCCGGTCGGTGTAGGTCCGGAGCAGGCACCAGCCGCTCTGCGTAATCGGAATTGTGCCGTTCACTTCTGCGGAGTCGCGCGCGCCTTCCAGCTGCAAATCCTTCAGGACTTTTCCGTTACAGACCACTTCGAGATGGTCCACGGGAACGATCGACCGCAACCGCGCGGTAAACCGGAGGTCTTGGGCTTTTTCGAGCTTCAGCTCGCTGCCGACCATCTCCCCGTTCAGCGTGAAATTGAGGAGCGGGCCATTGGTCGCAAACGTACGCCCGCGCTTGAACCCGTCGGTCCACATCTCGAGATTCGAGGGCCACGCAGGAACCCAAGTGTAGACGCGATCGAAGCCCACCATGCCCCTGATGGGAGCTGCATAGTTTGCTGTCGCGTCGGTCCCGGCTCCCGCGGGAATGCGATAGCCGAGATTGAGCAACTTGTACCAGACCGCCGCCGTGGATTTGTGGTCGCTGAAGCCGACGATTTCCATATAGTCCAGCTTGCCCTGTGCAACATCCACGGGGAGTTCGTCGGTGATTCGCTTCGCGGGTTTTGCGAAGGGATCGGGAACCTCTTCGAATGGGTGGACGGCTCCGACTAACGCTCCCTGCTCATGGGCCATGTCATACACGTCCGCGTTCATCGGGAACAGGCTCGCCGCGGCAGTATTGGGATACCCCGCATAGCCGGGCAGGATCAAATGTTCCTTAAGGTTCAGGATGCCGCGGTGGCCCCAATAGCTCGTATGGAATTCCTGGCCATCGATGATCCGGGACTCGTGGCTCCCGCCTTTACTGGACGCTCTTTCGTGTCTCACGTCTGGAAAGCGCTGCTCTTTGTTGACCACGAGGTTGTTCACCAAGTCCAGGTATTCGCCTCGGGCCTGACTTTCGAGAGTATCCCCTTCATTTCTGTATGTTCCGGCGTAGTTTCGGTGCACATGGAGGTCTGCACCTGCCCATTTACCGCCGCGCTCATCCAGGCTTGCAAGCGCTCTTCGGTCGAAGTGTTCATTGGCTCCCTCTGGCGAGACGTTGACGGAGCGGGTTTCGGCATGGTTTGCGAATCCACGCACGATGGTTATGGTGACGGGTCCGACCGGAACGTCTAGGACAGCTTTGTCAGTCTCTGCATAAAAATAGTGGGCTTCCATAGAGCGGTCTTTCCGGTCGAAGCCGTCGTCGGCAAAGATCCAGCTGTTCACTGGAGCAAAAGAACGCCCCGCGCTGTCTGTCACAAAAACGCGGCCAATGGCGCCGCCGTTTTCGTCGCTACGCAAACGTAGCGTGAGGGTGGCATGCGGTTTCCGGTAATGGCGAGATTCAATCAGTAGTACCTGGCGGCGGGCGCTGGTCGCATTCTGAATTTCGATCTGCGTAGAGCCATGTTGATTGGAAATGAAGGCGAGTTGTTTGCCGTTGGGGGACCAGCGGATGTTGGTTTCGTCCCAATCGCCATAGGAAATGGGGAAGGCGTCTCCGCCGCCGGCGGCCATCACCCACAGGTTGTGCCACTGGCGGCCAAGATAGGAGCTGTAGACCATGCGCGAACCATCTGGAGAAAAATCCGGGCGGGCTTTCCAACTGGTCTCTTCGTAGTGAATTTCGCGAGCAGTAGCACCGGGCTCTGCTTTCATGCGCCAGAATCCGCCGGTGCCGTGAATGTGTCCTTTATTCGAGACGAAGACAATTTCCTCGCCGTCGGGCGTCCAGACCGGATTGATTTCGATGTCGAACTGGCTGTAGTAATAGCGCGGCAGCCCGCTCTTAGTTTCGCCGGTGAGCCGGACGACGTTTTCGAGCCTTCCGTCGCGAATGTCTGCGCGGAAAATGTGGAAGCGCTTGTTGAAGGAAGTGGATACGAAGACAATGCGCTTGCCGTCTGGCGACCAGCGCGGTTCGACGTTTACGGCGCCGCCAGAGGTGAGCTGTGTGGTTTTGCCGCTGGCGACGTCGAGCAGCCATAACTCCAGCGCGTCGTTCTGGTAGGAAACGTAGATGATGCGCTTGCCGTCGGGCGACCAATCCGGCTGATAGTCGTAGCCGTTGCCGTCGGTGAGTTGGGTCGCATCGCGGGAGTCGAGTTTCTGCCGCCAGAGCGAACCGGCCATCGAAAAGACGACTTCTTGGGAGTCGGGGGACCAGGCCGCGCTGCTCGGACCACTGGTCAGTTGCGGAAGGTAGAGTTCGCGATAATAGTAAGGATGGGGAAGGTCGATTTGCGGCAAGACGGGACGCCGCTCGGCAACCAGCGGCCAACCGAAAAGCGAAATCGACGTCAGCAGAAAAAGAACACCGTTTTTCACGGGCCAAGTATCGTGGCTTCTCGAGCCTGACGCAAGCTTCAGGCGCCCACGATCAGGTTCGAAATTCGGATTGGCTCACAGCGGGCTTGCGGGTAGTGGGTTCGAGTTGGTCAAGCATTTCGCGCACCTTTCGCCCGAGCACGGTGGGGCTGAATGGTTTTTGCAAGAATGAAGTGATTCTTCCCGTATTTCCGTTCCGCATGGCGACGCTGTCTGTATAGCCGGACATGAACAGCACGCCAACTTCGGGACGCATCGCAACGATTTCGTCGGCCATGTCCCTGCCATTCATTCCCGGCATGATGACGTCCGTCAGTACCAAGTCGATCTTGCCCGGATGCTGCCGACAGAGCTCGAGCGCGGCTTCAGGGCGTTCCGCCGTTAAAATGGAATAGCCGCGGGATTTCAAGATCTCCAGCGCAAGGCCGCGCACCAGGGGATCATCCTCGACGAGCAAGATCGTCTCTTTCCCCGTGATTTTTTGCGATGCGGGAAAAGGCGGTGCAAGCTCTTGTTCATGCTCGAATACGCGGGGCAGGTAGACGCGGAAGCTGCTGCCTTTGCCTATCGCGCTGTGCACCCAGATATATCCGCCGCTCTGTTTGACGATTCCGTAGACCATGGACAGCCCCAGACCGGTGCCTTTGCCGAGTTCTTTGGTGGTGAAGAAGGGTTCAAAAATATGGGCTTGTGTTTCTTCATCCATCCCCAAACCGTTGTCGGTGACGGAAAGCATGATGTAACTGCCGGGCACGGCGCCAAGGTGACCCTGCGCGTAAGAATCATCCAATTCGATGTTTGCGGTTTCCAGAGTAATCGTTCCGCCATTTGGCATCGCATCACGCGCGTTGATCACGAGATTGAGAATCACTTGCTCGATTTGTCCCGGATCGGCCTTGATCGTGCCCAGATTTTTAGCGGTCACCGTGATCATTTCGACGTTTTCGCTGATCAACCGGCTCAGCATTTTCTCCGCGTTCCACACCAGTGTGTTGAGGTTGAAGATTTTGGGTTGCATCACCTGCTTTCGACTGAAGGCAAGTAATTGCTGGGTGAGGGAGGCCGCCTGGTCAGCGGCTTTGCTGATGCGCTCGAGCTGCGGCAACCCGCCGCCGATGCCGCCCTGGTCCAGCAGCAATTCGCAATAACCCTTGATCACCATCAGCAGGTTGTTGAAGTCATGAGCCACGCCGCCGGCCAGACGCCCGATGGTTTCCATGCGCTGCGCCTGACGCAGTTGCGTCTCCAGCGATTTCCGCTCTGTTATGTCCACGGAAATGCCGATGACATAGCACGCTGCACCTTTTTTGTCGCGCACGAGATAGAGATGAAGATCGGCAAAAACGCGCCCGCCGTCGCGCAGAATGTAGCGCTTCTCACGGCGGTCATATTCGATTTCGCCGCGAATGAGTTGCTGAAATCTCTCGGCATCGCCGGCGCGGTCGTCGGGATGAGTAAGCTCATCGAATATGGCAACTCCGATCAGGTCGTCCTCTTTGAGGTTGAGCATTTCGCGGCAAGCCGCGTTGCAAGCAACGATGCTCCCGTCGGTGCTGATCACGGCCATTCCGATGGGCGAGCCGTCGAAGATTGTGCGGAAGCGTTCCTCGCTTTCCGCCAAAGCTTCGATCGCGCGGTAGCGGTCCGTGATATCGAGCGAACTGCCGACGATGCCAGCAACCCGGCCTTGCGCATCCCGCAGGGGCCCTTTGGTCGTCAGGAAAGTTCGCGTCAAGCTACCCCGTGAAAACTCCTCTTCGTAGGTGCTTACCGTACCGGACCGCAACATTTCCTGGTCGCGCGCCAT
>Ga0126379_10001890_pt1 | contig 13029 bp, 10 predicted proteins | sample PanSoiMetPlot_24_FD_92640 | JGI IMG/M metagenome (GOLD analysis project Ga0126379, IMG submission 92640) | Tropical forest soil microbial communities from Panama - MetaG Plot_24 | ecosystem: Environmental > Terrestrial > Soil > Tropical forest > Bulk soil | place: Panama | collected 2016-02-17
AGATTTCTCGCGGGTGAAAACGAAAAATGGGGCAAGGTGATCCGGGCGGCGAATATCAAACTTTAGCGCGTCCAGTCGCGGTTCGATATTCCATAAATCCCGTTAAGCGAATGCGGCCATAGACCTCCTGTAGACCCTCATTAGAAAGGTCACTGCTCTCCCCGTTAGAGATGTCAGTCGCACCGAGGCGACGGGGCTGGGAGAAGCAAGTGATGACGGTTTTATCGATGAGCCGTGTGGAGATCGATCGGTTGCATGTCTTGCGGGAAGTTATGGCGGAACGGATTTCGGCTCGGGACGCGGCGCAGCTGATGCGCGTGACGCCGCGTCAGATATTCCGCCTGTTGAAGGCCTATCGCGCGGGCGGGCCGGCGGCGCTGCTGTCGAAGCGGCGCGGCAAGCCGCGCAACCGGTCTTACCCGGCGATCGTGCGGACCGAGGCGCTGGCGCTCATCAAGGCGAACTACGCAGACTTCGGCCCGACGCTTGCGGCCGAGAAGCTGGCGGAACGTCACAAATTGCAATTGGGCGTCGAGACGGTGCGGCGCTGGATGCTGGCCGAGGGCCTGTGGAAGGACCGCCGCCAGCGTCTCAAGCCCGTTCATCAGCCAAGGCGACGCCGCGACTGCGTCGGCGAGCTCGTCCAAATCGACGGCTCCGAGCATTGGTGGTTCGAGGATCGCGGCCCGCAATGCACCCTGCTCGTCTTCATCGACGACGCCACCAGCCGCTTGATGCATCTTCGATTTGTCGAGTCGGAGTCGACCTTCGACTATTTTCTCGCGGCGACGGCCTATTTGCAGCGCTACGGCAAGCCTGTCGCGTTCTATTCGGACAAGCACGCGACGTTTCGCGTCAACAAGAAGGACGCGGTCGGCGGCGACGGCATGACGCAATTCGGACGAGCGCTGCACGATCTCAACATCGACATTATCTGCGCGAACACGAGCCAGGCCAAGGGCCGAGTGGAGCGAGCGAATTTGACGCTGCAGGATAGGCTCGTGAAGGAGCTGCGGCTTGCCGGAATCTCGACGATCGACGCTGGCAACGCGTTCCTGCCCGGCTTCATGGAGGACTTCAATCGGCGATTCGCGAAGGCGCCCTTAAGCGACAAGGACGTTCACCGCCCGCTTTCCGAGCACGACCACCTTGACGACGCCTTCGCCTGGAAGGAGGAGCGCACAGTCTCCACCAGCCTGACGCTGCAATACGACAAGGTGATGTTCATGCTCGAGCCGAACGAGATCACGCGTCCTCTCGCCCGCCAGCGCGTGACGGTCTCCTCGACTATCCGGACGGTCGGCTCGAGATCAAGCACAAGGGGCGCGCCCTGCCCTACCGGACCTTCGACAAGCTGCAAAAGGTCGAGCAGGCCGCGATCGTCGAGAACAAACGGCTCGGCGAGGTGCTGGCATATATCGCCGCGCGCCAGCAAACGCAGCCTGAGGGCCGCTCCAAGAAAGCGCCTCGTCGCCAAGGTCAGGCCGAACGACACATGTTTAAGGTCAACTAGGCGCTAAAAGACGACCTTTCGTTCAGAAGGCTTGGTTGTAACGGCTTGAAATTATCGAATTCTGGCTTGAGATCATCACAACTTCCCGAAAAGCCGATGGCGCTCGATCGGCACGACCAACGCCATCGAGCGCTCGCACGAGGAGTTCGAGCGCAGGATCAAGACGCAGACCGCGCTGCCCTGCGCCGAAACTGCCGCCATGCTGTTTTTGGCGCTGCTCGCCTCCGGTCAGATCACGAGCGAAAGGTCGACGGCTGGGAGAGCCTCGCCGAAAAGCCCTCCGACCAGCTCTTTGACCTCGCCGCCTGATTGGATAGCATCATCCCGCTCGGAGCGGCGTCAGCCAATCCCAACACAAATTGCGACGGACCCGCGTCCATGGAGGAAGGTTCTATGTCAAACCTGAGGATTCTCGGTCTGATGTCGCTCGAAGGTGGCGAGTTTCCTTTAGCGGGAGTCACTGTCATCGCAGTTATGCCCAGCGAGGGCTTGGCAGAAGCGTGCGGCCCAAGCCAGTCCGGCAAAATGGAGATCGGGCGAACGGTGACGGACAGCGACGGCTCGTTCGTAATCGAAGCTGACGACCAAGACCCTCGAGTCGCGCGCTGGACGTGCGCGCTGCAGCATTGCAGAGAGTTCAAATTCCAAATCACGTGTTTCGATAACGACGAAACCCTCCTGTACGAAACTAAGCCGCTTTCGTACGCCAAAGATTTGCCGATCCAGATCGCCTTGCAGGAGCCCGAGGGCGCGCCATCGCGGGTAGACTGGGAGGAACTCGGCCGCCGCATGCTGGACTCTCAGTTGGTTCGGCTGGACGATATCGCCGTCGAACTGGCAACGCTGGCGCCGCGTGGGCTATTTCGGAATTGGAGCGTCCAGCGGCGGCTCGTCGTGCTGGGCCGGCTTGAGCAGGCACTGCTCGATCCGCGAAACCAGTTTGAGCAGGCCGGCGTGCAACTTCGTTTCTGGCGGCTGGAAAGCGACGCGGAGGCGTTGCGCTTGCGGGAGCAGCTCCGCCGCGAACAGCGGCCCGACCTGCTGGAGGCCCTCGATCTTTCCGTCGAGCGCGCGCGGAAGATCGGAAGCTGGGCCGACATCAACTCGCCCGCCGACGCGGAGCGGTTCAAGCAGGGCGACTATCTCGCCGGCGTGAACCGCTTCATCGAGCAGCCGGAACTCTTCCCAGGGATCTTCGGCGGTTTTACGTCTCCGACAACCGGGTATCGTGACTACCTGCGCGACCGCTGGGCGGACAATCAACGCATCGTGCACCAGGTTGGCGGCGGCGATGTCGAGGTCGCGCCGCGGTCCGTGTTATTCGCACGCTTAAAGAATCGCTTTCACCAGGATTTTGAAACGCATGACACCACTGAGCAGCCCGCGAACCGGCTGCTCGTTTCCATTATCTCGAAAATCCTGACCGCGCCAGTCGGCAATACTTACGGCTTTGGCCTCGCAGCGGCGGCAATCCCCGCGCAAGGGGAAATGAGCAATCGCGATTATCTCGACACGCTCATCGCCCTCAGCGGTGAATCGCTCGCGGAAATCGAGAAGCGTTACCGGCTGAATTTGCGCCGCTCGGACCTCGAAACGAGCAATCCCGTCCAACAAAACATCGAAACGCTCCAGCGCTTTTTCACCGACAGCCACCAGAGCGTCGATGATCCAGTTCCGGTGACGCCGGACCGAGTCGCAAACACGCCCGAGCTGCTCATCATCAAGTTTCCAGACGAAGCAGCCGGCCCGTTTTTCCTCGAATACGAAGAATGGCTTGCGCGTGAGGAACCGTTTTATCCGGAGAATTTTTACGACCCGCGCGCCACTTACAAATGGACGCTGATCGAACGGATCCAAAAGACGCACGATGTATTGTGGGCGCACTCGATACCGGTTGCAGCGTTTTTGGATCTGGGGAAAAACGAGAAAGCGAAGTTCGACGCGAGCTCCGGCGCATACAATCACGCGGCGGCGAAGTGGCAATGGGTGCGCAATCACGTCGAGCTTTGGGAGGTAATCAGCGATGCGAATAACACGGCTGCTTCGCTCAACTACGCGGTGGCCGAGCAGAAATACACGACCGCGCTCGATTGGGTGACGAAGCTGCGCTCGTTCGCGACGAACTCCGATGCCGCATGGCAATATGATCCGAATGCTTTTGCCAAAGCGCAGAAAAACACGGACGTGAGCACGATTGAAAAACTCGGCGTTGACTCGGGCAGTATCCGACTCGGGTTCGAGGGCATGTATTGGCGGTTCTTCGGTCAGCATTATGATTCGAGCATCGGCGGAGTCATCAGCGATTTGCTCTCAGGCGGCGCGGAAATTTCCGATGAGTGGTGGGGCAAACCCGAGGCGCCGTTCAATTGGCCCGGTAACCGCCGCGAGCTGCGCTATCTGCTGGACTATTTACAATATCGCTATTTGCCCGTGTGTCTCTCGGAAGTGCAGCTCGCCATCGGAAAATACGCCGACGCCGTGCGGCAATTGATCGGCCCCGCGCGATTTAATGTTTTCGCCGCGAATCCGAAAGCAGATGTGTTTCCGGTCACGACCGTCGCGGGCGCGTTCCAGCATTTTACCGATGGGCCGCTGCCGTATGCGACTTCATCCGACCGCTCCAAAATTCCGAATCCTCTTCCGCCGACAGCCGCCCCGAGCAATCGCGCCGAGATCGGCTACTTCAAGCTCAAGCTTGGCAACGCGACGCTCGAGTGGGCCGACGCGCTCTACCGCACGAATCAACCCGACAGCATCATGCGCACACGCGAGCTCTACAAAGGCGTGCTTTTTCTCCACGGCGAAGATCCCGAGATCACGCCCACATGGCCGCGCCGCGGTCAACACCTGATTCCGTTTCCATTTCCATGGGTAAAAAGTAACCGCAATCCTGCGATCGAGAGCCAGGTGAACCGTGCGCGGCTCGGATTTACGCAGATCAATGCGGGGTTGAATTACTACGGCGCCTCGCCCGCGATGGTGCCGCCGGTGCGCTATCGCGTTTTGAAAGAAGCCGCCGATCGTTTTGCTGCCGGCGCGCGCGGGGCGCAGAGCGATTTCCTCAACTACATCGAGCAGCTCGATACGCTGACCGTCAGCGAGATGCAGGCGCGCACGATGGTAGCGAAAGCGAACGCCGCGATGTCGATCGCGCAGGAGCAGCAAAAGATCGCGGAGTTCAACGTCGGCGAGGCGCAGAAACAGGTCGACGCGATTAATGGACAGATCGTGGCGAAAAAAGCCGAGATCGCGAAGAAGGATGAGTTCTTCGAACAGCTCAAAGACTTCGCCGGCGGCATGAAAGACTCGGTATCCAATCTCGGCGAGCTGGCGTTCAAGGGCGAAGGCGATGCCGCGCCCGCAAGTTCAACGCAGCTTTCCACCGGTGACATTTTGAGCCTCGGCGCAAAAGTCGGCACCGCGAGCAACCTGCTCGGCGGAAGTTCGTCCACGCTGGCCGCCGCGGGTGGCACCGCGGGAGCGTTCGGCGCGTTTTTGTATGCGGGCGTTTCGTCGATGCAGTCGATGGCGGATGCGATCAACAAGCGCGGGGGCGATCTCGCGCAGTTGCAAAACGTGGCGCTGCCCGCTGCGAAGGCGCTCGTTGATTTGAAAAAGCGCGACGTGACCATCGCGCAGCTTTCGCAAGCCATCGCGCAGGCCGACGCGAAACTCGGCACCGACCTGCTCGTCCATTACGCGCAACGATTCTTGAACCGCGCGTTCCTCGTCTCGATGGCGGAGTTTTCAAATCGCCTCATGCGCCGCTACCTCGATCTCGCCGGGCGCACCGGCTGGCTGGCTGAGCGCGCGCTTGCGTTCGAACAAGATCGCGACCTGAGCATCATCGCGTTCGACTATTTCCCGCGCGCCCGGCTCGGCGTTTCCGGCGCGGACCTGCTCCAGCTTCATCTCGCCGAGCTCGAAGCCGCGCGCATTCAGGGACTCACGCAAACGATTCCCGTGAAGCAGACCATCAGCCTCGCGCGCGAATTTCCGGTGCAGTTTGGACAGCTCAAGAAAACCGGCGCGTGTACGTTCGCCACTAGTGAGACGCCGCTGCGCCTTGTTTATCCCGGCGTCTATGGCTATCGCGTGCGCAACGTCACCATCGGTGTCGCTTACGCCGCAGCCATCCCGCCGCACCGGGGTCTTATTTCCAATCAAGGCGTCTCGGTCGTCACGCGCGACAAGGCCGGCAGCGCACACACGCTGGTGCGTTTTCCGGACGCGCTGCCGCTCTCGGAGTTTCGGATGCGCGACGACATGTGGGTATTCGGCTTGCCCGACGAGACGCTGCTGCCCTTTGAAGGCAGCGGTATCGAGACTGTCTGGGAGCTGATGCTCTCGAAGGTCGGTAATGCGAACGGTTTCGAGGCGATGACCGACGTGTTCATCACCTTCGACATGCGCGCGAGCTATTCCGCATTTTTGGAAAAGCAGCACATCGCCGCCCTGCCGAATTCCGCGAACCGCTCGCTGCTCATCTCGGGCAAGGCGATGAATCCCGGCGCTCTTCCGAAGTTCCGGAAGCACGGCGGAAAGGTCACGATCAGCTTTGATCTTGCGAAAGCTGCCTACAACACAAACGAGACGCAGCGAAAGACACTCAACTTCACGCTCGTCGCTGTCGGGGTGCATGACGCGCCCTTCACCGCCACCTTTTCCTCGACGACGCCTGCCAATAGCGAAACGATCACTTTCAAGAAAGGCATCGCGCTGTCGAATGCCGGCGCGCTGTCCGACGGCAACGGTGGAGTACCCTTGCCGCTGAACACATTCGTCGGTCTCAACTCCGATCAGACGTTCAACCTCGTCATTGATGCGGGCGCGAACGCAGGAGTTGATTTCACGAATCTGACCGAAGTGCTGTTGTTGGTCGAATATGAAGCGACATTCTGACCGCGGAAAGAGCGAAAAAGGGACAGATTTCGGCTGTGTCTTAATTTGGCTGTGCAAATTTTGCGTTGGGCCGGCGGCGCGGCAGCTGAGCTTTCGAGCGTTACGCCGCCGCGAGCGTCGATTGTGAGACTTTGGGAGGTCGCGCCAGGACAGGTCCCGTCGCGGATGTGGTTGGAAATTGGTTGGAGTAGTCTCCGGGTTGCCTAACGTGGAATTGAGGTTAGGCTAAAGCGTAAGGGGGAGCGGGTATGTTCGAGCAGCGCGTCTGCACTAATCGAACGGCTACGCCGCGCTGCTCGAACCCGCGAGATTCGGGAGCCAGGGTGACATTTCTAATGAGCGCGATCTGCGACTTGTCTATTGAGTTCTGACACGGCCATAGACCTCCACCGATGTCCGCTAAACGGCCGCTTTCGGGATAATGCGGACATCAGCCAGCGGCTGCCAGATACTCATTTGGTTTTGAACTTCAGGGACCCTGCTCCGCCTTCACCGCGTGGCGTGCTCGCATACGCGACCCCAAGACGTTTTCCCTTGCGGCTCATAACCAGGAACTTGTCCTCCGGCATATGACCTTCGTTCTTCAGCAGCTTTTCCAAATCAGCCTTGAACGCGGCCTCTGCTTCAACCATCGCATCGAAAGACTTCTTCACCTCGGTAGGCAAATCATCTGCATCGATGTTCTGCCACTTCAATTCTTCCCGTGCCATTCTCTTGCTCCAGCCGGACCAAAAGGCACATCCTATTCGAGACCTGGCGGAGGATAGGCGATGGCCGACGAAGGACCAATATTCGCGACCCTAAGCCTGGAAACCCTGGCGGCAGCCCGGGGGCGGGCGCGTCGGGGCCGCGCGAGGGGTCATCGAACCTCCTTCCGCAGCAAGACTGCGCAAATTCGCGCCTTCTCGGCCGAGCTACGGCGGGGCCAGAGGTCAACTACGTTGGGGCTTCGAAACCACCTATAGCTCCCCGTCCAAGGCATTCCCGGATGCAGCCGACGCCTATCTTCCTCCGGCAAAATCAACCTCTGCCAGAAACGATCGTCACCATCCTGTTTGCGATTCAGTTCCATCAATTATCTCCCTATTTATTAATTACTGAGAAGAGAGAAGAAGAGAAAGAAAGAAGGGACCCCGTATGTGCGCCCATGCGACACAACATGTGCGCCGGTGCGTCATGATTTAGCGGGCTTCCTGCCCGTGAATAAGGTGGTGATCCGTGGCGTCTTCCGCTTGCGTCGTTCGATGACGATGAGCCCGACCTCTTCCAACTCCAGTAGAGCACGCCATTTCTGCCAGCGTGAGACGCCTTCCAGCGCTAGCGCCACATTTGACAGGGTGAAGGGTTTCCCGTGGGTTTCGAAGTTGCGCCCGAGAATATGTAAGGCCACCCGGTAGGTGGAGATGTATTTGACCTTGGCGAGCCGTTGCTTCCAAACGTCCGGCACTAAGGTGAAGGGTTCCCGTCGCCGCGATTTACTCGGTTGAGCTTCGCAGGGAAGAATTTCGACCTCGATTTTCCTCCCCTCTCTGATGATAAATTGCCTCCCCTCGTTAGTGGCGAATTTTTTCAAGACGTTCATGCCTCCGCCTTCTTCGGCATGGCACCGACGGCTTCCAGGGCGCGCATCATCGTCGCCCACATCTGCTGCGCTACCGGCCGCTTATCGCTGTAGCGGGCACCGTTTTCGAGCATCTGATCAACCTCGACGTCGATCGTGAGGCCGTTGCAGACGTCGCGTCCGGCGCCGTGCATGATCTCCTTTGCGTGTTCGATCTTCTCGTGCTCCGTTTCCTCGAATAGGATGCCGTCGTGCACCAGCATGACCGGCACGATGCCGGCCTCGCATAGCCGCATGGTTGCCAGGCGCAGCATCTCGGCGCCGCCGGATTGCATGGGAAAGTTGAAAAGCGTGCATTGGTTTGGGCTCGTGGTGACGTGTAGTGGCCAGCCGAACACGCTCTCCATACGGCGGGCGAGCATTGCGCTCTGCACCATGTCGGCGCGCCATTGCCAGAACCGCGGGTAGCTGCGTTTGTGTCGCTCGATGATCTCGCCTGCGATCAGCGGGTGACGGTTGAGACCGCGCGCGAGCGACGGCACGCCCATGCCGTATGAGATTGCTAGTTGCAGCACCTTCATGCGGTTCCGCATAGCTGGGTTGGTCTTCTTCCAACGCACCGGATCGGGATCGCCGGTGAAGCCGAGCACGTGGGCGAGCGCGTGGTATATGTCGCCAGCGCGGTAGGCGTCGATCAACGCGGTGTCGCCGGACAGGGCGGCGGCGACGCCGATCTCTTGTGTGCGCCAGTCGAGATAGACGCCAATGGCGTCCTGTGGAAACACCATGAATCCGCGCATCCCGGCGTGGGCGTTGTAGGGGCTTTTGGCGTGCGCGTTTCTGCCGGTGGCGGTGCCGAAGGGAAACAGTGATGGCCGACTGCGCCCATCGCGGCCGATCGGCAACCGTGCCTTGACGATGAAGCCCAAGCTGTCGCGCAGCGCGTGCAGGCCCTCGATGCCCGGCACGTGGTACATCAGCCGAAACGCGTCGCCGTCGATGTTCAGTTGGCCGCTGTCGAGGCGTGGCCATGCAGCGACGCCGGTGCGTATCAACCACTGCTCAAACCGCTCGTAACTCCACTTTCCTTCGGGCGTGTAGATCGGAGCATCGCTGCCGTAGCTCGGATCGAACCGGCGCAACAATTCGCCGATCACCGCGACCTTGTTCTCCTGCACCAAGTTCCACGTCGGCATGTCGATCGGCATTCCGCGCGCTTGGATCTGGGCCACGCAGTTTGCGCTATAGCTCGACCACCAAAGCACACGCGCGATGTCGGCTGGCGGCAATCCTGGGAGGCCGCGTAACTGTGCGCGCAGCAGGTGCACCGACATACGCACGTCCTCTTCGCAATATTCGAAAACTTGTTCGCGACCGTACTTGCGCCAGTGTCCTTCACCGATGTCTTTCGCTATCGTCTCCTTGTCGATGGTTTCCCAACCTTCTATTCCATAAGCGCGACATGCGTCGGAAAGGCGTTTGCGGGGTTTCTTTCGCACCTCGTCTGGATTGTATGGAAGCAAGACGTTGTTGATGGCTAGATAAGCAGTATGCAGGTCGAACACGTGCGCCGGGAAGCGCCAGCCCAACGTCTTGAAGCACATTAGCTCGGCCTGCGCGCTGTAGGCGACAAACAGAGCGTCGGGGCCAACATCAAACGGCGGGAACTTCGCAGTTAGCAATTCGTCACGCCAAAGACGGATAGTGCGCACGTGCCAAAGGTTTTTGTTCAACACGTGCGCCACCAAGCACAACGGCATCGGCATGTCGCCGCTGTGTAGATTGTAGTCGCCGCCACTGGTCTCGAATTCGAAGTCGGCGACAACGATGACGCCGAAGTTCTCGCTCACGACGGGGACTGCCGCGCGCCGATCAAACGCAACAGACCGGGATGGTTTTCGGTTTCAATCACACGGCCGGCAAACGTGATGCCGACTAACTCAGTGAGTGACTGTGTCGGCCACTTCGGTTGCGGGAAAGCATCCTGGTCCCTGGCGGCGGTGATCTTGTAACCCTCGACGCCCTCCTCCTTCCTGGAGGTTAGCATCGTCCACAGTGTCTTCGCCTGCTCGCATCCCTGCAGATTGGTGCTGTTCCAACTGTTGTCCAAATTCCTAGTAGGGATGTGGCAGAGGAAGAACTTGTCGCCTGGCTTCGTCGCCAGCGCTAAGCGGAAGCGGAGGATGCGTGCGGACTCCAAGTAGCGTGTTGCCAGTTCCTCAGGGATCAAGTGCAGCGTGTCGCGCTGAGACCCCTGGATTGGCACGCTCACGAAGCAAATCTCCGAGGACCAGTAAGTAGCTTCATCCGGGTGCAACCGGACGAAGTCTTTGGCCTGCGAGGCCGAGTGATGCGGTAGAGCCGTTAACAACGTCTCGACGTTCGCTAAGGCGGCGGCATGTTTGGATTTGAACCTGTCCAAGCTGAACGCGCTCGGCTTGGCGATCGACATCGCCTCCTCCTCAGTTGGCGGCCCATTGCTGGGCGCTTGCTCGACCGGCGGTAACGCATGCACCTTCTTTTCAATCGTCATCGATGGATTTCTCCCAAAATTTTACCGTTGCCGGGCGGAATGTCCGTCATCCGTCCGGCTGTCGCCGGATGTGTCCGGGCGCTCGCTAAAAATCATATGGTGTGTTCGCGATCGCGATGCTCGACTGATAAGGGGGAATGATAAGGGGAAAACGAGCAGGAAAAATTTAAGCTCGTTTTCCCCTTTTCTTGCAGAAGTCGTTGACTCTGCTCTTCGATGTCACTTTGGGAAATGCCGGCGTCGAGCACGCGAGCAGGAATGGATTCAAGCCTCGCTCGCGCTGCCGCCGGTTTTGATCGGCGGTGATCGCTTGCCACAACAGCATTAGCTCGCCCCAGTATTCGATATGCACCTTGCGAGCGTTGAGCTTGCTTTCGCTGCCCTCAGCCGTCAGCTTGTCGACATGTCGCTTCGCCTTAGCGATGACCACGGTTAACACCTCGCGGGCATCCGGCGTCTCCGGGATGAAAAGCAGCAGCCGCGAATCGAGCGCGGCGCGAGCGGGCTCCAGCTTGTTCAGCTTCTTGCGTATCTCGGCGGCCTCTTGCCGAGGCGTAAGCGAATCCCCTCGCTTGCTATGTGCCGCAAGTCCGCGATAGTCAGCAGCAAGCTCTCGCAGTTGCTCGCGCAGCGGTTGCTTTGGCTCCGCCACCAGCGCAGCCTCAGGATCAGACTGTGCCCACCATCGGTCGCCAACCGTCATCGCATCGGCATCGATGCCGACACGAGCTAGGCTGGCCTTGATTTTCTGCCAATCGTCCTCGCTGTAGGCAAATGTTTTATCGGTCGGCACCGTTCCGACCCATCTTGAACTGAGCCTCACTGGTAAAAGATGCTTCTTGTCGGGCACGCTCACTGGTGCGCCTTCCGGAACGGCACGAGAACGTCACCGGCAGCGGGCGGGCTAGCGCAGAACGTTGCCCATGCCTTCATCAACCCGGCGCGCTCGTCGAGCAAGTCCGTGCGCTCGTAGGCGCGGCTTTGCTTGCTATGCACGACGTGCGCCAAGGCCAATTCACGCGCGGCATAGGAGAAGCGCCGCGAGCCCTGCTCGGCCGCCCAATCGCGAAACGTCGAGCGAAAACCGTGCACGGTGCAGTCGGCACGGATGCGCGCCAGCGCGTTTGCCAGCGCGTTCGGGCTTAACGGCTTGCCGGGGCGAGAGCCGACAAAGACGGGGCCGTCATTGTTCTTGCCTGGCAGAGCTTCGAGCAAAGCAAGCGCGGCCTTCGACAGCGGTACGCGATGCGGCGCACCGCCCTTCATGCGCGCGGCCGGTATCTCCCACACGCCAGCACCAAGGTCTATCTCAGACCAGCGCGCGCCTAAGATTTCGCCGGTTCTCGCCGCAGTCAAAACGGCGAATTGGAGCGCGCGCTCCGGCACGCCATCGTACTGCCGCAGCTCGGCCATGAACCTCGGCAGCTCGGCGTAAGGCAGCGCAGCGAAATGCTTGATGTCGGTAGCCTTCCTCGACGGTAGCAGATGCTCGATATGGCCGGACCACCGAGCGGGATTATCACCCGAGCGATAACCGCTCACGGTCGCCCAATCGAGCACCATCTCGATCCGCCCACGTAGGCGACTCGCGCTCTCGGGAATCCGGGTCCACAACGGCCCGATTACCCTCATCACGAGCGCAGTATCGATCGCGCCTACCGGCAGTGCGCCGAGCATCGGATAAGCGAAGCGTTCGATCGAGCCGATGAACTCCCGTGCGTGCCTCGCACTGCGCCACTTCGATCGGTTGGCCTCGAAGTAGGCTTCGCTCGCTTGCATGAACGTCACCACCTTCGCCGCTTCCAGCGCCGCGTGTGTCTTGGCGGCCTGTTTGGCCTCGATCGGATCGACGCCGTCGAGCAATCCCAGGCGCATCGCCTTGGCGCGCATGCGGGCCTCGGCGAGCGAGACCACGCTCAGGGGTCCGATGCCGGCCATGCGCTCGACCCCGCCGCGCTCGAAACGAAGAATCCAACTTGCAGCCCCGCGGGCGGTCCTGGTCTGTGGCGTGGTGACTTGTAAATACAAACCGGGCACGGTGCCATCGGGATAGCGCCCGGGTGTCTTGCGCGCCTTGAGCACGCGCTTTGCCGTTAAAGGTCTCGCCATTTTTCGTCCCCCTCTGCCCCGCGGCTCGCCCACGCCCTTACCCCCGGCGTAGCTATCGAACCTCCCCGGAAAATATCGGACGTTACCGGACGCCTAGCAAGGGAGAAATGGCGTGGTTACGGGCTTTTTTCGCGGGCTTAACGGACGTTGCCGGACGCTATCGGGCGCCTAACCCACCCGAAGCTCCATCTACCACTCCGGCCAGACCGGGATGGTCAATCCCAGCCCGAGGATGAAGATGCCCCAGGAGAGAACGATGAGCACGAGAGCCGCCGCGAGCGTCTCAAGCGGCCGCAACCCGCGCGCCGCGACCGCGCCCACGCCGATCAGCAGCAGAATCGAAACCACGAGCCCGAGCCGTTCGATGCTGAGCCCGAAGATCACCAGGCTTGCGGTGACGAAAATGACCGG
>Ga0126379_10001892_pt1 | contig 13022 bp, 8 predicted proteins | sample PanSoiMetPlot_24_FD_92640 | JGI IMG/M metagenome (GOLD analysis project Ga0126379, IMG submission 92640) | Tropical forest soil microbial communities from Panama - MetaG Plot_24 | ecosystem: Environmental > Terrestrial > Soil > Tropical forest > Bulk soil | place: Panama | collected 2016-02-17
CGAGACCTGCGGCGCCGCGGCGAGTTTCCACACGAGGACCAGGCCGACGACGCCGTAAAGGAGGGCCGCCCCGGGGATCAGCAGAGCGGCCGTCAGGAATCGGCCGAGCGCGGCCGGCCCGGGAATGGCGACGAGCTCGTAGCCATCCGACGTCGGGCGCACCTCTCCCCAGATTTCTTCGCCTCGGTAGGGGAGGTGCACGGGAACCGGGCCACCCGCTCGCCGGAGTCTTTCCTTCAGCGGCGCCGGCAGGGCGGGGCCCTCGTCGCGCGGCTCGGCGTCGCGACCGTAGCCGGCGAGGACGGGGCGGGGCGCCGAGGTCGCCAGCAGCGACTCTCGCTCGCCGAGGACCAGTCGGCGGTAGACCTCGATGCGCGGCGGCAGCGGGTCCCACACGGGCCAGTCGGCCACCGTAATGATCACCCTGCCCCACCGGTTCCCTCCTTCCGCGAGCGTCACGCTCCTGCGAACGAGCGCGACGCGGTGGCGGTCGATGACGGCGGGAGCCTCGGGACGGGTCTGGCCCCATTCCGGGATGATCGAGAAGCCGCTCCTCGCGAGGCCCGCGGAGTCATAGACCTCGTAGGCCGCGAGGACCGGGGCGCCGGGCTGTCGTTCGCCGTCCTTCCAGATGCGGTATGCCAGGTCCGAAAGGTCGCAGTCCTCGGGCCCCGCGGGAAGGTCCCGGTCCAGGTCGATCCGGCCGACTCTGGCGGCGGCCCGCTCGGCCGCGAAGACCGCGTTGGCGGAAGCGTGGGCCGGGTCGGGCAGGACGATGCCGTGCGCGACGTGGAGCAACCGCTCCGCCCGCCGCTGCTCCGAGACGGGAGCGATGAGAAGGAGGGCCAGGAGCGTCGCGCCGATGAAGATCCGGGTCATCGAGATGCGGTTGGGCTGGAGGATTCCCCTCGACGCTCGGGTCCAGAGGTCGAAGGCCGCCGCGAAGAAGAGGAAGACTAAGGCGCGCGCGAGAAACGACGGGCTGACCAGGGCAAGCCCCAGCAGGAACGGCAGCGCCGTCGCGGCGAGGGCGGCCGTGGTCCATTGTCTGCCCCCGCGCGACCTCCGGCCCACCGCCGTGGAAAAGAGGGCCGCGGCGAGCAAACCCGTCAGCGCGGCCGGGCGGGTCAGGTTGATCAGCCGCGGAGGGCCTCCGAGCTCGGGCGGCGAGACCGCCGCGGAAGCGAAGATGGCGGCGATCGCGCCCCAGTAGCCCATCAGTGTCGCAGAGATCGCGGGTCTCCCCGTGAGAGGGCCCGCCTCGTCCGGCCGCTCGCGGACGAAAGGCACGAGCAGCGGGCCGACCGCGAGGAGCACGATGCGCCAGGACGAGAGCGCGCCCGGCCCTGCCGCGGCCTCCGCCGCGAGGAACAGAAGGGCCAGCGCCGCGCCGGTGCGCGCGGGGTTGAGGCCTCGTCCCAAGAGCAGGAGCGCCATCGCGAGGGCCACCCCGAGCGCGATGCCACGCGGGACCATCGAGTGTCCGGCGACGCCGGAGGGCCTCGCCTGCACGAGCGGTTGTCCGGAGGCGCCGCGCAGCAGGACCCTGTCGCCCACTCCGCCGTTCGCGGCCGGCTTGCTCGGCTCCCAGGCGAGGGAGTTCCCGGTCAGGCCGAGAGCGGCCGCGAAGTCCGGCGCCTCGACCGGGAAGGTGCGCGCGCCGTAGATGATCGACGCGCCGCGCCCCTGTCCGACCGAGCGGCGGTAGAGCAGGGTCAGGTCCATCGCCGACCAGCGCGCCTCGATTCCGTCGGCGGAGACGAGCCCGGCGAGGGACGCCGGGGCGTCGCCCCACCACGCGTGAACGGTCCCGTCCACGTCCGTCAGCGCGATCCACGTGCCGGGCGCGGCGTCTTCCATGGCCTGGCGCGCGGCGGAGAAGAGGACGATTCGGTTGACCGCGATCCCGCCCCCCGCGAGCGAGCGGACGACCTCGGGACGGGTCGCGAGGACCTCGGTGCGGCGCGAGAGATCGTCGGCCGCCGCCCGGACCGCGTTGCCGAGCGCGGCAGGCGGAGCGCCGGCGGGGCGCGGGCGAAGCGGGAGATCGCCGTCCAGGAAGAGCAGCGCCACGACCCCGATGGCCGCGGCGGCCAGGGGCGCCGCGGAAAGGCGTTTCACGGCAGAGCCGGGCGGCTCACGGAAGCTTCTTCTCGGCGGTCTCGCCGACCGCGGGAGCCATGGGAAGGTCTACTCCCCGCCGGCGCGCCGTCGAGATCGCCTCCGGGTAACCCGCGTCGGCGTGCCGCATCACGCCGGTTCCGGGGTCCGCCGTCAGGACCCTCTCGAGGCGGCGGGCGGCTTCCGGTGTGCCGTCGGCGACGGCCACCATGCCGGCGTGGATGGAGTAGCCGATGCCGACTCCGCCGCCGTGGTGGACCGACACCCAGCTTGCGCCGCACGCGGTGTTGACGAGGGCGTTTAAGATCGGCCAGTCCGCGATCGCGTCCGAGCCATCGCGCATCCCCTCGGTCTCGCGGTTCGGCGACGCGACGGAGCCGGCATCCAGGTGGTCACGCCCGATGACGATCGGGCCGCGCACGCGGCCGGCGCGCACGAGGTCGTTGAAGAAAAGCCCCGCCCGAGACCGCTCGCCGTAACCGAGCCAGCAGATCCGGGCGGGCAGGCCCTGGAAGGCAACCCGCCTCTCAGCAAGCGTGAGCCACCGCTCCAGCCCGCGGTTCCCGGGAAAGAGCTCGAGCAGAGCCCTGTCCGTCGCCAGGATGTCCTCCGGGTCTCCCGAGAGCGCGGCCCAGCGGAAAGGCCCCTTGCCCTCGCAGAAGAGCGGGCGCATGTAGAGAGGGACGAACCCGCCGATGTCGAAAGCGTTCTCGACGCCCGCCTTCTTCGCCTGGCCCCGCAGGTTGTTGCCGTAGTCGAAGACGACCGCGCCGCGCCGCTTCATCTCCAGGAGCGCTCGGACATGGTCGGCCATCGTGGCGTAGGACCGCGCGGTGTAGCTCTCCGGGTCCTGTTCGCGAAGCGCGAGCAGATCGTCGAAAGACTCGCCGCCCTGCGCCCGCGGAACGTAGCCTTGCAGCTCGTCGTGCGCCGAGGTCTGGTCGGTCACGAGGTCCGGGACGATGCCTCGATCGTTCAGGCGCTCGAGGAGGTCCACCGCGTTGGCCCGAACTCCGATCGAGACCGCGCGGCGCGTCTCCCTGGCCGCGAGTGCCAGGTCGATCGCGCGGTCCAGAGAATCTTCCCGCTCATCGAGGTAGCGCGTGCGCAGTCTCCGCTCGATGCGCGACCCTTCCACCTCGGCGATCAGCGCGGTCGCTCCGGCCATCGTCGCCGCCAGCGGCTGAGCCCCGCCCATGCCGCCGAGCCCCGCGGTGACGACAAGACGCCCCTCGAGGTGCCCGCCGAAGTGCTTCTCGGCAGCCGCCGCGAACGTCTCGAAGGTTCCCTGCACGATCCCCTGGCTTCCGATGTAGATCCAGGAGCCCGCCGTCATCTGCCCGTACATCGTCAGGCCAAGCCCCTCGAGGCGGCGGAACTCGTCCGTCGTCGCCCACGCCGGGACCAGCATCGCGTTGGAGATCAGGACACGCGGGGCGTCGGCGTGCGTCCGGAAGACGCCGACCGGTTTTCCGGACTGGACGAGAAGGGTCTCCTCGTTTCCCAGACGCTTCAAGGTCGCGACGATCGCGTCGAAGCACTCCCAGTTTCGGGCTGCCTTGCCGGCTCCGCCGTAAACGATCAGCTCCTCGGGTTTCTCGGCAACCTCCGGGTCGAGGTTGTTCTCGAGCATCCGAAGAGCGGCTTCTTGGGCCCACCCGCGGCACCGCAACTGCGCGCCCCTGGCGGCCCGAACGAGGCGAGGGGAAGCGAGAACCGGCACGCCTCGATTATAGGGGCGGGGGGCCGCGCGCCTCGCCTCAGGCCAGCCGTTTCGCGAGCCCGCGGACGGCGTCGCTGTCGAGGAACGTGCGGGCGCGATCGAGGTCCGACGAGAGCTGGCGGTCCGTCTTCCACGGGCGGATGGACCGGCGAAAACTGCCTCGGACGGCCTCGATCGGCGCCGAGGAGCGCAGTGGCCGGAGGAACTCCATCGCCTGGAAGGCGACGAGCAGCTCGATCGCCAGCACCCGCTCAAGATTCGCGACGACGGCCGCGAACTTGCGGGCGGCGATCGGCGACATCGAGACGTGGTCCTCCTTGTCCGCGGAGGTGGGGATCGAATCCACGGACGCCGGGTGAGCGAGGATCTTGTTCTCCGATACGAGCGAGGCCGCCACGACCTGGGCCATCATCAGGCCGGAGTTGACCCCGCCCTCTTCGACGAGGAAGGCGGGCAGCTCCGAGAGGGCGGGATTCAGGAGCTTCTCGATCCTTCGCTCGGAGATCGAGGCGAGGTCCGCGGCCGCGATCGCCGCGTAGTCGAGAACGAGCCCGACCGGCGCTCCGTGGAAGTTGCCGCCGGACACGATCCTCCCGCTCCGGGCGAAGACGAGCGGGTTGTCCGTGGCGCTGTTCATCTCCCGCTCGAGAACCTCGCGCGCGTGCGAAAAGGCGTCCCGCGCCGCGCCGTGGACCTGGGGCATACAGCGGAGGGCGTAGTTGTCCTGGACCCGGCCGCAGCCGCGGTGAGACTCGCGGATGGCGCTGCCGGCCAGGAGCCTCCTGAAGTTGGCGCCGGAGTCCGCGGCGCCGGGATGGGGACGCGCGGCCAGGACCCCGGGATCGAACGCGGCGTCGGAGCCCCTTGCCGCGTCGAGCGAAGCGGCCCCGGCCAGGTCCGCGACCCGGGCGAGGTAGAGGGCCCGATGAAGGGCGAGGCCTCCGGCGGCGACCGTCATCTGGACGCCGTTGATCATGGCGAGGCCTTCCTTCGCCTTGAAGACCACCGGCTTGAGCCGGGCCTCCCGCAGCGCCCTCGCCGCGCCCATCGAACGGCCGCGGCGGCGGACCGCTCCTTCCCCCATCATCGCGAGAGCCAGGTGCGAAAGGGGAGCGAGGTCTCCCGATGCCCCCACCGAGCCCTGCTCCGGCACGACGGGCAGGATGTCCTTTTCCAGCATCGCGAGGAGCGTCCGGACCGTCTCGACCCGGATGCCCGAGAATCCCTTCGCCAGGGCGTTGGCCCGAAGCAGCATCATCGCGCGCACGGTCCGGTCGGGGAGCGCGGGACCAACTCCGGCGGCATGGCTCCGCACGAGGTTCTTCTGGAGCTCTTCGATCCGTTCGGGCTCGATCGCCACGTCCGCGAATTTTCCGAAGCCGGTCGTGACGCCGTAAACGCGCTGACCGCGTGCCGCCGCACGCTCCACGGTCCGGCGGGAGGCGGACATCGCCCGGCGCGCTGCCGGAGCGAGGTCGGCCCGGGCGCGGCGGTCGGCCGCCGCGGCCAGATCGTCCAGCGTCAGGCCGCTTCCCGAGAGCAGGAGTCGGTTCAAGGTGCGCGCGATTGTATAGAAGCGTGAGCGCTGATATCTTGCGGCGTTCTTTCCGATTTCAGAGAGGCGGTCAGCGTGAGAGTCGTGGCGGTGCTCGGCGGACAGTGGGGAGACGAGGGGAAGGGGAAGGTCGTGGACCTGCTCTCCCGGCGCTTCGACGTCGTCGCCCGCTACCATGGAGGCCACAACGCGGGCCACACGGTCAAGTTCGGCGACCGGCACTTCGCGCTCCACCTCCTCCCATCGGGCATCCTCTGCGGAAGGAAGAGCGTCATCGGCCCGGGTGTCGTCGTGGATCCAGAAGCGCTCCTGTCGGAAATCGATGTCCTGCGAGCCGAGAAGATCTCCGTCGAGGAGAACCTGCTCCTCTCCGACCGGGCCCAGGTCATCCTCCCCTATCACCGCCTCCTCGACGCTGCCCGCGAGCGGACCGCGGGCGATTCGAAGCTCGGAACGACGCTGCGCGGGATCGGACCGGCTTACGAGTCGGCGGCGGCCCGTAAGGGCGTTCGCATCGCCGAGATGGGCCGGCCCGACATCCTGGCGCGCCGCGTCGAAGCCCTGGCCTCGGAGACCGGAGCTCTCCTGAAGGCACTGGGACAGCCCGACGTCCCGTCCGCAGGTCAGGTCGTGGAAGCTCTCTCGGGAGCGTGGAAGCGGCTCTCCGGCTGCGTGACCGACACGGGAAGGTACCTGCGCGAGCATCTCGCGGGTGGCGGGAGTCTCCTGGCGGAGGGCGCCCACGGCGCCATGCTCGACCTGTCGGCCGGGACCTATCCCTTCGTGACCTCCTCGACCTGCACGTCCGCCGGCGTCGGCGCGGGACTCCAGATCTCGGCCAGGGCGCTCGACGGAGCGGTCGTCGTGCTCAAGGCCTACACGACCCGCGTCGGATCCGGGCCCTTCCCGACGGAGCTCCTCGACGCGACCGGCGAATACCTTCGAAAACGAGGCAACGAGTACGGGACTTCCACCGGCCGCCCGAGGCGTACGGGCTGGTTCGACGCCGTCGTCGCGCGGACCTCGGTCGCTCTTTCCGGCGCGGAGGCGATCGCGATCACGAAGCTCGACGTGCTGGACGACATGGAGGAGATCCCGGTCTGCGTCGGGTACAAGCTGGACGGAAAGGCGATGGACACGTTGCCCGCGCTGGTTGAAGACGTGGAACGGCTGACGCCGGTGTACGAGTGGTTCCGGGGCTGGAAGACGAAGACGACGTCGGTGACACGCTTCGAGGACCTGCCTTCCGCCGCGAAGGGCTACGTCCGCTTCCTGGAGGAATCCTCCGGAGCGCGCGCGGTCTTCATCTCCACAGGTCCCCGCCGCGAGGAGACAATCCAGTGCGATTCGGCTTTCCTCTCATCACTCCCTCAGTCCGCACCGTAGGGGCGGGCCTTGCGCCCGTCCGCCCCTCGTCGACGCTCCGCCCGTATACTTCTCGACGCCCAACTCGCGGGCCGCTAGCTCAGCTGGTTAGAGCATCGGCCTTTTAAGCCGGTGGTCGTGGGTTCGAGTCCCACGCGGCCCACCATTTGTCCACCGCGTGCAACCGCTCGGAATCCCGGCAAGTCTCTACGATGTCGGGACTTCGGGCGCGTTTGCACCGATGAGCGGAATTCGGGCGATACCGCGAAACGATAGCGAGCGGCGGGCGGTTCGCAGAAAAAATCGCAGAAAGTCGCAGAAAGAGTTCGGACATTGACTGTCCGGTTTCTTGGGAAAACCGTCGCGGCCTGAACGCGAAAGACCCGACGGAAAACAGTGTAGGACTCGAACCCAAAACGGACTGCCAACCTAGAGCAAACTACGCCAACCGACTCGAACGCCGATCCGAAGAATCCTTAATGAATCCAGGCCCTCCTGAGAATCCGTTCTCGGGAGACTTGTCCTCGACGTTGGAAAAAGTTGGCGAAATGTTGCACCTAGCTGTCAACGCTGCGGACACACGCGCCCGGCGCTGGCGACGATCCGAGATCGGCCAGATTCAGGGTCCGAATCCCCGCGTCTCGCCTGACGGCGACCGTCAGGTCAGGAATGGCGGGGCCCTCCAGACCTCCTCCGTCCGGCTGGCTTGAGAGGCCGGAGGCGAGGGCATAACCTCCCCGCTCAAGGAGGTCTGCCATGCAACTGATCAATTCCGGCCGGCGTGTCCTCGCTCCTGTCTCGATCATGTTCACGGCTCTGCTAGGGGTCGGGGCGGGGGCCCTCCAGGGTACCTGCGGCCCCTTCACCGACACTCCTAACGACGCCTTCTGTCAGTTCATCGTGGAGGTGTTCTACATGGAGATCACAACTGGAACGACGCCGACGACCTACGACCCGACTGGCAACGTGACGCGGACGCAGATGGCGGCCTTTCTTTCGCGCTCGGTGGACCGAGTGCTCCTCCGTGGCAACCGGCGCTCTGCCCTGGACCAGTTCTGGACGTCGCAGGACGCGACGGTCCTCGGCCTGACCACAGTCGGCGCCCAGCCTATGCTCGTCCGCTCCGACGGCGAGGACTTGTGGGTGACGAGCTCCGAAGGGGTCTCGCGTGTACACGCCAGCGACGGCAAGCTGCTGGGAACGTGGACGGGAGCGGTGAGCGCCCGCGGTGTGCTGGTGGCGATGGGGCGGATCTTCATTACGGCGGACGCGAGTCCCGGCGAGCTCTACGAAATCGACCCCAGCCAGCCGCCCGGAGCCGTCACAACCATCTTCTCCAACGGGGCGGCCTACTCCAACGGGATTGCCTTTGACGGCTCTCGGATCTGGACCGCCAACAATGGCAGCGGCCCCGCCTCGGGTTCCGTTTCCATCATCACTCCGGCAGCGGTCCCTCCGTGGACCGTCACCACGTTGACGACCGGCTTCAACCTTCCGGATGGAGCTCTTTTCGACGGCGCGAACATCTGGGTGACGGACATCGTGGCCAAGACTCTTCTGAAGCTCGACTCGAACGGTGCCGTCCTCCAGACGGTCACGGTCGGAAACGGCCCCGAGTTTCCCGTCTTCGACGGCACGAACATCTGGGTGCCAAACTACAGCTCCAATTCTGTTTCCGTCGTCCGAGCGACCAGCGGCGCGGTTCTGCGGACACTCACCGGCAACGGGCTCAGCAATCCGATCGTGTCCGCGTTCGACGGTTTGCGCGTGCTGGTGACGAATTACGGCGGCGACAGCGTCTCACTCTGGAAAGCTGCGGACCTGACGAGCCTGGGCTCGTTCTCGACCGGTACCGGCTCGGTTCCGTTCGGCGCCTGCAGCGATGGCGTCAACTTCTGGGTTACGCTGATCAACCCGGACAAGCTCGCACGGTTCTGAGGTCGAACGGGCCGACGTTGAGCCTCAGCCTGGCCCATGGATCGGATCGATGAACTCAGGGCTCGGTGTGGACGACCGCGCACGGTGTTGCTCGCCCGTCGACGCTCATGCCGAAGCCGATCAGGTCGGTCCCGGCCTTCGTCGTGTAGCCCTGGAAGTTGCGGTGCACCATGGGATCCCGTTTCCCAACCATGCCACAGGTCCCCAAGCGGCCTCCTGGCGGGGCAGGACATAACCGCGCCAGCAAAGTTCTTCTCCGAGGATATTGGTGACAAAGAGCGGAATCCATGCCGCAAAAACCCACCCGTTCCAGCCGGGACTCTGGGCCAGGAATGAGGGAGACGGCTGGAAGCTCGGATCCAGACGGCGCGCCACGGCCAGAATGGCGGCCGACGCGATCACGACCGCGAGAAGTCCAATGATCGTCCAGCCGGCGTCGCCACGATTGATTGGAAAGAGTCTCAGCTTCCTTCGCCAGCCGCTCAGCGTCGGCGCGGGCAGCTCGCGCCATGCCATCGCGCTGCCGAATGCCAGGATTGGCGCGAGAACCACGACGGTGCCACTGAGATACCAGCCGAAGATCGGTGGAATTCCGTAGGAGTCGCGCAGCCACGGGATCACGGCTGCGACGGTAAGCCACAGCAACAACGAGAAGAATCCAAACACCGTGGCGGTTTCGGCGAGTCCCATTGGCGGAGCGACGGTTGCCGAATCGCCGGGTGTCCCACTGAATCTGTCCGCGTCCGCCATCGATTGGGCAGTTTACTCAGTCGGTCGATCCTCCCTCTTCGCCCCAGCTCATGAGGCTCGAGGCGAGCGGGTTGCTCGCCAGGGACGCGACCGACGAAGCCGTCGAGCAGCTCAAGACGGTGACGACAACGAGAATGCCGAGGCCGAAACGTGGCGGGGAAGGACTCCTACAGCTTCTCAGTCGACGGGATTCGCCGTCGAGGGGCAGGCCTTGAACGAATATGGCGGACGGGGATAGCATCGTCGGGATACTTCGGGGTGGCCTGATGAGGCTCCTCGGGGCCCACAAGTTCAGCGTTTCTGTGGTCATGGTGGCCGCTTTGTCGACCGGCGCGGGCGTCGGCCTGCTGGGTGTGTGCGGTCCGTTCACGGATGTCGCGGCCGACGTGTTCTGCCCGTTCGTGCTGGAGATTTTCTACCTGGGAATCACGACCGGCACCACGGCGACGACCTACGATCCGGCCTCCAACGTCAGCCGGCTCCAGATGGCGGCGTTTCTCTCCCGCACGGTGGACGGCGTCCTGAAGCGCGGGAGCCGCCGGGCGGCGCTTGATCAGTTCTGGACCTCGCAGAACGACACAGTCCTGGCGATAACGACGGTCGGCAGCACTCCTCTCTTTGTCGCGTCCGACGGTGCCGACGTCTGGGTATCTAATTTCAGCACTAACTCGGTCTCGCGGGTGCGCGCGAGCGACGGCAAGCTGTTGGAGACCTGGACGGGCGCGTCTGGCGCTCACGTGGTGCTCGTGGCGATGGGTCGAATCTTCATCATGGGAACCAACATCCCCCCCAGCCTCTACCAGATTGATCCGAGTCAGGCGGCGGGAGCGGTGACGACCGTCGCAACGAACCTCGGGGGTCCCTTTGGGGGAGCCTTCGACGGGTCGCGCATCTGGGCGACAAATCTCGGCCCACCCGGATCCGTGTCGATCGTAACTCCCGGCGCGACGATCCCCTGGACCGTAACGACGGTCACTGCGGGATTCAACCGGCTCTACGGCGCGCTCTACGACGGGGCGAACGTCTGGGTCACGGATTGGGGCGCCGGGACTCTTGCGAAGCTGGATGGCTCCGGCGCGGTCCTGCAGACGGTCACGGTCGAAACCCACCCGCAGATCCCGATCTTCGACGGCACGAACATCTGGGTCCCCAACACCGATTCCGGCTCAGTTTCGGTCGTCCGGGCCTCGAGCGGAACGGTGCTGGCGACGCTGACCGGCAACGGCTTGAACGGTCCTGTGGCGGCCGCCTTCGACGGACAACGGATCCTGGTCACGAATAACCCCGGCGACACGGTCTCGCTCTGGAAGGCGGCGGACCTGACAACTCTTGGCTCGTTTCCGACCGGCGCGGCCACGAATCCCTATGACGCGTGCAGCGACGGCATCAGCTTCTGGGTGACGCTCCAGAACGTCGGCAAGCTCGCCCGGTTCTGACGGAAGGAGCGTTCCTGGGACGAAGGGTTCAGATTCGGTTCGTCGCGTCGGAGGACAACGCGAAGGCGACCTCGTTCTTCGTGGACTCGGTTCAGCTGGTCGTGAACTAGTCGCGGGTTAAGACCTTTGCAGGTTTGAGACGGCTCTGTTCGGTTTCAAGAGAAGAGTCAATTCGAGGGCGGGACATGCTACGGGAGGTTCTCACTCTCCCTCCGAAAACATCTGCCTTGTTGGATGGCAGGTCTCCCTCAGCAGGGAGGCAACGTCCTCCTCTCCTGACTCTCAAGCCAGACCCCAGCAGAGGAGGGCCGGGAGGCCCTCGGCCCTCCTGACCTGTCAGCGGCCTTGAACGACGGCCTATCAGAACCGCGCGAGCTGGTTCAGGCTGCTCAGTGAGATCCAGAAGTTGACTCCGTCGCTGCATGCGCCGAACGGCTCATTGAGGTCGCCCGTCGAGAATGCTCCGGCAGGCGTCAGATCGGCTGCCTTGAACAGCGAAGCACCGTTGCCTCCAGTGTTGTTGGTTATCAGCACTCTTTGTCCGTCGAACGCGGCGGCTAACGGTCCGCTGAGTGAGTTGCCCGTCAAAGTCTGTAAGACCGCTCCGCTCGAGGCTCGAACCACGGAGACGGAACTGTCTGTGAAGTTGGGAACCCAGATGTTCGCGCCGTCGAAGACCGGAAAGCTCGGGGCCCTGCCGACGGTCACCGTCTGCAGGATGGCGCCGGTCGTATCGAGCCTCAGGAGCCTGGACGTGAGCACACCCTGGTTCGTCACCCAGATGTTCACCCCGTCGTAGAGAACAGCGAAGGGAGCCGTGAACCCCGTCGTCACCATCGTGACGGTCCACGGCATGGTCGCGCCGGGTGTCACGATCGAGACGGAGGCCCCGTCTGCCGTCCAGATCCGGGCTCCGTCGAAGGCGATTCCGTTGGGGCCGGCGCCCAGGTTGCTCGCGACCGTGGTCACGGCGCCGGGCCCCTGAGTGGGATCGACCAAATAGAGTTCGCCGGGATTGGTGCTCCCGGAGACGAGGATCCGGCCCATGGCTACCGCGATTCCGACGGCGCGCGTCGCCCCCGTCCAGGTCGCGAGCAGTGCTCCGTCGCTTCCCCGCACGCGAGAAATGGAGTTGCTGCCGAAATTGGCCACCCACACATCCGCACCATCCGATTCGACCAGTTGGGGCTCGACCCCGACCGTCGTAATCCCGAGGACCGTGGCGTTCTGAGGCGTCCAGAACTGCTTGAGCGCAGCCCGCCGGTTGCCGCGCTTCAGGACTCCGTCCACCGTGCGCGACAGAAACGCCGCCATCTGCGTCCGACTCACGTTGTCCGCCGGAGAGTACGTCGTCGGCGTGGTCCCGGTCGTGATCCCCAGGTAGTACACCTCCAGGATGAAGCCGCAGAACGCATCGTTGGCCGTGTCGGTGAAGGGCCCGCAGGTGCCCAGGAGGGCTCCCGCCCCGCCCCCCAGCAGTGCCGCGAACATGATCGAGACAAGAGCGAGGACACTCCGGCCGGAATTGATCAGTTGCATGGCAGACCTCCTTGAGCGGGGAGGTTATGCCCTCGCCTCCAGCCTCTCAAGCCAGCCCGGCCGGAGGAAGGAAGACCGGAGCACCCTCCTGACCTGACGGTCACCTTCGGCTTTCGATCCGGAGATTCCGACGTGCGACGGTTCGATCTCCTAGGCCCCTGACCTTACCTCGCTCGAATAAACCCGTTGCCGGTCAGCGTCGCTGAGGAGGACGCCGGTGGCGGCCCGGACGATCGAGACTGAGCTCGAGCCGGAGTTGGGCACCCAGATGTTGGAGCCGTCGAAGACGCGCGAGCGCGGCACGATTCCGACAGTCAGGGTCTCCAGCACGGCCCCGCCCGAGTCCAGCCTGAGCAGCGAGCCGGGACCGTTGCCGGTTGCATTCGTCACCCAGACCGCCGTTCCGTCTGAACGGCCCCTACGCGGCCGGCTTCGACGGGGAGTATGTCGCCGTGACCAACCCGATCGGGGACAGCGTGTCGCTCTGGACCGCGGCAGGGCTGACGCCACTCGGGTCCGTCTCCACGGGCTCCGGCACGCTACCGGTGGCCGTCAGCAGCGACGGGATCCATTTCTGGCTCTCGCTCCAGGGAAG
>Ga0126379_10001893_pt1 | contig 13022 bp, 10 predicted proteins | sample PanSoiMetPlot_24_FD_92640 | JGI IMG/M metagenome (GOLD analysis project Ga0126379, IMG submission 92640) | Tropical forest soil microbial communities from Panama - MetaG Plot_24 | ecosystem: Environmental > Terrestrial > Soil > Tropical forest > Bulk soil | place: Panama | collected 2016-02-17
GTCTTGGGCCGCTGCATCCGGATGGGCCAGGACGAAACGGGCCACCCGATAAGCAAGCGTTGCTTTGCCGACCCCCGGCGGACCCCCGATGAGCCACGCGTGCGGCATGCGCCCGCCGCGATAAGCGGCGAGCAAGGTGCGTTCGGCGTCCGCATGACCGAATAACGCGGTGGTCTCTCTTGGAGGCGGCGCCTCGACCCCGCGCGCCTGAGATCGGCTCACGACGCGGCCTTTTCAAGCGCGGGTGGGGCCTCCACGGAATGCAGCCGTGCATTCACAAACGCCCAGATGACGTTGGCAATCTTGGTCATTTCGGCTGAGGCGTCGATCACCGCGCAGCGCTCGGGTTCCTCCTCGGCCAGCTCCAGATAGGCTTGGCGCAGCTTTTTATGGAACGCCAGCCCTTCCGCCTCGAAACGGTCGCTGCCAGCGGATCCGCGACGCTTGGCGGCGCGTGCAAGCCCGATTTCTGCAGGAAGATCGAGAATGAAGGTAAGCTCAGGTTGAGTGTCGCCGGTGGCAATGCGCTCCAGACGCCGGATCAGCTTCGGATCGATATTCGTGAGCACGCCTTGGTAGACGCGGGTCGAATCCGCGAAACGATCGCTGATAATCCAGGTCCCTTGCTCAAGCGCTGGCTTGATTGTGGATCGGACATGATCGTCGCGTGCGGCGGCGAACAAGATCGCTTCGGCGTAGGGACCCAGCGGCTTTGCAGCCCCCGACAGCAATACGTGACGAACCGCCTCGGCCCCGGGCGAGCCGCCTGGCTCACGGGTCAAGAGGGCGTCGATGCCGAGGGTTTTCAGCCGAGCAACGAGAAGCTTTGCTTGTGTCGATTTGCCCGTCCCCTCGCCCCCTTCAAAGGTAATAAAATGCCCACGCATTACGTCCGCCTCGCGGCTAGGGAGGTAAGGCGATCCATCTCGCATTGGCGGGAGCCACTGGGCTTTGACACGCGTGCCGCCTCGATCGCCGGTGCCATGGTGCCTGCACGGGCGCCCAAAATCCTGCGTTGGCACCACAACGCATAAGCTAGAGCCGCTCGATACCCGCCCGAAACAAATTGATCACGAGCTCTGTTGCTGCGTCAAAGGCGCGCTGGGGGAGCGTGCCACGGCCGATATTCTCGGCGGCCTGGAGGGGAACCTCAAGTACGACATTGTCGCCCCGCCAGACTTTGAGCTTGCCGATCGATTGGCCCTTTTCAACCGGTGCGGGCACCGGCCCGGTGTAGACAAAGCGGGCGACAATCTTGTCGGGGGTGTTGCGTGGCACCAGCAGGCGAATGGCAGAGTCACCAACCAATGGAACATGACCGCTGGCACCGCCATAGAGTTTGGCTTCGCCAACCGTCTGGCCTTCGGCGAAGAGCAGCCGCGATTCAAAGCTTCGAAACCCCCATTCGAGTAGCTTGCGGGCCTCGTCAGCTCGCTCCTTGGCGGTTTTGACACCATTGACGACCACGATTAAGCGCAGACCATTTTGCACCGCCGACCCGACGAGACCGTAACCTCCTTCTCGCGTGTAGCCCGTCTTGAGGCCATCTGCGCCGATGCCCAAGGCGAGCAGCGGGTTGCGGTTCTGCTGACGAATCTTGTTCCAGGTGAACTCCTTCTCGCCAAAGAGTCGATAGTGGTCTGGATAGGTGTGGATGAGGTGCTGCGCCAGCTGCGCGAGCTCCCGAGCGGTGACTTTGGTGCCCGGATCGGGCAACCCGGTCGCGTTGGTGAAGACTGACTTGGTCAGGCCGAGTTCGCGCGCCCGATCGGTCATCTGCTGGGCAAATGTGCCCTCGTTGCCCGCAATCCCCTCGGCAAGTGCGATGCAGGCGTCATTGCCCGATTGGATAATAGCGCCGTGAAGCAAGTCGATGACCTTCACCCGGCTATTAATCGCCGCGTACATGGTCGAGGTGTGAGACGGCGCGCCGCCCCGCCTCCAGGCATTCTCGCTGATGGTAAACTCGTCGTCGGGCTTTATGTCGCCTTGCTTGAGCTTGCTGAGCACCAATTCGACGGTCATCAGCTTCGCCATGCTCTCCGGATCCATCAGCCGATCAGCATTCTTTTCGTACAAGACGGTTCCGCTATCCGAATCGATCAGAATCGCGAAAGGGGTACTGGTCGCAAACTGATCGTCTTTTTTGGGCGTCTGTGCGCGGCCCGGATGGGCAACCGCCATGGCAAGGACCAAGACAGCGACCACCCAGTAGCGTGCCTTTGAAAGCGGCGTCGAACGCATCTGACGCGTCATGATCGATGGCCTACGACAGGTCCCAGCAGAGATGCCGCCCGGCGGCAATGGCGGCGGCGAATCGACGATCGACCCGCGGCCCCGAGCAAGCACACAGTGCACAATCAACGGGACCGAGCGCAACTAACTCGTGCTCAATAAAGTCCTCGGCCGCTGGTAATCCCAACAGCTCCATCGTTGCCCACAGGCGCATATGCGGACGCCGTCGAGCCATCCGGGATCTCACGAACCGCAGGACGGACGAACATCATGGCGCTTGTGTGTTGGGAGGACGCTTCGCCTGAGGGGGCCTTGCCCGAAACCCCCGAAGGGGCCTCCTCGCCGAAATCAAACGGGCGCTCCCCTGGAATGGGAACCGTTTGCCGTGGCGTGGCCCTCGACGTCGCCGATGCCAGCATGACGCCGCTCGGCGCCGGCGCCGGCAAGCCTTGACGCAAGGTTGACTCGAGCGTCCGATCGTCAGAGCCCTCAAGCGGAGCCAAGCCGACATATTCGACCCGAACCCGGGCGATTCCATTGCCGCGGAAGCCAAGCAGGGCCGCCGCCTTGCCGGAGACGTCGATCTCTCGATTCCCCGCATACGGGCCGCGGTCATTGACGCGAACGATCAACGATTTCTGGTTCGCGAGATTGGTCACCCGCGCATAGCACGGCATCGGTAAGGTCGGGTGCGCGGCCGAGATGCCATCGATATCGTAGACTTCGCCGTTTGCGGTCAGCCGACCATGAAAATCCATGCCGTACCAGGACGCCACGCCCTCAGAGCGATAATGGACATTCTGCTCTGGCACGTAGACGCGCCCCGCAACCGTGTAGGGTGGCCCGACCTTATAGACCCCCCCGCCCTTAGGAACGGGCTGACCATATTCGACGACGCGCGGGCTGGTGGATACTCCGTATCTGGGGTCGATTGTGCCTGCGAACTGGGACGAGCAGTTGGCCAACATCGAGCACCCGAGCAGGACTGCGCTCAGTCTCGCCCGCTGCCACCAAACCGGGTACGCGCACTGCATTCGCCTAGAATTCCCCCTGTCGAGTCCCGTCAACCGCTCGAGGGCGTCCGTACCGGTTCCTCGCGGATGCCCGCATTCTCTGTTTCGGAAAACCCCCGCCGCTCCTCCGTTCAACCAGACAGAATAGGCGCATCGGAAAGGCAAGAAAATGGCAGCACCGAGAACATGGTAAATGCAGAATTTCGCTCATAGCCGCTTTTGCCGATCCGTTGCCCCAAATTGAGACGCCGTGCAGACACCAGGCTTGCCGCCGCGTTGTCGAGTCGGGCGATCGACGTTGCTGACGCGAACGGGCTTGCGGCCTCTCGATGACACCTCACTCGTCATGCGGCGCAGCCTCTTCCCTTTCGGCCACTCCCGGCGCCGTTGCGCCGAATCGCTCGCTCGATTGCGGAATTGTGGCTGACCGTTCGGGCACGGGGTCGGGGCGCCCCTCTTCGTGGAATGGACCGAAGGCCGCGTGGCGGCCAGGGGCGGCGTCAATCAGTGCGCGCGTGTAGTCATTTTGGGGCTGCGCGAAGATCTGCGCGACGTCGCCATATTCAACGACCTTCCCGAGACGCATTACCGCGACGGTGTCGCAGACTTGGGCGGCAACGCGCAGATCATGGGTGATAAACAGCATCGTGAGACCGAGCCGCTTGCGGATATCATCGAGTAGACGCAGCACCTGGGCCTGAACCGAAACATCCAGTGCGGAGACCGCTTCATCGGCAATGAGCAGTTCGGGCTCCATAGCCAGTGCGCGGGCAATACAAATGCGTTGGCGCTGACCACCAGAGAACTGCGCTGGATAGCGCCCGAGCGCCGTGCGCTCGATCCTCACGAATTCCAGCAACTCGCCCGCGCGACGCATGGCATCGGCGCGGTCGAGGCCGAAATTCATGGGTCCTTCAATCATTGCCTCACCGATGTTGCGGCGTGGATTGAGGGAGCGATAAGGGTCCTGGAACACCATTTGAATGCGGCGCCGATGCGGGCGTAGCCGCCGATGACTGAGCTTGGCGATTTCGTCCGACCCGAGCCAAATGCTGCCGTCCGAGGGTTCAACCAGCCTGGCAATGCAGCGAGCGACGGTCGACTTGCCGGATCCGGATTCTCCGACAATGCCGAGCACCTCACCCCGGTGGATGGTAAGGTCCACACTCTGGGCGGCGCGCACGCGCGGTTGCTTGCGAAACAAGTGTTGGCCGCCATAGACTTTGCTCAGTTCCTCGGTCCGCAAGAGAATGGGCGCGTCGCGGTCGCGCGGTGCGGCCCGCGGCGTCAAACTCGGCACCGAGGTGATCAACGTCTGGGTATATTCATGGCGCGGGTTGCCAAGAACTTCGCGTGTCGTTCCGATTTCGATCAGCTCGCCGAGGCGCAGCACGGCCACACGGTCAGCGATCTCGCTGACCACGCCGAAATCGTGGGTGACGAACAGGACGGCCGTATCGCGCTCACGTTGCAGCTCCCTGATGAGGCTAAGAATCTGTGCTTGGGTCGTGACGTCGAGAGCCGTCGTCGGTTCGTCTGCGATGAGCAAAGCTGGCTTGAGGATTAGCGCCATGGCGATCATGATTCGCTGGCGCTGACCGCCAGAAAGCTGGTGCGGATAGGCGTCGTAGACCCGCTGCAGGTCCGACATCTGCACCCGCTCCAGCATCGCAAGTGTCTGCGCCCGCCGCTCCGCGGCACTCAACCCGGTGTGCGTGGCCAAAACCTCGTCGATTTGTTTGCCGCAACTCATGACCGGGTTCAGCGCTGTCATGGGTTCCTGAAAGATCATCGACATCCGACGGCCGCGCAGCTGCCGTAGCCGCGCCTCGGCCGCTGGCAGGATGTCTTCATCGTCGAGCCTTACAGCGCCCCCCAAAGATCGCAATCCGCGCGGTAGCAATCCCATGATGGTGTGCGCGGTGATCGACTTGCCCGAGCCGGATTCGCCAACCAGACAGACAATCTCGCCGGTCGCGACCGCAAAGGTCACATCGTTAACAGCGTGAATCCGATCGCTGCCGGCCGGCAAAGCCACCGTAAGTCCGACGATCTGCAGAACGGGGGCAGGCATTATGGTGACTTCGTTCGCGGATCGAGCGTGTCACGCAGGCCATCGCCGAGCATGTTCACCGCGAGCACAGTGACGGCGACAAAGATTCCCGGGAATAGAATCGTGTGCGGATAGACGCGGAACAACTGGCGTCCCTCGGCCATGATGTTACCCCAGGTCGGGATGTCCGTCGGAATTCCGATCCCCAAAAAGCTGAGAATCGCTTCGATCAGGATCGCCGAGGCGCAAACGAACGTGGCCTGTACGATCATGGGGCCAAGCGTGTTGGGCATCACATGCCGGATCAAAATCAGCGGCATCGGGGTTCCCACCGCGACGGCGGCCTCGACGTAGGGCTCCTCGCGGATAGTAAGGACGAGCGAGCGAACCAGCCGCACAAACCGAGGGATTTCTGGGACCGCAATGGCGAGGATGACGGGCCCCAACCGCGCCCCCCACACCGCGACGAGTCCGACGGCGAGCAAGATACCCGGTATCGCCATGAGGCCATCCATGACCCGCATAACGATGAGATCGACCCATCGCAGATAGCCGGCGACGAGCCCAATGGCGAGGCCGAGACTCGCGCTGATGAGAGCCACGCTGATGCCGACAATCAACGACACGCGGGTCCCGTAGATCACCCGACTGTAGACATCACGGCCCAAAGTGTCAGCACCCATGAGGAATGTGCGTGTCGTTTGCTGTCCATCCGCAGCGGTGACGACGTGCGACGACCCTGGCAATCGATTCCTATAGGCGGGATCGATCGCCTTGGGATCGACGGTGCCGAGAACGGGGGCCAGGATCGCCATGAGCACCAATAGCAACACGATGACCGCTCCGACTACGACGCCCGGGTTGCGCAGGACTCGTTGCCAGACGCCTCGGTCCGTGGCCAAAGGCCCGACGAGCCGAGTGAGGGATTGTTGGCTGTCGACCTCGATCGTCAATAGCGGATCCTCGGATCAAAGAAGCTATAGGCAAGATCAATCATCAAATTGATCTGCACATAGGCGTACGAAAACAGAAGAATGATGGCTTGGATCACCGGATAGTCCCGGGCGAGCACGGCGTCGACCGTCAGCCGGCCAAGTCCTGGAATATTGAAGACACTCTCGGTGACTACGACGCCGCCGATGCCGATGACCGTGATGATAGGAACGGCGGCATTTCTGAGCGCATGTCGGACGAGGACGGCGCGGCGGGTCAAGCCCTTGGCGCGCGCCGTGCGGACGTAGTCTTCGGTCAGGACGTCAATTACGCTCGCTCGCGTCATGCGCGCGATCAGAGCCACGTAAATTGCTGCCAGCGTGAGACTCGGCAGAACGAGATGATAGGCCCAATCCCCGAAGTTCTCGCTGATTCTTCGATAGCCCTGCACCGGCAGCCAGTGGACCTTGATCGCAAAAATGTAGATTAACAGATATCCGATCACGAACACCGGAACCGAAAAGCCAAGCACCGAAAACCCCATCAGGCATCGATCAAGCACGCCGCCATGACGATGGGCGGCAAGTACGCCCAGTGGAACCGCAATGAGGACCGCGAGGATGATGGTGGTGCAGGCTAGCGATAGCGTGGGCTCGATACGCTGACCGATCAGCGCAGTGACCGACTCCTTGAAAAAGAAGCTCTCACCAAGATCGCCTCGCATCGCTCTGCTCACCCAGATCACGAACTGCGTGGCAATCGGTTGGTCGAGCCCGAGCTTGCTGCGAATCTCGGCAACCTGCTCGGCGGTAGCACTGTCACCCGCGATCGCGGCGGCCGGATCGCCAGGGGTGAGCCGCAGCATGAGGAAAACCACGATAGCGACGATCGCTAGCACTGGGATGACCGAGAGCAGTCGATTGGCAACGAATACCAGCACCTCGGGTCCTTTCCTCAATCGTCATCATGCCGTGACGTTCGACGGGCTCGACCCGGCGCCTCATCGACCCGGTCTGGCACCAGCGATCGTGGCAGCATACTCAAAACAGCAATGGTTGTGGCGGAGACTTCCGCGGGGAGCGGTGCTGCGTGGTGAGGTCACGCCCTAACTCAATGTTTCGCCAGGTTCCAAAAGAGCGGCACCGGTGCGATAATCCATCCGTCGATTCGGTCCTTGCGGTAGGCGATTGGTTTGTTCCACTGGCCCACCCAAGCATGGGTTCCGATCTCGATGGCGCGTGTCTGCACGTCGGCTGCGATCTGCTTCTGTTTCTCGAGATCACTTTCTCGCGCAAACGCGTCGCGTAACTTTTCCATTTGTGGGTCGCATGGCCAACCGGGCGCAGCCGCGGCGCAATTAGCGGCCATGAACGCGGTCGAGATCGGATTGAGTACGTCGGCCGCCACCCAGGAAGTCATGAAAGCGCTCCAGCCCCCTTCACTTGCTGGCACCTTCTTGGCACGCCGGGCTACAAGCGATTGCCAGTCCATATCAATCATGTTCACCTTGAATCCGCCGCGCTCGAGCAGCGATTTGGCGACAGGCGCCAAATTGGTGAGGACTTGCAGATCGGTGGAATGCATCAGCACGACTGGCGTGCCGTCATAGCCGGCCTCTTGTAGCAACTTCCTCGAGAGGGCGAAATCGGAGTGGAAAAAGGGTGCCGCACCGGAATTGGTGGCAAACGTCGTCCCACATATAAATGCGGCGGCACAGACCTTGTAGTATTGTGGGTCGCCGATCTGAGCGCGAAGGAAATCCTCCTGATTAAACGCTGCGAATGCCGCCCGCCGGACCTTGGGTTTATCGAACGGGGGCTGTATGGAGTTGAAACGAAAAACAAACTGGTTACCTAGTCTATCGATGTCAATGAGCCCGACGTTGGTGTCTGACTTCAATATCGGCAGCAGGTCTAGCGAGGGATCCTCGACCATGTCCACCTCGCCAGTGAGCAGCGCATTTATTGCGGTCTGGCTGTCGGGAATCGGAATCCATTCCAACCGGTCGATGTTGACGACCTTGGCACCCGACATCCAGCTCGGTGCCTCGGAACGGGGTTTATAGTTCGGGTTTTTGACGTAAACCGCTTTCTCGCCAGGTTTCCATTCCTCTCGCTTAAAGATAAACGGACCAGATCCAGTGTAGTCGGAGATTTGTTCCGATGGTGGTGTATCGGCGACACGTTTGGGCATCATGAACGGCACGTTGGAACTCGGTTTAGCCAAGCTGAGGATAACGAGCCCGTAAGGTTCCTTGAGAATTAGCTTGAATGTTTTTTGGTCGACCGCCTCGAATCCCTGCAGTGATGCCATCAACCTTTGGCCTACGACATCGCGCGCGGCCCAGCGCTTGATGGATGCAATGCAGTCCTCCGACGTGACCGGCCCGCCGTCGTGCCATTTCAATCCATCGCGCAAAATGAAGGTGTAGGTGAGCTTGTCGGCGCTGATGTGCCAGCTGTCAACCATTTGGGGCTGTGGCTGTTGCTGATCATTCATTGCGAACAATGTGTCGTAGATCAGGTAGCCGTGATTGCGCGAGATATACGCCGTGGTCCAAATCGGATCGAGAATCTTTAGATCGGAGTGCATGACCGCGCGGAGCGTGGTCCCGGCCAGCGCCGGGAAAGTCAGACTCAGCATCGCGACAACGGCAGCGAGCCTGAGACCAAGGAAAGCAATCTGTTCCATCACGATCTCTCTCTCTGCTGATTCGTTGATAGGATTCGGCAAAAAACTCTCAATCCGGGAATGGGTTGTCAATGAAAGGCCATTGATTTTTGCTTGCCTTTACATAAGGCAATGCGTGAAAGTTCGGTGGAACAGTTCCCGGGACAGCAACGTAAAGGATATCTGACGCCACCGGCGCAAAGGCGGCATGAAAGTGCTGCATGGACTTGACCACGACGACGCGCTGGCCTGCGGGATCGATGCCAACATTGGTGAAACAGTCGAGGCTTAGGCACTGCTCGCGCTGGGTGTTACACACGATGACGATGCCGTCGACGCTGAGTGCCGCCATGTCCCCTACTGAATGGAAGCCCTTATCGCGTTCGCCGAATTGTACATAGGCATCACGCCTGAGCCCCGTCACGGTGACACCCAGATCGAGCGGGGGTCCGGAGGCAGGGCCGAGCTTGCCCCCCAGTCTGACGTCGAGGCGAGCGCCGTCGCCAGCCTCGAACGCAAGGCGTACGACCATCGGGTCCCAGAACATGCCGATCGCTACATCCTTCACCCCTTGCTTGATCATCGCCTCAAGGAGGAAGGTTGAGTCGCTCGCGGCCCCGCCCCCGGCGTTGTCAGAAACGTCGGCAAGTACCAGCGGTCTCGGGAGCGTATGCGATCGGACCCGCGCCATCGCGTCTTCGAGCGTCGTGTAAGGGGGCTGTGTTGCCTGACGGAGCTGAAAAAACTCACGGCCAAGCTCGGCGGCCAGCCGCTCGGCCTGCTCCTTGTCCCGATCGGTGATCACGATGATTTTGCTGCCCATGTCGGCAACGTCGGCCCAGGGAAAGCCGTGAACGATCGAGATCGACAGCACGCCGTCCCGGCCTTCGAGCGCGGTACACCGGTCGACAAAGCCGCGCATGGGCTGGCACGTGGTATGGAATATACCCGCGGTGCGACAGTCGAACCAGCCGATTGCGGGTTTGGTCTTTCCCTCAACGACGTCAGCAATAAGCTCGAATACCTCCTTGGCGCGATTTGAAACGTCGACGTGCGGATATTCCTTGAACAGCACGATGACGGTGACGGCGTCGAGCTTTTGGCGGCTCACATTGGCATGAAGATCGAGCTCGACGCCAACCGGCACCTCTGGGCCGACTGTGCGCCGCACTGCCGCCAAGAGCTCGCCCTCGGCGTCGTCGTAGCCGTCCGCGACCATCGCGCCATGAAGCGATAGCAGCACCGCGTCGACCGGCATGGCCGCGCGAAGATCGCTAAGAATCTCGTTCCGGAAGCCCTCATACACGCTCTTGACGGTGCGCCCAGCCGGCATCGCGAAGGCGCACAAGCTTTCGGTCGTATGCCAACCCCTCGCGTCGGCGAGACGGCGCCAAACTGCAAGGGGAGCACCAAACATCGGCACCCGATCGCCGTAACTACCGTTGCGGAATAGGCAAGTCTCTTGGAACGTATTCAAGCCGGTCGGGAGCGGCGAGAAGGTGTTGGTCTCGGTACCCAGTGTGGCGGTGAAGATCTTTCTCAACCGACCCTCCAAACCCGTTGCTCGAAAATGCCGAGGATGACCAAGCTTATTGCATCGCGGTGATCGTTTCGAGTTCAATTCCTAGGCTGCGGCTGCCGCCCCGATCATCAATGAAGGCGCAGCCGGAGAGGAGAGAACCGCCCCGACAAATAGGCTGCGGCCCACCGCAAGCTGTCCTCATGCCGGACGGTCACTGGTTTAAAACAATGACGGCGGAGCGCCGATTGAATTCGTGTCGCGCGGAAGCGCCGCCTGGGGGCGAGATCCCTATCTTGATTTGCCTTCCATACCGCCCTCACCCACCCTGCGGGCAAACCGCTGACGATACTGCCGCGGAGCTGCCCCAAGGTGGCGGATAAAGCTGCGTCGCATGCGTTCCTCGGTGCGGAAGCCGCAGCGATCTGCGACCACCGAGAGCGCGGCGGCCGTTTCTTCCAACACGCGCCGCGCCGCCTCTACTCGAATGCGCTCCACTGCTTTGGCCGGGGTTGTTCCGGTACTCCGAACAAAGACCCGAGCGAAATTGCGGGAGCTCATGCCGACCTTTTCGGCTAGCCGCTCGACTGACAGATCGCCGACAAGATTCTCCAGGATCCACTTTTGCAGGTCGCCAAAGACGCCATCTGCCGTTTGAGCAGCCAGCAACGCACTAAATTGAGATTGTCCGCCCGGACGCTTGAGAAAGACCACCAGCCGGCGGGCCACCGCAAGGGCGACGGGACGCCCATGATCCTGTTCGACAAGTGCTAGCGCGAGATCGATGCCAGCGGTAACTCCAGCCGAGGTCCAGATGTTGCGGTCGCAAATGAAGATTGGGTCAGGCTCGACGTCCACCCGCGGGTACCTGGCCCCGAGCTCCACGCATTGTGCCCAGTGGGTCGTCGCGCGCCGACCATCCAGCAGGCCGGCTTCGGCCAATGCGAACGCGCCAGTGCATACTGAGCAGGTCCGGCGACAGCGCTGCGCGCACGCCGCGATGAAGCGCACGAAAGTGCGATCGCTCACGGCCTGATTGATCCCATGCCCGCCGGCGACGATCAGGGTATCAATCGGCTGTCGGCGTACCGCTTCGAACGGCTCGGCGATGAATCGCAGTCCAGAGGATGTGGCCACCGCCCCACCGCGACCGGAGACAACGGTGAGACGATAGGGAGCCGGAGAGCGATGAAAGGCGTCGAGCTCGCCAGCTGTCGCGAAGACCTGCAGCGGGCCTGCGACGTCGAGCAGTTGTACACGATCGAAGGCGACAACGACGATGTGACGCGGGCGTGGAGTGGGCATCGGCTCCTCGTTTTGGCAGATTTTGCCTCTACTTTGTCATTCCTGCCACGCCTTGTCTCGGGCAAAATGGCGGCCGTGCCGAGGGAGGAAGTGATGCCGTTTCGCATTGGTTTCGTTCTGTTCGCTCGCCTGACTCAGCTCGACCTGACCGGTCCCTATGAAGTCTTATCCCGCGTGCCCGACGCGGAAATCGACCTCGTCGCAAGCACCCGTGACCCCGTCCAATCTGATCGCGGACTGGCGATCGTGCCGACCACAACATTCTCCGCGTGCGCGGCGCTTGATATGGTTTGCGTTCCGGGCGGGCCGGGCGTCAACGACGCGCTCGGCGATGTTGAGATTCTTGACTTCCTGCGAGGCGCAGCCCAGCAAGCGCGCTATGTCACCTCCGTGTGCACTGGTTCGCTGGTGCTCGGCGCCGCGGGTCTGCTCGAGGGCCGCCGTGCGGCCTGTCATTGGATGGCGCGGGAATTCCTGCGGCGGTTCGGCGCCGATCCTGTGCCGGACAGGGTTGTCGTGGACGGAAAATTCATTACAGGAGGCGGCGTGACGGCGGGAATTGATTTCGCGCTGCGAATCGTGGCCGAGCTTAAGGGGCAAGAGGTCGCCGAAGCAATTCAGCTCATGATTGAGTATGACCCGCATCCTCCCTACGACTGCGGTTCACCTGATCGAGCTGCCCCTGAGCTTACTGAACGCGTCCGCCAGAATGGAGCGCAGTTTCAGCGCGAGCGTGAATTTGCCGTCACACAGGCGGCGCAGAAGCTGCTCCGTTGAGCTGGGCCAAGGCGACGATCCGACCCGCGTCTTACAGTGAGGACTTTGGTTCGAGCCGCTCGATCCTTATTCGTTCATCGGTACGCGATCCCGGCGAGCACCTCTCGGTCGGGATCCGGCCGACAGCCGCGCAAGGTGTTCCCGCGGTGAGCCGCAACGAGCGGGCGATCTGCTCCCACAAGCCATCAGAAACGTTCCGGAATTGAGGCGTCCATGCCAACGGTAGATCATCGTCGGCGCCTGTAGTCAAATTTGGGAACGGTTCTTAGCCGCTAGCGCCGGCGATAGTGCAACGCCACGATGCCCGATGTGAGCCGTGTCGCGGCCACGAACTGCAGGCGCAATGATGGCTGCAGGCCGGAAAACAAGAACGGACCGTGCCCGGCCACCACGGGGTGGACCACGAAGCGATAGTCATCCACGAGGTCGAGGCGCTGAAGCGCGGCCGAAAGTTTGGGGCTACCCACCAGCAGTCCGCGCGGCGTGGCCTTCTTCAACGCCTTCACCGCCCTGGTCA
>Ga0126379_10001894_pt1 | contig 13020 bp, 11 predicted proteins | sample PanSoiMetPlot_24_FD_92640 | JGI IMG/M metagenome (GOLD analysis project Ga0126379, IMG submission 92640) | Tropical forest soil microbial communities from Panama - MetaG Plot_24 | ecosystem: Environmental > Terrestrial > Soil > Tropical forest > Bulk soil | place: Panama | collected 2016-02-17
ATTGGATGTCGTCGTGCTAAGCAGATGCGATTTTGCGCGCAAATACACAGCGGATGTCCGGCGGCACGCACCGCAGAGCCGAATTATTTTTGATACAGTTGATCTTCATCATGTGCGCGAAGGCGGCGAAGCGGAATTAACCGGCGACCTCGAGATGCTCCGGAATGCGCAGCAAAAACGGGAACTGGAATACCAAGCCGTTGAGCAGGCCGATGAGACCTGGGTCGTAAGCCCGCTAGAGCAGCAGCTCCTCCAGGAAAGCTTTCCAGCTAAATCAATTCAGCTGGTTTCAAACATTGTCGATATTCCCGGGTCAAAAATGCGGTTTTCGTCTCGCCGGGATTATCTGTTTATCGGCGGATTTCAACACCGGCCCAACATCGATGCCGTACTGTTTTTCGTGCAGAAGATCTACCCGCTTGTCAGACAACATCTGCCGGATGCGAAATTCTATGTACTCGGCGGTAAGGCGCCACGGGAAATTGCGGCCTTGGCAACCGAAGGAATCGTCATCGCCGGCCCGCAAAAGGATGTCCGCCCGTTTTTCGATAGGATGAAACTGTCGATTGCGCCGTTGCGATTCGGCGCCGGTGTGAAAGGCAAGATCAACCAAAGCATGGCGTTTGGTGTGCCGGTGGTGGCAACTTCACGCGCGGTAGACGGAATGGGGCTTGGAGACCGCGAGGACGTTCTGATCGCCGACGAACCGGATGCTTTTGCGCGAGCGGTGATTGAGCTGTACCAATCAGAGGAACTCTGGACCCGGCTTTCCGCTAATGGCATCGAGAAGACGCGCGAGCTCTATTCTCCGGAAACGGCGCGCAGAAAACTGGAGTTCTTGTTCAGCAACGAACACTTCACTAGTTCGGCACTATCTGCACCGATCAACCGGCCAAGTGTGCCCGTTGCAGAGGCAAGCTAGTCCCGGCTCTCTTTCCAGTGACTCCTGCAGCGAAAGGCGGATCGATTACCGGAAAAATAACCGCGAATCCCAATCCCCTGCTTTTCGGTCAAAAATCTGTGATCATCGCGTGGGAGACAAACGATCCAGCGGGAGCAGAGTTGCGCGTTGCAACGTCTCACGGCGAAGAAAAATTGGTGAGCAGAGGAGCGAGCGGCCAGACAGAGATTCCTTGGATTGCAGATTCAATCTGCGACTTCCGGCTGTACGGCGCCAGTCAGCCGGATACCCCCATCGGGTCGGTAACAGTGAGACGCGACCTCAGCTCTGCTTCGGCCATTCTCGGCGAGCTCGAAACCGCAGTAAGACAGGGGACCATTGAGATGAAGGAGATAGCGCAATTCATTGCGGCAGTGGTTCCTCGTTGCATCCAGAGCAAAATGTTCGGCCAGATCTTTCCACTGTGGGAGCGAAACGGGTTTCATGTCACGCCGGTCCATTTCTACCAGCCTATTCCCGATACCCAATCCTTGCCTGAAACTCTTTGGAGCCGACCAAGCGAGCTTATAGGCATTGACATGAATCAGCGGGCGCAACTCAACTTGCTCCGGACATTTTCAAAATTCCGCGACGAATTTCAGCGGTTTCCAACTGCGCCACCTGCGGAGCACGATCGGTTTTATCTTGGCAACGGTCTTTTTGATGGTGTTGACGCGCTGGTGGCCTACTGCATGGTTCGTCACTTCCAGCCGCGCTTGATTATCGAAGTGGGCAGCGGTTTTTCTTCACTCGCATTGGGTGAGGCCGCATCAAAAAATGGCTTCTCGCCGATCATTTGTATTGAACCATTTCCACGCGACTTTCTTCGCAAAGGATTTCCGGGGTTGCAAACTTTGATCGAGAAGAACGTCCAGGAAATTAATCTGGAATTCTTCTCGCAACTGCAATCGGGCGACATCCTGTTTATCGACAGTTCGCATGCAGTCAAAATTGGGGGAGACGTAAATTACCTGTTCCTAGAGATCCTGCCGCGGCTCAAGCCCGGAGTGATCGTGCACGTGCACGATATTTTCTTGCCGTTCGAGTACCGGCGCGATTGGGTGATGGATGAATTTCGCTTTTGGAGTGAACAATACCTGTTGCAAGCTTTCTTGAGCTATAATTTAGAGTTCGAGATCCTGATGGCGAATCGATATCTTGCGCACAAATACGTGGACGATCTCAAAGTAGCCTTTGCGAATTTGGCAAATCTCGAAGCTGGTCGTCCCGCGTCAGTAAGATGGCGCGGAGGAAGTTTCTGGATGCGCCGGAAGCCACGCTAACAATGATCGAGAGAATGGAAGAGGGAACTAACAGACCAATTTTCGTCGTCGGCTCCCCGCGTTCGGGAACCAGCATCCTCACCTGGTGTTTGGGTCAGCATCCGAATATTTTTCCAGTGCCAGAGTCAAGTTGGATGGGCGATTTTGCGGCAAATCTCGCAATCAGCTATCAAGTCGGGGCCGCACGCGGGGACTATTCAGTCTTAAGTGCGATGGATGTGAATCGAGATGAATTTTTCGCCTCTTTTGGAAAAACGATAAACGATCTGATGATAAACCATCGGCCAGACTTGGAAAGAAGACGCGAAAAGAATCCCTCGATGTCCGCTTTCCGAAAATTTGTCGATCCCGCTTCGCCTTCCGCACCCAAGATGCGCTGGGCCGATGGAACGCCAGAGTACTCCTTGCATATCTACGGACTGCGCAAGCTTTTTCCTCGAGCGCAATTCATCCATGTATTTCGCGACGCGCAGTCAGTCGTGCGCTCGATGATCAACTTTCATCGCGTGGCGGGGATTCATCTGGTCGCTAATGCCGAAGAGGCATACCGCTATTGGATCCGAACAGTTAAAGGATGTCTTACAGCCGAGCGCGCGTTTGGTCCGACTGTGGTTTACCGTGTCCGGTATGCGGAGTTGGTGAGAAATCCAGAGTCAACCATGCAGTCGCTTCTCGGATTTCTTGACGAACCGTACGCAGCCAGTTGTCTCGAGCCCCTTGCGCATCGCATTAATAGCTCCGAGGTACCGGCTGATTTTAAGTGTGACGATCGCGCTACTGATCCAGCAGTAATTCGAAAGGGCATGCGTCTTTGTGCCGAAGTCGAAGAAATTCCCCAATCCACTGAGGTTTCGCCTGCCGCCATGGATGAATTGGAGACTGCCTTCCAACAGCGGATTGAACGTATGGCACCACCGTGGGTATCTGTTGCCAAAGCGCCGGTGGACAGTTAGCATCTCGAGACAATCGACGCTGGCTTTATATGTGATGACTCAAGCAGCCTTTGAAATCGCGGACCCTGGTAAGGGGTTTCGCGTGGCGGGCTAAAACCGAGACACGGAATGAATAGACCCATTTTTGTTGTTGGGTCGCCTCGATCCGGAACAAGCATTCTCACCTGGTGCCTGGGTCAGCATCCCAACATTATCCCGCTGGAGGAATCTGACTGGATGGGAGATTTGGCGATCAGGCTTGCAATCTATTACGAGCTTGGGACCTCTCGCGGCGATTACTCGCTTCTGAGCTCAATGGACGTAAAGAATGCAGAATTTTTCGAGGTTTTTGGTAAGACTGTTAACGATTTGATCCTGCACCATCACGTTGACCTTGACAGGAAACGGTGGAGACAGGCGGCTGGCCCAAGTGCTCCTGAAGAGCATTTCCACACGGACTTCAGACCGAAACAGCGATGGGTGGATGGCACGCCCGAGTATTCTTTTCATATTTCTGGCCTGCGCAAGCTTTTCCCAGAAGCGCTATTTATCCATGTATTTCGCGATGTGACTTCGGTTGTTCGATCGATGCTGCACTTCCATCATGTAGGTGGAGGAAGTTTGGTTGCAAACGAGCAGGAAGCGTATGGTTACTGGCTGAGAACAGTGAGCAGCTGTCTTTTGGCCGAACGCGCGTACGGTCCCGACGTAGTCTTTCGGTTGCGACATTCTGATCTTGTTATGAATCCAGAAGCTGCGTTGCGGCGTCTGTTTAGTTTTCTGCTCGAACCTTACGTCCCCAAATGCCTGGCCCCGCTTGCGCAACGGATTAACAGCTCCAATGTTCCCGCTGATTTTGAAATTGATCTCCGAAACGTCGATCCAGCTCTCATTGAACAAGCTGCGCAGGTTTGCCAGCAAGTGAAGGAAAGTTCGCAACCCGCCGCAGCCTGTTCTGCGGCAGTGCAGGAAATCGAAGCCGCCTTTGATGAACGCGTCGAATTTGCAGCCACTCTCGTCGGGAAGTATCGCAAAGCACTTCAAAAAATTGCAGTCCTAAAGGAGAAGCATCAAAACGTCACCGTCCGAACGGACACACTTGCGAAACAGGCGAGGGAAAAAAAAGCAATCATTCGACGCTTGCGAGACGCAGGGCACTACAAATGGCTTCGTTCGTCGCTTCGTACGTGGCACGAGGCATTGCGACGAAGCGCCCGACAAGATGAAAACTAGTCTGCGCGTTTCTCGTTGGACCAGAGTTTCCAGAACAGGCTTGATCGTCACGTGCCTTATCTTGGTGGGGATCGTTGGTTACATCGATTATCAGACCGGGTACGAACGTTCGTTACTGCTCTTCTATCTTTTGCCAATTTCACTGGCGGTGTGGTTCGGAAGCTTGGTCCTCGGGCTGGCGATCATCATCATCAGTGTCACCGTATGGAAGGTATCGGATGTTGCGGCCGGAATTCCGGCGGTCGGTCTTTGGAACGCTGGAATGGCGTTTGTGTCTTACGCGCTTTTTGCGGGGATTCTATCCAAGCTGCGAACACTTGTGGACGAGTTGGATCGGCGCGTCCAGGAACGTACAGCAGCCTTGCAGCGCGAGGTGACTGAACGCCAGCGACTCGATCAGGAAATCGCGCAGGTGGCAGATCGTGAGCGACGCCGCTTGGGACAGGATCTTCACGACAGGCTCGGCCAACACCTGACAGGCACTGCTCTGGCGGCTCAAGTGCTAAAGGACAAACTCGCTACTAAATCAGCGCCAGAGGCTGCGGAGGCAGAGAGGCTCGTCCTCTACGTCGAGGAGGGGATTGACCTTACCCGTAATCTGGCACGCGGTTTCTTTTCGCCGGAACTCGAAGCAGATGGTTTGAGCGTAGCATTGGAGGGTCTCGCCGAGAACATCAGCGAGCGGTTCGCAGTTAACTGCATTTTTCATGGAGGAGACTCAATTCCAGTGCGCGATTCCGCAGTTGCTACACAACTCTATCGCATTGCTCAGGAAGCGGTAGCGAACGCTGCCAAACACGCTGCCGCGGAGAATATTGATATTCGTGTTACAGTAAATGGTTCTGAGCTTGCTCTCGCAATCACCGATAATGGAGTTGGGATCCCAGACAAGCTGCCAGATTCGAAAGGCCTTGGGCTCCGCTTGATGCGCCATGGTGCGGCGCTAATCGGTGCAACCTTGAGCGTTCAACGACATGGCGGGAACGGAACGGCCGCGATATGTAAGTTGAGGATTCCAAACCAAAGCGAATCAAGTATCTCAATATGAACTCGGACCCTCCTGTCACTGAAATGCGTAAACACCGGATTTTTGTTGTTGATGATCACCCGCTGGTCCGTGAAGGGCTTACCAACCTTATCAATGGGCAAACCGATCTCTTAGTCTGCGGGGAAGCGGAAGATTCGGCCGGCGCTGTTGCTGGTATTGCCAAAGCGCGGCCAGATGTTGCGCTTATCGATATTTCCCTAAAAAACGAATCGGGATTGGAACTGGTAAAAAACCTGGACAGTCAATTCCCACTAGTTGCGCTTATCGTTCTGTCGATGCACGACGAAGCATTGTATGCCGAACGGGCCCTGCGTGCTGGCGCGCGGGGGTACGTGATGAAACGCGAGACCTCTAAGAGCGTCTTGACTTCCATTCGCCGTGTTCTTCAGGGGGGAGTTTATGTAAGCGAGAGAGTCGTCAATAGCATGGCGCGCCGATTCAGCGCCTCCCCAAAAACTGCACAGGCTTCTCCTGTGGAACGGCTAAGCGATCGCGAATTGGAAATATTCCGTCTTCTTGGTCAGGGTCGGACGACTTCGGAGATTGCGGAGGATCTGCACCTGAGTCTAAAAACCGTGCAAGCCTATTGTGCACGCGCAAAGGAAAAATTCGGCGTCAGCTCCTTGGGTGAGCTGCTCCGCGCAGCTATTCGATGGGAAGATGCTACGAATGTAAAATGATGATTTAAATAGATCCGGATGTCTGTGGGGCATTGTCCTACAAAAAGATTCGGCTACACCCATCTATTCACGCCCCTTCGCCACGCCAGATTATGGCGTGATACAAAAGCAGCTACGCGTCGACCGAAATAGCGACGCCTCCGGCACAACGCTGACGGAAACGTTGCGCCAGTTTTGTGACTGGCTCCCACGCGTACTCTCCAATCGCTCAGAAGGTGCACCGGCGGGCTTTCGAGAGCTGGGGCGCAAGCGAAAAACTCGTGAACGCAATAAGTACCCGCTTCGACAGCTCGCCAGAACAACCGAGCGGAATTTTTTGGAAATCAAATTGGCCGAACGTCCCAAGTCCTTCTGGTATCCCCACTCGACCTTGCGCAATGTTGCAATCTTGGAAGAGCTCTGTTCCAAGGCGGATGTAAATCTTTTGGAGCTATGCCGAGGCACACATGGAAAAGTGGCAGACATTGGAGCTGCTGATGGAGATCTTGCGTTTTTCCTGGAGAGACTCGGTGTATCGGTGGAGGCGATCGATAATGAATACACAAACTTCAACCGTTTGGAGGGCGCACGAATCCTCAAGAAGGCCCTAAACTCGTCCGTAGCTATTTTATCTATCGATTTAGATTCTCAATTCACACTCGCGGCGCAAAAATACGATGCAATTTTTTTGCTGGGAACCCTGTATCATTTAAAGAACCCCTTCTTTCTTTTGGAAAGCTTGGCGCGAATCGCGAAGTATTGCTTTTTGAGCACACGCATTGCCAGGCAAACCGCGGACGGTTCGCCTCTGGCATCGCAACCTGTAGCGTATCTGCTCGAACCACGAGAATGCAACAACGACGACACCAACTTCTGGATCTTCTCAGATCAGGGTCTAAAGAGATTAATCGATCGAACGGGGTGGAACCTTCTCTCGTATATTACGATTGGTGATATTACCAGATCTACTCCGGCCGATCCCGAAAGAGACGAACGTGCGTTTTGCCTTTTGGAAAAACGCCCACCTTCGTTGACCGCCAACCCGAATCCCGTACCGGCTGGCGAAGGGCCTGGCACAACTACAATTTCCTGGGACACTGCCGATGGAAGCATCGGAAGGATCTATGTCTCTGTGAACCGCGGCCAGGAACTACTTTTTGCAGATGGCCGCCGAAGTTCTGCTTCTGCATGTTGGATCGAGACAGGTTCCGAGTATGAGTTTCGCCTGTACAACTCTGATCACACAGAGTTGCTAGCGAAAGTGACCGTTACAAGAAAAACCCAGTCATCCGCAGTGAATCGAGCGTTTAACTCTGTCGCGATTTCATGAGGTGATCGAGTCAACCGGAGGGCGCGTCACGGACAGCTGTGCAACGCGTCTATTACGATCGCGATTAGTGTACAGGCTAAACTCGTATGTGGCACCTGTCTCGATGAACGGTGCTTCCTTCGATCCGTACGCACCACCCGCAAAAAGAGCTTCTTCAATACCGCCGCCTGACACGTAGATTGCCGCATCGGGGGTGGCGTGAGAGGACCAGCTGATGGTGGTTTTGCCTGGGCCGATGCCAGGCGGCACTGGGTTTGGTGAAGCGTACAATTTAGAGGATGTCACTGGAAGCCCCGAGAAGTAGTTGTGTAAGAAGAGACTCATGATGTGCCTAACGACCTCTCCCCTTACATGCCTCATGTCTTCCTCCCAAGTCAGGTTCCGATCTGAGTTCTGAACGATCTCGTAGCTTGGAAAATAATGCACATTCTCATGCGAGATAGCCCATTCCTGGGCTACGGCGCGGAGAAGAGATTTCGAATGAGTATTGGCAATTACAACATCTTCCCCAGAAAAGGTTGCTTGCAGCGGCACGGGCGACACCGTCACTACGATCTGTACGTCTTGGTGACCGAACTGGCTGAGCAGTCCGTGAATCCGTTCAAGATTCAAAAGGTTCTCTACAAAACTGGTGAGGTGAAGTTCGTAGCGATCTGGATAACTGCTAAGCATGCCGGGAATCAGCCGATTAATGAAAACATTCGCAGTGTTATCGCGCCACACTTCGATAAGGCCGAGCGTAATTATCACGACCCGACACTGCGAAATTCGGCCGGTGACCCTCTGCATGATCTCACGCCGATGAATTGTCTGTTCGAGGCCGGTTAGCTGGAGTGCCGGATTGGTATGCGGATCGTAGAAAATGCCGTTTCCGAGATCAACAAGGCTGTGACGAGGGAATTCTGCCGCCGGGTCCAGTGCCCAGCACAGTTCATTATAGATCGAGAATGTGTCGTATTTGTTGGTGAAACCCAACGGCAGCTCGCCATTCATTGATGGGAAAGAATCAAACTCGGCCGTTCTGCTTAAGACATCCATTTTTTGGCCAATCAGCGCGAGCTCAACACCGCGGGCGAAACACGAGCCAATGGCGAAAATTTTGTCTTCGCGCTGCATTTTAAACCCCGGCGAGATTGCAGGCGAAAAAAGCGGTTCACGCAACCGCTGAGATGCAAGCGTACCTTTTAGCTCGCTCGGTAACGCGCCTTTTCGGTACCAACGACTGTAGGGGCTAACGAAGTTCCGCTTGGCTTGTGCCGGTGTAATAGGACTGAGCATTTGAAATTCAGCGGGTCAAGCCTAGGCAATCACAAAAATTGTAGACACTAAATGAGACGGAACTATAGCCGTAGTTGCCCGTGTGTTCCACACATGCATCATAGCCATGACTCGCTCTTAGGTAAAATTGCTGGTGCCCAAATCGCAAATCAAAATCGCCACCGTTGGCGTAATCACTCTGTATCCCGCTGCCTCTGGAAGACCGGTGCAGAAGACTCGACGAGTCCTCCGGTTTGTTGCTACGGTCCTTCGCCTTATCAATCCGGTCGCCTCAGTGACACTTCGCGATCTTGTTGAGTCAGTTCGAGATTGATTCACATTAGCCTATGAGAAGTGAGTACGTCCAGATTAGTGGCGACACTTGTTTAGTGTGCCTACATTGGTTCAGAAAAAGGCGAATCTGCGCACACATTTTTCAATTTGAACAAAGCTGATATGGACCGCGTGCCGTATTTGGACTTGCAACCTCAATACCATGCTCTTCATAGCGAGGTGTTGACGGCGTTGGAGAAAATTTGCGCGTCGAGCAGATTCGCTCAGGGACCGGCGACATTAGATTTCGAGACGCAATTCGGGAGCTACTGCGGCATTGATCATTGTGTGAGTGTCAACAGCGGCACGAGCGCCCTGCACATGGCTCTGCGCTGCCTGAATGTCGGTCCAGGAGACGAGGTCGTTACTGTCGCCATGACGTTTATAGCCACTGCATGGGCCATCAGCTATGTCGGTGCCAGGCCAGTCTTTGTGGACATCCATCCTGTGCGCCGAACCATGGACCCAGATCAACTCGAAGCCGCAATCACGCCTCGCACAAAAGCGATTATCCCGGTGCACCTGTATGGGATGCCCGCAGAGATGGACCGCATCATGGCCATAGCGGAACGGCACGGTCTGCCGGTGATCGAAGATGCCGCACAGGCACATGGAGCAAAGTACCGCGGCAAACGTGTTGGCCAGTTTGGCAGAATTGCCTGTTTTAGTTTTTATCCCAGTAAGAATCTTGGGGCGTACGGGGAAGGCGGCGCTCTAATCACTAACGATGCATCTATCGCGCATCGCGCGCGTTCTCTGCGAGATCATGCGCAGAGTCAAAAATACTTTCATGATGAGGTCGGATACAACTATCGAATGGACAGCTTTCAGGCAGCGGTTCTCTCGATCAAACTGAAACACTTGGACGTCTGGAACGCGGCTCGTGTTGAGCGCGCGAGATTCTATACGAAATTACTCGAAGCCTCGTCTTACAAGCCGCCCGCAAACGTTTCCGATTCCGAGTGCGTCTGGCATTGCTACGTCATCGAAACTCCACAGCGCGATCGCGTGTATTCTGCTTTGCAGGACGCGGGCATACAGACGGCCGTTCATTACCCTTTGCCGGTTCATCTTCAAAAGGCCTACGCTCATCTTGGGTATCAATCAGGCGACCTGCCCGTGACCGAAGCCTTATGTGAACACTGTCTCTCGCTTCCGATCTATCCTGAGCTTTCAAAAGAGAAAATCTCCAGTGTTGTTTCCGTTCTTCTCGATCTTGAGAAATCCCTGACGCTTCAGGGATAGCTCCGAGCACAGAGAAACAAGAACGCGTTTGTAATCTCTCCTTAATCAGTGACGATGAGGAATGGGAGCAGACCGCGATTATGTTCTCGGCACGCACGAGCAGGAACTAGCCAGACTCGGTTTGCAACATCGTGCCTGGCGACCGGTTGCTTTGGATTGCTGGCAACGGGCTGGGATCACCGTAGGCAAACGCGTTCTCGACGTCGGAGCGGGTCCCGGTTACGCGGCCATTGATCTGGCCGAGATCGTTGGGCCAACCGGTGAAGTGGTCGCGCTTGAACGTTCGCAGAATTTCATTCGCGCAATGGAAACAACCTGCCGTACCCGCTCGCTCGCGAACGTGAAGATTCACGAACTGGATTTGATGCAGGATAAGTTGCCGAGGGGCGACTACGATTTCTTATGGTGCCGCTGGGTGATTTCTTTTGTTAATGATCCCTCACTGCTAATCAAAAAGCTTAGCGGGATCATGCCGAAAGGCAGCGTCGCGATCTTTCATGAGTACGGCCATTATGAGACGTGGCGATTTTTTCCGCGACTGCCGATGCAGGAGCGTTTCCGACAACACGTTATTGCGACATGGCACGAATCTGGTGGCGAACCCGACGGCGCCGCCCATTTGCCTGCGCTGCTTGCGGAAAATGGCTTCGTAATTCGCTCTGCTCGGCCTCACATCTTTTGTCTGCAGCCTCGCGATTATATGTGGCAGTGGCCTGCTACGTTCATAGAGACATATCTGGAACGGCTAATTAGAATGGGACGAATCGACCAGAAATTCGCCCATCAAGTTGAAACCGATCTCGCGAGTGCCGAGAAAAATCTGAATGCCCGAATGCTTACCCCACTGGTATTGGAAATTATTGCAGAAAAATTATAGACCCGGGTTCGCTATGCAGTTCCGGCAAGTCCGAGCCGCTCCGCATCCGCTTTGAGGGCAGCGATAACTTGTGCGATGACGTCGTCGAGCGTTATTCCGAGCTCTTCCGCGCCGTGGATGATGTCGTCACGGCTCACCGCGCGAGCAAAAGCTTTGTCTTTCATCTTCTTTTTCACGGCGCGGACATCGACATCGTGAATGCTTTTCGTTGGGCGGACGAGCGCGACCGCCACGACGAAGCTGCTGAGCTCGTCCACTGCGTAGAGAGTTTTCTCGAGATGCGTTTCGCGTGAGAGACCCGAATAATCAGCGTGCGAAAGGATCGCGCGGCACACTTCATCGCTCCAACCGTTCGCGCGTAGCCACGCGACACCCTCAAACGGATGGCCTTCAGTTGGGCTGCGTTCGAGATTCGGATGCCGCTCGTAATCCATGTCGTGCAACAGTCCAACGGCTTCCCACAGATCGGCATCCTCGCCACGCAATTGTGCGAAATGCTTCATCGAATCGGCGACGGCGTAACAGTGTTTTCGCAGGCTTTCGGATTGGACCCAGTCGTGCAAAATACTTTGGGCACGATTGGCGAGCGTCTCACTCATCGTTGCAGTTAGTGAATGAAGACGCTATCGCCCGGTTTTATTTTTGTGGCAAGCCGGACGACGTCCCAATTCGCCAAACGAATGCAACCGTGGCTCGCCGCGCGTCCGATTGAATCGGGATTATCGGTGCCGTGAATGCCGATACCTTTCTTGTTCAGCGCAATCCACATCACGCCGACAGGATTCCGCGGCCCGGGTGCGAGCAGGTAGAAATTGCCGCTTCGTTTGCCATGTTGCAGCATTTCTTTGTCGTAACGAAACGTAGGCATCTTTGTGATGCGCATCACTTTCCAATCTCCAACAGGTGAACCGGTCTGCTGAGAACCGACCGTGACTGGATACGCGGCGATCAGCTTCTCGGCATCGAACACACTGAGCATGTTCGTTTTCGTGTCGATCTTAATCGAAACATTTCGGGCTGCGCTCGCGCTTTCGCCCGGCGTTGGGGCTTGCGTCGCGGATTGATCTTCAATTTCGTTCGCCGCCTGCGCGTTGGTTTCGCTGCCGGGCTGAATCTCTTTTACCGACGCGAGTTCGAAGGGTTCGACGTTCGGCACCATAAGCTGATCGCCGCTTTTGACTGTCTTCAATTTGCCTGCATTCAGGTGTTCAAGGAAGTGTATGTCACAGTGAAACTTCTCGGCGAGTGCGTCGGCAGCGTCACGGTACGGGAGAAATTTTAGCTTCACCTCCTCAGCCACCTGAGTTGGCAGCCGACCAACACTCTTAACATCCGCTTCAGTCACAGTATAGGAAGTAAAGACCGGATCGACGCTTCCGAGATCGAGACCTGTAACGTTAGTCGCGGCATTCGCTTTTGTTTTGCCTGATCTTGGCGGGACTGGCGATTGTTCGCCCTGCGATTCCCGGTAAAGCGCGAGTGCTTTTAAGGTAAAATCATTGTTGTGCCCGTCGATCTTGCCCGGGCAAAAGTTCGCGCGATCGAGGAAAACCTGCAGCCGAGTGGCCGTCTCGATCTGAACTTTGCCTGGGATTCCCTTTGGCGGCCGCTTCTTCTTCGCTGATGCAGGAACAACTGCGGTAAAAATCAACAACACGACGATTGCCAACCGATGCACAGCATTCACTTAAATGCATCGTTTCAATTGCGAATTATGGCTGTCGTGCGCGGCCAAAGTTGGCGAGTATTGCGATTGGAATCGTGTAGGCATTCCTATCGTAAAAATGTGGCCCTCACACTGGAACGCTCGGGTTCACAATTTTCGAGGTGATATTTCTGTGCGTCCAAAGCGGAATTTGATTCTGTCCGACCGAATCGCGCGC
>Ga0126379_10001895_pt1 | contig 13019 bp, 9 predicted proteins | sample PanSoiMetPlot_24_FD_92640 | JGI IMG/M metagenome (GOLD analysis project Ga0126379, IMG submission 92640) | Tropical forest soil microbial communities from Panama - MetaG Plot_24 | ecosystem: Environmental > Terrestrial > Soil > Tropical forest > Bulk soil | place: Panama | collected 2016-02-17
CACATCCGTTTTTACGAAGCGGCAAACGAGTCCGCGTGATTCAAGTTCGTCGACCAATGCATTCATAGCCGACGGATCGCCTGAAAGAACGGTGTTTGTTGGACTGGCTGCCACTGCAATCGATAATTGTGAACGATGAGGAATAATTACTTTCTCTGCTTCCGCGAATGACAAGGGAATTGAGGCCATCGCGCCCAGTCCCCGCAAACGCTTCATCAGACGTGTACGGCGGCACACTACGGCCATCGCCTCCCGTAAGTCGAGCATCCCTGCAACTTGTGCCGCGGCCGCCTCCCCCATGCTGAGTCCAAGCACTGCATTCGGCTCGACGCCCCACGATCGCCATAGCGCTGCCAGTGCGACCATGACCGCAGTCAGTGCTGGTTGCACGTAGTCGAGTTCCTCAAATACAGCATCCGACATCCCTCCTTGTAATAGTTCGAGGACGGACCAGCCGGCCTCTGCTCGGATGGCTTCGTCGCAGAGCTTGACCGCGTGGCGAAAAACAGGTTCCCGTTCCAGCAGTTCTCTCCCCATTCCTATCCACTGCCCGCCTTGACCAGGAAAAACGAACGCCAGCTTTGCGGTTTTGTCCGGAACCACGTATCCCTGTGCTCCAGGGTAAAGTCCGCTGCCCTTAAGGTATGCACTTAACTGTTCACTCATCTGTCGCAGGGATGAAGCAACGAAGCCTACGCGGTGCGGATGATGCTGACGATGAGCGCTAGCCGAGTAGCAAGCCCGTGGCCATAACTCCGGAGCCAACGGTCCTTCCAGCCAGTCGCGATATGCCGATACCAGGGAATCCAGAGACTCAACCGATCGGGCAGAGATGGGCAACAAGTAAGCCGTAGGCTCCGCTGAGGTGGTAATGTGTTCAGGCTCACTGGGTGCGGCCTCTAGCACGACGTGCGCAAGCGTACCGGTAAGTCCGAAAGCACTTGCACCCGCCAGAGCAGGTTTGCCGTTGGTCACGGGCCATGGCACTGTCTCGGTTTGAACGCGAAGGCGGCGCTTCTCAAGAGCGAGTTCTGGGTTCTCATGTTCATAGTGGAGACTCTTCGGGATAAGCCCGTATCGAAGCGCTAGCGCAACCTTGATGACCCCCGCCATACCAGCGGCAGCCTCGGTGTGGCCAATGTTGGTTTTTACAGAACCGATCAAGCAAGGCCGGGCGATGGGACGATCTTCTCCGAGCACAGTTCCCAGCGCCTCAGCCTCGACCTGGTCGCCCACACGCGTTCCCGTTCCGTGGGCTTCCACGTAAAGCAGGTCACTCGCACGGACGCCCGCATTCCTCAGCGCAGTTCGCAGTAACATTTCTTGTGCGTGCGCAGAGGGACGCATCAATTCCTGACTCGAATTGCCGTTGTTGATAATGGCGCTTCCGCGGATAATGGCGTAAACGCGGTCCTTGAGAGCGTCAGAGAGGCGCTTCAACACCAGTACACCACAACCCTCACTTCGTCCGATGCCATCGGCGCGAGCGTCGCAGAATTTGCAGCGACCGTCAGCAGAGAGGATTCCGGAGCGAGAACAGGCAATCGAGAGTTCGGGACTAAGAATAAGATTGCAAGCCCCAACCAACGCCACAGAACACTCTCCGGCACGCAGGCTCTGACACGCCAGATGCAGCGCCGTCAGGGAAGAAGCTCTGTCAGAATCCACTACCAGGCTGGGGCCCTGGAAACCTAGCGCGTACGAAATACGCGCTGCCGCCGTCCCGCGTGAGCCTCCGGTCGCCACAGTCATGTCGAGATCGGTGCTGCGATAGGTGTAGCGCAGATAATCATCCGCCATCATGCCCAGGAACACGCCAGCCCGGGACATTCCCTCTCGATCCGGAGGAAGTCCGGCATCCTCCAACGCCTCATAAGCGACCTCCATCAGAATGCGCTGCTGCGGATCCATCGCCTCTGCTTCCCGCGGAGAGATGCCGAAGAACTCCGCATCGAAGTTCTCTACATCAGCAATGAATCCTCCGAAACGGCTGGAGATCCTTCCTGCGGTACGAGGAGTCGGGTGATAAAACGCGTTGATGTCAAAACGGCTGGCAGGGACTTCCGTGATTGCATCTACCCCATCAGCGAGCAACCGCCAGAATGCCTGTGGACCCTTCGCCCCGGGAAAACGACAACCGATGCCGATAATCGCCACCGGTTCAGCATGTGAGATGTGTTCGTGGATCACGTATTCACCAAATAGATGGGGAAGTAGCCGACTTCGCCACGCCGGAACATGTCCGCAAGTTGCGGGATCTCATCAAAGCCGTGGATGCGCTCGTCAACCTCGGGCATCCAGCCATGTTCCTCGCCGTAAGCCACTGCGGCGAGCACTTGCGAATAGCGCGCGTAATGCGTATGAATCAACTGATGTCGTTCGATACATTCGACCGCCCTGAGGTAAGTAATATTCATCCCTTCCTTCCAACCCGCGGTCGTAATGATTCCCTGGCGGCTCAGGGCTTTGGACGTTGCACGGAAAACAGGGGAACCGATGTAGTCCGCAAAAATCTGCACGCGCTCACCACCTGTCCGCTCGTCGACTTCACGGAGAAATAACCGCTCTGCCTGAGCATAGGCTCGCCGGAACGAGCTATCTTCCGCGTAGAGTTTCTCGTCGAAAAAGAGCTGACCAAATGGTTGTCTGTCAACTGCTGTGATTCCGGCTCTCCGGATCTGCTCCAGGTGCGGGGGATGGCCGGAGAGCATAACGGTGCGACAACCCCAGCGTTGCGCGAGTTGCAGTTGAGCCAGTGTAGTTCCTCCGCCCCAGCCCCAAACGTGTGGATTTGGGAACTCATCAACTCCCACCAGGAGACGGAAGGTTCCGAGGGCAAGCTCCAGGTTTGACCAGGCGGTGACATAGCGCACCGAGAATGCCGCCCACTGGGCCAGCGAATACTGCGTTCCCGCGGGAATTGGAATCAGTTCGCGCTCTTTTATCTTGATGCGAGTCGCCAGGCATCCCATCGTTCCAGGCGCATCGTAAGCCAGCATGCGCTCTGGATAGCCAAAACGGTCGACGATCGACGTTCCGCAAGTGATTGCGTTCTGGCCAGGTTTGAGGCCCCGCACCTCTGAACCCACTTCTGCAACACGAACCACTCCTGCATTTCCCACAATGACCCGCTCCTCGCCTCGCGCCCGGCAGATATCAATGGGACGACGCGAGAGCGCGTGCTCCATGTTCCCTTCCCAACACCCGAAGAGGGGCTCAGCGAGCACTTCGTTCGCAGCCAGATCGGGGATTTCGAAATCCTCTTGTACCAACTGCCCGCGTTGTCCGTTCTGATCAGGCGTGGCAACATGCAGAAACCAACCTTTTGAGGAGTATGGCATGCCTATCTCTCAGTTCAGGATGGTCAAGATCAAGCCCCAACAAATGTGTGCACCAGGTCGCAACTTAACCTCGCTTTGCTCGGATAGATTGACATGCTTTTATTGCAGCACCACTGTGATCAAAACATCGCATGGCATATCCGAGTGGTTCGGATCGTTCGCCCGAGTTTGCCGATTATCTGTTGGATCCATCTGGACATGGACAATCAAAGTTCCATCGCCGCAAAGCGGTGGTGGCGCTGTAGACGAGAAAGCGAGAGGCTGGCTACGGCGATCAGTTCAACGACTCTGGCACCATTGATTGGCAGCTCACCCGCAGAAGGGCATCTGAAAAAGTTACATTACAAAAGAAATAACATTACGCGGTTAAGACCTGGATATTGCAGAGACGGGTTTCTGAATGCCTTAAATAATGTTTCAAGAAAAGCGGCTATTCCGGTTCATGCCACGCTACTTTACTCCTCGCGGAGCAGGATCAAAGGATCGATCGACAGCGCGCGTTGTGCTGGGATCCACGTAGCCAGTAGCCCGAGCAATGACATAGCAAGAATAACGCCCACCAATACTAGCGGATCTCGGGGAGTTGCTTGATATACGATGAAAGCCAGCACTCTGCTCGCCAAAATCCCCAGGAGCAATCCGATAGCCGAGCCCAAAACGAGCAATTTGAAGGCTCGTCCCAGCGCTGCCTGTAACACTTGCTTACGCTGAGCGCCGAGGGCCATACGAATTCCGAGTTGCCGCAGCCGTTTGCTGACCGTATAGGCAGCGGTTCCAAACATGCCTGTGATGCACAACATCGCGGCGATTGCGCCCAGCACACCCAGCGAATAAGTTGCCATACGCGCGGCAAACAGAGCACGATCCATTTCACTGACCCAGGGTTGAGTATAGACTGGCAGCCCTGCATCCAGGTCTCGCAGCGTGTTTCTGATGGCTGGCGCCAGTTGCTGCGAATCGCGGCTCGAACGCACCACCATCCAAGTCTCACTCGATGGTGCCTGTAAGAACGGGAGAAACATGGCTGGCTTTGGATCCTCGGTGAGGCTGTTATATTTTCCCTGCTCCACAATGCCCACCACCTTGGTGCGCGTTCCATCCTGTAGCTTGTAATATTGGTCCACTGCTCCGGTTACCGAACCAAAGATTTTGCGTGCTAACTCCGTGTTGACCACGGCTACGCGCGGCGCATCCTTATCATCGTGCCATGTGAAGGTTCTTCCGGAAACCAGGGCAGTGCCGGCCGCTTGGAAATACTCGGGAGATATCCTGTACAAGTAAGGCTGAGCTGCTGCATTGCCTTGCTTCAGGTCTGCGGTTTGGTCAGTAAAGACAAGGGTTCTGACCGCGCCTGGGCTTAAGGGTACCGGGTAAACCAGAGCCGCAGAATCTACTCCCGGAATTGGCTTGACGGCATCGAGCATGCGCTTTTGCATCGCCGGGATCTGGTCGTCGCGGTAACCGGCCATGCTTAGATCTGTGTTCGCCAAGGTTGCATTCTGCGGTTCAAAACCGAAATTACTGTGTACCGAGCGCACCAGTCCACGCACAGCAACCAGGGAGGAAGTGACTAGTACTGCACAGATGGAAATTTGTACCGCCAGCAACACATCGCGGAGCGTCAGCCGCCGCCCACCCTTACCGCTTGATCCTGCCTTGATGACCTCATAAGCATTGGTTCGAAGTATCTGCCTGACCGGGACCGCCCCGAAAATGAGTCCACTCACCACAGCCAGCAATAAAGCCAATAAATACACATTTGCGTCCGGCTTCACTTGAAGATGAATGGGATAGGTGCTTATTGGCTGCCACAAGCTTAGGAAGCGTAACAGCACTACACTGCCTGATATTCCAACAGCGCCTCCGACGAGTGAAATCAGCGTTGCCTCAGTGAAGAGCTGCCGCAGAATGTGCCTGCGCCTCGATCCCAGCGCGAGTCGCAAAGCGATTTCTCGGGAACGGTCAGCGGCCCGCGCCGCAAACAGACTGCCCAGGTTCGTGCATGCGGCCAGCAGAATCAACCCAGACAACAACAGCAACACGCTTAGAAACGCGCGTACCGCACGGTCCAGGTAATCACCATAGAGAGCTGGACGCGCCAGGATAAAGGTCATGTCGTTGTCATCTTTGGGATAGCTTTTTTCTAGATCTGCGCCAATTGAGTTCAGATCGGCAATCGCTTGTGCCGGAGTGATTCCCTCCTTCAGATGTCCCATCACAGTAAAGACCCAACGCTTCCCGCGCTCGTTCAACTCATTCTTCCCATTGATCTGTTCCAGATTGACCATCGGTACAATGAAATCGGGAAAGAAAAACACAAGAGTCCCATGGAACTCAGGCGGCGCTACGCCCAAAATGGTAAAAGGATATTTATTCAACTGAACAACACGGCCCACCACACCGGGATCTTCGTGAAAATGGCTGTGCCAATACGCGTACGTGAGCACGATGTACGGAGCGCTGTTAGCGCCATGCTCATCGGACGCATGAAATAAACGGCCAAGATACGGCTGAAGGCGCAATCCGTCGAAGTAATTCCCGCTCACCAACATGACCCAGGCTTTTGATGGGTTTCCGCCCGTATCGATCCCTGCTGCACCTCCCGCCGCCGCTATCAGCTCATCAAAGGTGCGGTTGCGATCGCGCAGATCGAGATAATCTGGATAGGACTGAGTGCCAACTTTGTCTTTACCGCGCTCGAGCTGATAGAGGCGCTCTGCCTTAGGCAGATCCAGCGGATGCAGTATCAGGGCGTTCATTACACTGAACACTATGGCATTTGCGGCAATTCCTAGTGCCAGCGTTATAACCGCTACAATTGCGAATCCGGGAGACTTGCGCAATACACGAAGGCTGTAGCGCAGATCATGTCCGACGAATTTCATGTTCCCTCCCGTTGACGGGCAAGGGCAGGCTAGATGGATCCTGTTGAGTTCAGAGCGCTTCTAAACCCATTTCCGAAATAATACCGCCGCCAGACCAAGCCCTTTCGTTCTTGGCTTTCAAATGCGCTCGTTCCAAATCGGACTGCGGCGGAATATATCATATGCGCACCGTCCGACACAAGCAGAGTCCGATGGCTGAATAAGACTGCGGCGTTAGAATTATCGGTGCTGCGTGCAATGAGTTGTTCTATGAAAACGCTGACAAGAGAAAACATGTTTTTAGTCACTGCCTGCTGTTTCTCTCACCGCCAATCCCTCCCCGACGGTTAAGTCAACGGACAGCTTACGACTTGGGCCGGGTTGATCCCGAAAGCCTTTCGTCAGGAGCCACACCACCAGAATAAGATGACTCAACCCCATTGGCACGAGCATTGGAAATAAAATGGCATGACCGAAAATTGGCATCGCCATCGCAATGGCCATCAGCGGGGATGCGATCAGGCCGAAACCCGCGATTACACGCGGAATCAGTGCGAATCGGTAAAGCACCGAGTAGAACACGAAGATCGCGCCAGCGAGGATAACTCGATCCAGGACGTGCGGCCAGTTTCGTGCAGCGACCACGATGACTTTGGCGGTCTCAAGCTGTTCGCGCTCGACGGCACTCGCCTTCATATATGCCTGGCTCAGGGATATCATTGACATCACGCCGATGTTCTCGACCACGGCCACCGCCAGGCTGACGACTGCCAGCGCCACGAACCACAGCGCCATCCTGTGGGTGCGCTGGTAAAAGATCGCGAAAGCCGTGATCGCAATGCCAAGCCACACCAATGGCTCTGTAACCAACCCGAGGAGTGCCGCTAGGGCTAGTTGTTGTGGGTGGGCAGCCGCATTCACAAGGAACCCCGGCGGATTGATGAGCGGCCTCTCCAGGGCAAAGTTCACCATTCCACTGCCGACCATCTGAATGGCTATTAGAACGCCGATGATGCGACCGATACGGCTTGCACTTTCCATGTTATGGCCCTCCTGTAGGCGACGACTCTCGTGATGCCACCGAACGGTTGAGTTGACCGGGCGCGGCGATAGTACGGTGCGTCGGGTGTCGATCACCCACCTCGAGCGCTGGAAAGCTGTGCGTGCTGAACGGATTCAGTTCCGTTTACACGCATTCACCGCCGCCAATCGAACATAGCTTCGCTTTTCTCACTTGGGAAAAGAATTTTTCCACAAGCCTTGACTGCCGACTCCAGCAGCGTTAGTTAGCGTTCTTCTACACCAAATGCGGCTGAAGATGTGTGGCTCTATCGGATTTTTTTAAGAATTTTAAGATTTGACGAACGCATAAACTTCACAATGACAATCGACATCGTCTTTCTTCTAGCGCGGATGTATAAGGCGAATCAGAGGCCAGGCGCACGCAAAGGCGCCCCCGAAAATCTGATATTGCGCCTGAAGGTAAAGTCAAGATGGCACGGGCTCCATCACCTGAACAGAGAATGGGTGAAACCAGTAAGCTTGGTTGGCGGTTATTGAAAGCACTGCATCACCTTCAAGAATTCGAAACGCTCGCCGGCCTACAAAATCAGGTCCAGTATGAAAAGCAGGTCACCCCCGGACCCCTCGGGATTTGGAATCAACTCAGCTCTGTCCGGCGTTAGCTTGCCAGTTCAAATCGAGAGCGCTCCAGGTCATCTACAATAACGCTCCCCGAACCGGGACACCTTCTTTGGCGACGCGCCTCGGATGCATTTAGTCGTCGTGCAATCAGAGCCTTTTCTTCCTCAGACAGCTTCGACACTCGTGGTCCCTGTGTCTCGTTGCTGTCATTTCCAGGCGGCGCTTCCTCTCTCATAGCAAATCTCGGTAACGATAGCCTGGCTTGGGGAGAAGAAAACGACAAAACCGCGGACAAATTGCTCCGGCACACAGGTTCAATAAACATATGACTGTAGATTGTTTCTTGTGCATCTGGCCCAACAGTTGTTCCTTCAACAAGTGAGAGCGAGCTTCGAGGGATATCATTCACTCTTGGGCTGAAGTGCTCACACCATCCGTCTGTACTCCAGGGAGAAAACATCGAAAGACACTCACATACTAGCTCGTGCCAGCGGCTCTGATCCTCTAGAGTTTTGAAGCGGATCTCTCCATGGCGCGTCCTGATTGTCTCCACCAGTTCGCCAAACCGTTCTCGCACTTGGCCGGTCAGCATTTTCTTGGCTCGACGATACTGATCTGCTCCGGGGAAACGCTGTGTCAACAGTTCAAAAACGGCTTGAGTCTCCGATGTCGAATAGCTGTACAAAAGCCGGTTCATACCAACGCACACATAAAATGACGACATGGACATCGTAATCTGTACCAAATGCTTGATGTAGCGGACCACCATGTCCCTCAGCGAATGGCTGCCTCTTTGCTCCTGAGCCCTTTCATATGGCTCTGACTCGAACATGATCAGCCATTGGAAAGCATCCAGCTCTTGATGAGTGATCCTGCGAATGGGCTGGCAGGCGTGATTGTATCGCCAGTAGAACCGCCGCTTCTCGCGGCGACATTGAACAGATAGTTTATCTAGCGCACCGGCGAGAATCTCGATTGCACTTGTTCGGTCCTGGGCAAGGAAGTAGGCCAGCTCAAAGCCTTTTTCCAGTGACTCACTTTGGTGCAGTTGCTCAATCTGACTCTTCATCCTCTCTTACTCGCCTTCTGGCTGTTCCTGTGACGATAGTCCGACAAAATATGCCGACATGATGGAATTCGCAGGATTAACCCTTGTTCAAGAGACGAGCGGCGCAAGTTCCAAACTTCCCTGCTGAACCGTCTACATTTTCAGGGTGTTCAGTTTTCCTGACCGATGAATGATGAAGTCGATGTTGGCCAGCGTGAAATCGCGGCAAATCAATGCTAATGCAACTGCAGCGATTAACGCTGCGTGTGATTTGGGGACGCGCTTTAGATTTTGTTCTTGTGCCATCCTTCCGGGTGCAACCCTCACTTTGAGATCGCCGTTAAATTAATCCGAACCAGACTGCTCAGGCGCTGGCTGCAAGTTGCAATTGCGAGGCACACGTGATCCGGCTAACTGGCTCGACATCCTCAATCTCGACCTCTACTGTCACGCTTCTCATAATCATCTCGAGCGTGATCACCACCCGAAAATTGTTCTTCTTGCGTAGCAGCACGCCCTCCAGGCCAGCCATCACGCCGGAGCGAATACGCACCCGTGTTCCCGCGGTCAGATATGGGTGAGGCTCGATTTTCCCATGCCGAAGCCCCTCACGCAGAAAATGGATGTAAGAGTCAGGGACTGGCAAGGGTTTCGGCCCACTCACGATTGAAATCACCCCTGGTACCCTCAGGACAGAAACACGTTCGCCGTGCCCGATCCGCACGAAAATATAATTCGGAAACAAGGGGAGTTGCAGCATTCCCTTTGACCCATCTTTCCATTGGCGCTCTCTCCGGTAGAGTGGAAGAAAATTCTCGATTTTCCGAACAAGAAAATGTTCTTCAACTCGCTTTTCGTGCCTGGGTACAGTGAAAACCGCAAACCAGTTCCTGGCAACATCTGAACCTGAGGAACCAACATGAAGACATGCAATGTTATCGTCCATTGATCTTGTCCTTCATTACGGGCCCGAACATAGCTCCGCTTTTCTCAATTGGAAAAGAAGTTTTCCGCTCATCCGGTAAATTGTCTGTTCAATATTGCTCACAAACAAGAAATGTTCCCAAAATGCAACCGTTCCAGAAAAGGAACGTCGATCTTTGGATGAGCGTGAGTTAACTTCACTAAGCCTTGTCGGCCGACCGTGGGCCGCCAGGAGGCGCCAGCCTAATCTTGCAGAAGGACGTTGAAAAGTGAGCGGTGAACTGTTACCCCACCGTTACCGCCGTTGTATTGAACGTATCCCAGCCTGCGGAAGCGGTTCATAAAGAAACTCACACGCGAACGAGTCGTTCCAATCATTTCCGCCAGGGTTTCCTGCGTCGTGTGCGGTATGGTGGCTTCAACTCCGCCTTCAAGTTGAGCCAGCGACAAAAGAGTGCGCGCCAAGCGCTTTTCACTGGAATTGAAAAGATGGTCAATTAAATCTTCCTGCATCACCACACAGCGGATCAGGAGAAAGGACTGGAAGAGATGGGCCAGCGATTTATCCACACCCAGCGCTCGCGTCATTTCTTTGCTGTCGATCCGCAGCACCGTGCAGGGAAGGATGGCGGCCGCGGTGGCAAGACGCAGCGGCTGGGATGCCATAATGCACTCCTCGCCCACGAAATCGCCCTTGTTCCGCAAAGCCAGCGTGGCCTCTTTGCCGTGACTGGAGGTAACGCCGACCTTGACTCTTCCTTTTTGTATATGGAAAACGGTATCTGCAGGATCGCCTTGCCGGAAAATAACGTTCCCTTTCGGCACACTGAGAAACGTCTTCCCCAGGCCCGCGGTCGCGAGATACTCGTGGTAAGGCCTGGCCTTCGTGCGGTTCGCGAAGGCCGCGGCGCCGCTGGCTACCATGTCCCCTCCTTCGGCTGTGATGAACTTCTTTCCAGTAGCATTATTCAAGTCCTTGCCGCCGTAGTGTGTGACCGCAGTCACACCGCGAAAAACTCGCCACAATCCCACAGGTGCTTTCTTGCTGATGTAGTTCTTTGGCGTTGGCAGGAGTAGTCGACGAAGGGGACAACACGAGGGTAAATGACAAAACCACGACCACGGCTGGAAGTGGATCGCTTCATGGCAGACTCCAAATCTGAACGTGCTCAGTCTGCTTTGAGAGGGACTGATGACGTATTCATATCATTAATGATCTTTAAGTGCCATTGAGATGGATCATCCTCGATATTGATCAATATCAAGTCGAAGCGTGGAAAAAATATTCAGCTTGTAAGTGTCGGCAAAGGAAAAATGAAATGGTTTTCTGAAAGTGGGTTGACCAGTCTTGTCAAATTGAAACTTATATTTGGCGGCCTGCGGAAGTCCGCAACGTGAAAAGCGCCTGCTCACCAACATCTTTCGTCTCACGGAAAGCTGGCTTGCCTGCTTCAACCGCAGGCAGCTTTTGCCGGTCCACAGGTACATTGCCAGGGCGGGCCGGCGACAGAATGATCCATCCTTTCTCCACACGGATCGTCCCGGCTTCTTCCAACTTTTTGAACAGCCTGCTCAGGTGTTCAGGTGATACCGCGACGGTTGCTGCCATTTCTGTGCGCGTCAGAGGCGGTGACATTCTTATCTCGCCCTTGTCGTTCAAGCCTCCGATGTCGTCGGCAAGCTGCCTCAACAGCCGCAAGAGTCGCGCCTGTGAATCATTACAGGCAAGCTCGGTCATTCTGGCGCACGCCTCGAGCAACATGCGGCAATGCATTTTGTGAAGGCTCCAGCAGGCTTCGGTGTCGTTCTCAAGAATGGAAAGGAAAACCTCAGCAGGAATCCGCAGAATAGTGCATCGGCCAATCGTGGTCGCGCTTGTCGGCTGTGTTGCATCCAGGACAACAGCTGGCGCTCCCACAAACGAGTTCCTGAATCGCAGCGCGATGATGATCTGTCTTCCCATGGCGTCACAACAAACCAGCTTCACCACGCCATCGCGAATCAAATAAACATCCGGGCTCTTTTCACCTTGCTGGAATAACTCCACGCCTGGGGGGTAAAGTTGCGCGCAGACTCCCTTGGCAGCTGAGACTCTTTCGATGATGGACACGGGTGCCATAATTCTTCCAGGAAATCTGCATGGCACTTGACAAACACCTCTGTGCAAAGAGTGTACGGAAAAAATACCGATGTCAAGCGCAAACTTTGATGCACATTGAAGGTTGCGAAACTTGAGGCTGCGGATTCCGTTGAATCACAACAGTTTTCTGTCTCAATGGCCAGATTCGGTTCGTTTCATGTTTGGCGCAATTCGGCACTTACTAAATCGGCCTTGCCTGCAATATTTTGCTCTTTGATTCCCTTATTGGTTCGGGACCGATTGCAAGCAACGCCGCTCTTTCTCACGGCGTTTTATTGGTTCGAGCCAGAGTCCGAGATCAAGTTAGCATAACAGCATTATCTATTTTGTGCGCAATTGTCTGTTCAAAATTGCTCACGAACGCTTAAAAGTTGTGTCCAATAATGGAATGGCCAGCTCAAAAGGGGAAAGGGCGAATGGTGCTATGGACACCAAGGGGAGGTAAGTGGATGAAAATAAATGAAGGTTCCGAGCGCATGCGACTGCTCCTCACCGTTCGCTCAGCCTACGGCAGGAGCAGTCCTCGCGCAAATCTTGTACACCTTTTGTACACAAACCAGGTGTACCCTGCTAAACCGCTGAAAACAAAGTACCCGCTCTAAATGTCGTAATACAAAGCGAACTCGTAGGGATGTGGGCGCAATCTCATTGCGTCTACTTCCTTGGCTCGCTTGTATTCGATGTAAGTGTTGAGCAGGTCCTCGGTAAAGACATCGCCCTTAAGCAGGAAGGCGTGGTCTTTCTCCAGCGCGTCCAGAGCTTCGTCGAGCGATCCCGGCATCGAGGGAACTTTGGCCAGTTCTTCCGGACCCAGATCGTAGATGTCCTTATCCAGCGGTTGACCGGGATCGATTTTGTTTTCAATGCCGTCCAGTCCTGCCATCATCATCGCGGCAAAAGCGATGTACGGATTGCAGCTCGGATCGGGCGGACGGAACTCCACGCGCTTGGCTTTGGGCGATGCCGAGTACATCGGAATGCGGCAGGCTGCCGAGCGATTGCGACGTGAGTAAGCAAGATTCACCGGAGCTTCAAACCCCGGCACCAGGCGCTTGTAG